>Ga0068877_10000639_pt1 | contig 29909 bp, 20 predicted proteins | sample NOAtaG_FD_66437 | JGI IMG/M metagenome (GOLD analysis project Ga0068877, IMG submission 66437) | Freshwater lake microbial communities from Lake Erie, under a cyanobacterial bloom - NOAA_Erie_Diel6S_1000h metaG | ecosystem: Environmental > Aquatic > Freshwater > Lake | place: USA: Ohio, Lake...
ATGCTGGTGCGGCGTGTCCTGATCTTCGGCGCCGGCGAACATGCGCTGGCGGTGCGGCGCGCCCTGGACAAGTCGGATCCCAATGTGCAGATTGTCGGTTTCTACCCCAGCCCGACCGAGGAGAGCATACAGGTACCCGAAGACAGGGTTTTGCCGGTCTCTTCTTCCCTTACCGACACGGTGCGCAGCCTCGACGTCGATGAGATCGTGGTCGCGCTCAGCGAACGCCGCGGTGGCGCAATGCCGCTGCGCGAACTGCTCGATTGCAAGCTGCTCGGCGTCAAGGTGCTCGACCTGGCCAGCCATTTCGAGCAGGCCCTGGGACAAATCCGGCTCGACTCTCTCAGGGCCGGGTGGCTGATCTTCGGTGACGGCTTCAGGCAGGGCTGGGTGCGCACGGCGGTCAAGCGCCTGTTCGACATCAGCTGCGCGCTGGTCCTCCTACTCGTGTCATTACCCGTCATGCTGGTCGCGGCGGTGCTGATCGTGCTCGAGAGCGGCTTTCCGGTGTTCTACCGCCAGGAGCGGGTCGGTTTGAACGGCCGGCTGTTCAACGTGATCAAGTTCCGCAGCATGCGAACAGACGCCGAAAAGGACGGTAAACCCCGCTGGGCCACCGGCAACGATTCGCGCGTCACCCGCGTCGGGCGCCTGATCCGCAAGACCCGAATCGATGAATTGCCGCAGTTGATCAGCGTGCTCAAGGGGGACATGAGCCTGGTGGGCCCGCGCCCGGAACGGCCGTTCTTCGTCGACCAACTTACCCGGGACATTCCCTTCTACGCGGTGCGGCACAGCGTCAAGCCCGGCCTCACCGGCTGGGCCCAGGTGCGGTATCACTACGGTGCCTCGGTCGAGGATTCCGCGGAGAAGCTGCAGTACGACCTGTACTATGTCAAGAACCACACCCTGTTCCTGGACCTCATCGTGCTGTTTGAAACCGTTGGCGTGGTGCTGACCGGCAAAGGGGCCCAGTAACTCCCCCGGGGCGGCGGGACGCGCCATTGCGCTTGCGGCCCGCGGTTCCCCAGCCAACACACAGAAGTCGCCCGATCGCCAACGACGCGCCGCATCGTACGGGCGGCGCGGCTACAATCCGCCGCTGTCGGGTCGCCCCGGCTTTGCGACCGGCTGATGCCGCGGCGCGACGCCGATCGACTTTCCCTTCCTGCCCCCGCGCGATGATTTTCCGGACCCCGCCCCCCACGCGCAGCAGCATCCCCATGCCGGACTGCCCGCGACCGGACCGATGAACACAACCGACCTCGGCATGGCGGTTTGGAGTTACGCGACCGCCCTGGCCGCCAACCTGGCGTGCCTGCTTTATCTGCATTTCGCGGGAAAAGGCTGGGGCAGTGGCCGCGCGGGCGGCGCGATGTTCCTCGCCATGGCATCGAGCGCCCTGTGGGCCGGCGCGAACATCGTATTCAGCTATTTCGATACCGCCAGGCTGTTTGCCGTCTGCCTGCTGCTGGACGCGCTACGGTACGGTTGCTGGTACGCCTTCCTGGGCGCCCTGTTGCGCCCCGGCACGCGCGCGCCGGGCGAAGGGTCCGGCCTGATGTTGCCCCTTGCCTTCGTGGGCGCCGGCGCCGCCATCGTGTTGCAGGCCGTGGGGATCGCCGGTTACGACGGCTGGACGGCGATTTCGCAGGCCACCTGGTTCATGGCGCTCGCGTTGGTGGTGATCGGCCTGGTCATGCTGGAACAACTGGTGCGCAACAGCACGCAGGATTCCCACTGGCATGTCAAGCCGCTTGTGCTGGCATTGGCAGGCATGTTCCTCTTCGACCTGTACCTGTTTTCCGAGGCGCTGCTGTTTCGCAATATCGACGCCGATGCGTTCGCAGCGCGCGGTTTCGCGCACGCCGGCGTGGTGCCGCTGGTATGGCTTTCGGCCTCGCGCACGAAAAACTGGCTGGCCAAGTTCCGCCTGTCGCAAAAGGCCGCGTTCCACTCGGCGAGCCTGCTGTTCGTCGGCGCCTACCTGCTGTTCATGGCCGTTGCCGGCTACTACGTACGCAGCTTCGGCGGTTCCTGGGGGCGGGCCATCACGGTCGTGTTCGTGTTCGCCGCGCTGCTGCTGTTGGCCGCGCTGGTCGTGTCGCGCTCGATGCGCGCCTCCCTGCGGGTCCGCCTGGGCAAGCATTTCACCGGCTACCGCTACGACTACCGCGAGGAATGGCTGCGCTTCACCCGGACCCTCTCGATCCAGCACTCGCGCGAAACCATGGGGCAGCAGGTGGTGCGCGGCCTGGCCGACCTGGTGGAAAGCCCGGCCGGCAGCCTGTGGCTCAAGGACGAGGCGAGCGCAAGCTACCGTCAATTCTCGCGCTGGAACGTGCCGGATTCCGACGCACGTGAAAGCGCGGATTCGCCCCTGTGCAGGTTCATCACCGAAAGCGGCTGGGTGATCAACCTGGAGGAGTACCGCAGCTTTCCGGGACGCTACGCCGGCCTCAAGCTGCCCGCATGGATCGGCGCGGTGCCCGATGCCTGGCTGGTGGTGCCGCTTTCGGGCGGCAACGACCTGATCGGCTTTGTGGTGCTCTCGAGCGCACGCACGGCCATCGAGGTCAACTGGGAGGTCAACGACCTGCTGAGAACCGCCGGGCAGCAGGCCGCGAGCTTCCTGGCGCAGATGCGCGCCACCGAGGCGTTGCTGGAAGTGCAGAAGTTCGATGCGTTCAACCGCATGTCGGCCTTTGTCGTGCACGACCTGAAGAACATCGTGACCCAGCTTTCGCTGTTGCTCAAGAACGCCGAACGGCACAGCGACAACCCGGAATTCCAGGCCGACATGCGCATGACCGTCCAGCACTCGGTCGAACGCATGCGCCAGCTGATGCTGCAACTGCGCGAAGGCGCGACGCCGCCGGGTACGCCGGTCGGCGTCGATCTCGCGCGCATCATCGAAAGACTCGCGCGCGGCAAGTCGGTACAAGGCAAGGCTGTCGATATCGACATCGCCGAGCGCCTGATGACGCGCGGGCACGAGGAACGCATCGAGCGGGTGATCGGGCATCTGGTGCAAAATGCGTTGGACGCCGCCGATGCCGCAAAGCCCGGCGGGCGCGTGTGGGTCAGGCTGGCGCGCCACGGCGGGCAGGCACTGGTCGAAGTGGGCGACACCGGGATCGGGATGGACCCGCAATTCGTGCGCGACCGGCTGTTCAAGCCGTTCCAGACCACCAAGCAGGCAGGCATGGGCATCGGCGCTTACGAGAGCAACCAATACGTGCAGGAACTGGGCGGCAAGATGACGGTCGCGAGCACGGTGGGCGAAGGCACGCGCATAGTTGTCCAGTTACCCTTGTTCGAAGCCGGCTCGACAACCTTGCGCGACAATCCGCAACCGGAGGCCGCTTGACCGATAACACCACCAAACCGCGCCCGCTCCTCATCGTCGAAGACGACCCGGCGCTGCAGAAGCAGTTGCGCTGGTCGCTCGACAAATACGAATCCCTGACTGCCGACGACGGCGAATCCGCGCTCGCCCAGGTACGCCGCCACGCACCGGCGGTGGTGACCATGGATCTCGGGCTGCCGCCCGACCCCGACGCCGTCTCCGAGGGTTTCAAGCTGCTGGAGAACATCCTCGCCATCGCCCCGGACACCAAGGTGATCGTGCTGACCGGCCAGAACGACCAGGCCAACGCCTTGCGCGCCATCGCCCTGGGCGCCTACGATTTCTTCGCCAAGCCGTTCGAGCCGGAGCTGCTGGGCCTGACCATCGACCGGGCATTCCGCCTCTACGACCTGCAGCAGGAAAACCAGCGCCTGGCGGCGATGCGCCAGCCCGACATGCTGAGCGGGCTCATCACCCGCGACCCGCAGATGCTCAAAGTCTGTCGGACCATCGAAAAGGTGGCCGCCTCGAACGCGACTGTCATGCTGCTGGGCGAATCCGGCACCGGCAAGGAACTGCTGGCGCGCGGCGTGCATGCCGCCTCGCCGCGGCGCGGTGAGCGGTTCGTGGCCATCAACTGCGCGGCGATTCCCGAAAACCTGCTCGAAAGCGAACTGTTCGGTTACGAGAAAGGCGCCTTCACAGGCGCCGCGAAAACCACCCCGGGCAGGATAGAGACCGCGCACCGCGGCACCCTGTTCCTGGACGAGATCGGCGACCTGCCCCTGCCGCTGCAGGCCAAGCTGCTGCGCTTCCTGCAGGAGCGGGTGATCGAACGGATTGGCGGGCGGCAGGAGATTCCGGTCGATGTACGCATCGTCTGCGCCACCCACCAGGAGCTCAAGGCGCTGACAGGCGACGGCCGCTTCCGCGAGGACCTGTACTACCGGCTGGCGGAAATCGTCATCGACATCCCGCCGCTGCGCGAACGCATCGGCGACGTGGCGCTGCTGGCCCACGCCATGGTGCGGCGCTTCGCCCAGGAACACAACCGCGGCAACCTGAGCCTGGCCGAAGGCGCGGTGCGCGCGCTCGAGGCCCACGCATGGCCGGGCAATGTACGCGAGCTGGAAAACTGTGTCAAACGCGCGGTGATCATGGCCGACGGCAGCCAGATCAGCGCCGATGACCTCGGGCTCGGGGAGCCGGAAAGCCCGGTGGCTGACGAGTTGAACCTGCGCAAGGTGCGCGACGAGGCCGAAAAGCGAGCGGTGATCGCCGCCACGGCGCGCGCCAACGGCAATCTGGCCAGGGCGGCGGAGATGCTGGGCATCAGCCGGCCCACGCTGTATGACCTGATGCACCGGTTCGGGCTGAAATGATGGGGTATGCGTCAATGCGGCCAATAGCGCTGCGCCGGCCCCAGCCCATAGCCTTCACTGTCGGTTTTTTTTACATCAGCCGCATCTGGAAAACGAATAAAAAACTCAAGTATATGATTATAAATGTTTTTTTTAAGTTGGCACAAAGACTGCTTTATGTAGGTCAGAAAAGCTGAGGCGCTGCACGTAAACACCCCAGCTTGGATTAGATGAACATTCGACCCAAGGAGCATTCCATGAAAGTTTTCAAGAAAGTTGTTGCAAGTCTGGCGGTGGGTGCTGCCATGGCCGGTGTCTCGGCGCCCGCATCCGCAGTTGTGTCGCTGATCTTCTACGACGAGTTCTTCCAGGAAATCGGCAAGCTTACCAATACCCTTGGTGGCAGGTCCGTCGGGTTCAACGGCACCGTCCTCGGCTGGTCCGTCAACGCGGTGGGCGGAACAACCTACCAGCCCGACGGCATTACCCGGCTGGAGCTGAGCGGCACCACGGCTCGCCGCCTGGCGGGCAGCCAAAAGTGCTCGATCTCAGCCGGGGGCGGCAACGCTAATGACATTAATGACGATTATACCTTTGGGTTCTCGTTGACTTTGTCCTCAGCGTACGCCAATACTGCCGCATGCAACGCCACGCAGAGTGCGGCGGTTGGCGGCTATACCAACAACATCCTGCGCATCCGCGTGGAAGAGACCTCGTTCGATGTCCCGAGTCCGAACCCGACCAAGTTGACCTACTCGTTGACGAGTGCCCTGCAGTCTCCCCCTGGCGGCACCGTCGGCGGCACAGTCGTCACCGGCTTTGACTCCATGGGGAACACGAACAACACCACCTTCGGCCCAATCAGCCTCATGAGTGGAAATGGGCTCGGCGGCAATATCGACACCGTCACCGTGGCCGGTCCGAACTTGTTCGTCCAGGCAGGTCTTGACCTGATCGCCGGCGCTAGCGGCCAAAACAACAATGCCATGGCTGCAGGGTCCGGTTTCCAGTGGAACATGGACCTGCGCGCAGTCCCCGAGCCCGGGACGCTGGCGCTTCTGGGCGTGAGCTTGCTCGGTATCGCGGCGCTGCGTCGTCGCAGTGTGACCCTGCAAGCCTGACCCGCGTCTCCGCCCCCTCGAAAAGCCCCGCGCAAGCGGGGTTTTTTTTGCCGCAAGGCCCCCCTTTGGGGGATAGAGCTTTCTTGGCCGAAGGGTAGAAGCGCCGGCTGTGGGTTTGCTTTCGTCGCAGGGAACGGACGGCTCCGTGACCAGATCTACCACTATGCTACCTTGCGCAAAGTCCACTTCTAGGCCGGGGGATGTTGTTCGAACGCACGGAATCACTTCTTCGGCTGTCGAGATCAGTTCTCCGCAGCGTCCTTGGCACGGTTGACCGCCCACAGGCCCGCTTTCCACACGTCGTACGGGGTCGGGATGTGATTTCCAACAGTTAAAGCATCGCGCCCCTCAATCAACCGAAGGGAGGCGTACACGGACTCGTCAAACTCAGTCTCGGGCGGCCCAATCTTGACGGCCCGAATGCTTGCACCGCCGACAGATCCGATCGGAATGCGGCGATCATTCTGGCGAGTGCGATATTCTTTTTCGACGGCGAATCCACTTGTTTCAATCCAACCCTTCAGGCAAGAAAGATTCGGTATGAACCAGTTAGATCGATCCCCGAGGTAATTGCCGCGATAGAAGCCGCTGATTGGCAGGTCGTTCAGAGACCGTATATTTGCGACTTCAGGAACAGATGGAGGCCGTAACTTATCTAGATCAGCCCCTTCATCAGCTTGCCCTTCAACCTGGAGCCAGTAATCAGCGATGGTGCCCACACAAAGCAATACTCCGCCATCATTCATCACAGAGTTGACGCGCTCCAAGGCCAGAACAGGATGCCGAAAATGATAATGAACTCCTGAAAAGATAACGACGTCAAACGTGCCGAAAAGATCAGGGTGCAGGTCATAGACCGAACACATTACATGTGTCACCTGAGAGCCACTAAGCGCATGCAGAACGGAAAAGCCGTTGGTTTCAGGACTTTGCACGTCAATTGAAACAACCTCTGCTCCGCAGTCCTCTGCAAAAAATGACATGCCGCCGGTGAACGACCCAACGTCCAAGACCCGCTTTCCAGCCAACGTGGCAGGATCGACTCCGAGAAAATTCATAAATCCATGACCATCGAAGATGACGGGCGCTGGTTCAGTAAAGATACCGCAGCCGGGACGGATCTCGATCTTGTTGTACCACTGGGGTGGGCCATGCTCTTTCATGGTCTTCAGAACGTGATCTCTATTGAGGATAAGCTCCTCAGTTGAAACTTTGCGAGCTGCGGGAGGCAGGGTCCGGTAAAACTGGCTGATTTGCGGATTCATCTTGCTTTCATGGAGATGAACAATGATGGTGTACATCTGAGAATTGCCACGTTCGCAGCAAGCATCAGAGAGCCCTGCGCACCGTGTGCGCAGCGCGCCCGCGCGATTCGACTACGCCTTCTAAACCGAGGTCGGCCAGGCGCTGCGCCCCCCTCTCGCGCGCCCGGACGCGGCGATTGCGCTCCGGCAGCTAGCTTGAATCAGCTCACGCTCATGTCGAACCGATGCATCGCACAGCCTCGGAGGCACGTACCGGCACCGCACCTCTACCCAAGTAACCAAGTGCGGCGAACGACATTTGTGCCGCCGCCGTGCAGGGCTCGCTATAGCTGGCGCAGCAGGCCAGCCACTTCGGCCTGCGCCGGGTAACGCTCGCCCCAGCTGGCGATTTCCTCGAGCTGCTTGCGCGCCTCGGGCTTGCGCCCCATCTTCACCAGCATGCGCGCGTAGTTGAAGCGGATGCTCCCATCCAGGGGAGCCATCTGCACGGCCTTGGCCTGCAACTCCAGGGCGCGCGCGGTCTCGCCCTTGTCAAACAGCAGCACGGCCAGGGTATCCATGAATCCCGGTTCGTTGGGCGCCAGAGCATTGGCCTTTTCGGCATGCTGCAGCGCCTCGGCCGGCTGGCCCGCGCTCGCGGTGGCCATGGCCAGGTTGTTGAGGATCGCCGGGTTCTGTGGCTGCCGCTTGAGGATGATCGAATAGTTACGCACCGCCTCAGCAAAATCGCTGCGCTGAAGTGCGCTCTCGGCCAGGTAGAGTGGGAAGATCGTGTCGTTCGGGAAGTCCTTCAACCACGATGCGGCCAGCCGCTCGGCTTCGTCGCGCTTGCCGCCCGCCCAGAGCGCGCCGTGCTGGCGAATCGCGAGTTCCGGCGCCTTGACCTTGACCCACCCGGCTTGGTAGATCGCCGCGGCTGCCAGCCAGTCCTTGCGCAGGGCCGCGAGGTCCCCTTCGAGCATGTAGCCGGCCGACTGCTGCGGACGTTGCTTCTGCACCTGGCGCGCGATCGCCAGGGCCTCCGCCGGCTTGCCGGCGCTGACGCTGAGCCTGAACAGGCGCCGCTGCGCCTCCAGCAGGTCGGGGCGCCTCTCAAGCGCCTTGCGCAGGCTCTGCGCAGCCGCCTCCGGGCTCTTGGCCGAGACCTGCGCCTCGGCCATGCGCAGGTAGGGCTGCGGGGACTCCGGCAGCATGATGGCGAGCCGGCCGTAGGTGCCGATGGCCTGGCTCAACTCGCCGGCGGCCTCCTGCGCCTGGCCCAGCGCCTCCAGCACGGCCGGATCGTCCCCCAATGCCGCGCTGGCTTCCTGCGCTGCCGCAAGCGCCCTCTTCGGCTCGTTGATATTGATGAAATGGGTCACCAGGGCGACGCGCGCCTGCGGGTCCGCGGGCTGCGCGGCCTGCGCGCGCCTGACCAGGTCCTCGACCTCCTTGGCAGGCGCCCTCACCTGGACCTTGACTGCCGCCAGCGCGAGCAGCGCCGCGGCGCTCTTGGGCGTGGTGGCGATCACGCCTTCGATGCGCCGCTGGGCCTCGGCGGGCCTGTTGTCGGCAATGTCGAATTCGGCGAGCCGCTCGGCGGCGGCGAGCAGGCCCGGCCCGGCCGACAGCGCCGCCTCGAAGCTCTTGCGCGCGCCGGCCAGGTCTTTCTTCGCCAGCAGCACCTGGCCCTTGATGAACTGGGTCTGCGGGTCGCCGGGCTTCTTTTTGTCGAGTGCCTCGACCGCCGCGAGCGCGCGGTCGTGGTCGCCGCGCCGCATCAGCGTGGCCAGAAGCGAAAAGTCGGCTACCGTGCCGGAGTCCTCGCGCGAGATCTGCGTCAGGTCGGACAGGGCGCTCTCGACCTCGCCACGGGCGGCGCGCGCCAGGGCCGCGTTGGTGCGCGCCTCGGCATTCTTCGGGTCCAGTTTGGCGGCCTTGCCGAGAAAGCGCTCGGCGCTCTCGAAGGCGCCGGCTTGGAAATGCGCCCTGCCGAGGATGGCCAGCGTGATGGCGTCGCCTTCGATGCGATCGAGGTACGGCTCGAGCGCGCCGACGGCCTTCTTGGGCTGGCCCATGGCCATGTAGGTGAGCGCGAGGTAGCGCCGCGCGCCGACCGATTCCGGCGCCAGCTTGACCGACCGGGCCAGGTATTGCTCGGCCTGCACCATCGAACCAAGGGAAAACTCGGTGGTGCCGGCAAGCTGCAGCAGCCCAGCGCTCTCGTCGACCGCCTTCAGCAAGGTCAGGCAGGCCTCGCGCGCATCCTTGAAGTCGCCGGCCGCGAAAGCCACCAGGGCCGTCGTGTAGATGACGCGCGCGCTGCCCGGCGCGATCTGCTTCAGCGCCGCGAGCTGCTCCTTGGCCTCGGCGACCGCGCCATCCTGCAGCAGTGCCACCACCAGGGCGACACGCGCAGGCATGAGCTTGGGCGCGACCTCGATGGCGCGCCGGAGGGCCGCCTGGCCCTCCTTGACGCGGCCGCTGGCAACCAGCAGCTCGCCCTTGAAGATCAGTCCGTCGGGCGCCGCCGGGGCCTTTTCGATCGCCCGCTCGGCCAGCGCGAGCGCCTCCTTGAAATCCTTGTCGGCCATTCTGAGGCGCGCCTGCACGAGCAGCGCGCCCGGGTTGTCGGGCGCCGCGCGCAGAACCCCGGCGATGGTCTCCTGCGCCTCGGCAGGCTTGCCGGCGGCGATCTGTGCGCGCGCCACCAGGGCGCCCGCCTGAACCTTGGCATCGGCGCTCAGGAGGCCGGCCTGCCTGCCTTCGGCGATCACCTTGTCGTTCTTGCCGGTCTCCAGCCAGATTTGCAAAAGCAGCGGGACCACCGCGTCTACCGAATGACGCAGCTCGCGGGCTTTGGCAAGCTCCTGCTCCGCGCCGCGCAAGTCGCCGGTCTCCAGCAGCGCGCGGCCGAGCACGAAACGGGCTTCGGCTGACTCCGGCTGCTTGGCCAATGCGTTCTTCGCCTGGATTACCGCTGCCTTGGCGTCGCCCTTGGCCATGTAATCGCGGGCGGAGGCGAGCAGCTTGTCCGGCGCCTCGCCGCCGCAGCCGGCGAGAAGCGCCGAGCCGAGCATGAACGCAAGCATGGTTGTTCTTGGCAGGCTGTTGCGATCGGTCATGGCATCGGTTCCTTTGAACGTGGGGCCGCAAACGCACGTGGCATTGACGCCTCGCACACATCGGCGTGCCGCCTGCGCCGTAGCCTCAGGCTGGCAGCGCTTGAACAACGCGACATCGGCCATTATCGCAATTCGCGCCGCCGGCCGCTCGCGCGAACACGGCACGTTTCACGCTTGTCTTGAAGGCCTGCCTGGGCACGGCACAAGGCCGGTCAGCTATCGGAGCCGGGCCGTGTAACGACCACCCGCGCGGGCGATGCATTGCCGCCGGCGCCGAACCATCCCACGGAATCGAGGACCAGATCGAAGCTGACCACGATGCGCTCGCGGCCCGCGAAATCGGGCAGCTCGACGAGCGCCTCCAGCACCACCGACTCGCCCGGGCCCAGGTCGCGGGCCAGCGGCGTGCGCACGCCATCCCACACGAGTACCGCGCCGGTTTCCGCGTCCAGGCAGTGATAGGACAGCGCGATGCTGCCGCGCCGGCCGCCACCGACCTCGCCTTCAAGGCTCGGCAGCACGCTGGCGGAGAAGTTGACCAGGGCGACGCGCGTAAGCAGCGGGCCCTCCGACGGCGCGGGCAGACTGTCGCGCTCGGCGAAGAGCCTCACCGCGATCGCGGAATAGTCGACCTGCGGCGCGACACCGGTACGCTCGAGCAACCTGTCTATGGCATGGGCATGACGCCCCGCACGGGCAAAGGGTGGCGGCGCATCGAATCGGCGCAGCCACGGACCGAGGGTCGCGTAGGCCCAGCGGGCGCCGTGGCGGCGGTGCGCCCACAAGGTGTTGTAGCCGACGAAACCGAGATTGACATAGCCGGCCTCCTCGAGCAGGAGGTGCTTGCCCAATGCCGCATCATGATTCCAGAGGTACTCCTCGGTCACGATCACGCCTGGCGCGTATCGCTTCAGGTCCAGCCCCTTCAGGACAGAGAAATCCCACGACTCGGCATCGATCTTCAGTACACCCACGGCATCGAAGCCCGCGTGGCCGGCGATCGCTTCGGTAAGCGTGATCAGGGTCACTTCCTCGAAACTGTCCCTCGAGATGCTCCGGGATGTCCACGGGTCCAGCGCGTCGCTGAGGGTGGCGGTCTCCGAGCCGGGCCCGTCGAGACCGTGTCTCAGGCGTGCGCTGCCGGCCGCCTCGCCGCAGGCGGCACGCAAGAGCGCCACATTGGGCGCGCTTGCGAAACGCTCCCGCAGCCGCTCGAAACAGTATGCCTGTGGCTCAATCAGCAGCGCCCGCCAGCCCTCTTCGATGAATGGCGTCGCGACTTCGGCCTTCTGGTTGGCGCCGACGTCGATGAAGGTATGCGGGAGGTCGGCGGCGGAAACGATCTCGCGGATCATCGCGACGATGACGGCTTCTTCGCGCTTGGGGCGGTCGTGCGGCGGCGCCATCGGTACCGGGCCCTTCAATGCGGCGGACCCGGCCGCGCGACAGGGGAGGCATGTGCCGCGGCGCGGGGCGGCTTCACGAACGCGTCAGCCTGATCTGCAAGCGTCGCACGTAGCGCAGCGGCGCCGTGGCGCGCCAGCTCATGGTGCGCCGGATCGCCGCGAGAGTTTCCTCGAGGATGCGGTTTTGCTCGCGCAGGCGAGCCAGTTCCGAGGCATGCATGCTTTGATCGTCACGGGATACGGTGTGCCGGGCCGCTTGCGCTTCCGCCAACTCGCACGCGTGGTGGCGCAGGAACGCGACCTTGGCTTCAAGGTAGCGCACGCGCGCGGTCAATGCGCGCAGTTCGTCGGCGTCGGTCGCGGCAATTTCACTCACAGTAGATCATCCTGATGCGCGGGTTGATGAACGACACCGCCGTGGCGATGTTGCTGGTGACGTGGATGAAATAGTCCCCGCGCGCGAGAAGGTAGGCGTCGAGAATGACTTCCTCAGCCATGCGCAGCCCCCACTTGGAGGGGTCGGCCGCGGTCAGGTGCTGGATCTGGTGTCCCTCGCGCATGCGCTCGGCCTCGTCGAGGCCGGCGAACCTGCGATCATGCTCGCTCGTGGTTCGCCGGACACCCGGCGAATACACCACCATGTCGCCGAACTCGGCGGCCACCTGCTCGACCACGGACTCCTGGTCGGTCGCCAGGAAGAGACGCGTCGACAACGGCGTCAGGCCCCTTTCGCCCATCAGGGTTCGGATCTTCTCGCAATACAGTTCGACGGTCGGCATGCGAGCGCCAGGCTGCTCGATGCCGTGACTGGGATGGCGGATGTGCGCGCAAATCACGGTGCGGCCGCGCAAATGCTCGTCGTGGAAAGCCTCTATGCGCGTCCGCAGGTGCGCCCGCAGCCGCACGTGGGAGCACAGGTGCGCGTGGTACCACTGGCGCCAACGCCGAAAACCCGTCGACTTGTAGAGTTTGTAGGCGTGGATGTAGGTCAGCCAGGGCTCGCTGTCCTGGTTGAAGTCATCCTTGAGCTCGGCCCCTCTGTAGAGGACGGCGTCGTCCTCGTAATCGGCCTCGCCGTATTCCCGGTAGGGCAGTGGCTCGAACAGCTTGAGCCAGAGGTTGCCGTCCTGCGGCGTGCCGTAGCAGAAGCTGGTGAAGGTGCTGGTCTTCCAGTGGCGCTGCATGGCTTCGACCCGCCAGTCAGGCAGAACCACCGAATCCGGGTGCTCGGTGGTGGCCCAGGTGATGTAGGACACCATGCGGTTGAAAACGGAGAAGAAGCCGCCGTCGTTGGCGATCACCACGTACTTGACCGGCCGGTCGCGCAGGCGCTCAACCACCGACACGGCGCGGCTCTCCCCGCCGAGCCGCGCCAGCAGGTTGGCGTCGGAGGTGGAGACACCGCCGTATTCCAGCGCATCGCCGACCGACCGCCGGCACGTCTCGGGAGCCACGATAGATCGATACAGCGTTTCGAGGGCGCCATGATCGAATTGCGCGGCCCAAGCGCGCCGCGCGTCGACGCGCTCCTGGGTGAACAGTTCCGCGCGCCGCGCATAGATGCCGGCCATGACGGCACACGCGGAAGGGGGGTAGGTATCGAACTGCACGCCGAAATGCGCGCCGCCGTAGACATGGCCGTACCACGCCGGCACCGGGACGTCGGCCTCGATCGCGAAACCGAGCGCATCGCCGTGCGCGGCCAGCCCTGCGAGGATCTCGGCGTGGGCGAAACAGTTCGACAGTGCGACCGGCTTGCCGGCGGCCAGGAATTCGCGCGGCACGATGGCGTAGCCCTCCCCCTTGGAAAGGGAAACGAAACAATCGATCCGATCGATGAGGCCGCGGTAGGCGGGTGCGTCGAGGGTCTCGTGGGTGAAGCGAATATTGGGATGGCGCGCATTCATGCGCGCGAAGTGGCCGCGATCTGCATGGAAGTCGAGCGCGCAATGCACCAGAAGTTCGACGCCGGGATCCTTGCCGAATGTCCGGACGAAACAATTGACCAGGAGCTCGATGTTCTTGCGCGCCTCGCGCGATCCGATGAAGCCGAAGCGGAACGGTTTGCCGGGGGCCAGGATCGGATGCGGGCCGTCGAGCCAAGCGCGCAGGTCGAGCGCGAGGGGCAGGTGAAAGATGGGCTTCTGGACGCGCGACGCGCGGAACACCTCGACGAGGAAACGCGAGGGAACGAAGAGCGCGTCGAAATGGTTGTTGATGATGTCGGCCCACTGGATGGGGGCGCGTGTGGAGTCGAACACCGAAAAGATGTACTTCAGGCGCGTGACCGGCACCTTGGACCAGTTGTGGTCGTCGATGTCGTTGGCGGTCACGTCGGTGAACATGGAAACCTGGGCGGAACGCAACGCTTCCTCGCCGGGCGCGGCGATCGCCACGCCCTCGGGCAGCGCAGACGGGTCGCTGCTATGCGGCCGAGTGTCGATGAAGGTGGTGTCGAAAACGCCCTTCCAGGCGCGCAGGAACGCCAGCGTGTGGCGGGCGATTCCCGTATGCCCGTCGACGCGCCCGACCACGTTGGCCCGGACGTGCCCGCTCACCGGCGCGCCCCCGCCGGCGCCTGGCCGTCGATCCATGCCAGCGCCCGGCGCACCCCCTGCTCGAAGCCGATCGATGGGGTGAAGCCCAGCGAGCGCTGCAGGGCGGTATCGCCGCCCCGCGCGAACACGCCCTCGGGCTTGTCCGATGTGCCCTTGACTTCAGGGTGGTAGCCGAGGGCTCGCGCCGCCAGCGAAGCAAAGTCCTTGAAGCTGGTCAGGATGCCTGTCGACAGGTTGATCGCGCTGCCGTCATCGATGGCGTCCATGGTGCTGACGATTCCTCGGACGCAGTCATCGATGTGGATGAAATCGCGCATCTGCTCGCCGCTGCCCCAGACGGAGATTGCCGCGGCGCCCGCCATGTCGATCACGCGCCGGCAGACGCTGGGAAACGGGTAGGCCAGATCCTGGTCCTCCCCATAGCCCGAAAACGGCCGGTAAGTCACCGACCGCAGGCCGTGCTTCTGGTACGCCAACCGTGCCTGGTACTCGTGGGTCAGCTTGGCCCAGCCGTACATGAGATCGGGCATGCCGATGTCGGCATCGAAGCGGATCATATCCTCGGTGAGGAGCCGGTATCCGTCCCGCCTCTGGTAAGCCACCGGATACGCTGCGCTTGAACTGAAGCAAATGCTCTTTGCGGGGCGTACGCGGCAGGCCCACTTCCAGTATTCGGCGTCGATCGACAGATCATCGGCGATCGCCAGCGGGTTCTTTTCAATCATTTCCCGCCCGCCCACCATGGCGGCGGCATGGAACGCGTAGTCGAAATCGGTTTCAAGCACGCGGCGAAAATACTCCCGGCAATCCTCGCGATGAAAACGGAAGCCCTTGTAGTCGCGCGGCTCGCACATCGGCCACCCGTGCTCCGGGTCGACGGCGCCCGTCAACGGCGCCAGGTTGTCAACGCAATGCACCTCATCGCCGCAGGCAAGGAAATGTGCAACCAAATGACGGCCGACGAACCCCGCCCCGCCCGTCACCAGAATCTTCCTCACCCATCCTCCGCAATCTTCGCGCCGCGCCAGTCAACTCGCCTGCCACCACATCCTGGCGCCGGCCCGCCCGAACGCGTTGCCCTTCGTATTTTAGCAATTCAACACTCCCGGCGGAGCCGTCGGCTCCGACGCCTCCGCGATGGCGGCGCGATAGCGTCCGCACACCTCGCGGCTCGGACCGTACAAGGCCACCCGTCCGCCGTCCAGCCACAGGGCACGGTCGCAGATCACTTCCACTCCCTCGATGCCGTGGGTGACGAACAGGATCGCCGTGCCGGCGGCGCGATAGTCGAGGATGCGCTTGAAGCTCTTGGCCTGGAAATGACCGTCGCCAACGCTCAGAATTTCGTCGATGACCAGCAGATCCGGGCGCCTCGCGGTGGCCACCGAGAAAGCCACCCGCGCCTGCATGCCGGTCGAATAGGTGCGCATCGGTTCGTCGTAGGCAGCGCCGATATCGGCGAATTCGCGGATCGCCGGTTCGAGCGCCTTGATCTGCGCCGGCGCCGTGCCGAGCATCGCGGCGTACAACAGCACGTTCTCGCGCCCGGTGAGGTCCGGGTGGAAACTCAAGCCAAGCTCCAGAATGGTCGCCGTTCTCCCAGTGACCGCGACGCGGCCTGAGGTCGGTCTCACCGTCCCGCTCACGATCTTGAGCAAGGTGCTTTTGCCCGCCCCGTTGCCGCCGATCACGCCGAGCGCCTCGCCAGGCTGCAGCGCAAAGCCGATGTCGCGCAGCACCCAGTGCTCCCGTGCGGGTTCTTGAGGCACGCCGAACCAAGTGGCGAAGCGCGCCACTTCATGGCGATAGGTCAAATAACGCTTGGACACTCCCTCGAGCACCAGCACGGGTGCGACGTCGCGCGCCTCCATCAGAGCGAATCCACCAGATCGCCGCTCGCGCGCCGCAGCAGAAGTATCGCCGTCAGGCACAGCGCGAGCCCGATGCCGAACGGCGCCACCAGGGGCTCGATCGCGGGGTAGCGCCCGTACAGCATCGCCTCCTGATAGATGGCCACCACCGGGCGCAGCGGATTCAGATCAGCGACCCACTGGAATTTCCTGGGGAGGTTTTCGGCAAGGTAGATGACGGGCGTCATCCAGAACCACAACTGAAGCGCGATCCCCGCCATTTGCGCGACGTCGCGCTTGAAAACCTGAAAGACGCCGAGAATCACCCCTAGCCCGGCGCCGAACGTCAGGAGGATGACGATTCCCGGCAGGATCGACAACCAGGCCAGCCCGGGCATGATGCCCAGGCACACGGAGACCAGCAGCATCGCCAGCAGCAGGAGCACATGTGCGAACAAGGCGCCGCCGCATGCGATGGCAGGCATGCAGAAATGCGACACTGGAATCTTCTTCATCGTCGCCTCGTACTCGACGAAGATCGTCGCGCAGCGCATCACCACGTCGTTGAAAAGGCCCCAGGCGCACATGCCCGCCATCAGGTAGATGGTGTAGGCGAAAACGTTATCGACGTTCGGGACGCGCACCACGATCAGTTCCGAAAACACCACCGCGTACACCGCCGCGCGCGCCAGCGGATGGAGCACCAGCCAGAGGGCGCCGAAGGTGGATCGCGCAAACTGCCGCTTGATCTCGCCGCGGATCGCTTCGATGACGAAATGCCGGTACGGCCATGGATTGTCCAGTCCTCTATAGGTCATCGCGTCGCCCGGCCGTTTGGTTGGTGAATAGCGCGCCCGCACAAGGCCCGGCGGAACCGGCTGCCGCGCACACGCGCATGTCAGGCAGCCGAATGATACCCATGCAGGCTGCCGCCGCGCTGCTGCCGGCGTTTCGGCGCCCGGCTCATGCAAACCCGTTCTCGCGCGCCACCGCTTCGTACAAGGCAGCGGTGCGGTCCAGGCATTCCGCCCAGCTATGCCGGGCCGCGATAGCCAGGCCGCGCACGCGCGCCGCCTCTCGCCACGGCTCGTCCTGCAGAGCTCGCGCGATCGCCTCGGCAAGCGCATCGGTATCGTCGGGGTCCACCATCAGCGCCGCGTCGCCCGCCAATTCAGGCAGGCACGACCGGTTCGACGTCACCACCGGCACCCCGCTCGCGAAAGCCTCGAGCACCGGCAAGCCGAATCCCTCGTAGGCGGACGGGAAGGCAAAGGCTCGCGCCCCCGCCACCAGAGCGGGCAGTTGTGCTTCGGGCACGAAGCCCAGGTGCCGCAGCCACCCCGCGGCACGCGCGCGCTCGATCTCGGACCGCAGCGCCTCGTTGCGCCACCCCCGGCCGCCTGCCAGCACGAGCGGAAAGCGCTCGCGCAGCGCCGGCGCGAGACAACCGTAGGCGGCCAGCAGTGCGTCGATGCGCTTGCGCGGTTCGAGGGTCGCGACGCAAAGGGCGTATCCGCCCGGCGCGAGCCTGAGCGTATCAAGCGACTCTCGCAGCCGCCCGGGCTCCATGGGGGCGAATTGCGCGCCGACCCCGAGTGCGATGCTGGTGACTCGCGCGGCGGGCCACCCCCACTCGTCGATCACTTCCCGACGCACCGTCTCGGAATCGGTGATCAGGTGTGCCGCACGCGCGATCGAGCTTTCAAGATCGCGCGCGAAATGGCGCACCCGCTCAGGCGGGTGGGTCTCTGGAAAGCGCAGTACCGACAGATCGTGCACCGTGGCGATGCCCGCTTCAACGCCTTCGGGAATGAAATAGTTGGGCCCGTGGAAAAGGCAGCATCCCAACTGACGCCGCACCGCGGCAGCGTTCAGCCTGTTTGCCGCTCGCCGCCACAACTGAAGCGGCAGGCCGGTTCGGCCGGGCGCGAGCAGCGCCGCCGGGTTGCGCACCCAGGCCCCGGCGCGATAGAAACGCACCGCGCCGGGTGCGAGCCGCGCCGGCATGCCGCTAGCCAACTGCCATGTATAACGTCCGATGCCGGTCAATTCCGGCATCAAGGCCTCGACCGACAGCACCAGCCTCATGGGCTTTCGCCCGGAACCGTCATTTTCTCGTCCTGACGCCGGCGCACCCGCCGGCTGAGTCTTCCAGCGCCACGATACTGGCATCGACCATGCCGCCTATGAGCTGCTCGAACGATGTTTGCGGATACCAGGCGAGTTCGGTACGCGCCTTGGCCGGGTTGGCGACAGTCGCGCCGGTTTCCGTCACGCGCAGAAAGCGAGGGTCGGAGACGACGAATTCTTGCCAATCGCACCCCACGTGCGCGTAAGCGGCAGCGCACAGGTCGCGCACGCTGCGCGAGACGCCGGTGCCGATCACATAGTCGTCCGCGGCTGGCTGCTGCAGCATGCGCCACATGGCGCCGACGTAGTCGGCAGCTGCGCCCCAATCACGCTCGACGTCAAGGTTGCCGAGCGCGAGCTTGCCGTCGCACACCATGGGCTCGCCCTCCTCGTTCCGGGCCTCGGAGGTGCGTATGCCGAGCCGCGCGCAGGCCGCGCCGTAGGCGACCTTTTGCCAAAGGAAACGCATTGCGCGGAAGCGGCTCTCGTGATTGAACAGGATCCCGCACGAGATGAACATGCCGAAACTGCGACGATAGATTCCGGCCGTCATATGCGCGTAGACCTTGGCCGCGGCATAGGGATTGACCGGTTTGAAGGGGGTAAGCTCATCCTGCGGCGAAGAGACCACCGCACCGAACATTTCCGACGAGGACGCCTGGTAGATGCGACAGTCCGGCTTGAAGCGCCGCGCCGCTTCGAACAGCCGGTGCGCGCCCATGCCAGTGACATCGCCGGTCTCGAGCGCCAGCGCCCATGACAGGGCAGGAGCGGACTGTGCTGCAAGGTTGTAGACCTCGGCGGGCTGATGGGTCCGGATCGCTTCGGCGATGTCGATGGCGTTGCAAAGATCCCCGTAGAAGGGCGTGATGCGGCCGATGAGCGGGCGCAAGTCTCGGCAAGCCAACATCGATGCGCGGCGCCCGAAGCCGACCACCCTGTAGCCCTTGGCCAGAAGCAACTCGGCCAGCAGTATGCCGTCCTGCCCGGTGATGCCGGTGATCAGCGCACAAGGACCGAAGGGCGCCGGTGGGCAGATCGGGTTCATGCCGATGCGGGCAGCGCATGCCGCTTGAGTCCCGCCGCGAATGCGGGTGCGACCGCCTGCGGGGAAAGATGCTCACCGGCCCAGGCACGGGCGCGCGCGCCGAGCGCGGTGGCGCAGCCCGCGCCATCGCGGAGTTTGCGCATCAGCGCGGCTGCTCGATCGATATCCGGTTCGGCCCACACCTGGCCGGCCGCGTGCGGATAGTGCCCGGGCGCAACAGGGATGAGACCGGCGTCTACAAGCATTGCATGGTCGGGCAAGGTGAAATCCAGGTTTCCTGAATACGCCGTGGCAACGACCGGCTTGCCGCACACCATCGCCTCAGCCATACCCAGGCCGAAACCTTCCGACCGGTGCAGGGAGACATAGCAGTCCGTCGCATGATAAAGCGCGACCAGATCGGCAAACGCGTAGACACCCGCCAGCAAGATGATCCGCGGGTCTTCGGCGCATTCGGCTACGACCTGCCGCCAATGCGGGTCGCGCGTGCTGGCATTCATCACCTTGATCACGAGCCCGACATCATTGCGCCCGTCCCCAAAAGCCCGCCTGAATGCCCGTACGGTGGCAAGAGGATTCTTGCGCTCCGGATAGGAAAACGCGTCAAGGCTGGTCAAGAAAAGAAACGGCCGCGCCGGCAGCCCAAACTCGGCGCGCCCCTTCGGCGATGCCGGCGGGAGATCCACACAGGGCGGGACCCGATACACCGGACACATCGCAACGCGCGCTACGGATCGCTCGACAAAGCGGGTTGGCACCCAAACTTCATCGAACAGGCCGAGCCATTCGCGCCAGGGCGCAGGCCAGTTTTCCAGTTCCCAGAACACATACAGCACATTGATACGGCCGCGGAAGAAACCTTCGCCCAGCGTGCAGTAAGCCGCAGGCAGCAGTTCAGGCGACATCATGAACATGTTGACGCGGTAGGGGTTGTCGGGGCCGATTGCGTCATTGTGGTGGGCGAAATTGCGCAGCCCGGGCACCCCGGCGGAAAACTCCACCACGGCATGCGGCAGCTGTGCGGCGCGCAAGGCCGACGCGGCAAAGCGCAGATTCTGGCCCAGCCCGAGTTCGCTCAGGGCATGACCGACGAGATTGAACCCGACCGGCGCGCCAGCACACCCGCGCGTGTCGGCGGCCGGACGAGACGCCTCGGCCTCCCTGAAGGTTTGTTGCGCCCAGGACCGCGCCGCGCGGCGCGCAGCCATCCCGGCTGCGGCCACCTGCAAAGGTCGCAACGCCCGCTTGAGTGCTCCGGGCAGCGCTCGTTTCGCGCGGCCGGCCCAGCCAAGTCCGCCCGGCGGCGGGGGCTTTGCAGCGACAGCATGGAATTCGCACTGCGCCCGGTACCACCCCGCCAAGCCTCGCTGGCCGGATGCATGCCCGAGATCGAATGCCCAGCGCAAATCTGCGCGCGATTGCCAAAGCAGATGCATGATGCGGCTCACCGGCGTCTCGGCGAGATGCGCCACCTGCGGCGCCGGCGACAACATGCTCTCGATACTCATCGGATTCGCCCACCTGACGCGACGGGTGCCGGGTCGCGATGCCAACCACGATCAGACACAGGTCGCGCCCATTGACCATAACCGGGGCCCCCCCAGCCTGCGCGACCCACACCGGCGCGGCAGTCAGCGTGAACCGCGGCGCGAGGGATGCGCGAGGCGCATGCCGAGCAATCGCGTTGCCTCGTGAGCATGCCGTACTCAATCAGCGGTTAGTTGCAACGCGCCGGGTTGAACATTCACTCTCCCTACCGGACGGGTACTGAACGGGTGGACATACTCGAGACGCGGAACGAGGTCAAACTCGACTGGGGCGCCAGCAAAGGTTGACCTGCCGAACGCCGCGGCGGACTTGCGCAGGCGCCAATCGTGACGATCGGCGTTGGCGAAATCACTCCGGAGCACTCGTGGATTGTTCTTTAACTTGTCCGTGCCGGCAACATCGAGGCGTGCAGCGCCTACCAGCAGGTTGTTCGTCACCACCACGCGCCGCTCGCCATCGCGGATCCACAGAAATCTTGCCCCGGGCACGCCATCGTCGACAAGCGTGTTGTGCGCCAGATAGAGCGCATTGGCGCGCTTGAGGTACCCCTCGGCGCCGAAGGAGACGACGATGGCATTCTCGGTCGTCGCACTCTGGGCGATGATGTTGCCCAGCACCCGCGCGATACCGCCGTTGGGGAACTCGAGCTCGTAGCTGGCCCGCCCGCCTTCCTCGTCGGTCAGACGGTTGTAGAGAATGTGGTTCTCGACCGCCCGGCTTTTCAGCAGGTGGCCGACCCGGGCATGGTGGAAGTAGCTCCCGGTGACGGTCAGGCGCGCGATCGCGTTGACATAGAGATTGTGCGAGTAGCCGTCGCCGTAGCCGTTGTGGCCGAATTCGCAGCCGCCGATGTCGAGTTCTGCGGCCGGGTCGCTGGCCGTCAGGATACCGTTCTCGTTGTTGAAAAACCCGCAGTCGCGCAGCGTGAGCCTGCCGCGCTCGAAGCGGATGCCGGCGCCATTCCTGCTGGGCACGCTCGCGCCGCTGAAGTCGAAGCCCTCGGCGCGGATATCGCCGCCGCGCACCACCCAGATGGCCTTGCCTTCGGCGCTGCGGCCCGCCGCCGCCAGGCGCGCGCGCCCGCCAACGGCGCGGATGACCAGGCGGTCATGGGTCCAGACCGCGACGTCGCCGGAATAGTCTCCGGCATCGACTTCCACGGTGTCGCCGTCCCGGGCCGCGCGCGCCGCCTGGGCTAGGCTGCGTAGCGCACGCCCCGGGCCGACCGGCAGCACCCGAGCGTCGGCCGCCGCGCCGCGCTGTTCGACCGGCCGCTCGGCGCCCTGCATGCGGTCCTGGGCGCCGCCTTCGGGCCTTTCGCCGCGCGCCCGCGCGGCGAACGCGGCGAGCGGCAGCGCGACCAGGACCGCCCGGCGGCGCATGAACCGCGCACGCGCCGGCGCCGCAACCGTTTCAGGCCGCGCCACGCTGCACCGCCAGGCGCGCAAGCCAGTCGCGGGTGGCGCTTTCGACTGCCTGACGCGCCAGCGGGTTCGAGAACGTGTGGTCCGCGTCCGAAAGCTCGAGCCGCTGCAGATGGGGCCGGCCCAACAGGCCCGCCCATTCGGGGTCGGAACGCACGCACTCGAGAAACTCCTGCGCAGTCGCATCGCACCCGCTCAGGATCAGCAAGATCTCCCCGGAGAAACCGCGGAAACCCGCAGCCATCAGCGAGCGAAACCCCGGCGGCTCGCTCGCCAAAGCGGTGCGCGCGGCGCGCGCCAGCCGCCAGTTATGCCACAAATCGGCGAGCGCGCCCATCAGTTTGGTCTCGCCGCGCCCCAGCTTGCTCCAGAAATCCGGCTGCACCAGACGGTCGCCGTAGTAGTGCCGCAGGCGCGCTCGCGCCAGCGTATGCTCCGAACGCACCCAGGGATTGAGCAGGCACAGCCCGTGCACCCGCGGATCCCGCCGGCGCTGGCAGTAAAGCAACGCCGCGGAGGCACCGTCGCACAGGCCCCAAAGCGCCACCGAGGTCACCTCGGGGCATGCCGCGGTGAAGGCCTCGATCGCGGCGGCGATATCGTCATCGATGGCCTCGAAGGATCGCGGCTGGCCGTCGCTGTCACCCATGCCCCGGTAATCGAAGCGCATGACCGCAAAGCCCGCGCGTGCGAGATCGCGCGCCAGCAGCAGGAACTGGCGGTGGCTGCCCACCCGGTACTGCGGCCCGCCCACGATGATCACGATTCCGGCGCGGGCCGGTCGCGGCGGCCGGGAAACCACACCCAGCAGGCGCTCGCCGCCGCAAACGAACATCAGCGCGCTCTCCGAATGGGCGGCGTCGGTCACGGCTGTTCCAGCGCCTGCACGGTGGCCTCGATCAAGGCCGGGCTCACCGAGGTTTCCAGCGTCTGCCAGAAAGACGGCGCGTCGACCACCGTCGCCCGCGCAGAATGGCCCCCGGCGCGCCATTGCGCAAGGCGCTCCGCGAGCGCGGGGGAAAGGTCCGCCGCGGGCCCGCCGGCCATTTCGAAGCATTCGATGCGCATGCCGCCGGCGCCCGGTCGCAGGTCCGCCGCCGCCATGCCCCCGGCCAGCGCCGCGTTGAGGCGGTATCCGGCCACGACCACGTCGGCGCCGGCGTGAAGCCTGCGTCGCATGTCCGCCACGTCTTCGGCCGCCCGGCCGGCGGCCACGTCGGCCACGGTCTTCAGGCGCAGGAACTGGCGCAGCGCCTGCTCCCCCGACAGCACCGGCTGCCACATCAGGAAACCCGCCGGCCGCAGGCCGCGTTCGATCAACGCCGCGCCCAGCAGGCAGCCGGCACGCAAGCCCCACAGCCACAGGGGCGCGGCCACGCGCCGGCGCAGCCAGCCGGTGGCCGATTCGAGGTTTTCCACCCACGCGTCCCAGGTCGCCTCGCCGAAGTCACCGCTGCTGTCGCCACAGCCGGCAAGATCGACCAGGAGCACGGCATGGCCGGCCGCAGCCAGCGCGCGTGCCTGCAGCGAGGTCATGCGGCGCGACCGGTTCAATTCTTCCGCGAAAGGGTGGATATGAAGGATCGCCCCGCGCGGACTGCCGGGCGCGGGAAAGTACACGCAAAAACAGCGCCCCTTGGCCGTATCCAGGAAAAAAGCCTCGAAGGGGATTTGTGCTAACGTCAACCGGAGACCTTGCGCTCGACGAAGTCGATCAGGGAACCCAGAGTCGCGAAAGCGGCGCCGTCGATTTCGTCATCGGCGATCACGAACCCGAAACGTTCTTCAAGAGACGTCAGCACGCCCACCACCGCCATGGAATCGAGTTCCGGCAATACTCCCAGGAGCCGCGTATCGTCGGCAAAGTCAAGGGCGCGCCCCCCCAAACCAAGTGCCCGGTCGAGAATGTGCCGGGTTTCGTGCCGGATATCGAGCAATGGATGCTGCCTTCGGTCGAGATAATGCAACCTTCGATGGTGCAATTAATTATACGTCCTAGCCTTGCCCGCCATCCCGCGCGCGGGCATCGAGCAGCGAGGCTGGCCCCGCCCGCCGGCCGCCCTGCGACGTGACGTTGCGCTCGGTGGAAACGTGCGAGGCAGCCGGCTTGCCGGGCCTGCGCGAGCTCGCTCCGGAACTGTGCGCGAGCGAAGCCGAGGACCTCTTTTCCAGCCATGCCTGGTTTGAAACCCTGCAGGCCCATGGGTTCGCCCCCGCGGCACGGGTGCTGAGCCCTATTGCCCGCGATCCTGTCAGCGGCGCGGCGCTCGCCCTGCCCCTGGTGGAAGATCACGGGCTGGCCGCCTTTGCGAACTACTACAGCTGCCTCTATGCTCCCATCACCAACCGGCCGGACCTGGCCCCCGCCCTGGTGGCCGCGCTGGTGCCCTACCTGCGAAACCGCAGCCCGCGGCCGCCCGCGCTGCGCTTCGCCCCGCTCGATGCGGACGGTTGGTTCGCCCTCGCGTTGCGGCCGGCCCTGGCCAAGGCCGGGTACATCGCACAGACCTATTTCAGCTTCGGCAACTGGTACCTGCGCGTGGACGGCCGGTCCTACGCGCAGTACTTCGCAGCATTGCCCGCGGTTCTGCGCAATACCGTGCAGCGGCGCGAACGGCGCCTCGCGCGCGCCGGCGCCTGGTCGGTATCGATCGCGACCTCGGAGGCGGACCTGCTGGAGACCGCCATCGCTGATTTCCAGAAGGTATACGCCCTCAGTTGGAAGAACGCCGAGCCTTATCCGCACTTCATTCCGGCGCTCTGCCGCACGGCGGCGCGGCATGGCTGGTTGCGCCTGGGCGTGCTCCGGCTGGGCGCGACGCCGATCGCAGCGCAGCTATGGCTTCACCACCGCGGCAAATCGATGATCTACAAGCTGGCCTACGACCAGGGCTGTGAACGGTTTTCGCCCGGCACCATCCTGACGGCGGCCATGATGCGTCACGCGCTGGATACAGACCGCGCAACCGAGGTGGACTATCTCAGCGGGGATGACGCCTACAAGCGCGCCTGGATGAGCCACAGGCGCGAGCGCATCGGCATTGTCGGGTTCGACCCGAGATCAGCACTCGGCCTGGCGGCGGCGGCACACCATCTATTGGGCCGGGCATGGCGCAGGCTGTACCCGCCCGGCCGCCCGACCGCCTACACCCGTGCGGGCCCCGTGAACGGCGGCGTTGGCTAAACTTGCGCTCCGCGCGCCAGATCGCCCCCCCTTGATGACACCCGCCCTACTCTTGCACGAGTTGATCTACCGCAGCGCCGATCGCGCGCCGGAGGCGGTCGCGCTCGAGGCGGAAAACCAGATACTGCACTACGCCCGCCTGGCGCAATCGCTCGAGCGGTTCGCCGACGGCCTCATGGCCCTGCAACTGGCGCGCCTGGGACGGGTCGCCGTCTATCTTGAAAAGCGTCCGGAAACCGTCATCGCGCTGTTCGGCGCCGCTGCCGCAGGCGCGGTCGCGGTCCCGGTCAATCCCGCGCTCAGGCCGGCGCAGGTGGCCCATATCCTGCGCGACTGCGCAGTAAGCCATCTGGTCACATCGGCCGAGCGCCTGCGCGCCCTGCTGCCGGAGCTTGCGACCTGCCCCGCCGTGAAGCACGTGATCATCACCGGTGCTCCGGCGCCACCGCAGAAGGGCAGCCACTGGCTGGCGCATGCCTGGGAGAGCCTGGCCGCCGTGCCGGCGGCCGCCGCGCATCGCACCATCGATGCCGACATGGCGGCCATCTTCTACACCTCCGGCAGCACCGGCCGGCCCAAGGGCGTGGTGGTGTCGCACCGCAACCTCGTGGCCGGGGCGCAGAGTGTCGCCACCTACCTCGAACACACCGCCGCGGATGCAGTGCTCGCGGCCTTGCCGCTTTCGTTCGACGCCGGCTTCAGCCAGCTGACCACGGCCTTCCACGCCGGCGCGCGGGTGGCGCTGCTCAACTACCTGATGCCGCAGGACGTGCTCAACGCCATCGACCGCCATCGCATCACCGGGCTGACCGCGGTGCCGCCGCTCTACATCCAGCTGGCGCGCCTGGACTGGCCGGCAGGCGCGGCGCAGAGCCTGCGCTATTTCGCCAATACCGGCGGACACATGCCGCGCGAGACGCTGGCAGCGTTGCGCCAGCGCCTCCCGCGTGCGCGACCGTACCTGATGTACGGGCTGACCGAAGCCTTTCGCTCGACCTACCTGCCGCCCGAAGAGGTGGACCGGCGGCCGGATTCGATCGGGCGCGCGATTCCAAACGCAGAGGTACTGGTACTGCGCCCGGACGGCAGCCCGTGCGCCGCGGGCGAGGCGGGCGAACTGGTGCATCGCGGCGCGCTGGTCGCGCTGGGCTACTGGAACGACCCGCAAACCACGGCGGAGCGCTTTCGCCCGCTGCCTGAGGCGGCCGGCCGGCGTCCGGCCGGCCTGCCGCTGCCCGAACTTGCGGTGTTTTCCGGCGACACCGTGCGGGCGGACGCCGATGGGTTCCTTTATTTCGTCGGCCGGCAGGACGACATGATCAAGACCTCCGGCTACCGCGTCAGCCCGACCGAGGTCGAGGAGACGATCTACGCCTCCGGGCTGGTGTCCGAGTGCGCCGCCTTCGGCGTGCCCGACCCGGTCCTCGGACAGGCCATCGCCGTCGCCGTATTGCCCGACTCCGCCGGCGGCTTCGATCCCGACGCGCTGCTGGCCTTCTGCCGCAGCCGCTTGCCCGCCTTCATGATGCCTGCCCACACCATGGTGCGCGACACCCCCCTGCCGCGCAACCCGAACGGCAAGATCGACCGGCGCGCCCTGGCTGAAGCGTTCCCCCGCGCGGACAGCGTGTAGGCGATCCGGATGGCAACCGAGACGGCGATTCCGGTTCGGGACCTCCCGCTGCCCGCGCGGCAAGCCCGCGGCATCGGCCACGGTGGCGCCTGGTTGTGGGCCGGCTACACCCTGTTCGTCATCTACGGCAGCCTGGTGCCGCTGGATTTTCGCGCCCTGCCGCCGGAGGCGGCCTGGCGAGCCTTCGCCAACATGCCCTTCCTTATCCTGGGCATTGAAAGCCGCGCCGACTGGATCGCCAACGGCGTGCTCTACCTGCCGCTGGGCTTTTTCACGGTGCTGGCGCTACGCGGCCGCGTACCGGGATTCGGACGGGCCGGCGCCGCCCCCATCGCCGCCGTGTTTGCCTTGAGCCTGGCGTTGGGCGTGGAGTTCTCCCAGCTGTTCTTTCCGCCGCGTACCGTCTCGCTCAACGACCTGCTCGCCGAAGCCCTCGGCGCCGCGGCAGGCATCCTGATCGCGACGCTCTGGATGCACCGGGTCAGCCGCGTACTCGCGACCATCCGTGACAAGTCCGGCGCGCTCGCGCCGCACCTGCTGGAGGCTTATGCGCTTGCGTTCGTGTTGCTGGGCCTGTTTCCGTATGATTTTCTCTTGTCCGGCCAGGAGATCGCCGACAAGCTTGCCTCCGGACGGGCAGGCTGGGGGTTCGCCGCCGAACTGACCGCGGACGGCTGGATGCGCACCGTTCTTGTTTCGCCCGCGGTGGAGACGCTCCTGGCGTTTCCGGTGGGCCTTCTGGTGGCGCGCCTGCATGCCGGCAGGCGCCGCTACTCCTTCGGCTATGCCCTCCTCTGTGGAGCGCTGTTGGGCGCGCTGATGGAGACGCTGCAGTTCTTCGTCGCCAGCGGCTACAGCCAAGGGGTATCGGTCCTCACCCGCGCGGCGGCCTTCGGACTGGCGGCCATGGCGTGGGAGGCCCGCGCGGGCCTTGGCCCGTCGGTGATCGCCGCCCTGATAAGCCGCCTATCCCCGGTGCTGCTGCCGGCCTATATCGCCGCCCTGGCCGCAGCCAGCGGACTCATGCGCGGCGGCTGGGATATCGCGAATGTGCCCGCCGTCATGGCGGATTTACGCTACATGCCGTTTTACTATCACTACTTCACCAGCGAGGCGAAAGCCCTCAATAGCCTGTTGGGCATATCGCTCATGTACGCACCGGTGGGCGTTTTCTGCTGGGCCTGGAAGCGGGAACCCGGAACATCTCTGGCCATCGCCGCCCTGCTCGCATTCGGCGTTGAAGCCGCCAAGGCGACGCTACCCGCGCTGCGTCCCGACCCGACCAACCTGCTGGTCGCCGCAACCGCGGCCTGGGTGGTCGCGCAGCTGATGAAGCGCGTCGGTGCAGCGGTCAGGCCACCCGCCGGCGGGCCCGTGCACGCCGCAGCCGATATCGGCACCGCCCCTCAAGCAGCCGCCCCCCCCGCTGTTGACGCGCAAGCGTCGCCCAGAGCAGCCGCGGCGCTGGTCACTTTCGCGGACATGCCGGTCGCGCACAAGGCGCTGCTCGCGGTGGTGGGCGCAGCCGTGGCCGCCTGGTTGACAGGCTTCCCAACCCGGCCCGGGCTGCTGGGCCTTTTCTACGCGGGCTTCGCCACCCTCGTCTGGGTTCGGCCATCCTGGTTCTTCGGAATCGCGTTGGCGGCGGTACCCATGCTCGACCTGGCGCACTGGAGCGGGCGCTTCTTCCTTGATGAGCATGACGCGCTGCTGGCCATCGGCCTGGCGATCGGTCTGGCGCGCCTGCCCGCGCCGCGCCCTGCGTATCGCGACCCGTTCCTGACGGTGCCGGTGCTCCTGCTCGCCGCGGCCTACATGATCGGCACCCTGCGCGGGCTGTGGCCCCTGCAGATGCCGGACGCCAATGCGTTCAACAACTATATGAGCCCGTTTGCGGGCCTGCGTATCGCCAAGGGGGCGCTGTTCGCCGCCCTGTTGTGGCAGCTATGGCGTCGTGCCTGCGCCTGCCACGGCGCCCCGACTGCCCCGCTGGCCTGGGGTCTGATCGCGGGACTGGCCTGGACTGCGGGCTGGATCATCCTCGAACGCATCGCATTTACCGCCCTGTTCGATTTTTCCGGCGATTACCGGGTCACCGGACCGTTTTCGCAGATGCACACCGGCGGCGCCTACGTGGAATGCTTCATCGTGCTGACAACGCCGTTCCTGCTTTTCTGCATTTACCGGGCATCCGGCGCCGTGCTTCGCGCCGGCCTCCTTGCCTGCCTGCTGGCCGGCGCATTCGCGCTGATGGTCACCTTCTCGCGCGGCGGATACGCCGCCTACGGCCTGGTGCTGGCCATCGGCGCGGCCATGATCGTGCCGGCGCGCAGCCGGCAACGCCTGGCGATACCCGGCGCGCTTCTGCTGGTGGCTGCCGTATGCGCGGTCGCCCTGCCGATTGCCCTTTCGCCGTACGCCCAGCAGCGCTTCGCGGGCGCACCGAAGGATCTCGAGACCCGCGAGGCGCACTGGAGCGATGCTCTCGGAATCATGCCTACCGGCCTGGGCGCAACGCTGTTCGGCGCCGGTCTCGGCCGCTATCCCGACATCCACTACTGGCGCAGCGCCGAGCAGAATCGCGCCGTGACCTATGGCATCCAGCGCGAACATACCGATGCCTTCCTGCGGCTCGGCGCCGGGCAGGACATGTACATCGACCAGTTGGTTTCCATCGATCCGCGCGCCTCGCATCGGCTGACGGCGCGCGTGCGTGCGCCCGTCGCAGACGCCGAAATCACCGTTTCGATCTGTCGCAAATGGCAGTATGCGTCATCCGATTGCGCCAGCCGCTCGCGCAGGATCGACGCAGCGCCGGGCGCATGGCAGGCACTGCAGATCGAGTTCCCGCCCAACCCGGCCATACAGACATGGCCGATCAAGTTCTCCGTCCACGCGCCGGCGGGTAAAGCGGCCATCGATGTCACC
>Ga0068877_10000640_pt1 | contig 29907 bp, 28 predicted proteins | sample NOAtaG_FD_66437 | JGI IMG/M metagenome (GOLD analysis project Ga0068877, IMG submission 66437) | Freshwater lake microbial communities from Lake Erie, under a cyanobacterial bloom - NOAA_Erie_Diel6S_1000h metaG | ecosystem: Environmental > Aquatic > Freshwater > Lake | place: USA: Ohio, Lake...
TCACCCTGGCTGGCTTCCACGCTCTCAACTACTCGATGTTCGAGCTGGCCTACGGCTATGCGCGCAACAACATGAGCGCCTTCGTCGAACTGCAGCAGAAGGAATTCGCGGCCGCCGAACGGGGCTTCACCGCGGTCAAGCACCAGCGCGAGGTGGGCACCGGCTACTTCGATGCCATCACCCAGACCATCCAGGGCGCCAATGCGTCGACCACGGCATTGCATGGCTCGACCGAAGACGAGCAGTTCTTCGAGGATAAGAAGGCGCCGCAGCTGAAGGCGGCGTAAACCGGGGGCCGGGCGCGCTTGCGCTGCCTGGCCGGTCTTGCAGATGCCAGCCAAGGCGTCCCGCGCGGGACGCCTTTTTGTCTGTTGCCGGTGCGGCGCTTTGCGAATGCAAAGCGCGCGGTGCTTTTGATTAAACTGGCGACCTTTCGTCTGGAGCCCTGTGCGCCATGCCCAACACCCCGGTTTCAACGCCGTCCGCACCTGCCGCCATCGGTACCTATTCACAGGCCATCAAGGCCGGCAGCACCTGTTATCTCTCCGGGCAGATCGCCCTCGAACCCGCCACCGGCCAACTGGTGGCCGGCGGCTTCGAGGCCGAAGTGGCGCAGGTGTTCGAGAACCTCAAGGCGCTGGCTGCGGCTTGCGGCGGATCGCTCGGCGACGCGGTGAAGGTCACCGTCTTCCTCACCGACCTGGGCAACTTCGCCAAAGTCAACGAGGCGATGGCGCGCTACTTCATGCAGCCGTATCCGGCGCGCGCCGCCGTGGGCGTGGCCAGCCTTCCGCGCGGCGCACAGATCGAGGCCGACGCGGTGCTGGTCATCGGTTGAGCACCGCGCGCAGCGCCGGTGCCGCACACAAGGATGCGCTGCCCAAGGGGCCGCCGGGCGTCGCACCAGCCGTCGGCGCAAAGCTGGCCAAACTCGGACTCAGGTCGCGTTTCGACCTGATCCTGCATCTGCCGCTGCGCTACGAGGATGAAACCCGCGTCACGCCCATCGCGACACTGGTCGACGGGGTGTTCGCGCAGGTGGAGGGCGTGATCGAGAGCGCCGACATTCAGTACCGTCCGCGCCGTATGCTGGTGGTGAAGATCGCCGACGCCAGCGGTGTGCTGACGCTGCGTTTTCTCAATTTCTACGGCAGCCAGGTCAAGGGCCTGGCCGAGGGCAAGCGGCTGCGCGTGTCGGGCGAGGCGCGCACCGGCTTCGTCGGCGCAGAGATGATCCATCCGCGTTATCGGGAGGTGTCCGAGGGGGCGCCCCTGCCGCAGGCGCTCACGCCGGTGTACCCGGCCACCGCCGGTGTCGGCCAGGCCACCCTGCGCCGCATCATCGTCGCGGCCATCGAGGCGGCCCGGAAGGAGCGGCAGCTGGCGGACACGGCCCCCCCGGTCGTCGGGCTGAAGATGGCGCCGTTTGCCGCCGCGGTCGATGCGCTGCATTTCCCCACTCCGGGCGCCGCCGAGGGGCGGGATCCGCAGGCCTGGCGGCGCATGAAGTTCGATGAAATCCTGGCCCAGCAGCTCTCGCTCAAGCGCGCGTATCGGGCACGGCGCATCCAGAGCGCGCCCGTTCTGGCGCAAGCGACCTCTGCCGATGCGTCGCTCGAGGCGCGCCTGCTCGCGGGCCTGCCATTTCGCCTGACCCAAGCGCAAGCGCGAACGTTTGAGGAGATTGCGCGCGACCTTGCCGCGCCGCACCCCATGCGCCGCCTGCTGCAGGGCGATGTGGGCAGCGGCAAGACCATCGTCGCGGCCCTGGCAGCCTGCCGCGCCATCGACTGCGGATATCAGGCGGCCTTCATGGCGCCCACTGAAATCCTCGCGGAGCAGCACTACCGCAAGCTGGCGTTCTGGTTGAAGCCGCTGGGCGTGAACATCGCATGGCTGGCGGGCAGCCTGAAGAAGAAGCAGAAGGATGCCGGCCTGGCTGCCGCGGCTGACGGCAGCGCCGCGCTGGTGGTCGGCACGCATGCGCTGTTCCAGGACAAGGTGGTTTTCGAGCGACTGGGTCTGGCCATCGTCGACGAGCAGCATCGCTTCGGTGTCGAGCAACGCCTCTCGCTCGCACGCAAGGGCGAGGCAGGCGATAAGGCACGGCAGCCGCATCAACTGATGATGAGCGCCACGCCGATCCCGCGTACGCTCGCCATGACCTTCTATGCGGATCTGGATGTCTCGGTGATCGATGAACTGCCGCCGGGGCGCATGCCGGTGGTTACCAAGCTGGCAGCCGAGGCGCGCCGCGACGAGGTGGTCGAGCGCATCCGCGAGGCCTGCCGCGCCGGGCGGCAGGTGTACTGGGTGTGCCCGCTGATCGAGGAATCCGAGACGCTTGACCTGAAGACCGCCGTGGAGACCCATGCGCACCTGAGTACGGCGCTTGCCGAACTGAAGGTCGGGCTGGTGCATGGCCGCATGAAGCCCGAGGAGAAAGCGGCAGTGATGGCGGATTTCGTCGCCGGCGCGACCCAGGTACTGGTGGCGACCACCGTCATCGAGGTCGGGGTGGATGTGCCCAATGCTTCCCTGATGGTGATCGAGCACGCCGAACGCTTCGGCCTGTCGCAATTGCATCAGTTGCGCGGCCGGGTTGGGCGAGGCGTGCACGAGAGCGTGTGCATACTTATCTACGCGCATCCGCTGTCGCAAGGCGCGCGGGAGCGCCTTAAGGTGATGTTCGAAACCACCGACGGGTTCGAAATCGCGCGCGCCGATCTGCGCCTGCGCGGCCCTGGCGAATTTCTCGGGCGCCAGCAAAGCGGTGTGCCCCTGCTGCGCTTTGCCGACCTGGAAGAGGACGTCGACCTGATCGAGGCCGCGCGCGATTGCGCCGAGGTCATGCTCGCGCGGGGCGACGACCGGGTGCAGGCGCACCTCGAGCGCTGGCTGGGCAGCCGCGAAGCCTACCTCGGCGTATGAGCCGGACGGCCGTGACCAGTATTCATTATCCTTGCGGCCCATGAACTGGAGCGCCATCGCCGAACGCCTCACCCTGTATGAAAGGCTGATGCGCCTGCACAAGCCGATCGGTACGCTGCTTCTCTTGTGGCCGACCTTCTGGGGCCTATGGATCGCCGCCGACGGGCGCCCCTCCTGGTGGCTGGTATGGATCTTCGCCTTCGGCACGCTGCTCATGCGTTCGGCCGGCTGCGTGATGAACGACTATGCCGACATCGATTTCGACCGGCATGTCAAGCGCACCGCGGACCGTCCGCTGACCACCGGGCGGGTGGGCCGCAGGGAAGCCGTCGCGCTGGCGTTGATCCTGTCGGCGTGTTCGTTCATGCTGATCATCAAGCTTTCCCCACTGGTATGGGGCTTGTCGGTGGTGGCGCTGTTCCTGGCGGTCAGCTATCCGTTCACCAAGCGTTTTCTGGCGCTGCCGCAGGCCTACCTGGGCGTCGCGTTCGGCTTCGGCATCCCGATGAGCTTCGCCGCCGTGCTCGACCGCGTACCGCCGGCGGCCTGGCTGCTGCTGGCGGCCAACGTCTTCTGGGCCATCGCCTACGACACCGAATACGCCATGGTCGATCGCGACGACGATCTGAAGATCGGCATTCGCACCTCCGCCATCACCTTCGGTGCCTTCGACGTCACCGCGGTGATGCTGTCCTACACGGTCACCTTCGCAATCCTCGCCTGGATCGGCCTGGAATGGCGGATGGGGCCGCTGTACTTCGCGGGCCTGTGCACGGCGATGGGCATGGCGCTGCACCACAACGCCCTGATCCGCGAACGCTCTCGCGAGGGCTGCTTCAAGGCCTTCATGCACAACAACTGGCTGGGGGCGGCGATCTTCGTCGGCCTGGCGGCGGACTATGCCGTGCGCTTGCGCGCCTGGCCGGGCGCGTAGGCAGGCTGCGTCGTCCGGGTGGGCAAGATCTTCGTGCGGCCGCGCATTGAGGTCGCTGCACGGGCCGCTTGTCCCGCACCGGCGGGCCAGGACCCATTCGCCACATGTGCCGCACGGCGCTCCGATTTCCGGTGGGCGGGCGGTCCGACGACACCCGCGCTCAGCCGGGTATCGGGTCGGCACCGGGCGCGGCGATGCGCCTGACGCGGATATCCGTGGCGGTGTGGCGGTCCCCGCCCTGCGGGTTGTAGACTTCGAGCAGTGAGTTTCAAGGACTGGAAGGCCCGTATGTCATGCACTCCCGGTTTCGCGCGCACCGCCGCGCCGCGCAACTTCAAGGCGCCGCCGGCCATCCAGGCCGCGCTGCTGCCACTTGGCTGGAGAGCGGATGCGAAAGCGAGCAAAGCGCTTCGGCAGGACCAAGCCGGTAACGAGTCCGACCCGATGAGGCCGCCTTTGACATGGCATACGATTTCCTGATCGTCGGCGGGGGTACCGCCGGGGCGGTGCTGGCAGCGCGTCTCTCCGAGGACGCGCGGCGCCGCGTGTTGCTTGTCGAGGCCGGGCCTGACTTCGCGCCGGGCGACGAGCCGGCCGATATCCGCGACCCCTTCCCGGGCGCGACGGTCAATCCGGACTACTTCTGGGAGGGGCTTACAGCCAGCGCGATGGACGGCAGGACGCCGGCGCCTTATCCGCAGGCGCGCGTGATGGGCGGCGGCTCGAGCATCAACGGCATGATCGCGCTGCGCGGGGTGCCTTCGGACTACGCGCAATGGGCCGCGGCCGGCGCCGGCGATTTTTCGTGGGAGGCGGTGCTGCCGCATTTCCGTCGCATCGAGCGCGATCTGGAGCGCGGCGATGGCATGGGGCCGCATGCCATCAGCCGCGTTCCCAAAGAGCAGTGGCCGGCCTTCCTGCGCGAAATGGAGCACGCGGCCAGGGCGGCCGGCCTGCCTTTCGTGCCAGACATCAACGAGCAACCCGACGACGGCTTTTTTGCCATCCCCAATGCCATCGGAGACGACAGGCGCGTGTCTGCGCCGGGGAGCTACCTGACCGTCGAGGTGCGGGCGCGACGCAATCTCGAGATACTGTCCGGTACCCGGGTCACCCGGCTGTGCGTGGAAGGCGCGGCGGTCAGCGGCGTCGAGGCGATCCGCGATGGCGTTCCTGTCCGCCTGGAGGCGTCCCGCACGATCGTCTGCGCCGGCGGCATCCACTCGCCAGCGCTGCTGCTGCGCTCGGGCATCGGGCCGGCAGCCGACCTGGCGGCGCTTGGCATGCGCGCGGTGCTGGACCGGCCCGGCGTCGGGCGCAATCTGCAGAACCATCCTTACATGTTCTTCGCCCTTACGCTACCGCGCGGCGGGCGGATCGAACCGGGCTTGCGGCGCTTCGCGCTCGCCGGCACCCGGGCATCCTCGGGACTTGCGGGGGCGCCGCCCGGTGACCTGTTCGGCTTCGTGGTCGGTCGGGTCAGCGGCGGGGCATACGGGCCGGCCTTCGCGCTGGTGGGCAGCGCGCTCTACGCCCCACGCTCGCGCGGCTGGGTCAGGTTGACGAGCGTCGATCCGCGGGCGAACCCGGAGGTCAACTTCCGCTTCATGGCCGACCCCGCCGATCCGCCGCGCATGGTGCTGTCCGCGCGGCTGACGGAGCGCCTGCTGCGCGATCCGGGCGTCGCCGCGCAGTATCACGAGGCCTTTCTGCTTCCGGGCGCGCTGGCGATGAAACAGTTCAACCGGCCGGGCCTGATGGGCAAGGTTCTCGCGGTACTGGCCGAGGCCGCCGCCGGCGCGCCGGCCCCGCTCCGCCGCGCCATCTTTGCGCGCGCCTTCAAGAGCGGGCCGCCTGCCGTCGGCCGCGGCGGCGGGCGCGCGATCTCGGATCGAGAGATCTTAGACGCGATCAGTCCGATGGGCCACCCGGCCGGCACCTGCGCGATGGGCCGTGCCGACGACCCGATGGCGGTGGTCGATCCGGCATTCCGGGTGCACGGCATGGCCAACCTGTACGTGGCCGACGCCTCGGTGATGCCCGCGATTCCGAGCGCCAACACCAACTTGCCCACGATGATGCTGGCAGAGCGGGCCGCCGAGCGCATCGGCGCCGCCTGAACCGACGCCGGGCGGTAACCCGCCCGGCGTCCGCCGCTCTTCGAGGCAGCCTGAACCTCAGCGAAAGGCCGGTAATGCGACCCGGCCGAGGGTGTCGCGCCGGGTCAGCGCCTACTTGTCCCAGTCGCGCAGCGGCTTGCCGCCGGCGGCGCGGATCAAGTCCATATAGGCCCGCAGCACCGCGCGCGCAGGCAGACCCTTGCCTTCGTTCGTGCGTGCCCAGTCACCGCCGATGTCCGGCAAAGACTGCGCCCAGCGCAGGCGATCGGCGTCCGACAGCTTCACGACCTTGGTGCCGACGTCGATCATCGCCTTCTTCGAAGACTCGATCTGCGCGTTGGTCTGCTTGATGAGCTCGGCGGTGTAGTCAACGCCGGCCTTCACGATCGCGTCCTGCACCTCTTTCGGCAGCTTCTTGAACTTGTCGGACGTCACCGCGATGCCGCCGGCGAACATCGCGCCGATGTCGACCTCGAGGACGTGCTGCGCGATCTCGTGGAGCCGGATCGGCAGGATGCCGGTGTAGAACGAGATCGCGCCTTCGGTAACCCCGGTCTGCACGTTGGTGTAATAGGTCGGCAGGCCGCCGTCGACCGCGACCGCGCCGGTGCCGCGCAGCCATTGCGCCGCCGGGCCGGGCGCGTTGTAGCGGCGCCCCTTGAGGTCCTCGAACTTGTTGAGAGGGACCTTGGTCCAGATGTGGTAGGTCTCGATACTGACCGGGGCAAGATACTTGATGTTGTTGCTCTCCCATTCTTTCAACACCGCCGGGTTCTCGCGCATGAGCTTGTCCATCGTGCGCGTGACGATACCCATGTCGCCCGAGGTGAACGGGGTGAAGAACGTGACGTTCGACAGCGGCATGCTGTCTGCCTCGAAGACCGATCCGACGTAACCGATGTCGGCGATGTTGTCGCGGATCGCCTCCATCGTGTCCTGGAGTTTGAACAGCGTGCCAGCATAGGCCTCTTTCCAGTTGATGCGGTACTTGCCGCCGGCCTTGAGTTGCTCGTCGACGCGGTTCTTGAAGTAGCCGGCCATGAGCCCGATCGGCAGCCACGAGGTCGGGTGGCTCGAAGCGAGCGTGAGGTTGATTGTTTGTTGCGCCGCAGCAGTGCCGCTGACGGCGAACGCGCCTGCGACCGCGATCGCGGCGAGCGCCCTGGAGATGCATTTCATCGGAGTCTCCTTGTAGTGGATGATGTGTACGAAGATATTACCTGTAACAGACGCGCAAGGGTTTGGCGCCGGTCCTGCGTACCTCGTGCTTGCCGGGCTTCGACAGCAACACCGCGCGCGCCGGAATTCCCCGGTCCTCGGCGGCCTGTGCCCATGCACCGGCGATGCCCGGCAGCGGTTGTGCCCAATCCACTTGCCCGGCCCCTAGGAGTGTATCCGCTTCGGCCATTGCCGAGGCGGGCGCTGCCGCCCGCTTTCTCGGGGGTCTTCAGCTAATCAACCGTGGTACTCAAGCTGACGCGCCGGCGCCGGAATGTCCCATTCGAAAGCCCCTGCACCGCGCCATGGATATGCGTGTCGATGCAATTGCGCTTGCCGTCGCGATGTTCCGACTGTTCCCACATGGCATGTGCCGGACAGGCTTCTCGCCGATGCGACAAGCACGGCATGCGCGCGCGCCGCCACAGCGGAGAAACTGCAAGGTCCGGAGAATCCGTGCCACCGCTGCCTAATGACCGCACGGCTTGTCATGGCTGCAGGAACCGCGCCGCGTGATCACGGTTTGCATCAGTCCCGCCCGAGCGTCTCCCCCATCTCCCTGCCGCGGTCGCTTGCCGCCTGCATCGCTGCGCCGATCGCGCCCGGAATATCGCGCGCACGCATGACTTCCAGCGCCGCGAAGGTGGTGCCGCCCTTGGAGGTGACACGTTCGCGCAGCGTCGCGAAACTTTCGGGGGAGTTGGCGGCCAGTTGCGCGGCGCCGACCACGGTTTGCAGGGCCAGGCGGCGGGCGGTTTCCGCTTCCAGCCCCAAGGCTTCGCCGCCGGCCTGCAGGGCTTCCAGGAACAAGAATACGTAGGCTGGGCCGCTACCCGACAGGGCGGTCACGGGGTCGAGCAGTTCTTCGCGCTCCACCCAGACCGTCTGGCCGACGGCGGCGAGAACGCGTTCGGCATCGGCCCGGCGCGAGACTTCGACTTCAGGCGGGGCGTAGAGCGCGGTGATGCCCTGGCCGATGAGGGCCGGGGTATTGGGCATGGTGCGCACGAGCTTGCCGTAGCCGCCCAGCCAGCGCTTGAGGTCCGGGAGTCGCGTGCCGGCGGCAATCGAGAGAACGGTCTGGTTTTTCATGTGCGGCGCCACCGCGCCGGCGGCTTCGCGCATGTGCTGCGGCTTCACTGCCATGACGATCAGGCCGGCCGCGGCGAGGCTGGCGTCGGGGGCCGGCAGGGTGCGCACGCCAAACTGCGTTTCCAGGCGGGTGCGGGCTTCGGGCAGGGGTTCCACCACGGTGATGGTGCTGGTATCGAAGCCCTTGGCCTGCATGCCACCGATGAGGGCGGCGGCCATGTTGCCGCCGCCGATGAACGCGATATTCATGGGATTCTTGTCCTGGTTCCGAAGATGGCCGTGCCGACCCGCACGATGGTGGCGCCTTCAAGGATGGCGGCCTCGAGATCGGCCGACATGCCCATCGAGAGGGTATCGCAGCCGAGCCCCTGGGCATTGAGGTCTTCGAGGATAAGGCGCAGGGCGCGAAACGGTGCGCGCTGGGCTTCGAGGCCCTCGGCCGGCTGCGGGATGGTCATCAGGCCGCGCAGTTTGAGCCGCGGCAGGGCCGCTACCGCCCGGGCCAGGTCGGCGATCGTGGCCGAGTCGGCTCCGCTCTTGCTGGCCTCGCCGCTGATGTTGACCTGCAGGCAGACCTGCAGGTCGGGCAGGTGGGCGGGCCGCTGCGCGGAGAGCCGCTCGGCGATCTTGAGGCGGTCGATGCTGTGTACCCAGGCGAAGTGCTCCGCGACCGGACGCGTCTTGTTGCTCTGTATCGGCCCGATGAAATGCCATTCCAGGCCGAGTCCGGCCAGGGCCATGGCCTTGTCGACGCCTTCCTGGACATAGTTTTCGCCGAACGCCGTCAGGCCGGCGGCGTGGGCGGCGGCCACCGATTCGGCGTCGAAGGTCTTGCTGACTGCCAGAAGCCGTACGGAATCGGCTGTACGGCCGGCGTTTTTGCATGCCGTTGTCATGAGCGCCCGGACTTCCCGTACCCGCTCCGCTATTGCTGGGGCTGAAGGCATGTTAATCTTTTGACGGTTATGCAAGCGGTTGCTCCCGCTGCGGAGGGGTCCGCCAGAGCGCCTGATGTTCCAAGACGAGGAATTATAGATGGACATATCCGAGTTACTCGCGTTCGTGGTCAAGAACAAGGCCTCCGACCTGCATCTGTCGGCCGGGCTGCCGCCCATGATTCGGGTACACGGCGATGTTCGCCGCATCAACCTGCCAGCGATGGATCATTCCGAAGTGCACGGCATGATCTACGACATCATGAACGACGGCCAGCGCAAGGCCTACGAGGAGAATCTGGAGTGCGATTTTTCGTTCGCCATCCCCAACCTCGCCCGCTTCCGCGTCAATGCCTTCGTGCAGAACCGCGGCGCCGGGGCCGTGATGCGGACGATTCCCTCGAAGATCCTGTCGCTTGAGGAGCTCAAGGCGCCCAAGAGCTTCGGCGACATCGCCAACCAGCCGCGCGGCATCGTGCTGGTGACCGGCCCTACCGGCTCGGGCAAGTCGACCACGCTGGCGGCGATGGTGAACCACATCAACGAAAACGAATACGGGCACATCCTCACGGTGGAAGACCCGATCGAGTTCGTGCATGAATCCAAGAAGTGCCTGATCAACCAGCGCGAGGTCGGGCCGCACACCTTGTCGTTCAACAACGCCCTGCGCTCGGCGCTGCGCGAGGACCCGGATGTGATCCTGGTAGGCGAGATGCGCGACCTGGAAACCATCCGGCTGGCGCTTTCGGCCGCCGAGACCGGCCACCTCGTGTTCGGGACGCTGCATACGAGCTCCGCGGCCAAGACCATCGACCGCATCGTCGACGTGTTTCCGGCCGCCGAGAAGGAAATGGTCCGTTCCATGCTCTCGGAGTCGATCCGCGCGGTGATTTCGCAGACCCTTCTCAAGACCAAGGACGGCAATGGCAGGGTCGCGGCGCACGAAATCATGATCGGCACGCCCGCCATCCGCAACCTCATCCGCGAGAACAAGATCGCGCAGATGTATTCGGCGATCCAGACCGGGCAGCAGTTCGGCATGCAGACCCTGGACCAGAACCTCACCGATCTCGTCCGGCGCAACATCGTGTCTTCGGCCGAGGCGCGCAACAAGGCGGCGAACAAGGACAATTTCGCCGGCTGAACGGCAGCAGCACCACGAGAGCAAGACCATGGAACGCGACCAGGCAACCAAATTCATGTACGACCTGCTGAAGCTCATGCTCAGCAAAAAGGGGTCGGACCTTTTCATCACGGCAGGATTTCCTCCCGCCTTCAAGATCGACAGCAAGATGACGCCGGTGTCGAACCAGGCGCTCACGCCGGTGCACACGCAGGACCTGTGCCGTGCGATCATGAATGACAAGCAGGCCGCAGAATTCGAGGCCAAGAAGGAGTGCAATTTCGCCATCTCCCCCGCAGGGATCGGGCGCTTCCGCGTCAACGCCTTCGTGCAGCAGGGCAGCATGGGCATGGTGTTGCGGGTAATCACCTCCAACATCCCGAAGTTCGAGGAACTCAGGGTGCCGCCAGTGCTGAAAGATGTCGCCATGACCAAGCGTGGCCTGGTGATCATGGTGGGCGGTACCGGCTCCGGCAAGTCGACCACGCTGGCGGCCATGATCGGCTATCGCAACGAGAACTCGTTCGGCCACATCATCACCATCGAGGACCCGATTGAATACGTGCATCCGCACAAGAATTGCGTGGTCACGCAGCGCGAGGTCGGCGTCGACACCGATACCTGGGAGGCGGCCCTCAAGAACACCCTGCGCCAGGCGCCCGACGTCATCCTCATCGGCGAGATCCGCGAGCGCGAAACCATGGAGCACGCGATCGCGTTTTCCGAAACCGGCCACCTGTGCATGGCGACCCTGCATGCCAACAGTGCCAACCAGGCGCTCGACCGCATCATCAACTTCTTTCCCGAGGAGCGCCGCTCGCAACTGCTGATGGACCTCTCGCTCAACATGCGCGCACTCATCTCGCAGCGCCTGATTCCGCTCAGGGACAGCAAGGGGCGGGCCGCGGCGGTGGAGGTGATGCTCAATTCGCCGCTGATTTCCGACCTCATTTTCAAGGGCGAGGTCCACGAGATCAAGGAGATCATGAAGAAGTCGCGCGAGCTCGGCATGCAGACCTTCGACCAGGCCCTGTTCGATCTCTACGAGGAAGGCCGCATCAGCTACGAGGACGCCCTGCGCAACGCCGATTCGGTCAACGACCTGCGCCTGATGATCAAGCTGCACAGCAAGGAATCCAAGTCCAAGGACCTGGGCGAGAACATCGGCGGTCTGACCATCGTCTAGGGCGGCACACATGAGCAACCTGCATGATTTCTCCGCCGACACGCTGGCCGGCAAGCCGTTCGACTTTTCCGCGCTCAAGGGCAAGGTGGTGCTGGTGGTCAATACGGCCAGCCGCTGCGGCCTGACGCCGCAGTACCAGGGGCTCGAGACCCTGCACAAGGCGCACCAGGCGGAGGGCCTGGAAATCGTCGGCTTTCCCTGCAACCAGTTCGGCGGGCAGGAGCCCGGCGGCGCCGACGAGATCAGCGCCTTCTGCCAGAAGAACTATGGCGTCACCTTTCGCATGATGGACAAGGTCGAGGTCAACGGCGCAGGTGCCCATCCGCTCTACAAATGGCTGGTCAAGGCCGCGCCCGGGCTGCTGGGCTCGGAGGCGATCAAGTGGAATTTCACCAAGTTCCTGGTCGGGCGTGACGGCAACGTGATCCGCCGCTATGCGCCGCAGACCGAACCCGGCGACCTGGAAAAGGACATCGTCGCGGCCCTCAAGGCCGCCTAGCCGCGCGCGGTCGGGCTACGCGCCGGCCGGCCGGTTCGACCCTGCGATCACCTGAAACTCGAACAGGCGGCATTCGAGGTCGCCGTTCATCAGCGGGGTGCGCCTGCTGGCTCGCAAGCGGATCAGCTTTTCCATGCGCCGGTCGGCGGTGATGAAGAAGCAGTTCCAGCCCGCGTAGTTCCTCTTGAGCGCATCTCCGAGGCGAGGGTAGAAGGCGGCCAGCTCGGCATCCTCGCCCAAGCGCTCGCCGTACGGGGGGTTGGCGATCATGATGCCGCTCGCGGCGGGTGCCGGAAGCGCCAGGAGGTCGCCGGGCCGCACGCGGATGACTTCATCGACGCCTGCCGCCGTGAAATTGGCCAGGGCGGCGCGCAGGGCCTCCTGGGACAGGTCGCTGCCGAAAATGCGCGGCTGCGCCTCGGCATGCCGCGGCCACGTGTCGCGCAGGCGCTGCCATGCGGGCGCGTCGAACCGTTTCAGGTTGTAGAAGCCGAAGCGGCGCTTCAGGCCCGGCGGGATGCCCAGCGCGATCTGGGCCGCCTCGATGAGGAACGTGCCGCTGCCGCACATCGGGTCGTAGAGCGGGATGTCCGGCTTCCAGCCGATCATGCGCAGGATGCCGGCCGCCAGGTTCTCGCGAATCGGCGCGGCGACGTCGACCACGCGATAACCGCGCTTGAAGAGCGCTTCGCCCGAGGTGTCGAGGTACAGGGTGACGTTGCGTTCGTCGAGGTAGGCGTACACGCGCACATCGGGGCCGAGCTTGGCAATGTTCGGCCGCAGGCCGGTGCGCTCGCGCAGCCGGTCGCAGATGCCGTCCTTGACGGTGAGCGTGGCGAACTTGAGGCTCTTGAGCGGACTGCGGGTAGCCACCAGGTCGACGCGCAGGGTCTGCGACGGAGCGAAGTATGTTTCCCAAGGCGTGGCGTGCGCCAAGGTATGCAGGTCCTTTTCTGTGGCGTAGGGGCCAGCGGCGATGCGCCACAGCACCCGGCTGGCCAGGCGCGAACCGAGGTTGACCCGGTAGGCCGACTCGAAGGGGCCGGCAAAAGCGACCCCCCCGCCCGCCTCGCGGGCCCCGGCGATGCCCAGTTCCGCCAGTTCCGCGACCAGGCCGGCCTCCAGCCCGCGCGGGCAGGGGGCGAAAAAATGTTCCGACACGGCGTCAGGCAGCGAGCGCGCGTTCGACGAAGTCGAGACGATCCTGGCCCCAGAAGAGTTCGCCTGCATAGACGTAGGTCGGCGCACCGAAGACCTGCAGGCCGATGGCTTCCGCCGTGTGGCGCGCGTAGGCTTCGGCGGTGGCGGTGTCGTGCGCGGCGTCGAGCAGGGCGCGCCCATCGAGCCCCGCGGATTGGGCGAGCGCGATCAGGGTGTCGCGGTCGGCAAGGTTCCTTTCCTCCGCCCACACGGCATGCAGCATGGCGCCGGCTAGCCGCATGGTGGCTTCGCCGCCTTGCGCGAGGCTGGCGGTGAGCATCAGGCTGGCGACGCCCGCATCGACCGGGAAATGCTTCGGCTCGATGTTCAGGGGCAGGCCGAGCGCGTCCCGCCAGCGGCGCAATTCCATCAGGCGGTAGGCCTGGCGTTGCGCGGGCCGCTGCTTGAGCGGCAGCCCGCCGGAGACGGGAAAGATCTTTCCATAATCCACCGGGCGCGGGCGTACCGTCGCACCGGCCTTGGCCGCGATCGCCGAAAAGCGCGCATGACCGAGATAGGTCCATGGCGACACGGGGGTGAAGTAATAGTCGATGGTCTTGGACATGAATGCCTTAGAAATCGGGTTTGAGAACGACCAGGAAGACCACGATGAACAGCACAGGGGCGGCCGGGATCTCGTTGAGCCAGCGGTAGAAGGTTTCCGAATGCCGGTTGCGGTCGTGCGCGAACTCGCGCAGCAGCAGGCCCAGGTAGATGTGATGCGCCACCAGGATCGCAACCAACGCCAGCTTGGCGTGCATCCACGCGCTGCCGGCGCCGATGCCGTATTGCAAGAACAGGGTCAGGCCGGGTACCAGGGCGAACACCGCCGATGGCGTCATGATGCCGTTGTACAGCCGTCTTTCCATGACCTTGAACCTGGCGATGCTGATCTCGTCCTTGGCGGCCACGTGATAGATGAACAGTCTTGGCAGGTAAAACAAGCCGGCAAACCAGGTGACGACGAAGATGATGTGCAGTGCCTTGATCCAGAGCATGCTGATCGGTGCGGTAGGTAGTGGGATGGTTTGGCGTGACGGACGCCCGCGCGGCTGCGGGGCGCGCGCGATGCCTCAGTCGGTTTCGCGCGACCGGTCCCACAGGTTGGGGGTCATGTCGCTCGAGTAGCCGGAGATGAATTCGCTCGCACTGCCCGAATCCGCGGCGAAAACATGGCGCCGCACCGCGCCGATGTTGGCGCCGTAGCAATGGATGCTGATCGAGACGCGATCGGCGGCCGCGTTGGAGACCACGTGGATGTCTCCCAGGGCAGGACTGACCAGATCGATGCCGCCCGGCGCCACCACATGCTCACCGGTCTGCTCGAGCTTTCCCTGCTTCGCGGCGAACTCGCGGCACATTTCCGACCCGCGCATCACGCCCACCATGCCCCAGGTCATGTGATCGTGGATCGGGGTCTTCTGTCCCGGCCCCCAGACGAAGCTCACCAACGAGAAGCGCTCGAACGGATCGCAATACAGGAGGTATTGCTGGTATTTCTGCGGGTTCGGCCGGGCGAAGGCGTCCGGCAGCCAGTCGTCATGGTCGATCAGGTCGGCCAACAGCGGCCTGGCCGCATCGAGCACCGACGCCTCCGTCTGATGCGATTCGACCACGCGGGTCATGGATTGGACGAAGGTGCGCAGGCGCGTGATGCTCATGATGAATTCCCGACTTGAAGGCTGGGATGGCGTAGAGAGGCGGGCACGAAACCGCCGGAACGCGAGGATACCCGAGATCAGGTCAGGCTTTGGCCAGACGCGTGCCGGCCAGCCTGTCGTGCAGGAACTGCCGGTCCCGGTCGGCTACGGCCCAGGCGAAATTCAGGCAGGCCAGCGGCACAACCGCGCATGCCGCGGCGACGGAAAACCGTGTCATTCCGTAGCCTGTGAGCAGCACGATCGCCTTGTAGGCGGCCAGCGCCGCCAGGGGACCGATCCAGGCCGCCGCATAGCGCGCCCAGCAGCGCGGCAGCGAAGGGCGCGACCCATCCGTGCTCACGACGCGAAACTTCCAGGTCTTCATGGGCAATGTCTGGCCGGATTTGCGCCAGCACAACACGAAATACAGGCCGACGGCGCCGAACACCGTGAACTGGAAACCGTAGTAAAGGGGCGATGCGGGGTCGCCCCTGAAGCGGGTCAGCGCCGAAAACAGGTAGGCCGAGATGAACACCACGCCGAAAAGCAGGATGAACTCATACACCATCGCCAGCAGGCGGCGCCGGATCGTCGGCGTCATGTCGGACGTGGCCATCACGGCCGGGCTGCGGAGCAGGGCGGGCTTTCCGGCGGCTAGTCGGCGCGAGCGCCGGCCGGCGAGAGCGTCGCCGGCACGGCCTGCACGATGGGGGCGGGCGGCGGCGCGGACGCCGCAGGTACCGGCAGCGGATTGGCGACAACGGGCGTTTCGACAGGTTTGGGAGCGACCGTCGGAGCAGGCTTGGGCGGACTGCCCGGACGGGTGCGGTCGCGCGCGACCGGCGCGACCACCTTGCCCTCCTGTTCGCGCTGAAGGGCTTTCTGGCGCGCCGGCTTGCGCTCGTCGGCGGCGGCGGCAAGACGCTGCTTCTGGGTTTCCGGCAGTGTCTGGTACTGCTGCCACTCGGCTTTTTTCTGTTCGGGCGGTACGGCCTTGGTGCGCTGGAAGTTTTCACGCGCGACCCGCCGTTGTTCCGGTGTCAGCCGCGCCCACTCGGCCATGCGGCCCTGCAGACGTTCCTGTTCGGCCGGCTGCATGGTGGGATAGCGCTTGGCGACAACCACCCACTTGTTGCGCCGCGCATCGTCGAGCTTGTCCCAGTCGGCCGCCAGGGGCTTGAGGATTTCACGCTGCTGCGGGCTGAGATCCGCCCACTTGGGCGCGGTCAGCGCAAACGCACTGTCGCCGCTTGCGGCAGCCAGCAAAAATGCCAAGGTCAGGAAAAAACGAAACGCCGCTTTAAGCGGCGCCCGTATGTCATTGACCGGCAGTGCGCTAGGATCGGGTTTCAATTCGGTCGGCCTTGATCCGCTTGGGTGAGCCAGGTGCCGAACCCCTTGTCCAGGTAGGCGTTCGGCGGAAGCTCATCAGACAGCATCTGGATATCGATATCGGCAATGTCGACGACTTGCTCAGCCTGGTGCCACATGTGGATGGCGCCCAGACCCAGCACCAGGACCAACAGGGGCGCCAGCTTGATTACCCAGCCCAGCGGGATGGTGTAAGCGGCACCGGCGCCGACGGCGGCGAGCCGCGCGACCGGGCGCCGCTGCCTGGCAAGCGCCTGCTCGCGCGCGGCGCGCAGGCGTTCGGCGGCACCGGCCGGCAGAACAAGCGAACCTTGGTTGAGGCGGCGCTTGATCTGGTAGGCGGTCTGAAGTTCCTGGCTGTTTCCCATGACAAGATAGGTGGGGGCGATAGCGTAAATTGCCAACTCCTTGGACTACAGGGTGATTCCCTTACTCTTAAGAGCCAGCGCGAGCGCATGCGTGGCACGCGAGCAGTGGGTCTTCACACTGCCTTCCGAACAACCCATCACCTCCGCAGTCTCGGCCACGTCCATATCCTCCCAGTAACGCAGCAGGAACGCTTCCCGTTGACGCGCCGGGAGCTTCTCGATTTCCTTTTCAATCAACGCCATGGTGCGGTCACGGTTGACCTCATCCTCGGCGCTGTCCGCTGATTTCGACCCGGCTTGGGCCTCCAAAGTTTCCAGAGGGTCGAAATCTTCGGCTGCCTCGGGATCGGAAGGCCCGAGCGCGGAGAACAAGGTGGTCCAGAACGAGCGCACCTTGGTGCGGCGGAAGTGATCGCGTATCGAATTTTGCAGGATTCGCTGGAACAGCAGGGGCAGCTCCTCGAACGGCCGGTCGCCGTACTTCTCGGCCAGCCGCATCATGGAGTCCTGGACGATATCCAGCGCGGCTTCTGTCTCCCGGACCGCGTACACCGCCTGCTTGAAGGCGCGCCGTTCTACTTCGGCGAGGAAATTCGACAGTTCGGAAGAGGTGGCCAGGTCGCTTGCCCGCGATTTTTGTGCTTTCGCGACCGATTATGCACCAAGTCGACGGGTTTCCCAGCCCGAAGTCACGGTTTTGGGGCGCTGCGGCGCCGGATTTCCGGCCGTGTTTTGACCGCCTGTGCGAAAAGTGTTAAAGTACGGTTAGTTAGAGGCCCACAAGGCCACAAGACGCCCGCTTCGGCACCTTACCCGGGAATGTGTCGCGGCGGCTCCGCAATCGGAATGTTCGGCAAATAGGCCGGGTTTTCCGTCCCTGACAGCTTCATCAGAGCGCAGTCGCAGCAAACACCCGCGGTCCTTTTGGACGCCCGGCGGGCAAAGTCGTCTTTTCGGCTCTTTTGGAGGCTATACCTACATGTCGTCTACTGAAGAACTCACCGGCGCGGAGATCGTCGTACGCTGCCTGCAGGAGGAGAAGGTCGAACACGTGTTCGGCTACCCTGGCGGGGCCGTGCTCTACATCTACGACGCCTTGTTCAACCAGGACAGCGTCAAGCACATTCTGGTCAGGCATGAGCAGGGCGCGGTTCACGCGGCCGATGCCTATTCGCGGTCCTCAGACAAGACCGGCGTCTGTCTGGTCACCTCGGGCCCCGGTGTCACCAATGCCGTGACCGGCATTGCCACCGCGTACCTCGACTCGATCCCGATGGTGGTTTTGACCGGACAGGTGCCGACCCATGCCATTGGACTGGACGCATTCCAGGAATGCGACACCGTCGGCATTACCCGACCGATTGTCAAGCACAATTTCCTGGTCAAGGATGTGCGCGACCTGGCCGCTACCCTCAAAAAAGCGTTCTACATCGCGCGCACTGGCCGCCCCGGTCCGGTGCTGGTGGATATTCCCAAGGACGTGAGCGCCAAGAAGACCGCGTTCCACTATCCGGCCGACGTATCCATGCGTTCGTACACGCCGGTGGTCAAAGGCCACGCCGGCCAGATCAAGAAGGCCGTGCAGATGATCCTCACCGCCAAGCGGCCGATGATCTACACCGGCGGCGGCGTGATCCTTTCGGATTCATCGGCCGAATTGAACCAACTGGTCGACATGCTGGGCTATCCGTGCACCAACACCCTGATGGGCCTGGGCGCCTTCAAGGCGACCGACCGCAAGTTCGTCGGCATGCCGGGCATGCACGGCACCTACGAGGCCAATCTCGCGATGCAGAACTGCGATGTGCTCGTCGCCATCGGCGCTCGGTTCGACGACCGTGTGATCGGCAATCCCGCCGACTTCGCCAAGCACCAGCGGCAGATCATCCATATCGACATCGATCCTTCCTCGATTTCCAAGCGCGTCAAGGTCGACGTGCCCATCGTCGGCGACGTCAAGGATGTGATGCAGGAGGTGATCCGCCAGATCAAGGCCTCGGACATCAAGCCCGACGCCGTCGCGCTGGATGCCTGGTGGAGGCAGATCGAGGAGTGGCGCAGTCGCGATTGCCTCAGTTACGACCGCGCCAGCGAGAAGATCAAGCCGCAATACGTTGTCGAGAAGCTCTGGGAACTCACCAACGGCGATGCTTTCGTCACCTCGGACGTCGGGCAACACCAGATGTGGGCCGCGCAGTTCTACAAGTTCGACAAGCCGCGCCGCTGGATCAACTCTGGCGGCCTGGGCACGATGGGCGTCGGCCTGCCGTACGCGATGGGGGTGCAGATGGCGCATCCGGACGCGACCGTCGCCTGCATCACCGGCGAGGCTTCCATCCAGATGTGCATACAGGAGCTGTCGACCTGCAAGCAGTACCGCCTTCCGGTGAAGCTGCTGAACCTCAACAACGGCTACCTCGGCATGGTGCGGCAGTGGCAGCAGATCGAGTACGGCAGCCGTTATTCCGAGTCGTACGTCGAAGCGCTGCCGGATTTCGTCAAGCTCGCCGAGTCCTATGGACATGTGGGCATGCAAATCACCCGGCCACGCGATGTCGAGGGCGCGATCCGCGAGGCCCTCAAGCTCAAGGACCGCACCGTCTTCATGGACTTCCTCACCGATCCCGCGGAAAACGTGTGGCCCATGGTGCAGGCCGGCAAAGGGCTGACGCAGATGCTGCTCGGCTCGGAGGAGTTGTGATGCGACACATCATCTCGATCCTTCTGGAAAACGAGGCGGGCGCCCTGTCGCGCGTGGCCGGGCTGTTTTCCGCGCGCGGCTACAACATCGAGACCCTCACAGTCGCCCCCACCGAGGACCCGTCCCTGTCGCGCATGACCATCGTGACCAAGGGGTCGGAGGACGTGATCGAGCAGATCACCAAGCACCTGAACCGCCTCATCGAGGTGGTCAAGGTGGTGGATCTGTCCGAAGGCGCGCACATCGAGCGCGAGCTCATGCTGGTGAAGGTGCGCGCCACCGGCAAGGAGCGCGAGGAAATGAAGCGCATGGCGGAGATCTTCCGCGGCCGCATCATCGACGTCACCGACAAGGCCTACACCATCGAGCTGACCGGCGACGTCGCCAAGCTCGACGCCTTCATCGAGGGCATCGACCGTGCGCTCATCCTGGAAACGGTGCGCACCGGCGTATCGGGTATCGGGCGTGGGGAGCGTGTATTGAAGGTTTGAAGCAGGGCCTGCCCGACGCATGCGCTCGGGCTAGAATCGCGGATTTTCCCCGGCGGGCACGGGCCGGCCGGGCATCGCAACGCAGGCAACGATCTTTCGTGAGGAGAAGCCAATGAAGGTGTATTACGACAAGGATGCCGACCTGTCCCTGATCAAGGGCAAGAAGGTCTGTATCGTGGGCTACGGTTCGCAAGGCCACGCGCACGCGCAGAATCTCAACGACTCCGGCGTCAAGGTCGTGGTCGGCGTGCGCAAGGGCGGTCCGTCCTGGGACAAGGTCAAGAAGGCCGGCCTCAAGGCCGCCGAGATCGGCGAGGCCGTCAAGGGCGCCGACTTCGTCATGATGCTGATGCCTGACGAGCATATCGCCGCCACCTACGCTGCCGATGTCGAGCCGAACATCAAGAAGGGTGCGACGCTCGCCTTCGCGCACGGCTTCAACGTGCATTACGGGCAGGTCGCGCCGCGCGCCGACCTCGACGTGGTGATGATCGCCCCGAAAGCGCCGGGCCACACCGTGCGTTCGACCTACGCGGCCGGCGGCGGTGTGCCGATGCTCATCGCCATCCACCAGAACCCCAGCAAGAAGGCGCGCGATCTCGCGCTGTCCTACGCGGCCGCCATCGGCGGCGCGCGTGCCGGCGTGATCGAAACCAACTTCCGGGAAGAGACCGAGACCGACCTCTTCGGCGAGCAGGCCGTGCTGTGCGGCGGTACCGTGGAACTCATCAAGGCCGGTTACGAGACCCTGGTCGAAGCCGGCTACGCGCCGGAGATGGCCTACTTCGAGTGCCTGCACGAGCTCAAGCTGATCGTTGACCTGATCTACGAGGGTGGTATCGCCAACATGAACTATTCCATCTCCAACAACGCCGAGTATGGTGAGTACGTCACCGGGCCGCGCATCATCACCGAGGAAACCAAGAAGGTGATGAAGCAGGTGTTGAAGGACATCCAGACCGGCGAGTACGCCAAGAGCTTCATCCTGGAGAACCGCGCTGGAGCGCCGACCCTGCTGTCGCGCCGGCGTCTCGGGGCCGAGCACTCCATCGAGATCGTCGGCGAGAAGCTGCGCGCGATGATGCCGTGGATCAAGCAGAAGGCGCTGGTCGACCGCTCGCGCAACTGATTCACCGGTAACGAACACGCCGGCAAGAGCGATACATCTTGCGCATGCCGCGATGCCCGCCCACGAGGCGGGCATTGCGCATTTGGAGTACCCCTTGGCCGACTGCGGTGTGGGGCATAATGCGGTGTGGATGCCGCGATCCGGCAAGGTGGCGCCCTCATCAGGCAAGACGAAAGGGAGCAGTGATCGATTTCCGCATGAAAATGGTCCGCATGAAGGGGCGCCGCTGATGCCGCTCAAGGAAACGGCGACAGACGCCGGCCGGGTGCGCGGCCTGCGGCGGCGCGGGGTCTACCTTCTGCCCAATGCCTTCACGACGGCCTGCCTGTTCTGCGGCTTCTACGCCATCGTGCAGGCGATGGCTGGCGACTACGAGCGCTCCTGCATCGCCATTTTCGTGGCTATGGTGATGGATTCCCTCGACGGGCGCGTCGCGCGCCTGACCCATACCCAGAGCGATTTCGGCGCCGAGTACGACAGCCTCGCCGACATGGTGTCGTTCGGTGCGGCGCCGGCGCTGATCGTCTACAAATGGGGTCTGGAACCCTTCGGGCGCTGGGGCTGGTTCGCCGCCTTCGTGTACTGCGCCGGCGCCGCGCTGCGGCTGGCGCGTTTCAACACCAATATCGATGTGGTGGACAAGCGCTTCTTCCAGGGCTTGCCCAGCCCGGCGGCGGCGGCGCTGGTGATCGGTTTTGTCTGGTTGGCCGATGACAACAAGTTCCCTCTCGACGACTACTACCTGCGCTATGTCGGCTGGGTCATCGCGCTGTATGGGGGCATTACCATGGTGTCTTCGGTGCCGTTCTACAGCTTCAAGGACATCAGCCGCACGCGGCGCGTGCCGGTGGTGGTGATCTTCCTGCTCGCCATCGCGATATTCGTCATCTCCTCCTACCCGCCGCTCACGCTGTTCACCCTGTTCGTCGTCTACGGGCTGTCAGGCTACGCGTTGTGGCTGTGGAACCTGTCGCGCGGCAAGAGGGCTGGCGACATCCTCAAGAAGCCGCCGGCCTGAACAGGCGCGCCCCTGGAGGCGCGCACGGCCGGCGTTACTTTTTCTCCAGAAACGCGGCCAGCGCCGCGTCGTGCTCCGGCGTGTGGTGCGCGATCGCCTGGAAGGCGGCCGACATTTCCAGCAGCGTGTCGAGGCGCACATGCTGTCCTTCGCGCAGCAGGCGCTTGGCCATGCGCAGCGCGGGGCCTGGGTTGGCAGCGATCCGCTCGGCCAGCGCCATGGCTGCCGCCATCAATTCCTCCGGCGCCACCACGCGCGACACCAGACCGCATTCGAGCGCCTCGTCGGCCCCGATGGTGTCGCCCGTGAAGGTCAGTTCCGCGGCCTTGGACATGCCCACCGTGCGCGGCAGGAGCCAGGCGCCGCCGTCACCCGGAATGATGCCCAGCTTGACGAAGCTTTCGGCGAACTTCGCCTTCGATGAGGCGATGCGTATGTCGCACATGCAGGCCAGGTCGCAGCCGGCGCCGATCGCCGGGCCGTTGACGGCGGCGATGGTCGGCACCTCGAGGTTGTAGAGTGCCAGTGGAATACGCTGGATGCCGGCTCGGTAGCCGTCGGCGATCTCGCGTGCGGAACCGCCTGCGATGCCTTTCTTGTCGCGCATGTCCTTGACGTTGCCGCCGGCGCAGAACGCGCTGCCGGCGCCGGTCAGGACCACCGCCTTGACCGAGAGGTCGGCGCGGACGCGCTCACACGCCGCCACCACTTCGGCCCATTGCGCGGGGGTGGACAGGGCGTTGCGCTCCTCCGGCTTGTTGAGGGTAAGGGTGACGATGCCCCCGTTTTGCTCGTATCTGACGAAATCCACTGCGACTCTCCTTGATGAAAACGTCCCTGCGCTACTGGCGCATCCTGCCGCGGCACCGGCCGTGTCACTCCGCCTTGGCGCCGGAATCTTTGATCGCCTTGGCCCAGCGGGGCATCTCGGCGCGGATGTAGGCAGCGTACTCGGCGGGCGTGCCGCCAAGCGCATCGGCGCCCTGCGCCGCCAGGCGCTGGCGCACACCCGCATCGGACAGGGCGCGATTGAGTTCGGTACCAAGGCGCGCAACGATCTCAGCCGGCGTGCCCGCCGGCACCACGACGCCCTGCCATGCGGCGGCGTCGAAGCCGGGCATGCCTGATTCGGCGAAGGTAGGCATGTCGGGCAGCACCGAGGATCGCTTCGCGCTGGTCACGGCGATGGCGCGCAAACGCCCGTCCTTCACATAAGGCAGGGCGGTGTTGATGGTGTCAGTCATGAATTGGGTCTGCCCGGCGGCCAGGTCCACCAGCCCCGGCGCGCTGCCCTTGTAGGCGATGTGTTGCGCGGAAAATCCCATCTGGGAGGCGAGCATGGCGCTCGCCAGGTGCGTAATGGTGCCGGTGCCGGAGGAAGAATAGTTGATCTGGCCTGGCCTGGATTTCACATAGTCGACGAATTCCTTCATGGTCTTGACCGGAATGGCAGGGTGCACCACCAGCACCATGGGGATGGCGGCGGTCAGCGTGACGGGCAGAAAGTCCTTGAGCGTGTCGTAACTGGAGCGCCCGTACAGCGCGGGATTGATGACGATGGCCGAGGTGTTGTAGAAGATCGTGTAGCCGTCATTGGGGGCCTTGGCGGCCAGCTCGGCGCCGATATTGCCGCCCGCGCCGGGCTTGTTGTCGACCAGCACCTGCTGCCCGAGCTGGTCGGCGAGCTTCGCACCGAGCACCCGGGCGACAATATCGGTCGGGCCGCCCGGCGGGAACGCGAGGATCATGCGGATCGGCTTGGCGGGCCAGGCTTGCGCCCAGGCGCCTGAGCCGCAGGCGATGCAGGCGAGCGCGATAAGGCCGCGCAGTTGGCGAATCATGTCGAGTGTCTCCCTTGTTTTGTCGCGGCGGGCGTCGGTTGTGCCGTCGTGCGTCGCGCAGCGACCGATCGTTATTTGCCTTCCCGGATCAGGCGTGGAAGCGGTCCAGCACCGCACCGGGACCCCGCGCGAGCCGGGTGTAGTCGGCGCCGTCATGCACCATCACGCCGTTGACCCATACGCCGTGTACGCCGCTGGGCTCGCGCACCATGCGGATGCCGCCACCGGGCAGATCGGCCTTGCCGACCGGGCGCGAGATGCCCACGCGGGCGGGATCGAACAACAGCATGTCGGCGGGCGCGCCCTCGACCAGCCGACCGCGTTCGGGGATGCGGAAGCAATGCGCCGGATGGCTGGTCAGGCGGCGTATGCCCTCCTCCAGGGTGAAGGTTCCGGTATTGCGCACCCAGTGCGACAGGAAGTGCAGGCCGAAGCCGGCGTCGCACATGTAGAGCAGGTGCGCACCCGCGTCCGACAGGGTGATCACGCCCGCCCGGTGCTTGAGAAGCGGTGCCACGCCGGCGTCGACATTCTGGAAGAACTGCCCGACGAAATGGGTGCCGAGGTCTTCCTTCAATGCGAGGTCGAAAAACGCGTCGACCGGGTCGGTGCCGAGCCGGCGCGCCAGGGCGGCGATGGTCAGCCCTTCGAATGCGCGGTGCTCCGGCAGGCAGGTCAGGCTGACGGTGATGCGCTCCCAGTTGCCGAGGAACAGGATGCCTGTCCTGGGGCTGGCCAGGTTGGCGCGGAACGCGGCGCGGAACGAGGCATCGGCATAGATGCGCCGCAAGCCGTCCGTGCCGGCGCCCTTGATCGCGTCGAATGCGCTGTGGGAGAGCAGCACGTAAGGGTCGTTGAGCGTGAAGTCGAAGGAGAGGGGCTGGCAACTGGTCAGCACGTACATCTGGTGGCCGCGGTCCTGGGCGGCCGCGCAGGCGTCGTAGTAGGTCATGCTGCGCTCCGGGGCCGCCTCGTTGTACATCGTGAGCACGGTCGATATGAACGAGGGCCGGCCGTTGGCCGCGCTGATCGATTCCATCACCTCCGGCGTGGCCCGCGTGCCGGTGGCGCTCATGAACACGCCGCGCCCGACGTCGCCCAGCACGCCGGTGAGCGCGCGCAGTTCGTCCTCGCTGGCGATCGTCGAGGGCATGGGGCGCCCGGCGAAGCCGCTGTGATTGGGCGAGAAGGATGAGGCGAAGCCGATCGCGCCCGCATCCATCGCCTCGCGCACCAGGCGGCACATTTCGGCCAGCTCCGCGGCGCTGGGGTCGACCTTCTCGGACGCGGCCTCGCCCATGACCGCGGTGCGGATCACGGAGTGACCGGCGAACACGGCCGTGTTCAGGTAGGGGCCGACCCGGCGCAGCTGCGCCATGTATTCGGGAAAGCTCTCGAAGTCCCAGTGCACGCCCTGCAGTAGCGAATTCAGATCCATGCCCTCGACCACGGAAAGATTCTTGACCATCGTCTCGCGCAGCGGGGCCGGGCAGGGCGCGATGCCGAAGCCGCAATTGCCGATGACTGCGGTGGTCACCCCGAGGGCCGGGGACGGCGACATGGTGCGGTCCCAGGTGATCTGCGCATCGTAGTGGGTGTGCAGGTCGACGATGCCCGGCATCAGGGCGAGGCCGCCGGCGTCGACGACGTTGTGCGCAGCCTGCTTCACGTTGCCGATCGCAGCGACGCGGCCGTCGCTCACGGCGACGTCGGCGTCGACGCCGGGATTGCCGAGCCCGTCGAACACGCGGGCTCCCCGGATGATGAGGTCATGCATGGGTGTCTTCCTGTCTTCCCGAATTGGCGTCGCGTCATCCCCCGCCCCGTTCATGCCGCCCCTGCACGAGGCGGGCGAGAGGGTTTGGCCGTGGGGGCGCTGGTTCCATGACTATACCGGCGAGGCGGCAAAAACAACACCCGGGTTGCATGGAAACCCGAAACGGGATAAATTCCAAAACATGGCTATTGTTTTCTGTCCCCTCCTCGCCATCGCATCGATCCACAGCGGCCTCCTGCTGGGCCTGCTGCTGCGCCCCGCGCGCTAAAAACCTCCCCCCACAATTCGGTTCGTAGTAAGCGCACAAGGTGCCTGCAAGGGTATTTTGGCCGTCGCCGCGTACACGATCCGCGTCTTCCTTCCTCGCTAAACGATCGCTTCACCCAGGAGACCAGCATGAGTGCAGACCGCTTGTTCATTTTCGACACCACCCTCCGCGACGGTGAGCAAAGTCCCGGCGCCTCCATGACCAAGGAAGAGAAGTTGCGCATCGCCCGCGTGCTCGAAAAGCTCAGGGTCGACGTGATCGAAGCGGGCTTCCCGGCCTCCTCGAACGGGGATTTCGAAGCCGTCAAGGCGATCGCCGGCGTGATCAAGGATTCAACCGTCGCCGGGCTGTGCCGGGCGAACGACCGTGACATCCAGCGCGGCATCGACGCGCTCAAGGGCGCGAAATCATGGCGTATCCATACCTTCATCGCGACCTCGGCCCTGCACATGGAAAAGAAGTTGCGGCTCACGCCAGACCAGGTGTTCGAACAAGCCAGGCTCGCGGTGCGCTATGCGCGCAACCAATGCCCGGATGTCGAGTTCTCGCCCGAGGACGGCTATCGCTCCGACATGGATTTCCTGTGCCGCATCCTCGAGGCTGTCATCAACGAAGGTGCCACCACCATCAACGTACCGGATACCGTCGGCTACGCGGTGCCGGAGCTCTATGGCGAGTTTTTCAAGACCCTGCGCACGCGCATCCCCAACAGCGACAAGGCCATCTGGTCCGCGCACTGCCACAACGACCTCGGCATGGCGGTCGCGAACTCGCTGGCCGCGGTGACTATGGGCGGGGTGCGCCAGGTCGAGTGCACCATCAACGGGCTCGGCGAGCGGGCCGGCAACACCTCGCTCGAGGAAATCGTCATGGCGGTGCGCACGCGCAAGGATTTCTTCAAGCTCGACACGCGCATCGATCCTTCGCAGATCGTGCCGGCTTCGCGCCTGGTGTCGCAGATCACCGGCTTCGTGGTCCAGCCCAACAAGGCCGTGGTCGGCGCCAATGCGTTCGCGCATGCCTCCGGCATCCACCAGGACGGCGTGCTCAAGGCGCGCGATACCTACGAGATCATGCGCGCTGAAGACGTGGGCTGGAGCGCCAACAAGATCGTGCTGGGCAAGCTCTCGGGCCGCAATGCCTTCCGCCAGCGGCTCGAACAACTCGGCATCGAACTCGATTCCGAGACGCAATTGAACGAGGCCTTCGCCAAGTTCAAGGACCTGGCCGACAAGAAGGCCGACATCTTCGATGAGGACATCCAGATGCTCTTCGCCGACCACAACGACGACCAGACCAAGGAGCACTACAAGCTCATCGCGATGAAGCAGTCGTCGGAAATGGGCGAGTCGCCGCAGGCCAGCATCACCCTCACCGAGGGCGGTGTGGAGCGCAAGGCGCAGTCGCAGGGTTCCGGCCCGGTGGACGCCACCTTCAAGGCCATCGAGACGATCGCCAGGAGCGAGGCGGAATTGGTCCTCTATTCGGTCAATGCGGTGACCCAGGGGACCGACAGCCAGGGCGAAGTCACGGTGCGCCTGGCCCGGGCGGGGCGCATCGTCAACGGCGTGGGCGCGGACACCGACGTGATCGTCGCTTCGGCACGGGCGTATGTGTCGGCGCTCAATAAGCTGTTCGACAAGAGCGAGCGCCTGAACCCGCAAACCAGCGGGACGGTGTGAGCAACTGCCGCGCAGCTCGCGTGCTTGACCGTGCGCATCAGAGAAGGGTGCGCCGCGCCACGGCGGCCCGGCGATGGACGATGCCTTGGTCTGATGTGGCGCCCCGGCACGTGACGATCAGGGCAGCCGCAGTCTCGGGCAGGTCCTAAGCCACCGCGCGCAGACGGTCTCGATGCCGGGGCAGCACGCGTGACCAACGCGACTGTCCCGTGCGCGGGCCTTGCCTTGCGCGGATCAGGCGGGCGTGCGGCGGCTCGCGCCTACGACGACAAACAGGCCCAATGCCATCATGGCCAGTTCCGAGGGCTCGGGCACAGCCAGCGCATACACGGCGTCGGCCACCTTCTGGTGCGCGAAGGTGGTTGGATGGATGGCGTCGTAGTAGAGCGATGTGGCGCAATCGGCCAAACCCGCACCGCAAGCGTTGGCCACATCGGTCAGGCCATTCGCTGCCGGATTGGACACGACGTTGCCCATGAAGGCGGACAGGTCGAAAAGCTTGACCCCGGCTTCCCCGGTGAGCCGGCTGGCCAAGGCGTTGTTGAACGATCCCGCGATGGACGAACCGAGCTGGGACCCCGTCAGGCCCGAGGCGGTCACGGGCACGGACTTCAGCCAGGGGGTTAGGCCAAGATTCAGCGGGTTCCAGACAATGATGTTTTGCGCGCCTGCGGCCTGCAACTGGTCGACGATCGAGCCCACGTCGGCCGCGTACGTGGTCGCGGCGGTGCCGATAACCGAGCTGACGATCCCCGGATCGGTCTGGGTGGCCACCTCGCCGAACGTGATGCGCGCGTTGTTGCTCCCGCCCGCCACGACGTACAAGGCGTTCGCGGGCGCGACATTGCTGTTGGCCAGAAGAAACGTCGAGGTTTGGGCAAGGAGGTTTGGAACGAGAAGGCTCGCGGCGTCGCCGCCGCTGGTGGTCGCGCCGCCGTACGCATAGTTGGTTCCGCCTGGCAACAGGGAAGGCAGCGCCGAGACACCCAAAGAGGATGCGAGGTATGACGCCCAGACCGGGCCATTGGAATACGTCCCGAGGGGCACCGGGCCGTACGTCTTCCATGAACCCAGGTAGGTATTCCCCGTGATGACCTGTAACGGATTTCCGCCGAACACACTCGAGTTGTTGCCCGAGTCCGACAGGCTGTCGCCGAAAACGTAAAGGGCACTGAACGGGCCGGCCAGCGCGGGCTGGGCCGCCAGGGCGGACGCCAGGCCGACGGCGGCGAGGGAACGTTTTATCGAGCGAGTGTTCAACGTTTTCCCCCATGTCGCGGACATGCCTCAGGCCGGGCGGATCGGGTCGGCATGCGGATGATCGCACTGCCAGTCAAGACCTGGGCTACGGCACCCGAACGTATTGTATCGGAGCAACGCAGCGTCGCTCGACCATGCGAGACTCATGCAACCCGCGCTGCGGGCGGTTGGTGCCGATGCTTCCAAAAGCCGTTGCTGTGGATCCTCGCATCACAGACCGTGGCGATTCGCCGTACGTCAGAAAGCAAAAAGGCGGACCCTCGGCCCGCCTTTTCGATCCGGGACCTGCGGCTGTTCAGGCGGCCTTGCGGCGAGCCACGCCGACTACCAGCAGCAAACCCGCGATCATCATGGCCACTTCGGACGGTTCGGGGACCGCCATCGCGAACATCGCGTCGGCGACCTTGCCCTGCGCGAACGTCGTCGGATGGATGCCGTCGTAGAACAGCGCAGTCGCGCAGGATATGCCGTTGGCGGCGGCGCCGCATGCGTCCTTGACGTTGCTGAGCCCGAGGCTCGCAGGATTCGCGACCGCGGCATTGATGAAGCCGAAAAGATCGAATACCCGTACTCCGGTTTCACTCGCCATGCGGTTGGCCAGTGCGCCATTCAGGGCATCGGATACCGTTGTCGCGAAGAAAGAGGGACTGCCCAGGGTGGGCCCGCCGGGACCGTTCTGCGCGAGCACGGCGGGGGTCAACCCGACGTTGGGCGTGTTCCAGACGATGATGTTGCTGTTGGCCACGCCCTTCGCTTGCAGGGCATCGACCATGTTGCCGATATCGTTCGCGTACTGGAACGCCGCGTTGCCGAGGATGGAACCGAACGAAGCCGGGGTCGCGGCGATGCTGGTCACCGCGGCGCGAACGTTGTTGCCGCCGCCCGCAATCACGTACAGGGCGTTGGTTGGCGACCCGAACAGCGCGAAATTGCTCGTGAACGTCGCGACCTGTGCCGAAAGGCTCGGGAAGCCGCCATTCGTGACCGCACCGCCGATGGCGAAATTGGTGCCGCCGGTCAGCCCCGGGGAGAGATTCCATGCCGGCGCCAGCGCGTAGGCGCCCGGCAGGTACCCTGCGCTCGAGAGTTGCGAGGCCAGTTTGGTCGCCCACACCGGGCCGTC
>Ga0068877_10000651_pt1 | contig 29798 bp, 20 predicted proteins | sample NOAtaG_FD_66437 | JGI IMG/M metagenome (GOLD analysis project Ga0068877, IMG submission 66437) | Freshwater lake microbial communities from Lake Erie, under a cyanobacterial bloom - NOAA_Erie_Diel6S_1000h metaG | ecosystem: Environmental > Aquatic > Freshwater > Lake | place: USA: Ohio, Lake...
GCCGTCCTGCAGTTTGAAGGCGACCAAAATTATACCTACCGTATCCTGCGTACCCTCAAGAACCGCTTTGGCTCCACGGATGAAATGGGTATCTATGAAATGCAGTCGGTAGGATTGCGGCAGGTGAACAACCCTTCCGAACTCTTACTTTCTCAAAAAGACGAAGTACTAAGTGGAAGTGCTGTCGCCGCCACGATTGAGGGCCTTCGCCCAATGTTGATCGAAACCCAGGCTCTGGTGAGCAAAGCCGTATATGGGACCCCGCAACGCTCTGCAACGGGCTTCGACTTACGGCGACTGAGTATGCTCCTCGCCGTACTGGAAAAACGTGCCGGACTGGCAATGGGCATCAACGATGTTTTCCTGAATATCGCAGGAGGTATCCGGGTAGATGATCCTGCCATTGACCTGGCCATCATCAGTGCCCTGATCTCCTCCCTGGAAGATATCGCCATACCAGCAAACGTATGCTTTGCCGGTGAAGTAGGCCTCTCTGGCGAAATCCGTGCCGTCAACCGCATTGACCAACGGATACAGGAAGCCGACCGCCTGGGCTTTAAGGCAATCTACTGCTCAAAGTATAACTTGAAAGGGCTCGACACCTCGCGTTATGGTATCCGCCTCCACGGCATCGGGCGCATCGAAGAACTCTATTCAGCTTTGTTTGTATGAATACTCAAGACGATCGTCATTTCGAAAATATCCTGCTCTTTGATGGCGTCTGCAACCTATGTAACGGTACGGTGCAGTTTCTCCTGCGCATAGACCGGACGAAAAAACTACGTTTTGCTGCCTTGCAGTCGGAGACAGGGGAACAGATCCTGGCCAGGTTTCGATACGCGGGCCCACCTCTGCAGACCGTCGTCTTTTGTTCCGGGGAAAGACTATTTACCTATTCCAATGGCATCCTCGAAGTTTGCAGGATCATTGGGCTCCCCTGGTCCGCATTGTATGTTTTCAAGTTAATCCCACAGCCGGTGCGCGACGCGGTTTACCGCTGGGTCGCACGTAACCGCTATCAGTGGTTTGGAAAAAAAGAAACCTGTTGGGTGCCAACCCCGGCATTGAAGCAGCGGTTTTTGCCGTAACATTCCAAAACGGGGCAGTCGCACAAGTCCTTTGGCGGCCTGTGCCGCCAAAGAATATTTTCTTAAAACGCTGATTTTGTTGATTTTTATTTACAAAATCAACAAAATCAGCGTTTTAAGAAATGTTGGCTCTGTTTAAAAAGCCTCTGACTGGTCATTTGGCGGCTTGCGCCGCCAAATAATATTTTTTCGGAGCCGCGTTTTCAACGATTTTGCTTCGCAAGATCGTTGAAAACGCGGCTCCGAAAAATTTAATTTTGCCGCTGTAGGTAGAAAAATACAAAATACTTTTTACACAACCCCTTATCGCTTAAAAAAACCACTCAAGATGTACAACAGACGGACATTCATCAGGAACACAGCGTTGGCCGGCGGCCTGTTTACCCTGGCAGGACACAATGCCCTTGCGGCATTCCTCCAGGCGGATCCTGGAAAAATGATTCCCCTGCGCGGGAATGTCGGTTATTATTCAGAGCGCGGTGGCACCATCGGCTGGTACCTTCACGACGATGGTATCGCCGTAGTTGATACCCAATTTCCCGAACAGGCAGGGCACCTGATCGAACAGCTGCGGCAAAAAAGCCAAAAAGCAGTGGACTTGCTGTTCAATACTCACCACCACGGAGACCATACTGGTGGAAATATCGCCTTTAAGGGCATCGTCAATAATGTGATTGCCCATGCCAATTCCAGAGTCAACCAGGAAAAAGTAGCGATTGAGCGGAAATCAGAAGCCCAGCAACTTTACCCGGATACGACTTTTGAAAAAGACTACCGCCATAAGCTTGGGGGGGAAACCATCACTGCAAAGTACTTCGGGCCCGGCCATACCAATGGAGATATCGTCGTGCATTTCGAAAACGCCGATATCGCCCATGTCGGTGATCTGATGTTTAACCGGCGGTTTCCTTTTATTGACAAGACCGCAGGGGCTTCGATATCGAATTGGATCGAAGTGCTGGGACAAATCCGCAAAACCTTTCATAAAGACACCCTCTATATTTTCGGCCATGCCAATGAAGGCTATCCTGTAACCGGAACCCGGGAAGATCTCTCCGCTATGCAAAACTACCTAGAAAAACTACTGCAATATACCCGGAAGGCATACACAGAGGGCACGACCGAAAAAGATCTGATTGCCAAAACCACTTCTATACCGGGTGCAGAGGAATGGAAAGGACAGGGCATAGAGCGCAGTATCAGCGCTGCTTATCTGGAGCTGAAAGGACTTTAATCCCGACGTTGAATGCAAGTAATTTCTCTGCCCCCGGCAGAATTTTTTGCTGCTGCCGCGTTGCGCAATAACGTACTTTTGTCACCAAAGGCAGGTTGTATTTCCCCAATATTATTTTGCGCATAAAACTTTCCTGCACAAACTCAGAAAGTATAATTTTTGGCGGTGCAAGTCGTCAAAGGACAGCCTCGAGACTTTTCGCCCAACCCCAGACCATTGAGGCAACCCCTTTTAATGGGCGTCGGAAATAATATTTTGTGTCAGACACGTTAACGGGGCTTTTTACCCAACCGCTAAATTTGCAGCATGGCGCAAAAACTTTATTTTTGCGGCGTCTTTGTCAAAATCGAAAAACAGGAGCCATGCCCAAACACACTGAAATCGCACAAATCCTGCAACAATTACCCATCGGCACACAATACACTGTGAAAGGCTGGGTACGCGCTTTTCGCAACAACCGCTTCATCGCGCTAAATGATGGTTCTTGTGCCGATAACCTTCAGGTCGTTGCCGATCCGGAAAAATTCGACGAAGCCCTCCTGCGAAGGATCAAATACCATGCCTGCATTGCCGTCAGTGGTGTGCTGGCGGCCTCCCAGGGCACCGGGCAATCTGTAGAACTACATGCAGAACATATCGAAGTTTTGGGCGATACCAACCTCGAAGAGTACCCGCTCCAGCCAAAGCGCCAGACGATGGAATTCCTGCGTCAGAAAGCCCATTTCAGGATGCGGACCAATACCTTCAGCGCGGTTTTCCGTATCCGTCATGGCGTAGCTTATGCGATACATAAATACTACAACGACCGTGGGTTTTATTACCTTCATGCGCCTATCATTACGGGCAGCGATGCAGAAGGCGCCGGCGAAATGTTCCGCGTCTCAATTCTCGACCCCGAAAATCCCCCGCGCAAAGAAGACGGGGGCATCAACTGGAGCGAGGATTTCTTTGGCAAAGCCACCAATCTCACTGTTTCCGGACAGTTACAGGCTGAAATCGGGGCGCTGGCCCTCGGCAAAGTATATACTTTCGGACCAACTTTCAGGGCCGAAAATTCCAATACCCCTCGCCACCTTGCAGAATTCTGGATGATCGAGCCAGAAATGGCATTCTACGATATTTTCGACAATATGGACCTCGCCGAAGATTTCTGCAAATACTTAATCAACCATATCCTGGAAAATTATCCGGAAGATCTCGATTTCCTCGATAAACGACTTCAGGAAGAAGAAAAAAACCTCCCTACAGACAAACGCCGGCCAATGGGCCTGATCGAACAGTTGCGCTTTGTGGTAGATAATGCTTTCGAACGCATTACCTACGATGAGGCAATCAATATCCTTCAGGCTTCAAAACCCTATAAAAAGGGACAGTTTGAATTTCCTGTAGAATGGGGCCGCGACCTGCAAGCCGAACACGAGCGCTTCCTTGTCGAAAAAGAATTCAAAAAGCCCGTCATCGTCCGCAACTACCCCAAAGTAATCAAGGCTTTTTATATGCGCCTGAACGATGATGGAAAAACCGTTGCCGCAATGGACGTCCTTTTCCCGGGTATTGGCGAAGTCATCGGTGGCTCGCAGCGCGAAGAAAGATATGATCATTTGCTTGGCCGTATCCATGAAATGGGTATCCACGAAGCTGAATTGTGGTGGTACCTCGAGTTGCGCAAGTTTGGTGGGGCACCCCATTCCGGATTTGGGTTAGGTTTCGAGCGCATCGTACAATTCATCACGGGAATGGGCAATATCCGCGACGTTATCCCCTTCCCACGGACTCCAGGATACGCCGAATTCTAAAATATAACAGCCGTTTCCTAAAAGGAAGCAACCGAAAACCCCTGTTTACAGGCAAATCAAGGAATGAGGGGTTTACAAAAAGCTTTTTTTACCGTATATTTGTATCGTTGATTTGTTAAAAAAAAAGCCGCACCCTGAAAGGATACGGCCTCAGCTAATAACAAATCATAATCTCATGAAAAAAAGACGACCTTAATCTTTATGAAAACGACGCTATGTCGTTTTTTATTTTATCGATTTATTTTTCAAACCGACCTTATTCAAGGCCCTTCAGTTTACTTATTGCCTATTGTGCCTGTGTCGTATTGCGATTTTTGGCATACAAATTGCAATATTATACAAAAGTAAACTGTTTTCCCGCAAAGATACAAAATTATTCAACAATTGCTTGTTGAAAAAGTTTTATTCCCGCTTATCGGTTTCGTTTTATGCGCTCATGGTGGCTGTTTCATAAGTGTTCTGCCGTCTTCGCCGCCAAAGGACTTGCCGGAGGCTTTTACGCAACCCCATTCAAAATTTTATGGGGTTTAGATTACCATTCAGCATGAAGCGGCTTGAAAATACTTATGCGACATTCGTTTTCGGGTGTACCCGGCCATAAAAAAAGTGTTCCCTGCTGCATCATCTGCACAGGGAACCTTCTTCCGACATAATAGGGGGAAATATGACAGAGGTTATCGCAGAATTATTTTCCCGGTATTGATTAATTTTCCATTATTAGTTTCCAATCGGTACAAATAAAGCCCTCCGGAGAGCGCATTCCTATTCCACACAAATTGGTTACCACTGAAGACCTGTTGCTGTACCAAACGGCCATCTGAGGTAAAAACGCTAAGTCTGAGCTCTTGAAAGGGCATCCCTTCCAGGTCGAACGTAACTGATCCCGGGGAAGGGTTGGGATAAGCCATTACCGATACCCCTGGAAAGAATACCTCTTTGTTTGAAGTGAGTACCGTAATGAAATCGGGGAATTTCTCCACGACATATCGCAACGTCCGGGTAGTTCGGGGTGACTGGTCATTGAAGAAAACCGTTGCCCTGTTTTCCAGTATGGTTGGGAATGGGTTGGCGCTGCGCTGCCCTACCCTGAACTCTACAAAACCTGTTCCACCGCCTGAACCTGTTACCGGGGGCAATACGACACTGTCCATTGTAATTCTTATGATCCCATTGCCAAATACCTCGAGGCGATAGGGGAGGCTGGAAGGTCCGGGAGCAACTTTGCGCGGATCCAGTCCCATTGGCAGCGTATCGCGTATAACGACACGGGTGACGGTATCCCTACCGGTATTTTTGAATAAGATTTTGAACGTCAGGTCTGTTTCCGGGGCGATGATTGAATCTTTATATCCCTTAGGATAACCCCGTATATCAATTGCCTGGGGCATAGCGACGATTTCCTGTACATCTATGCCGATATAGGGATCCAGTTCGTTTTCCGGGAACATGGTCACTTTACCCGTAGTAAAAGATGATCCACTGGCAACACATCCTTCAACTGCCGCAGTTGGGTAGCTTCGGCCGGGGTGACCGGCAGATTGTTCCACCACAGCCCGGAAAGTCGAGCCATTGGCGGGTATGCGCACCCGTTGTTCCTCCGTTGCTTTAAGCTGAATATCGAGTTGGCGCAATACGATATTATCCTGGATAACGATAGATCGCTTAGCCGAGCGCATATCCCCCACCCCATCATTGCGGATTTGAAAAACGATCACGGAGTCGCCTTCACAAATCCCTTTAACGCTAAGGCTCGACAGGTCCCAGTCCGGGCTTGGTTTCAGGCAGGTCGTATCCGGATAAATACGGGCGGACACCAGCGCTGCCTGCCCTTCTGCAATTCCCGAGCAGGCCATTTTCGCTTTAACCACAAAGCGGCCGCAGGCGGCCGGATCGAGGTTGCCCAGCAGGAACCTGCGCTTACCGTTGGGCAGGAGTACCTGCTGGCGGTTTGCGCTCAGGAAGGTAATCCGGGGATCCAGTTCGAGGTCAATGTAGGCATTCTCTGCACGGGCAGTACCAATATTACAATACGATACCGTATATTCCAGATCCTCACAAATTGCGAGGAAAGGGGTGGCCACTTCGACTTCCAGGAAGGGGCATAGTACGCTTGGCTTCATTGGGAAATCCACCCGGAGCGAATCGTAGAAAGCCTTGAAAGCGATCTGTCTGCCCTGAAAATTACAAGCCTCCCAGTATAGGTTGAGCGGCAGTGCGCGTACGACATACTGCCCGGTATCTACTGAGATACGGTAGAACCCATTTTCATCCGTAGTGCCATAAAACACTCCTTTTGCACTTTCTGCCTGGACCAACCAACCGGCCAGGGCGCGTTCGGAGGCATCCAGGTCGCACTGGTTATCATCATCCCAGAACACCTTTCCGCTGAGGTAATTGCTCACTACTGCGCCCAGGCCGTCCGTTTTAATCAGGATGAGGTCGTTGAAAGAAGTAAGTACCTGGGCATTGTACCCCGTGATGATGAATCCTCCATCTGCTGTAGGCTGAATATCGCGCCCTTCCTCTGTTGCAGTTTTATCGCCGATATTTTTTTGCCACAGGATGTTCCCATTATGGCTCAGTTGAGCGATGAAAACATCTACATTGACCATATCCGTCAGCTTCAGCCCGGTGATTACCAGGTTGCCGGAAGCCAATTCCGCGATTGCATTTGCTTCTTCTTCTTTCCCTGGGTCCCCGACGATTTTCTCCCACAGGCGGTTACCCTGGAGGTCAAAAACGGCGACGTAAGCGTCTGAATTATCATTGATGGTACCCGCTATTGCGATGTTCCCGTTTTTGGTGAGCAATACATCCCTGACCTCTTCGCGGTATGGGTTGCCGACGCGTTTTTCCCAGACGACCGTTCCTGTCGAATCGAGGCGGAACAATACAATGTCATTGTCGAAGCCTTTTTCGTTGCGTGAGTTGCCTGCCAGGATCATATCACCCTGGGGAAGGAGGGCAAGCGCCGTCGCTTCGTCAGGTCTTGACGTGCCGTAGTTTTTCAGCCACCGAATCCCTCCGAGGGGGTCAAAAACCGCCAGGAGCATATCCTCGTCTTCATTATTCCTGCGGACGAAGCCTGCGACAGCGATGCTGCCATCGGCACGGACCAGTGCCGAACTGACCCGTTCGATATTTGGTGATCCGAACTGTTTACTCCACAGTTTTTCCCCTTTGCGGTTGATTTTAAGCAGGTAAATATCTTCATTGGCACCAATCTGGGTGCTTATCGTCCCTACGATCAGGAAGTTGCCATCCGGCATGAGCAGGACGGCCCTGGGCTGCTCCTGATACCCTTCGTCGAAAAACGCCGTCCAGACAATCCTTCCATCCAGGTCTGTCCGTAGGATAAAAATATCCTGATCGTTATCATCGCCGAAAGATTCACCATAGCCTGCAACAACGAAGCCATGGTCTTCTGTTTGTAATACTGCCCAACCTTCATCGGTCTTTTCACCGCCGTAGGTAAATTGCCACCCTTGTCCTGAAGCTGTAATTGGGAATAGGATACATTGGAGCATCAGCAGAAAAAGCCACCCCGCCGCCTGAACGATGGCAAATTGGAAAGCTTGAGGAGCAGGTCTGGTTTTCATGAGGTAACTCTTTTTTACGTTGATCTATTAATATGTTACAAATATGCCTGGATTAATGGAATAAGAAAAAGACAAAAAAAGAGATTTGTTGAAAAAAAAAGTGCTATTTTTGATAAAAATTTCGAGAAAAATATTCAATTAAATTCAATATCAATATTTTACAGTTTGAAATTAATTTGTTTTTGTTGAAAAAAATTGATATTTGATTAATTTAACTGCCTCCTGGGGCAGGAAGCCATTTGGATGAGCGCGTGTAATTGTAGTCAAAAATGGAAAACAGCCAATTAGTGTACCTTTTGACTGCCCTTGGAAAAGGGGAGTTGCGGGAGCTGCGCAAGTGGCTGCTCTCACCTATCCACAACCAGCGGGAAGACGTTGTAAAGTTATTTGACTATCTCACGGAAAAAGAACGCCTGAGCGACGAAAAAAAGCTTGCCAAGGCCATTGTATTTAAGAAACTTTTTCCGGGCGAGCCTTTTGACGATGCCCGGCTGCGCCAGGCGGTATATTTTTTACAGAAATGTACGGAGGACTACCTTGCCTACAGGGAATTTCAACAGGACGAGATCCGCTCTGCCCTTGCGCTTGCAGAGGTATTCCGGCGAAAAAATCTCGACCGGCTGCTGGAAAAAACGCTTAAAAAGCTTCAGGAAGACCAAAAAAACGGACAACTCAGGGACGAGGCCTATTTACAGAACCAATATCTCCTTGAAGCTATCGAATACCAATATATTTCTGAAAAAAAGCGGACACCGGACACCAACCTTCAGGCATATTCAGACACTCTGGACCTGCGCTTCATTGCCGGCAAGCTCCGCCTTGCATCCCTGATCACCGCGGTTCAAAGGGTCTATAAGCAGGATATCCGGATAGGCCTGTTAGAAGAAACCCTGAATGCTGTGGAAAAGAATGGCATGATGGGGCACCCTGCCATTTCCGTATATTATTATATTTACAGAGCCCTGAGCGATTCGACCCGGGAAGAATATTTTTTTAGTCTCAAAGAGGCGATTTTTCAACATGACCACTGTTTTTCCCTGGAAGAACAGCGGGACATCCTGTTGCTGGCTGTAAACTATTGTATCGCCAAAATGAACACCGGGGCGGCTACCTTCGTCGGAGAGGCATTTGATCTCTACAAGCGTGGGATCGAGAACGGGGCCCTGCTCGACAAAGGCGTACTCAACCACCTGACTTTCATCAATATTGTTACGACAGGCACTACCCTTCGGCAGTTTGACTGGGTTCGCTGGTTCATACAAAATTTCCAGCAATACCTTGCGCCCCAGTACCGCGAGAATTTCGTTTGTTTTTCGCTGGCAAAGCTACATTTTGAGCAACGGGAATATCCCCAGGCTCAAAGGCTGCTGATGCAGTTCGATTATGACGATATCCTCTTCAACCTCAGCGCCAAGTCTATGCTCATAAAAATCTACTTTGAGGAAAGCGAATACAGTGCCCTCGATTCTTTACTGGAAAGCCTGCGCACTTATATCAACCGAAAAAAAGCTATCGCGTATCATAAAAACATTTACAACAACCTCATCCGTTTTACTAAACGACTGGTCAGGATCAGCCCATACGACAAAGCCCAGAAAGAAAAACTCCGTCAGGACATCGAAGCGGCCAATCCTCTGCCCGAACGAAAGTGGCTTCTCGAACAACTCGACAATCTTTAGCCTTTTATAACATATACATATTCGCCAAATATGCAGATTATCAGCATCGAGCAAGAATCTTCATGGAAACTTTTTCATCAGGTCCCGCACCTGGTGTATAAAAACGATCCGAACTGGATTGCCCCTCTTGAAAGCGACATACGCAATATCTTTGATCCTCAAATGAATACATCATGGAAAGCGGGAACGGGGAAATGTTTCGTATTGCTGGATGAAAAGGGGCTTCCAGCAGGGCGTATTGCGGCATTTATTGACCACGCTGCCAATCAGCTACAGCAAAATCCAATCGGAGGCATAGGTTTTTTTGAGTGCGTGGACCGGTTGGATTTTGCGCTTGCGTTATTTGCGCATGCTGAGGCATATCTCGCCGGCCTTGGGGCGAAGATTGTCGAAGGCCCGGTAAATTTTGGGGAGCGGGAAAAATTCTGGGGTCTTCTGGTACGTGGTTTTGAACCTCCTTTATACCAGGAAAATTATCATCCTGCCTACTACCTGCGTTTCTTCCTCGAGGCAGGCTACCAACCCTATGAGCAAATCCTCACCTACTCGGGTTTTTCGAAAAACATCCCTTTTGAGCGGTTTGCATCCATTTCAAAACGGCAGAAGGAGCGCTATCCATTACATGTTCAGAGCATGGATTATAATATACTGGATAAATTTGCAACTGATTTTGCGGAGGTGTATAATGCTTCGTTCGCCGTTTTCGAGCATTTCCATCCGGTCAGTCCTGATTTGATCAGGAATATGATGCTGCAAGCCAGGCCGATTGCCGATACCCACATTGCAGCAATCGTTTACCACGACGAGCACCCTGCAGGGTTCATCGCGCTTTACCCCGACATCAATCCTTTGCTGCGCCATGCCAAAGGAAAGCTCAATTGGTGGACGGTACCTGTATTCCTGCTCAAAAAACGCTTTACAAGGACTTACAATGCTAAAGGGCTTGGGTTTGGCATCCATCCGACGTATCAATCCAAGGGGATATTTGCCATCCTGATGGACTTTTTATGCAGCAAACGGAATGTACGGCGCTACCCGCGCATGTTCCTTGCCGGCATACGCGCACACAACCAGGCCATCCGCAGTATTTACGAAAAAATGGATGTACAGGTGGACAGGATACACATCAGTTTACGAAAGGCATTGGTAGCTGGCATAACCATTACGCCCAACCCTTTCACAGAACCCTATTAGGCAGGGCGCTCATCTTTTTTTGCGAAGTTCCTCCAGGTAGCGTTCCAGCTCGTTTTCGTCATAGATCAGAACCTCACGGGGTTTACTGCCCTCACTGGGGCCAGTGATGCCCATTGCTTCCAATTGGTCCATAATCCTGCCCGCACGGTTATACCCGAGTTTCAGGCGTCTTTGGATCATAGAAGTCGAACCGTGCTGATTCTGGACCACAAGGCGTGCGGCATCCTCGAAGTATTCGTCCAGGTCGGAATATTTAATATCTGCGGCGCCGGGGATATCGTCGTCCCCATGATATTCCGGCAAGAAATAAGGCTCCGGGTAGCCTGGTTGTTTTTCGATGAATTCCACTACGCGCTCTACTTCAGGGGTATCTATGAATGCCCCCTGAAGACGGATGGTTTCCCCACCTACGCTGAGGAGCATATCGCCGCGGCCGATGAGCTGGTCGGCCCCTCCGCCGTCGAGGATCGTACGTGAATCCACTTTTGAGGTTACCTTATAAGCAATGCGGGCCGGGAAATTGGCTTTGATGATCCCGGTAATAATATTTACCGACGGGCGCTGTGTCGCGAGGACCAGATGGATACCCACTGCACGGGACAGCTGTGCCAGTCGGCCGATGGGCAGTTCCACTTCTTTCCCGGCAGTCATAATCAGGTCGGCAAACTCATCAATGACCAGGACGATAAAAGGCAGGAAGCGATTACCCTTAAGGGGGCTCAGGCGCCGCTGGACAAACTTATCGTTGTATTCGCGGATATTCCTTACGGAGGCTTTTTTGAGGAGGTCATACCGGGTATCCATTTCGATACACAGGGAATTGAGGGTATGGATTACCTTGGTCGTATCGGTGATGATTGGCTCTTCCTGGTTGGGCAGGAATGCCAGGAAGTGGTTTTCCAGCAGGCTGTAGGGGGAAAGCTCGACTTTTTTAGGATCAACCATGACCAGTTTCACCTGTGAGGGATGTTTTTTATAGAGGATAGACATCAGGATAGCGTTGATGCCCACCGACTTACCTTGCCCTGTGGCTCCTGCGACCAGCAGGTGGGGCATTTTGGTCAGGTCAGCTACGAATACTTCGTTGGTGATGGTTTTGCCCAGTGCGATGGGGAGGTCCATTTTTGCCCGTTTGAATTTTTCGGACATCAGGACTTCTTTCATCGAGACGACCTGTTTCTTTTTATTTGGTACTTCTATACCGATTGTTCCTTTGCCCGGGATTGGTGCGATAATACGGATACCCAAGGCGGCGAGGCTAAGGGCGATATCATCTTCCAGGTTTTTGATACGGGAAATCCGCACCCCCGGGGCCGGCACAATTTCGTACAAGGTGACCGTTGGGCCGATTGTTGCGCGGATTTTGGTAATTTCGATTTTATAGTGCAGCAGCGTTTCGATGATTTGGTCCTTGTGTGTTTCCAGCTCTTCGCGGTCAATTTCCACTTTATGATCGGAGTAGTCGTTGAGGAGGGCGACCACCGGATATTCGTAGGAAGAAAGTTCGAGGGTAGGATCGTAGGGTTCGCTGAACCCTTCTTCTTCTCCCATGGGCGCGAAGGACGGGGATGAAGGGCTGACCGGTTCCAGGTTTGGGCCAGGCGAAGCAGAAGACGGTGCGGAGATTTCCAGGTCGGTGGTTTTATCGGATGTGGGTTTTTCGCGGATAATTTCCGCGTCTTCGGCCAGGTCGAGCGCCAGTTGGTTGGGTGCTGTTACTGGTTCCTGCAGCGGTGGGCTTCCTTCTGGAGTCCGGGGGAGAGCCCCGGGCTTAGTCCGGAGCAGGACGCCTTCCTCTTCCAGCCTTTCGGATGGCCGCTTCGGCCCCCAGCGGCCTTTCAGCAAGTCGTCGAGTGCATATTTCAACTCTTCCCAGGCTTGTGGAAGGGTCAGATCGTTGAAATTTGGGTTGCGGTTCCAGATTAGCAGGCCGGCGAGAAGCGCCAGAAAAAAGACCACCATGCCCACCGTGCCGACGAAACCGTAAAGCCAATCATTGACTGCTTCGCCAATCGCCCCTCCCCAGGGGAAAAGTGCGCGGGCGAAAATGAACTCCAGCAAAACCGAGAGCGCGAGCATCCAGACCATGGCATAGCGGATACGTGGCCAGAATACGGGCAGAGGTGTGCGGCGGATAAAGGCAACGCCGAGCACGGACAGCACATAGACTACGAAAAAGGAAGGGAGCCCAAAAAGATAATAGAAAAAGAAGTTGGAAACGATTGCCCCCAGGCGGCCGAGCCAGTTGGCCATTTCGAAGTCTCCGTTCAGCAGAAGTTCCCAGGAAAAGCGGAGAACGCGATCCTGATCTATTTTCCAGGTAAAAATATAAGAAGTAAAGGCGATGAAGAAGTAAAAAGCAAAAAAGAGGAAGACCACCCCTGCAAGCTTGGGGATCCGTTCATCGTTTACATCCAGCCTAAGAAATAATTGTCCGCGCCTCGCTTTGCTTTTTGCAGCCATGAATGCCGGCGTTATTTTGGGTTTGGTAAATTAAAAGCAAAACTCCACATTTATCCCCATCTGAACAAAAAAAACACGAAAAGATTTTACCACAAAAAATTATCAATAATTTGTTTTATTTAATTTTTTGTTTTACCTTAGCGTATGATAAACGAAAATGCCTTCAATAATATTGGAGCAGGTATTATTTATGCCCGATCTGTGTGTTTATAGTGGGTGACAGGTGTCGTCCCGCTTATTGATATCTGGCGGACTGCGTCTTTAAAATACAAAATTTTAAACAAAAACTATTATATATATGATACGCGACGATCGGATCCAGCTAAATGAAAGGTTCCGCAAAGTGTTCAACCTCCTGGTAGAACGGGGTGACATTGTACCCAATGACCGGGGCGGCAAAGGAATCGGCGACTTTGCTGAAAAAATCCTCGGCAACCGTTCATACGGGCATATTGTACGTGCTTTCCTAAACGAGGAGGACAAGCGCTGTATTGATTACCGACATGCCAGGACGTTATGCCGGGAATACGGGATCAACGAATCCTATCTCATTGACGGTATCGGTGCGCCCTTTGGATTTGACCTGCCCAGTGCGGCACAGGCCCAGGAACCAGCTTCGGCATACCGCAGGTCAAACGTGCTCTTTACCTCTGTCGAGGCCTTTGCGGGTTCTACGGTGGATGTAGGCAGTTTTTCCAGGGAAGAACACCAGTTTTTCAGTATTCCAGACCTGCGCGGCAACGGACTGGTCGCTTTTCCAATCCACGGCAACAGTATGGAGCCCGTAATCCAGGATGGTGACGTAATTGTTTGCAGGGAACTTCAATCCCTGAACGAGATCAAGGACAACAAGATTTATGCCGTCAAAAATAATGGTAAAATCTGGGTGAAGTACGTTCAAAAAATCACCGATAAACATCAACGCATCGTACGCCTCAAGCTAATCTCTGCAAACCATCTGGAATATGATCCTTTTTTCGAAGAGGTCAACGAATATACCCGCCTTTATCAGGTGGTCCGCAAAATCAGTGAATTGGAATAGTCTGTAACAGGTTTGTTGCGGCGGGTTGGCATTTCCCGAAAATCTGTTTTTTGTCGGCCTGAAGGCTTTCCAGGCAAGCGGGCTGCTCTGCTGACCCAAAAACACCTCTGTCTAAAACACGCTATGCTCATTGCAGGATCGTTCCATTGTAAAAAGCAGAACAGCACTATGCAGGGGTGGGGATCCAGCGCTGTCGGACAGCCTCGTACAGCATCATCCCAGCGGCAACCGAAACGTTCAGCGAATCGGTTTGCCCTTTTTGTGGAATGACAAAGGTATGATCGGCTGCCTGCCGGGCCACAGGGCCAATACCTTCGTCTTCTGCTCCAAGGACCAGTGCTGTAGGAGGGCAGAAATCCATATCAAATAAATATCTTTCCGCGTGCAGGTCACTCGCAAGGACCTGTACGCCCGAATTTCTGAGCAAATCCAGGGCATTGGCCAAACTCGGCTCCCTACATACGGGCAGCAGGCCCAAAGCGCCGGCAGAGGCTTTCATCGCCTCTGCGTTTATCCATGCCGTCTTCTTCTGTGGCACTATAAGTGCGTGCGCGCCGCACACTTCCGCAGTACGGGCAATAGCTCCAAAATTGCGTACGTCGGTAATACCATCCAGAACCAAAAAAAGCGGGACCTCGCCCCGCTCAAATACATTGGGCAAAATATGCTCCAGTCTATAAAATGAAATGGCGGAAATCAAAGCGATTATCCCCTGATGGTTCCCCCTTGTCCATTTTCCCATACGCTCCTTTGGTACAGTCGTCAACGGAATCCCCATGGTCTTGCACAATTGTCGTACCTCCTTCTCAAATTCGCCCCGGATACCCTGCTGCACGACTACCTTATCCACCGTATGCCCGGCTTTAATAGCGTCCAGTACCGGATGCCTGCCGAAAATAATCTCCTTGTTCTGTTCTTCCATTAGCAAAAGATTGATCTGAGCTGCACACAAGATAAAACAATCCTTTTATCGGAAAACCCTTTGAACTTTTTGTGCGTCAGGAGACTTGTTGCAGAATAGTCGCACAACAAGACGAAATACCATAGGAACAAATCATGTAAGATCCTTCCAAAGCCCCGTTAGGGAGCGATATACCAATATTTATAAGTACTTCGGCGCATGGCAGGAGGATTTATCCGTGAGGGACACAAATTTCCCCGCTGTTTTTTCCCTTTCTGGATTTCAAAGAACTTCTTCCCTTTTCTGCATCGGAAAATGTGTGCCGTTGCTAATATTACATAAAAAATGTAACCCGATTCCACCTTTAAAAATTGCTTTTTCCTACTTTGCGAAAATTCTAAAGAACCATTTCGATATAAGCTTCAATAGTGTTCCATGCAACTATTTTTTAAAGCAGCTAAGAGGTGCAGTGAAGCACCCGGTTACAAAAAATTCAAAGCGTATCTCCTCGCATTCTTTCTCGGAGTGGGTTCCATGAATGCCCAGGAAGACCCCCCGGGCCTTTATGTAATCGAATCTGCACGCGCAGCAGCCATCAGCAGGGGGGCAGCACCTGCCGACCTCGCCGATCTCGTCATCACCGACCGCTACCAAAGTACCCATAATGGCATAACCCATGTGTACCTGCAACAACGCTACCAGAGCATTCCGGTGTACAATGCACTTGGCAGTATCCATCTCGACCGGGAAGGAAAAACGGTTTATTCCACCCAGCGGTTTCTCGCGGATTTAGCTGCCCGGGCCAACGCGATAAGCCCTAAGAAAGATGCACAAACTGCTCTGATCTCCACCTTCGAACACCTCGGTATCCCCATGCCCCACCTCCCTGTACTACCCAGGGGCAATAACCCGGTTAAACTGGAAGATAAAACCTTGTCCAGGAGTACCATCCCTCTCGAACTGGTTTACCTGCCCCAGCCCGACAACAGCCTCAAGCTTTGCTGGCAGGTTGGAGTACACGACCTACGCAACCAGGACTACCACGTGGTGTTTGTGGATGCCGAAAACGGGCAGGTCCTGAATACCTTTAACCGTACCATCTATTGCCATTTCGGCACCATACCCTCGGATACACAAGCGGATTGCGACAGCCATACGCATGACGATACGAAGGCAGCAACCCCTGAAGCAACAGGATATTTCCCGGATTTAAACGACCGGGCCACCTACCGGGTGTTTAAACTTCCTCTGGAAAGCCCTTCTGAGGGCACTCAAACCCTGGTTGTAAACCCCGCAGATCCCAAAGCCTCTCCCTTCGGATGGCATGATGTCAATGGTATCCCCGGAGCGGAATATACGACCACGCGCGGCAACAACACCTTTGCCTACCTCGATCGGAACAACGATGACTCAGCAGATGGCAACCTCCCCGATGGGGGGCCCGAATTAATCTTTGATTTTCCCTTTTCGAGCATTCTGGAGCCCATAGATCAGCCCCTTCCTTCCGTCACCCAGCTTTTTTATCTCAACAATGTAATCCACGACCTTGCTTATCAGTATGGCTTCAACGAAGCGGCAGGAAATTTTCAGGAGAATAATTACAGCAAGGGTGGAAAAGAAAAAGATGCCGTCATGGCACAGGCCCAGGATGGCGGCGGGGTCAATAATGCCAATTTCCTGACATTACCTGACGGCGACCCTGGTGTCATGCAGATGTACCTCTGGACACCCAGCAACGATTTTCTGCTCCGAATCGAATCCCCGTCGAATATCTCCGGGCTCCTGCAGACCGGAGGCGCCTCATTTGGCCCATTAATTACTTCAAAAAAAATCACCGGACGCGTCGTAGCCGTTGTGGACAGTGTCCGAAGTAACCTCGCATGTAGCTCGATCTCCAACATCGCCGATGTCAGAGGAAATATTGCCCTGATTACCAGAGGTACCTGTACCTTTAAAGAGAAAACACTTCGGGCGGCACAGGCTGGTGCGATTGGCGTCATCATTGCCAATAACCAGGATCAAATCCTCACTATGGGCGGCGATAATACCCCGCCAACGCCCACTATTCCGGCGGTACTGATAAAATCCTCAGATGCTGCGCGAATTCAGGCAGAATTAAATCTGGCGCGGGAAGTTTCTGCGACCATTGCCTTTCAGGGTACCGGCCCTGCATTGCGCGATGCCAGTATGGACAACGGCATTACCGCTCATGAATATGCCCACGGGATTTCCAACCGGCTAACCGCCGGCCCCTCAAAAGTGGACTGCCTGTTCAACGACGAAGCAATGGGGGAAGGCTGGAGCGATTTTTTCACCCTCGTCATGACTGTAAAGCCAGGTCAGACGGGGAAGCAAGCGAAGGGGATTGGTACTTACTCCTTGCGCCAGGGCAGCTCTGGCACAGGTATCCGCAGGATGCCCTACTCTACAGACTTCAAGATCAATAACCAGGTGTATAATGATATTATTGGTACCCGTCCGGCTTCGGCGACTACCCGGATACCCCATCCGGTAGGAGAAATATGGGCTGCCACCCTGTGGGACCTCTACTGGGAAATGTCCAGCCGATATGGCTGGGACCCCGACCTCGTAACAGGAAAAGGCGGCAATAATAAGGCGATCCAATTAGTCATGGACGGCATGAAGCTCCAGCCCTGCAACCCTGGTTTTGTTGATGGCCGCGACGCTATCCTTGCCGCCGACAAGCTTAACTACAATGGCGACAATCAATGTCTGATCTGGGAAGTCTTCGCGCGGAGGGGAATCGGGTTTAGTGCCCGGCAAGGCAGTACAGATGACAGGAACGATGGGTTACAGGCGTTCGACCTGCCCCCGGCTTGCAGAAAAACCGTCGAGCTGCATAAATCTTCGACCCCTGCCATTCAATCGGGAGAGCCTTTTGAGATCACTTTACAAATCAATAATTACAAGGATTCGACCGTGACCGATCTCTGGATTCAGGATATGCTGCCCGACAATACGGTTTTCGTGGCAGGATCTGTAAAAGGTGCCATCCGGGATTCCCTGCAAAACAATACCCTTTGGCTGGAAGTCGGACTTCTTTCACCGGGTACTTCAAAAAAAATAACCTATCAACTACGCGAAAATTCTGACAAACGTTCTACCCGCACCTTCTCCGATGATATGGAACAAGGAGCTGCCAACTGGACCACGACCCGGATCAAAGGGGAAAACAGCTGGGTGCTGGGTACGCCGGTCAGCCCTGTCGCGGGAAGCCTGAGCTGGAATATCCCTGCCATGACCTCAGAAAACGACCACGTGCTCCAACTCGCGAAGCCACTGGAAGTTTTGGGTACAAAACCCGTCCTGAGGTTTTTCCACCGGTATTTTACCCAGGAGACTTACGATGGCGGTATCGTCGAATACGCATTTGAGGGCAGTAATACCTGGACACCCATCCACGACAGCCTCATTTTTCGACAGCCGTATGCAAGGCCAATGCTCAATAACGCATTTGGCGTGGCCCGGGTCAATGGTTTTTCCGGTGCGGGCCCGGATTCCTTTCGTCCAAGCTACATAGACCTATCCACCTTCAAGGGCAGGAAAATACAGCTTCGCTTCAGGTTTGCCACCAATCAGGAGCCGGCCGGACGCGGTGGTCTATCCCTTCCCGGCTGGTCAATTGATCTTGTAGAGCTTTTGGACGTGGTCAATCTAGCCACTGAGGCCTGCGCGTATAGTAAATCAGGCGACCGCGTCTGTGCGATGCCCCGTGAATGGGGCACTATTATAGAGCCTGGAATTTCTACGAATATCCAAACGATCCTTCCAGCAGCTGGTAATTTTCGGATTTTCCCTAACCCTGCCAGGGATTTTTTCTATTTAGAAAGACTTCCGGGCCAGGACATAACCCCGAAAACACTTGAGCTTTTTTCCCCCGATGGACGTAAAGTTATGGAATGGCCTATAGCGCAGGCAAACAATGGATTGTCCGCCGCTTTCCCTTTAAAGGGGATACCGCCAGGAGTTCATTTCCTCAGGATAGTATCTGCGGAAGGTATTTTTGTTGAAAAAATGGTCATCTACTGAAAGCGGTGCTGGCCTGCATCAACAAATCTATTCCTGCGGATAAAATGCCCGGCACTCCAGGGACATTTTTCTTAGCAGTGGGCTACAGCGGTATCTATCTTCGCGATAGTGTTCGTACATACTGTCCAGCTGGTTGACACAGCGTGCAATTCCCACTTCGTCTGCCCAGCGTAACAGCCCTTTGGGGTAATTGACCCCGAGGGCTATTGCCAGGTCAATATCGTCACGGGACGCTATGCCCCAGTACAGGGCATCGGCAGCCTCATTGATCAGCATGGAAAGGATACGTTCAAAGATTGCCTGGCCAAGGCGAGGGTCTTCTCTAGGAGCAGGTTTGGGTGCACCGGGGGAATAATCAAAAAAACCTTTTCCTGACTTCCTCCCCAGTCGCCCTGCCTCGACCATTTTTTGCTGCGTCAGGGAAGGCCTGTAGCGCGGATCATAAAATAAGGCTTCATAGATACTCCGCGTGACGGTAAAATTCACATCGTTGCCGATATAATCCATAAGTTCGAAGGGCCCCATCCTGAACCCACCAACAGATGTCATCGCCCAGTCAATTGTAGCGGCACTGGCTATACCCTCCTCCAAAATACGCAGGGCTTCGCCATAAAACGGGCGGGCGATTCTATTTACAATAAAGCCCGGGGTATCTTTTGCTGTGACGGTAGTTTTACCCCATACATTCAACTGTGCCTGCATCTTACCGATCACTTCCGGTGCAGTCTGGATTGCGGGGATGACTTCCACCAGGCGCATCAGGGGCACCGGGTTAAAAAAATGTACCCCCAGGACCCTTGAAGCATCCTGACTGCATGAAGCGGCAATTGCAGAAACGGAAAGCGCGGAAGTATTTGTGGCCAATATACAATCGCCAGAAACTATATTTTCCAGCGACTGGAAAAGCTGTTGTTTTACTGTCAGGGATTCTGCAATCGCCTCAAACACTATAGATACCGGCCGAAGTGCTTCGAGGTCATCGGAAAAGGTGATATTACGCTGAATATCGGCATACTGCACATCTGTAAGTCGTCCTTTTTCCATCTGGCGGCCCAGGGCGTCACGAAGCTGGGATTCGGCGTGTCGGAGGGCATACAGATTTTTATCGGTAACAACAACCTGTTCACCGGAAACTGCCACGAACTGTACGATCCCAGTTCCCATTACCCCACTGCCGATAACACCAATTTTCATCTGGATTGTATTTTTGTCAATTGTAATTAAGCCTCACACCTGGTGCCGGGTGTCCGTGCGATAGAAAAGCGGGCATTTTCGGCTTTAAAATTTCCGCCACATCAAGTCTGTTGCACGTTACCTCAATAAAATTATACCAGCACTTTACGAAATCGTGTATTTTTGTCCAAATATAAAGTCCATGCGCCAATTGATAGATTATTTATTAGGAGGGAGCGACAACCCTGCTTACGTTCAAACAATCCGCTGGCTATGGAAGTTTTTGCTGGGCGGGATTGCTTTCGTCATTGTGCTTTTCATTGGCTTGTCTTTCACCAACTTACCCTCTGTAAAAGAATTAGAAAACCCCCGCAGTGAACTTGCCACCGAGGTCTATGCCAATAACGGCGAGGTGCTTGGCCGCTATTTCACTGAAAACAGGGTGCCTGTAACTTACGACGAGTTGTCCCCTTATCTTGTGCAGGCACTGGTTGCGACAGAAGATGCCCGTTTCTTCAGTCATGCCGGTATTGATTTCAAGGCACTCGGCAGGGTCTTGTTCAAGACGATCCTGCTCCAGCAGGAAAGTTCAGGTGGAGCGAGCACCATCACCCAGCAATTGGCAAAGCTACTCTTCACCGGAAAGCGCGCTTCCAATAAGTTGGTACGGATAATTCAAAAATTCAAAGAATGGATCATCGCAGTCCGTCTGGAGCGTAAATATACCAAGAACGAGATCATTGCCCTTTACCTCAACAAATATGACTTCATCAATGGGGCACAAGGGATCAAACTTGCATCGGAGATATACTTCAACAAGCCCCAGGACAGCCTCGAAGTACAAGAAGCGGCAATGCTGATTGGTATGTTGAAGAATGCTTCCCTATACAACCCGCTGCGCCGCCCCGAGCTCGTACTCAAGCGCCGGGAAGTTGTCCTGAAGCAGATGGCAAAAGGCGGGAGCATTTCCATGGCAGATTACGATGAAGCAAGGGTGCTGCCGCTGGGGATAACATTCACCCCAAAAACTTTTCTCGATGGGCCGGCTACCTATTTTCGCAGCGAGCTTGCCAAAGATATCAAGGAAATCCTGAGCCGTGAGGAATATCAGAAGCCGGATGGCACTTCCTACGATATCTACCGCGACGGCCTCAAGGTCTATACCACCATTGATGCCGAAATGCAACGTATCGCCGAAGCTACCATGTTACAGCACATGGCCAAATTACAGGGTGCATTCTTCAATGAATGGAAGAACCGCGACCCCTGGACTTACCGGACAGGATCGGAAAAGGAGGTACCGCTCGAAAAACGCAATCAGGAGCTACAGCGTATCATGAGGGAATCCGAGCGGTACAGGACATTGCGGGAAGCCTATCTGCTGCCTGTAATCATCCAACTTCAGCGGGAATTTGCAGATATCAAATGGTCGGATAATGACAAGGAGATTCAAATCATTATGCGGGAGCATCAAAATCAGGGTTATCTGGATAAACTGGCCGCAGACCAGGTACTCAGCTCAAGGCAGGCCAACCGCTTCAAGCGGGTTTTGCAAAGCGATATTTTCATTCCGCTAAAAACCGCCTGGGACCGGCTCCAGGAAGAAAAAGACCGCGTATTCAGGACTCCGGTGTCTATGCGCGTATTCGCGTATAATAGCGATATGGAGAAAGATACCGTCATGTCGCCGCTAGACTCGATAAAATATACCCGGATGTTTCTCCAAACCGGCATTCTTGGTGTAGATCCCCGCAGCGGACAGATTAAAGTCTGGGTAGGTGGTGTCAGCTACAAGTATTTCAAATACGATCATGTACGCAGCAACCGGCAAGTGGGTTCATCTTTCAAGCCATTCGTTTATGCGACTGCCATAGCGCTACAGGGAGTATCCCCATGTTTTAAGGTTTGGGATACTCCGCAGACTATTGAAGTCGGAGAGGGAAATTTTGGGCTGATCGAAAGATGGACCCCGCAGAATTTTGGAGAGGACTACTCCAACCGCCAGGTGACCCTGTTCGAGGGGTTAAAAAATTCCAAGAACACCGTTTCTGTTTTTCTGATGAAACAACTTGGAGATACGGAGCCAGTTCGTTCGCTGATCAATGAAATGGGTATTGACAGCAGTGCGCGTTATGCCAATAACCGGCTGCGCGTGCCCCAATCGCCGTCTATTTGTCTTGGTGCAACCGACCTGACCGTCATGGAAATGACTGGTGCTTACACTACGTTTGCCAACAATGGCACATTTAACCGCCCGACGGCAATCCTTCGTATTGAAGATAAGAACGGACGTGTCATCTATGAGGGCATACCCGAGGAGAAACGGGCATTACCGCCTAATGCGGCCTATGTCATGGTCGAAATGTTGCGTTATGCCGGTGGCCTTGGAGGCCTCCAAAGCGATGCCGGGGGGAAAACCGGCACCACTAACGACAACGTAGATGGATGGTTTATGGGGATTACGCCAAATCTCGTAGTAGGCACCTGGGTTGGTGGGGAGGATCGCTGGGTGGCTTTCCGTTCTTCCGCCATGGGCCAGGGTGCCAGGATGGCTAAACCTTTTTTCACCGAGTTCATCAAGCGGCTCGAAACCTCCACCAAAGTGGACTATGACCCAAAGCTCAGGTTTTTCAGGCCGGAGGGCGATTTACGGATAGAACTGGATTGCAGTAAGTACCGCGATATGGCTCCTTCGATGCCCGGCGGGCTAAACGACGAAGAATCCATGTTTGGAGACGAAATCCGTCAATAATCCCCGGCCAACGACGATACCCCCCGGACCCGGATACGATAAGCGCAGCATACTTTTATAAATCAACATTGCCAATGACCTTTAAATGTTTAGCGGGCTGTATCGCAGTTGCCATTCTGGCGGGCAGTTGTATTCCGCCAAAAGAAGAAATCACCATTACCGAAGCCCGGACCACCGTGTTTGATGATCCGGAGTACCGGAAGATTTATGCTTTTCAGGATCGTCTGCTCACCGACAGCATCTATCCGTTTTGCAGACATACAGACCCCACTTATCGTCGGCTTGCTGCGTTGGCTTTCGCTTCTGTCCGGGACAGCGCTGCGCTGGATTCACTCCTGCCGCTCCTCCAGGACCCTGTGCCTGCTGTTCGTGAAGCCGCTGCTTATGCTGCCGGACAGCTCGGGCTGGCACGGGCAGAAAATGCATTGATTGCCGCCTTCCAGCCATTCGATACCCTGGGTGCGTTTACCGCATCAAATGCTGCCATCCTGGAAGCGATAGGTAAATGCGGGACAACATCCAGTCTCCGGCACCTTGCCACCATTACTTCATATCAAAATACAGATACTGCTTTGCTGCTTGGCCAGTGCCGTGGAATTTACAGGTTTGCCCTTCGAAAAATGACCAGTGAAAAAGCAACTGAAAGAATGGCTTCCCTGGCGCTCAACCCTACCTATCCTGCATCGGCGCGGCTTATTGCCGCTCATTATCTCGCAAGGGCATCCAATATCACAATAGACACATTTGCTTCAGCGCTTGCCAGTTTTGCATACCAGGAGCCGAATACCGATATCCGTATGGCGCTTGCTGCCGCTATGGGTAAAATCCCGTCGAGGCCTTTTGTTCAGGATACCTTAATCAACTGGTACACCAGGGAAACAGATTACCGCGTCAAGATCAATTTACTCAAGTCTTTGGCCGTATTGGACTATAGCAAAAGTAAGCCGATATTATTCCTGGCACTTAGGGATATGCATCCTCAGGTTGCTATCCGTGCTGCACAGGCTTTGGTCGAATCAGGGACCCCTACAGATGCCCGGGCGTACTGGAGAGCTTCCAGGGATACCCTGCTCCTTCCCAGAGTCAAAGCGACCTTGCTGGCTGCTGCCCAACGCCATTTCCCAAAATATGCCGTTAAATTGCGCGACACCCTCAATGCCGATATCCGAAATCGCTTCAACTTCGCCCAAAAACCTTATAACAAAGCCGCCTACCTTCAGGCACTTGCCGAGTATGGCTGGAACTACCGCTTTATTTTCAAAGCCTGGCAAGAAGCTACACACCCTGCCGTCCGCAGTGCTGCAGCAGAAGCACTTTCCAATATCAGTAGCCGTCCGGATTTCAGTCAGCATTTCGGAAATGCCTCCAAACAAACAGAAAAAGCGCTGGCCGAAATATTTAAAACGATCCTGGTCGCAGGCGACCCTGGGCCTATGGCCATTGCCGCAGGAGCCCTACGGCAGCCGGACCGTAATTACCGTACCTACTTAGACACCCTCAATTTCCTGGATACTGCCGAAGCTGCCCTCCAGCTCCCCCGGGATTACGAAACCTTACAGGAAATTCGGCAGACTGCTTCCTTCCTGCGCAGTGGAAAAATAGCCCCTGTACCTAAACCTTCCTTCAACCACCCCATTGACTGGGCAACGCTGGAAAGTCTCCCTAAAAAGCCAAGGGCTGTCATTCGTACTGAAAAAGGCGATATTGTACTGGCACTCTTGCCTGGTACCGCCCCTGGAACTGTAGCCAATTTCGTGGATTTAGCTAAAAAGGGCTTTTTCAATGACAAAAACTTCCATCGGGTCGTGCCAAATTTTGTCATACAGGGCGGATGCCCGAGAGGTGATGGCTACGGAAGCCTTGATTACACGATTCGTTCCGAACTCCCACCAATGTATTACGATCAAGAAGGTTGGGTCGGTATGGCTTCAGCAGGCAATCATACCGAAGGGGTTCAATTTTTTATCACGCACTCCCCTACCCCGCACCTGGACGGTAACTATACCATCTTTGCCAAGGTCGTAAGTGGGATGCGCGCCGTTCATGATATTCAGATCGGCGACCAGATTCAAAGGGTTACTATCCAGTAAAATCCCGATGCAGCGGGCAATATATTAATCCGGGATAGCGCGCCCGGCTGCCCGGTTTACGTTAACCTCCTTAACCAGATATAATCATGAAAAATACACCATTAACCTCGCGACATATTGCCCTTAACGCTAAAATGGCCGCTTTTGCAGGGTATAATATGCCCATTTCGTATGCCGGAATTAATGAAGAGCATCACAACGTGCGCAACAATGCCGGAGTTTTTGATGTGTCGCACATGGGCGAGTTCATCGTCCGTGGCAGGCAGGCACTTGATCTGGTACAAAAAGTCACCAGTAACGACGCCGCGAAGCTATCCGTTGGACAGGCACAGTACTCCTGTCTGACCAACGAACACGGTGGGATTGTTGACGACCTTCTGGTGTACCGCCTTCCGGAGGATATGTGTGCGGAGGGCGAGCAGGCATTTATGCTCGTCGTCAATGCTTCGAATATTGAAAAAGACTGGAACTGGATCAACCGCCACAATCATTTTGAAGCCCGGCTGATCGATATATCTGAACACACGGGCCTTATTGCCGTCCAGGGCCCAAAAGCAGTGCTTATCCTGCAGCAGCTTACCAGCATCCCACTGCAGGAAATGCAGTACTACACTTTTTCGAAAGGGGAAGTCGCAGGCATACCCAACGTGTTGGTTTCGGCTACTGGATATACAGGGGCGGGCGGATTTGAGCTATATGTCGCATCTGACCGTGCCGCTGAATTATGGGATGCAGTTTTTGAAGTGGGCAAGCCATATCAGATTCAGCCGGCAGGCCTTGGCGCGCGCGACACCCTCCGCCTCGAAATGGGGTACTGCCTGTATGGTAATGATATCAACGACGAAACGTCGCCCCTTGAAGCGGGCCTTGGTTGGATAACCAAGTTAAACAAAGGGCATTTTATTGGTTCGGAAGTGCTGTTACAACAGAAATCCGAAGGATTAAAGCGCAAACTCGTGGGATTTACCTTACAGGAGCGGCGGGTTCCACGGCATGACTATCCCATTGAAGATACCCTTGGCGGTGTCATTGGCATAGTAAGCTCTGGTACGATGTCGCCTACGCTAGGTCATCCGATTGGCATGGGCTATGTGGAAACAGCACATTCTACACCCGGAACCAATTGCTATGTTGTTGCAGGGGGCAAAAAGCTCAGCGCAAAGGTTGTGAAAACACCTTTTTTATAAACCTGGCGGCGATATTTTTACTTGATCATTTTCAAGAAGGTACCCATAAACCAGCTTGCATCTGCCTTAACAAGCGAATCGAGTGTGGCATCGGCTTTATTGGAGAACAAGCGAATTTCCTTTACGATGGCCACAAATTCTCTGGCAGCTACATCGTCCCCCCGAACATTTGCCAACTCGTCTAGTATCCGGATCATTGGCTCGAGTTCTCGTTTCTTACGCTGGACGATAATGTTTTTTACGACGGTCCACATATCTTTTTCTGCAACAAAGAACTCCCTGCGTTCGCCCGCACGGAGTTCTTTGTTGACGAGCCCCCAATCAATCAGTGCGCGGAGGTTCATGTTGGCATTACCCCTTGAAATTTTCAGTTCCTCCATTACATCATCTGCGCTGAGGGCATCTGGCGAGATCAGCAGTAAAGCGTGTATTTGCGCCATCGTTCTGCTGATGCCCCAGCTTGTGCCCAGGGTACCCCATGCTTGCAGGAACTTTTCTTTGCCCTCCGGGAATTCCATGATCAGGACTTTAAGCGTAAAACGCGTTATTTATCATCACCAAAATAGGCGAGGATCCGATCTGCCAATTCCAGGCCGATGTTTTCCTGTGCTTCGAAAGTAGAAGCGCCGATATGGGGGGTAAGGGAAATCTTTGGGTGCTGCAGGATCTCAGCGCGGGGTTTAGGTTCGAAATCAAAAACATCCAGACCGGCTCCTGCGAGTTTTCCGCTGTTAAGTGCGTCCAGCAAAGCCAGTTCATCTACAGTACCGCCTCGGGAGGTATTGATAAGGTAAGCCCCCTTTTTCATTTTTTCGAATTCTGTCTTTCCGATAATTGGCGTCCCGCCGCTGAATGGGACATGCAGGGTAATAAAATCGGACTTAGACAGGAGTTCCTGCAGGTCGCTGGATTCGATACGCACATTCAGCCAGGCATTATCGCTATTGAAAGGCTTGATTTCGATTTTGGCTTCTTCGATGAAGGGATCGTTCGCAATGATATGCATACCCATTCCCACACCCATACGTGCAACCTCCTGGCCGATACGCCCAAATCCGATAATACCCAGCGTCCGCCCACGAAGTTGAACCCCTTCGGAATAGACTTTTTTTAGCTTATCGTAGTCGCTGTCCCCTTTTACCGGCATCATGCGGTTGGACTGATGTAAAAAACGGGAGAGGGAGAACATGTGGGCAAACGCCAGCTCGGCTACTGATTGCGAGGATGCTGCCGGCGTATTGAATACGAGGATTCCCTTTTTCTCTGCGTATTCAACATCAACATTATCAAGGCCTACCCCACCTCTGGCAATAATCTTAAGGTTTTTGCCTGCCTCAATCACTTCGGCAGTTACCTTAGTGGCACTGCGTACGATGAGTACGTCATATTCGCCAATGGCTCCCGGGAGGTCGGCCTGCGCGATTTTTTCAGTATCTACCTGATAACCGGCTTCTTCAAACAAGGTTTTTCCATCAGGATGTATTCCGTCGTTTGCCAGAATCTTGACCATAAGTTCGGTTGTTTTTATGTTTAAAAATATTTGGGCAGATAAAAATGCTGATTTATTTGAATGGCATCTCTATTGGCCTGTTCAAGTAGTTTGAAAGGGGAAATGCTATTTTTTTTCAGCCAATACCGGGAAGCTTACAGAAGTGTAGTGATTGAATTTCCGGTCACTTTTCAACACTGGTTTATATTGCCGGATGAACCCTGAGAAGAACGCCTTGACTTCTTCCGGCTTAAAATTCCGGGAATTGGGCAGGAAAAAAAAGCCAATATGTGCGATGCTCCCGTCTTCGTTCCAGAAAACGTGCAACCAGAGTTTCATGCCTTTGATATCGAAATTAATCGTATTCGAATAGCGTTCAACTTCGCCCATAAGTTGAAGCCAATGCCGCAAAGCCATTTCGAAGTCATTACCGGAAACAGCGAGTAACGCCCTGGGATGAGCGGCGGCCAGTTTTTCGTAAGCTGCCTCATCTTCCCCCAGGACAAAAACAGCGGGCATATCCTGAGAAAGAGCGGTCTGGGTGTTTATAAGCGCGAAGCCGCAGCACAGTAAAAAAATTTTAAGGAAATATTTCATGGCATTGACGGTTTGGGTTGATATCAATAATATGAAGATAAAGGTAGGAATTATGCTGTACTTCAGTCTTTCCTTTTCGGTCTAAAAATTTCAAAAAATATACCCTAACGAAACAATTTGCCCCATATTTACATCTAAACTGAAGCATTTAGGAATTGTTGCATGATATATGCCCACTAAATAAAAATAAAGCAAATGGCTATAGATATCATTCTTGTAGTAGTCGCAGTTTATGGATTTTACATAGGGTACTCGAGAGGAATCATTAAAACGATTTTTTCTGTACTCTCAATAGGTATTGGTGTGCTGGCAGCATTGCGGTTTACCCCGGTTGTGACCAATTTTCTTAAACAGCTCTTTAACCAAACCACCCCGCTCATGTTTGTTGCCGGTATCATCGTGACCTTTTTGCTAACGATGGCATTATTGCGTCTTGTGGGAAAAGGATTTGAAGGGATTCTCGAAACTGCCAATATCAATGTCATCAACCAGGCGATTGGCGGCATATTTATGGCGGCAGTATTGGTCTTTCTCTACAGTAGTATCCTATGGTTTGTGCTTAAAGCGTCTTTCAGAAATGCCGAAGAGATTACTGCTGAATCGCAGACCTACCCCTTTTTAAAGGACTACCCTCAGACGGTGTACAAATTTACGGGGAAACTGAAGCCTTTGGCACAGGATTTCTGGGACTATACCCTAAAAATCATGGATGATGTACAAGGGATGACGGAGAAAGAAGAGGGGGAGACGAAAATCTACGAATTGGAAGAGCAGGAATATGAAGCCAAGCGGCAGTAAGCTGGGGGTGCACCGGTAATTTTGTACCGGAAAATCCCGGGCTAAAGTAGTCAGATCCGATCCTTTCTGTTTCGTACCCGCCAGATGGCAATAAGCAAGCGGAAAGGCAACAACGTAGCGCTTATGATTGCACCTGTACCAAATAGAAGCATTTCATTGCGAATGTACTTAAACATAGATTGTTGCTCGGAGAAAGGCAAAGTCCCGACGATGGCATCAACACCTTGCTCGTCTAAGAAAGTTTGGAACTCGTTCAATTCCTGCACTAAAAAAAATACAAACGGGATAGAGAGGAAGATAATAGTGGTTTTCAGCCAGAATCGTCGTGCCAAAAAGGTAGAGGGGAGCAGAAAAATATAACGCGTAGCCGTAATGAAGGTAGCGATATAGATACTATTCATTACCCAGAATGGATATTCGGGTAATTTGATGAGTAGCGGCACCAGAACGAGGAGGATTGTGAGGCAAGTAAGTGCCCACCAAAGGAGTTCGAGACGGGACACAGAAGGAGATGAAGACGATGCCATAAGCAAGCGGATGATGATTAAACGACGAAGCCCCGGGCGTAAAGAGATGCCCGGGGCTTGTACCGTGTATTTTAGTTGGCGGCGACCTACTCTCCCACCTAAAGGCAGTACCATCGGCGCTGGGGAGCTTAACTTCTCT
>Ga0068877_10000664_pt1 | contig 29458 bp, 29 predicted proteins | sample NOAtaG_FD_66437 | JGI IMG/M metagenome (GOLD analysis project Ga0068877, IMG submission 66437) | Freshwater lake microbial communities from Lake Erie, under a cyanobacterial bloom - NOAA_Erie_Diel6S_1000h metaG | ecosystem: Environmental > Aquatic > Freshwater > Lake | place: USA: Ohio, Lake...
CCGCGGCTGATGCTGCATGCGGCGAAGCTGGAACTGCCGCATCCTGAGGGCGGAAAGCTGGTGCTCGAAGCGCCGCTGCCGGCGGACTTTCAGGCGAGTGCGGTTGCCGCAGGGCTTCAGGCGGGCTTGTAGTAGGCCTTGTACCAATCGACGAAGTTCTGGATGCCGGCGCGGTAGTCCGTGTTCGGCGTATATCCGGTCAGCGCCTTCAGCAGGCGGACATCGGCGAAGGTCTGCTGCACATCGCCCGGCTGCATGCCGACGAAATTCTTCACGGCCTTTCGGCCGATGGCCGATTCAATGGCGTCGATATAGTCGAGCAGGCGGACCGGCGTAGCGTTGCCGATATTGACGAGACGGTAGGGCGCGACTGGCGAGAGGGAGTCGCCGCGGATGATGTGGTTGCCGATCTTCGGCGGGATATCGATCAGCCGGCGGATCGATTCGACGAGGTCGTCGATATAGGTGAAGTCGCGCAGCAGGTCACCATTGTTGAAAACGTCGATCGGCTGGCCTTTGAAGATCTTGTCGGTGAACAGGAAGAAGGCCATGTCCGGCCGGCCCCAGGGCCCGTAGACGCTGAAGAAGCGCAGGGCGGTCGTCGGCACGCCGTAGAGATGCGAGTGGCTGTGGGCGATCAGTTCGGCGGCCAGCTTGGTCGCCGCATAAATCGTCAGCGGATAGGGTGCGGAGTCGCGTTCCTCGAAGGGAAATTTCTGATTCGCTCCGTAGGCGGAGCTTGTCGAGGCGAGGACGAGATGTTTGGTGTCGTAGCGCCGGGCGAGGTCGATCATGTTGAACGAGCCGACGACGTTGGCGTCGATATACTCGCGCGGATGGTCGAGGCTGTAGCGCACGCCGGCCTGGGCGGCGAAGTGCAGGACGACGTCGGGCTTCACCCGCGCGAACACCTGCTCCATCGTTTCGGTGTCCTCGACCCGGGCGCGGACGAGATCGAAACTGTCGAAGGCGGCGAGCCGCAGGACGCGGTCTTCCTTCAGTTGCACATCATAATAGGCGGTGAAGGAATCGATGCCGGTGACCGAATGGCCTTCGCGCAGCAGCCGGAGGGTGATTTCACTTCCGATGAAGCCAGCGGCGCCGGTGACGATGATGTTCATGGATTTTTTCTGAACCATTGTGGGGGCCGGGCTAGACGATCCTTGATGCCTTCACAAGCGCTGCAGATGCAACAGGCGCCCGCGATTCTGTAGGTTCCTTAAGGAAACGGCCCGCCAGCTTGCGCGGGCGGGCCGTCGGAGTTGGGCAGGCGGGCGGGACTAGCGCTCGCGGATACGCGGACCCATGGCCATGGCCTCGCCGGAGTTCACGGCATCGGCAATCGCCAGTTCCTCGATCAGGGCCTGCGTGCGCTCGTCACCGACCACCGCGCTCAGCACGGCGGCTGCGCGGGCCGTTTCGGCGGAGACACCGAACAGGCTCTCGAGGGCTTCGAAGCCGGTGAGGCGCTGCGGATAGTAGGCGAGCATAGGCATCTGGGCGGTGTCCATTCCGGCCAGTTCCTGGGCTTTGGTGAGGGCCGTCATGAAGCCGCCGATCTCGTCCACGAGGCCGATCTTCTGGGCTTCGGCGCCGCTCCAGACGCGGCCGCGCGCGATGGCGTGGACTTCGTCATAGGTCATGCCGCGGCCTTCGCCGACGAGGCCGACGAAACGGTCATAGCCGCGCTTCAGGCCAGCGCGGACTTCCGCTTCCTGGGCCTGGTTGAAGGGCGCGACGCCGTAAGCATTGGTGAAGTCGCCGCCTACGGTGACCGTGTCGAAGGTGACGCCGATCTTGTTGAAGGTGCCATCGATGGCGAACTTGCCGCCGAAGATGCCGATCGAACCCGTGATCGTGCCCTTGTTGGCGATGATCGCGTCAGCGCCGGCGGAGACATAGTATCCACCCGATGCGGCGAGCGAGCCCATCGAGACGACGACCGGTTTGCCCTTTTCCTGGGCGCGTTCGACCGCGCGCCAGATCTGGTCAGACGCGGTGGGCGAGCCTCCGGGGCTGTCGACGCGGAAGACGATGGCTTTGACGTCTTCGTCTTCGGCAGCGTCGAGAATCGCGCGGGCGATGACGTCCGATGCGAAGCCGGGCGCTTCCGAGAAGGGCGAGTCCGAACCGCCGCCGCCGGTGACAACCGCGCCTTCACCGCCGACGATGGCGATCATGCCGTCCTTGGCCTTGGCTTTCGAGGGCGGGGCAACGTAGGCAAAGAGGTCAACCAGCTCGGCATCTTCGCCGGCACGCTCCAGTGCGGCTTCTTCTGCGTCTTCCGGCCAGCCCAGCTTGTCGATCAGTTTGGCTTCAAGCGCGGCTTCAGCCGTTTTCGGGCCGGATTCGAGCAAGGCTTTCAATGCGGCAACGTCCATGCTGCGGTCAGCGGCCATGTCGGTGAGCGCGGTATCCCAGAGCGAGTTTGCGAGACCGGAAAGGGCTTCGCGGTGCGGCTCGGTGAAGCTGGTTTCATTGTAGGAGTTGGGCGCGTTCTTATATTCGTAGAGTGCGTAGATCTGCGGTGTGAGGCCGATCTTGTCGAACAGACCCTTGAGGAATTCCGTCTCGAACGTCACCCCACTGATCATAAGGTCCGTACCCGGCTGCATCCAGATTTCTTCGGCGGCCGTGATCGAATGATACGCAGACGGACCACCAATGCCGATCATGCCCTGCGAGTGGGCGACCACGAACTTGCCGGAGTCGCGGAAGCTTTTCAGGGCGGCGCGCAGCTCTTCGGCGCGCGAGGTGCCGATGCCGGTGAAGGCGCCGCGCAGGTAGATGCCCTTCACGGCCTCATCACCTTCGGCGGCTTTCAGCTTGAGCAGCGTATCTGTGAACCCCGGCACGCCGGAGAAGGCGGCAAAGCCGCCTGCGGGTGCCTGGTCGGGAATGCCCGAGTTGAGATCAAGTGACAGGACCACATTGTCCGGGCGCGGCGGCTGGGAGCCTGCGGCAGCGGCGATCAGCCCGAACAGCATGACGAAGCCGAGAATCACAAACAGGAGCATCGCGACAAACGCCCCCGCCATCGACAGGAAGAAAGTTTTCATAACCCGGGCAATTCCTTTGCTGATTCAGGTGTCGGAGCCTTAACGACTCTCGATATTGTTGATTATCGATAAAAAGTAAAGGGCTCCTCTGCCGCACCAGATAGATTGGGGAGGGAATCCGGCCAATGCACCGCGCGGTATGCGTGTCTGGCGTGTGTGCGCAGAGGAAGCGCGTTTCGGGAGTTGCCAGCAACAGAAAGAGTAGCTATTTCGCGCGCTCCACAGTTGGGGTGTCGCCAAGTGGTAAGGCAGCGGTTTTTGGTACCGCCACCCTAGGTTCGAATCCTAGCACCCCAGCCACTTCTCAGGTCCGCCGGCCGGGCTGTTATTTCCACCGTTGTCATTCCTTCGTCACGAGAACGGCCCAGATGGCCAGATTGGCAGCAGTGACTGCGCTGTAATGGTTGCGTTCACGGGGCACGTGGGTATTTTCTAAACGAATGGTAAAGCGTGATTGATCCGCAGATAGAGGATTGTTACCACTGCCGTTCATGGCTAAGGGCTTGACGCGTTCCGGCGCAGAAGACGTCCGGGCCAAAAACCAACGTAGAGAGAGCGGAACACGCTCCGGGAAAAGTCAGGGGAGGTGATGGGGGCGACCCTCCACTTCCGCAATTCACTCCGGCTCCTGTGTGTTTGAGCCGATGATCGACGGGACGCCCTCGTGAGCAGGCGCGCCCAGGACCCAGGATTTTCCGCGCCATTGAGCGCGACCGTTTGGAGAGTGAGAGGCAAACCTCATGAAGAAACTACTGTCACCCGCCCGCAGCGTGATTGCTGCAGCGTTGATTGCGGGTCTGGCCATTCCGGCCCATGCCCAGCTTCGCGAGGCGCTTACCACCGGTGAGCAAGCCACCCGCAAGGCTGAGCAGGTCCAAGACCAGATCAATCAGCTGGACGACCAGCGTACGGACATGGTGCGTGAATACCGCACCCTGCTTCAGCGCCGCGACGCTGCCGAGCTCTTTGCCCGTCAGCAGGAACTCGTCGTGCAGAGCCAGCGTGAGGAAGTCGCCTCCCTGACCGAACAGCTCGGCTCGATTGACGACATCACCGCCCAGACCGTTCCGATGCTTCTCGGCATGGTCGAAGACCTGAAGATGTTTGTCGCCGCTGACCTGCCCTTCAAAAAGGAAGAGCGCGCCGCCCGCCTTGAGGCCCTCGACGGCGTCATGAAGGCTCCGAACGTTACCCCGGCCGAGCAGTACCGCCTCATCATGGAAGCTTACTCGGCTGAAATGGAATACGGCCGCACGATCGACACCTGGCAGGAAGAGATCGTCATCGATGGTAACCCGACCACTGTGGACATGTTCCTCTACGGTCGTGTTTCGCTCGTCTATCTGACGCCCGGCGGCAAGGCCGCTCGCTTTGATCGCGCCACGGGTGACTGGGCTCCGCTTCCGAACAGCTACGTAGCAGACATTCGCCGCTCCGTGCGGGTTGCCCAAGGCAAGGCGCAGCAGGTCGTCCTGTTCGCCCCGGTCCAGAAGTTCACGGTCCAGTAGTCGGCCAGTCCCAGAAACGAAGGTTTACTGAGTTATGAAAACGTTCAAATCCTCTCTCAAGGCACTGGGCGCCGCTGTCCTCTTCGGATCGGTTTCCCTTGTCACCGCAGCTCCCGCCTCGGCCCAATCGCTGAGCGACGTTCTCGCAAAGGTCCGTCAGGACGCCAACCAGATGTCGGCCGAAGACGCCGCCCGTCTGAAGCAGTTCCAGGCTGATACGAACAGCCAGGCTGCCAGCATGGCAACGGCGCGCAATGCGCTCGCCGCCGCAGAAGGCAAAGCCCGCGCGCTCAGCGCCGAGTTCGATGCCAACGAGGCTCAACTGGCCGCGCTTGAAACGCAAGTTTCGACTCTGGCCGGTGACTTCCAGGAAATGCTTGGTCAGTTCCGTTCGGCAGCAGGCGCAACAATGCCGGAAATCGCAAACTCGGTCGCGAATTTCGACTACAAAGATCGCGTTGCCGGCATCGCCGAGATCGCAGAAGCGCGCACACTTCCGAACCGCGCCCAGCTCGAGCGTCTTCCGAAAGCCATGCTGCAGGAAATGATCGCTCAATCCGAGGTCAAGACCTTCACGGCAACCGTGAATGGTATCGGCCCCGATGGATCGAACGCTGAAGCAGAACTGATCCGCGTCGGCGTGTTCACCGCTGCCACAATCGACGGTCGCAAGTTCGTCGAAGTGCGCAAAGGCGAAGGCAGCGACACGTTCCTGCAAGTCTTTGCCCGTCAACCTGCAGGCAATTACAGCTCGGCCATCGGTTCGCTCGTCGGCGCCGGCGAAGGTGAAGTGGTGAAAGCCCCGGTTGACCCGTCCAAAGGCAACCTGTTCGGCATCCTCGGCGACCTGCCGACCTTCCAGGACCGCCTGCGTCACGGCGGTGAAGTGGGCTACGTGATCATCGTGCTGGCCTTCATCGGCATCCTGCTGGGCCTCTACAAGATGTTCACGCTGTTCACGCAGGGCTCTGCGATGAGCGCCACGGCGAAAACCCGCCAGGCCGGCACCGGCAACCCGCTGGCCCGCCTGTTCGAAGTCTACGAGAGCAACCGCAACCGTGACATCGAAACGCTGGAGCTGAAACTCGACGAGCAGATCCTGAAAGAGTCGCCGAAGATCGAATGGGGCCTCGACATCATCAAGGTGTTTGCCTCGGTCGCTCCGCTTCTCGGCCTGCTCGGTACGGTGGTCGGCATGATCATCACCTTCACCGCGATCACGATCTACGGTGCAGGCGATCCGAAACTCATGGCTGACGGTATCTCGACCGCTCTGGTCACGACGGTGCAGGGCCTTGTTGCCGCTATCCCGCTGGTTCTTATCCACGCTGTCGTTTCGTCGATGGCCCGGTCGAACCAACAGGTGCTCGACGAACAAGCCGCCGGCATCATCGCCGAAAAGATGGAGTCGGCACACGGGGGACGGGCGTAAGCCCGTCCTTTCCCTCAGCCTTGTAGGAGTACCCCATGCTGGGACTTGACGCTCTACAAGCCTTTTTGGATCGCGGTGGCCCTGTGCTGCTGATTATCTTGGCGGCCACGTTTATTATGTGGGCGTTGATCCTGGAAAGGTTTTTCTATTTTCGCTTCGCGCACAGCCAGGTTGCAGCGGAAGCCGTTGCCGAATGGCGCGCGCGGACTGACAAGAAGTCGAAGCTCGCCCATTGGGTGCGCGACAAACTCATCTCGGAAGTTCGCCAGAAAGCCGAAGAAAACGTTCAGTTGACGAAGGCGATGGTTTCGCTCGCGCCGCTGCTGGGGTTGCTTGGCACAGTGACGGGCATGGTGTCGGTGTTCGACATCATGGCCATCACTTCAGGTGCAGACGCCAAAGCTATGTCGGCCGGCGTTTCTCGCGCCACGATCCCGACAATGGCGGGGATGGTTGCCTCGCTGTCGGGCGTTCTCATCACTTCGGGCATGGACCGGAAGGTGAATCGCTCCGTTCAGCAGGTTGAAGACCAGATGGAGACCAACTGATGCGTGGACGTGGTTCGAGAGCACCCGAAGGGGCAGAAATTGACCTGACGCCCATGCTGGACGTCGTGTTCATCCTGCTCATCTTCTTTATCGTGACGTCGACGTTTGCCCGGGAAGAGGCCATCGGCCTCGAACCGCCGCCGCCGCCGTCGCCGGATCAGCTGGATGCACCGCAAGTGCCGGCGATCCTTATCTATGTCGACGAAAGCAATCTCATCACCGTCAATGGCCGCTTTGCCGATATCGGTTCGGTTCGGGCCAACATTGAACGCGTGATCGCAGAAACGCCCAATTCGTCGGTCATTATCCAAGCACATCCGAAGGCGAAAAGCGGCGTGATCGTGAAAATCCGGGACGAGGCATACAATGCCGGGTTCCGGGACCGCGTGAACATCGTGATTTCGCAGACCTAAGTCAGGAGGAACGCAACATGGCACGTAAACAACGCGCTGCAGCCGGCGGAGGCGGTCAGGAAATCGACCTGACCCCAATGCTCGATGTCGTCTTCATCCTGCTGATCTTCTTCATCGTCACGGCTCAGTTCATCAAGGAACCGGGTGTTGCGATCGTTCGTCCAGATGTGGATAACAAGTCCCAGGCGAAGCCGCTGGCGATTCTCATTGCCATCAATGCGGAAGACCAGGTCTTCATCGACAAGAAAGAAGTGCCGATGGTCGAAGTCGGCTTCACGATCAAAGAACTGCGGTTGGACAACCCCCGCGGCGAAATCGTTGTTCAAGCAGATGTGAACTCATCGGCGGAAACAATGGTTGAAGTGATGGAAGCGATCAACAAAATCGACGGTGCGACGGTCATCAATATTTCGGCCAAGACGATCGGATAGAGAGAAGCGTCATGTTCAACAGTCCCTTTATGCGTTTTGCAGTCAGCGTTGCGATTGCGGCGCCGATTGCTGTGATCATCTTCCTCTTGATGAACATGTTGATCTCGGTCGATGAGATCAACCTGGAGCAAAAGGAAAGCCGGACGCTGACGGCCATCACTCCGCAACAGACAGATTCCGATGTGCGGACCCGGCAGCGTGCAAAGCCTCAGCGGATCGACTCCGCTGCCAAGCCGCCCCCGCCGCCGAAGCAATCGGCCACGAAGTCGAGCATCAACCTGCCGACCCCCAAGATTGACGGGGCTGTGCCGCAGAACCTCGACCTCGGGCGGATGAAGTCGCTCGCCATCGACCCGGTAGCTGTATCCGACCGCGACGCGCAACCGATCCGCCCGCCGGCGCCGTCTTACCCGCAGCGCGCCCAGGAGCGTGGCCTGTCCGGAAGCTGTGACGTGCGCTTTGACGTGGATACCCGCGGCAAGCCGTATAACGTTGCGGCGACCTGCACGGATGCCGTCTTCAAGACCGAAGCCGAGCGCGCCGTTTCGAAAGTGGAATTCGCGCCGAAGATCGTCCGCGGGAAAGCTGTCGAGCGCCGGAACGTGGTTTATCCGCTCGAGTTCAACATCTCGGAATAAGTTTCTACAGGGCAGGGCGGCGGTTTTCTCCGCCGCCCGTCCGACACCAGCCCGAACGGCGAAAGACCGGTGGGCAGCCCAAGACACAAAGAGTGAGTTTGCCGCTGAAAGGCGGTCAGGAGAGAGAAGATGCAACTGAAAGTTTTCCTCAAGGGTGCGTTCGCTGCCGGCGTGCTCGGACTGATGGGCGCCGGTTCGGCTTTGGCCCAGGGTACCTGCGCGGAGACCACGTTCAACTCGAAGACAGGTCAATTGTATCTGGAGGCCGAACAGGCCGCGATCACGAACAAGGATTTCGATACGGCGCTCGCCAAAATCAACCAGCTGCGCGGCATGCAGCTGAATTGCTACGAAGAAAGCGCGATCATCCGCATCTCCGCATACATCAAGATCGAGAAGGGTGACCGTCAGGGCGCCATCAAGGATCTCCTCGATGCGGTGAATAAGGGCTATATTCCGCCGACAGACGTTGCGCAGACCTATTACAACATCGCGCAGATCTATCTGCAGCTGGAAGACATCAAGTCTGCGCTTGAATATATGCAGAAGTGGCAGACCGCTGGCGGGAAGCCGGACCGGACCCAGAAGTGGCAGCTGGCCGTGCTTTATCAGCGTGTCGACAACTTCAAGGAAGCCATCCGGTACGCTGAAGAAGTGCGCCGCGATGACGGCACCAAGTTCGACCAGCAGCTCTATGACCTGCTCGTGTTCCTTTATAATGAGTCCGGCAACAAGGCGAAACTCGCCGAAGTTCTCGAGATACTGGTCGAGCGCAAGCCGGAAGAGCGCAAATACTGGGATGCCATTGCTGGCAACTATTTCCAGAGCGACGAGCTTCGCAAAGCCTTCGAAGTCCAGAAAGCCATGTATCTCGGCGGTCTCCTGAAAACAGAAGACGAGCTGATGCGCATCGTGAACTTCTATAACCAGTTCAATGCGCCGTATTACGCAGCCAAAGTTCTTGAGAAGGAAATGAACGCCGGCCGCATCAAGAAGACGGTCGAGAAGATGTCGCTTCTCGCTGACTTCTATCAGGTCGCGCGCGAACACGATAAAGCCATCCCGGTCATCCGTCAGGCTGCCGAGATGGGCGGCGGCGGCGCCATGTATGAGCGTCTCGGCGCTTCGTACAGCGAGATCGGCAAGTGGAAAGAAACCGAGGATGCGCTGCAACAGGCCCTCAAGCTTGGCAACGTGAAAGACCGCGGCACGATTTGGGTTCGTATCGGCCAGTCCCGCTTCGAACGCGGTGACCGCGCCGGGGCCAAGGAGGCCTTCCGCCAGGCCGGCAATGCCGGTGGCCGCGGCTGGCTTGAGTTCATGAACTCGGAAGAGGAAACGAAAGACGCGCTGGTCTGCTTCGAAGTGCAGGCGTCGATCATGAACCTCGTTAACGAAGACAAGATCTGCAAGAAGCTGTCGGGCCTCGGCGAGAACATTCCAGAGGGCTGCAAGACGGTCTCGGATCGTCTGAAAGCGGGCCGTGAGAAGTTCACCGCCACGCCGCAGTGCCGCAACGCACAGCCGGTCTGATCCGGCTCGCAGAACAACCACGTCAGAAAAGCCCCGGACCGCTGGTCCGGGGCTTTTTCTTTAAAGGTGTCCGAGCGGCAGTGAGCGATCGAGCGCCGATGGCGTCGGCATAAAAAAAACGCCGGCGGTAAGGCCGGCGTTTCATGTTCTTTTGGGGCTGGCCGGGGCTCAGCTCGGTTGGGACGAAATCCCGAAGCTGCCGATGCCCGCAGCCGCGGCGCCGCCGAGGCTCTTGCTTTCGGATGCCGCAACAGGGCCGGTCTCACGCAGCGGATCGTCCGCATGCTTCACTTGGCCTTCGAAAACGGCATTGGGCTGAATTTGCAGCGAGGAATGGACGATATCGCCTTTCACATGCGCGCCGGTCTCAAGCTCGACCTTGCGGGCGCGGATGGACCCGCGGATCTTGCCCTTCACCTTCACCACTTCGGCCTTCACTTCGCCGGTGATCTGGCCTGAAGCACCAATGGTGATGTCGGTTGCGGAAACGTCGCCATCGACGATGCCGTCAATCTGCAGCGAACCTTCAGAGATCACCGAACCGTTGATCTTCATGTCGGCGCAAATGATCGAAGCGGCCCGTGCGGCGTTCTTCATGGCGGCGCCACGGATGGCGTCCTGCGCGGGAGCGACTTTCGGGGCCTCGACGGGCGGGCTGTCCGGAGTTTTGCTATTCTTTGTGAACATGTCGGCCTGCTTTCAGGAACTTGTTGGGATCATAGGGTTTGCCGTTGTACCACACTTCGTAGTGAAGGTGGTCGCCGGTGCTGCGGCCTGTCGATCCCATACGTCCGACAAGGTCGCCTGTATCGATACTATCACCTTTTGAAACGGTAATCGACCGCAAGTGACCGTAGCGGGATTTGAAGCCATGGCCGTGATCGACTTCGACCAGCAGGCCATAGCCCGAACGCGCGCCCGCATAGCTGACTTTGCCCGGACCGGTCGTAACGATAGGGGCATCGCGGTAGGCAGCCAAGTCAACGCCCATGTGCGGCGAGGGGCGCTTGGTAAAGGGGTCGATGCGAACGCCGTAAGGGCTGGTAAAGCGATAGGGCACGGAAACCGGTTTGCCGAGCGGCAGGCTTTCGACGACCTTTTCATAGTGCTTCATTTCCGCAATCCGGGCGCGGGCCTGGAAGATGCGGGACATGAAATCCTGGTCGCCAATTCCCCAATCTGATCCGGATGAGGTCAGGGCGCCCATGGAAACTTCGGGGCCGCCAACGCCGCTTGCCGACAGGAGGTTGTCAGACCCGACGGCCGTCAATACGAGCACGCCGCGGGCGCGTTCGGCCCGCTCGGCGGCATGGTCTTCCATCAGGTCGAACAGGCGGTAGATGTCCTGCTCGATGGCCTTGGGCGTGCCGCGGGCGGCCGGAACGCTCAGGCTGGCCGTCATCAGATACTGGTCGCGGGACTGGCGGCGGTCAGCTTCTTCGATCGAGGCCTCAACGAGGAGAGAGGCCCCGTCGCCTTCGAGGGCGGACAGCTTCTGGCCGTCATCCTCGCGCATTTCGTTCAGCAGTTCTTCGAGGGCTTTCTGCTTCTTCTCGAGGTCTGCGGTTTCCTTCGAGCGCTCCTCAAGCAGAGTGCGCTGCAGGGACTCGCGGGCGCGCAGATCCTGGACCCAGCGCTCATACTTGGCGAGTTCCTTGCCTTCACCGCCCGGCACGCCTGCGTCGCTGCCGCCGAAGACAAAGCTGGCGGTGGCAAACACGGTCCAGCCAGCGATGGCGGTGACGCCTGCGGCCATCATGGCCTGCTGCCAGGGTGAGACGGAAATATAACGCACGGTACCGCCACTGCGGTGGTAAATCTGGCGTTCGGGAAAGGCGCGATCGAACGTCGCCTTGAGGTTCGAACTCCACTTCGCCATGCAAGCTACCTGTAAGCTGGAAACTTCTTTTGTAGCTGCAGCGCAAACTGCAGCCGGCTTCCCATTCCCCGCGTCATACATACCCAATTCGACCCGGGGTGAAACCCCCGCTAGTCATATTTTTAGGCAATGTTTGCAGTGGAGCGTAAACTTCTCATTAACTTGCCGAAAGATTTGGCAAAAATGCTCAATCATTGCGCCGCAGACGAACTATTCTGCCAAAGCTGCCAGAACCTCTTCGGCATGTCCTTTCACCTTAACTTTTGGCCATACACGGACGATTCTTCCCGTCGGTCCGATCAGGAACGTGCGCCGTGCCATACCCATGTAAGTGCGGCCGTACATGGATTTTTCCTCCCATGTGCCATAGGAATCAGACACGTCGCCTGAGGCGTCGCTGCCAAGCAGCACGCTGAGACTATACTTTGCGGCGAACTTTTCGTGCTTCGCGAGCGTGTCACGCGAAATTCCCAGAACGCTTGCGCCTGCCTTGTCGAAGGCCGCTGCCAGGGCCGTGAACTCGAGGGCCTCCTGCGTGCAGCCGGGTGTGTCGTCCTTGGGGTAGAAGTAGAGCACCAGGTGGCGCCCGGCGAAATCCTTAAGCCGCCTCACTCCCGCCGTTGTCTCAAGGCTGAATACAGGGGCCTTGTCGCCAGGTTTCAGCTCAGTGGTCATGCAGTTCTCCCATGGTCCCATCCTGTTCACGCAATTATAGTTTCTATGTGCCATTGGACCTGCGGCAAAACCGGAATTTTTGAGGAGCCAGCGATTGGTCCGCCAGACCGCGTCCGTCATCGTAATGGAAATCCTCGGCGCCCTCGTGCTGGTGCTGATGGCGGCTATTGGTTTGTTGCTGTGGCGCCTGTCGAGCGGACCGCTCGATCTCGGCCCGTTCAAGGATGACGTCGAGCATGCGATCGCCGATGCCCGGGAGGGCAGGCCGGTGTCGATCGGCGCGTTGCAACTCGAATGGTCGCCGGAGACCAAACGCGTTCAGGTAACGGCGCAAGGCGTGCAGCTGATGGACGCTGAAGGACAGCGCGCAGCCGAGGCGGCGACTGCCGAGATTGTCCTGTCTGCGTCGGCGCTGGCGCTCGGCAAGGTCGAAGTGCTCCGGCTGAACCTTCGCGAGGGCTGGATCGGCCTCGACCATCAGGGCGGCAATCTGTGGACGCTTGGCGGCGATCCATTGCCCGAGTTCAAGACTAGGGTGCTGCCAACCACGCCGCAGGGCTGGCTGGATTATGCCAATACCGTGCTTCCCGAGTGGCTGGCGGCGCTGACCGACGCCGATGAAAAGCTCACCTTCGAGTCGATCCGCTTCGACGGGTTCGAGCTGCGCATCCGCGATCAGGCGCGCACACTGCTCGGGACGGTGCAGCACACGACCGGCAATCTGGCGCGCACCAGCGAGGGACTCAGCCTCACCTTGTCTGGCGCCGGGCTTGGTGAGGGCCTGCCGGGCGGCATAGCCATCCGTATGCAGACGAGCGAGCGCGGCACCCGCATGCTGGCAGAGCTTGGTGTGGCGGATTGGCCGCTGGGTGACCTGTTCCGGCGTACCGGGCTTGGCGGCGAAGGCTCGGAGGGGCTCGATTCGCATTTCGAGGTGGCCGTGGGGTTCACCCAGTCGGCAGGCATCGAGGAGATCAAGCTGACTGCACGCAGTGGTGCCGGCACGCTGAAGATCGGCGAAGCCACGTATCCCGTCTCGGACCTCAATATCGAGGGAACCTATGGCCGGCCGGATGACAAGCTTGCAGTGGTGCTCGAATCGACAGGCGCCGGGCCCTTCAAGGGTCGCGCCGAACTGCAACTCGAGAAAGCGCTGACCGGGGAGGGGTTTCGGCCTTTCCGGCTGACTAGCCCCGCACTCACCGCAGACCTGACGCCATTCCTCGAAGCGCCGGTGGACTTTGCGAGCCTGGATGCCACCGGCGAAGCGGATCTGCACGCTTTCGCCGTTCGCGCGGCCGCGATCAAGCTGGTGGCGGGCGGTGCGGCATTCGAGATTCAAGGCGACATTGCCCGCACTCCCGACCTGCAACCTGGAGAGTCGCCTGTAATCGCGACTCTTGATGTCAAAGTGCCCGGCGTTCTGCCTCGCGAGACGGTCGTGGCGCTTTGGCCGACTTCCCTTGCCGACAATGCGCGTGAGTTTGGAAAGATCCAGCTTGAAGCCGGCCAGGCGCGCAATGTGGTGGGCCGGGTGACCCTCCAGCGCGACAGCCTTGCCGAAGGGCATTTGCGCGACACCGACCTTGAGGTCACCTTCGATGTCGAGGACGCGCGTGTGAGGTTCCTGTCCGACCTGCCGCCCGTGGAGAACGGCAATGGCAAGGGCCGCCTCACCGGCAACAGCTTCAAGGCGGTGCTCAGCTCGGGTGAGTATGGCGGCTGGACGATTGATGAGGGGCTCGTCGATTTTCCAGCCTTCCACCCGCGTGGCAGCGAGTTTCGCGTGTTTGCGAAGGGCCGGGGGCCGGCGCGCAACGCGATCCGGACGCTCGCCGAGTCGCGTCTCCAGCTGGACATCGACCCGGCGCGGGTCTCGGGCGATGCTGAGATGACCTATGAAATGTTCCGGCCCGCACTCGCCGAAGTTCCGTATGAGGATCTTCGGTTCAAGGCGTTCGGCACGATCCGGAATGCGGGCCTCAAAGGCGTGGCGTTCGACTTCGACTTTACCGGCGGAGCCTTGAAAGTGGACGTTGACCAGAACGGCATCAACATGTCCGGCCAGGGCAAGGTCGGACCTTCGCCGGTCGATTTCGTCTGGACCGACAGCTTTGCCGATGATGGGCGACCGGCAGACCTGACTGCGAAGGGGTTTGTGACCGCAGACTTCCTGAACGGCTTTGGATTACTTGGCCGAGCCTACATGACCGGCGAAGCGCCTCTCGATCTCAAGGCGACTCTCGAAGGTGCAGACCTGCAGACTGCCGCAGTGCAGATCGACTTTGCGGATGCACGTATCGACATGGCCGAACTCGGCTGGCTGAAGCCGCGCGGCGCGGCGGCCAAGGCGACGATCGACTATGCCCGCAATGGCGACAACGCAACGTCGAAGGTTCGGTTCAATGCCGACGGCGCCGCTCTGGACGGCGACTTCACGCTCGGTGCGGACAATTCCCGTCTGGTTTCGGCGGATTTGCGGCGCGCCTATTTCCGCAATGTCGCGGATGTGAACGGCAAGGTGACGCGCGGGCTGAACAACCAGCTGGTGATGAAACTTGGCGGCAAGCATCTCGATGCAAGCGGCTTGATGCCGGGACTGGGCGGGCTGGGCGGAGAGGCGGCTTCGGATGCGACGCCGATGCAGCTGGATGCGGCCGTTGACCGGCTCACGCTGCGCGAGGGGCTGGACCTGCGCGGCGCAAAGCTGTCGATGAATTCCGGTAAGACCGGGCTTGAGACATTTACGGCGAGCGGCCTTACGCCAGGCGGGGAGTCGCTCGAGGCGTCCATCGATGCACGCGCAAGCGGGCCGGCGAAGATTGATGTGACCTCAGGCGATGCGGGCTTCCTGGCCAGTGCGTTCCTGAACTCGGATTTCATTACCGGTGGCAAGGTGTCGATCAAGGGCACGTTGGAGCAAGGCAACACGCCGGCCAAACTGCAGATCCAGGTGACGGACGCGCAGGTCAAGAATGCACCCTTCCTGACGCAGATCCTGTCGCTGGCCTCGTTGCGCGGTCTCGCGGATACGCTGACCGGTGAGGGTGTCACGCTCAGCCGGATCGATCTGCCGATGAAGATTTCGGGCGGGCGTTATGTGATCGAGGGCGCCAAGGCGCAGGGGCCAGCGCTCGGCCTGACTGCCAGCGGTTTCATCGATTCCAAGTCGAGCGATATAGAGATCGATGGCGTTCTGGTGCCGAGCTTCGGGATGAACTCCGCCCTCGGAGGAATTCCGATCCTGGGTGATCTGGTCGTTGGCCGAGACGGCGAGGGCGTCTTCTCGCTGACCTATGGTGTGCGCGGCAAGCTGGAGAAGGCGAGCGTTTCGGTAAACCCGCTCTCGGCGCTGGCGCCGGGCGTGATCCGCCGCATATTCGAGAACCCATCCGACACGACCATCCCGGAAGCCAAGCCGCGTCCGAGGGATACGCCGGTGCCGAAAGAGCTGCCGGCGATCAAGGACGAGACGTTCTGATCCCGATTTTGCAACCCCTCTCCCGTTCCGGGAGAGGGCGGCAGACTACCCCACCTTGATCAGCGCATGCCTTTTCTTGCCGGCGGAAATCTTGATCGCGCCGTCTTTCAGGTCGGCGGAAGAGAGCTTCGCGTTCGGGTCGGTCACCGCTTCGTCGTTGACGCGGATGGCGCCTTGCTCGATCAGGCGGCGGGCTTCGCCGTTTGATTTGGACAGGCCAGCCGCGGTGCAGGCCGCGGCGACGAGCAGGCCCGCGTCTAGCTCCGCCTGCGGAACAAGCGCAGTCGGCAAGGCGTCGGCCGATGCGCCGCCGGCGAACACGGCTTTCGCGGCAGCTTCAGCTTCCTTCGCGGCTGCCTCGCCGTGCAGCAACGTTGTTGCTGCGTTTGCCAGTGCAACTTTCGCGTCGTTGATCTCGGCGCCCTTGAGCGCTTCGAGGCGGGCGATCTCATCTTGCGACAGGTCGGTGAAGAAGCGCAGGAAACGGCCGACATCGGCGTCTTCCGTGTTGCGCCAGAACTGCCAGTATTCATAGGGGCTGCGCTTGTCGGCGTTGAGCCAGACGGCGCCATCGGCGGTCTTGCCCATCTTGCCGCCGGAGGCGGTGGTGATGAGGTGCGAGGTCAGGCCGAACACCTGCTGGCTCGCAACCTTGTGCGTCAGGTCGGCGCCGCCGAGGATGTTTCCCCACTGGTCCGAGCCGCCGAGCTGCAGGCGGCAGCCACGGCGGCGGAACAGCTCGAGAAAGTCGTAGGACTGCAGCAGCAGGTAGTTGAACTCGAGGAAGGTGTAGGGCTGTTCGTCGCGCAGACGGCGGGCGACAGTGTCCTGCTTCACCATCGTGTTGATGGTGAAGTGCACGCCGATATCGCGCAGCACTTCGATATAGCCGAGCTTGTCCAGCCAGTCGGCATTGTTGGCCATGATGGCGCCATTGGGCTCGCCATAGGTCAGGTAATGCTCGAACGCCGTCTTGATGCCGGCGATGTTGGCGTTGATCTGGTCATTAGTCAGCAGAGGGCGCGACTTTTCCTTGTCGGTCGGGTCGCCGATCTTGGTCGTGCCGCCGCCCATCAGGGTGATCGGCCGGCCGCCGTGCCGCTGGAAGATGCGCAGCATCATGATGCTCATCAGGTGGCCGACGTGCAGGCTGTCGGCGGTCGCATCGAAGCCAATATATGCCACCGGGGTTCCCGAGGCGCAGTAAGCGTCGAGCTCTGCCTCATGCGTCATCTGCTTGATGAAGCCGCGCCAGCTAAGCTCGCGCAGGAATTCCGACTTGTATTCGCTCATGTTCTTGTGTCTCCGTGGAGCAGACGGGCGCCTAACACGGAAAGGGCAGGGCTTGAACACTGCTACGGAAAAAACACCACGGGCCGGGGCGCCGGTTTGGGTGGCCGGGTTCATGTCCGGGACGTCGCTGGACGCCGTGGACGTCGCGATGATCCTGACGGATGGCGAGGCGGTGGCCGAGTTCGGCCCGGCCGTTGAGCGCAAATATACCCCGGCGGAACGCAGCGTTCTGCAAGTGGCGACCGATGCCGCCCGGGCCTGGAACTGGCAGGGCCCGATGCCCGAGGCGCCCTTCAAGGCAGCTCTGGAGGTGATCACGCGCACCCATGCCGACGCCTGGCAGATGCTGACGGCGGTGGCAGGAGCGCCGAAGCCGGTGCTCGCCGGGGTGCATGGGCAAACCGTGCTTCACCGGCGGCCGAAACCGGGCGCCAAGGGCGCGACGCTGCAGCTTATTGATGCGGTTTCACTTCGCGCGGCGGTCGGCGTGCCGCTCGTCTGTGATTTCCGGACGGCGGATGTCGAAGCCGGAGGGCAAGGCGCGCCGCTCGCGCCGGCCTATCATGGCGCTTTGCTTGACCGTCTTGGCCGGGAGCCGGCCTGCGTGCTGAACCTCGGCGGCGTGGCCAACATCACCGCGCGCCTCGCCGATGGCGGATTGATTGCTTTCGATACCGGCCCGGCCAATGGTCCCATCGACGAATGGGTCGAAGGGCATGGCCGCGGCACGCATGATGCAGGTGGCCGGCTGGCGCTTGCGGGAAAAGTGCATACGGGGCTACTGGCGCAGCTGCTGGATCATGACTGGTTCAGCGAGCCGCCGCCAAAGTCGCTCGACCGGTATGATTTCAATGCCAGTGTCGCGCGCGGCCTTTCAGTTGAGGACGGCGCGGCTACGCTTACGGCGTTTTCAGCTGCGGCCGTGGCCGCCGGAGTTGATCAGCTCCCGGACAAACCCTCCCGGGTCATCGCCTGCGGCGGGGGGCGGCACAATCCGGCATTGATGGCGGCCCTGAAGGGCGCGCTGCCATGCCCGCTTATGTCGGCGGAGGATGCAGGCTGGCGGGGCGACTCGATTGAAGCGGAAGCCTTTGCTTACCTCGCCGCGCGCCGGATGCGGGAGCTGCCCCAGAGCTGGCCGATGACGACGGGCGTGCCAGCGCCGATGATGGGCGGGCAGGTTTTTAAATAGCGGCGGTGAGCGATGTCAGGCTGTCGCCCTCGAGCCTGTAGATAGTCCACTCGTCCATCGGCCGGGCGCCGAGGGAGAGGTAGAAGTCGATCGAGGGCTGGTTCCAGTCGAGCACGGACCATTCGAGACGGCCGCAGCCGCGCGCCACGGCGATCTCCGCGAGTTTCACCAGCAGCGCCTTGCCATAGCCTTTGCCGCGCTGTGCGGGGTCGACGAACAAGTCTTCCAGATAGATGCCGGGTTTCGCAAGGAAGGTCGAAAAATTGTGAAAAAACAGGGCGAAACCGTGCGCGGCGCCGTCCTCTTCGATCAGCAGGACTTCGGCATAGGGTTTCGGTCCGAAGAGGTGCCCGCGCAGGCCGTCTTCGTCGGCGCGGCATTCGTGCTCCAGCTTTTCATAGGCGGCGAGCGCGCGGATGAAGCGCAGGATCGTGGGCGTGTCGGCTTCGCTGGCAAACCGGATGGTGGCCATGGGCGCGTCTATCCCCTTGCAGCGGCAAGGGCGGCCCGCCGGTCGGCGGGCCGCCGTCCATCCTATTCTTCGAAGTCTTCCTCGTCCTCGATCACGTCGGGCTCGGCGCCCTCTTCGGCTTCGAGGCGGAGTTGTTTCTCGGCTTCATCGAGACGGCGCAGCAGGTAGTCCTCGCAGACGCCGATAAGCTCTTCGCGCTTGTCGACATAGAAGTGGTTGGCGCCCTTGATCTTGGCGCGTTCCACCTTGTGACCCTTCTGGACGCGAACTTTCGTCAGCGCCCGCTCGACATCTTCCGGCGAAGCGATCGAGTCGGCGTCGCCGGCCACGATAAGGCCCGAGGCCGGGCAGGGGGCGAGGAAAGACAGGTCGTAGTGGTTGGCCGGCGGCGAGATGGCGAGGAAGCCGTCGATCTCGGGCCGGCGCATCAGCAGCTGCAGCGTGATCCAGGCGCCGAAGGAGTAGCCGGCGCACCAGACAAGGCGCGGGCTTTCCGACAGGTTCTCAAGATAGTCGAGGACGTAGGCGGCATCTTCCAACTCGCCGATGCCCTGGTCATATACGCCTTGCGAGCGGCCGACGCCGCGCGAGTTATAACGCAACACGCCGAAACCGTTCCGCTCGAACAGCTGGTAAAGCATGATCGTGACCGGATCCTGCATCGTTCCGCCCGCTTTCGGGTGCGGATGAAGGATCAGCGCAATCGGCGCGCCCGGATATGGCGGCTCGGTATAGCGCGCTTCGATCCGCCCTTGCGGGCCCGGAATGATGATTTCTGCCATCTGATCCTCGGCTTTTTTGAAGTGAAGGGGGCGAGATAGGCCAAATCGCCCTGAGAATGCAAATTTTTCTGCAGGGTGCGGCCTTGGCCCGAAAAGACTATATAAGGAGCCATGATTTATGCCGATTACAACGCCACCGCCCCGATGCGGCCGGAAGCGCGCGACGCCATGCTCGCGGCGCTGGACCTTGGCGCGGCCAATCCATCCTCTGTTCACCGGGCCGGGCGGGCCGCTCGCGCGGTGGTTGAGCGGGCGCGGGCGCAGATTGGCGGAGCCATCGGGTCCCGGGCCGAAGACATCCTGTTTACCAGCGGCGGCACCGAATCCCTCGCCTTGGCCATTCAGGGCGCCGTGGCGGCGCTGAACGGCAAGGCCACCCTGATCGTTTCCGCCATTGAACACGAAGCTGCTTCAAAGGCGGCTGCGCATGCCGGCGTGCCGGTGGAGACCGCCTATGTGCTGGCCTCGGGGCAGGTGGACCTCGCGGACCTCAAGACCCGGCTGGCGGCCTGGGACAAGGCGCTGAAGGGCACGCCGGTGCTCGTGCTGATGTTGGCGAACAATGAAACGGGCATCGTTCAGCCGGTGGCGGAAGCGGCTGCGATCGTTCGCGGAGCAGGCGGGCTGACGGTTTGCGACGCGGTGCAGGGGCTCGGCAAGGTGCAGGTCAATGCCGCGCTGCTGGGGGCAGATTTCATCGCGCTATCGGCGCACAAGATCGGCGGGCCGCAGGGCGTTGGCGCGCTGTGGCACCGGGCAGGCGCGCCGCTGAAGGCCGTGCAGTATGGCGGCGGGCAGGAACGCGGGCTGCGGTCCGGCACCGAAAACGTTGCCGGGATTGCGGGTTTTGGCGCCGCAGCCGAGGCGGCCGCGCGCGATCTGCCGAAATACGCCGCCTTCACGAAAAACCGCGACGCCATGGAAGCGCGCCTGAAAGCCGAAGGCGGGGTGACCGTGATCGGCGAGGGCGCCCCGCGCCTTGCGGGCACATCCAACTTCGCCCGGCCGGGTTTCCGTGCCGAGACGCAAGTGATGGCCATGGACCTAGCAGGCGTGTGCGTGTCTGCAGGTTCGGCCTGTTCGTCCGGCAAGGTGAAGCGCTCGCTTGTCCTCTTGGCCATGGGCGCAGATGACGCTCTTGCGGAATCTGCCATTCGCACCAGCTTCGGCTGGGACACCAGACCGGAAGACTTCGAGCGCGTTGCAGACGCATGGCTTGAAGCCGCCCGGAGAACCGTATTGAAGGTAACCGCATGATGGATTGCTGCGGCGGAATGGAAGAGCATGACGAAACCTGCACCGAAGTGAAGGTGAAGGACGGCGTTGATGCAAAAACGGTCGAGGCGGCCAAGCGCCTCGAGTCGGAGAACTATTCGGCCGGTTTCGTCACCGATATCGAGATGGAGTTCGCGCCGAAAGGGCTGAACGAGGACACGGTCCGTTTCATCTCGGCCAAGAAGGGCGAGCCGGACTGGCTGCTTGAATACCGCCTTGAAGCCTATCGCCGCTGGCTGACGCTCGAAGAGCCGACCTGGGCGCGCGTCAATTATCCGAAGATCGATTACCAGGCCTACTATTACTACGCTGCGCCGAAGAACGCTGCGAAGTACAAGTCGATCGACGAAGTGCCGAAGGAAATCCTCGACACCTATGCCAAGCTTGGCATTCCGCTGCGTGAGGCGGAAGTGTTGCTCGGCGTCGAGGGCGCGGCTGAAACGGCGGCAACGGCGCGCGAGAAGCCGCGTGTGGCTGTCGATGCCGTGTTCGACTCCGTGTCGGTGGCGACGACGTTCCGTGAGGAGCTTAAGAAAGCCGGCGTGATCTTCATGTCGATCTCCGAGGCCGTGCATGAGTATCCCGAGCTGGTGAAGAAGTATCTCGGTACGGTTGTTCCGGCGACGGACAATTTCTTTGCGACGCTGAACGCAGCCGTCTTCTCGGATGGCACGTTCGTCTATGTGCCGAAGGGTGTGCGATGCCCGATGGAGCTGTCGACCTATTTCCGCATGAACGCGGAAAGCACGGGCCAGTTCGAGCGCACGCTGATCATCGCCGATGAAGCGGCTTATGTCTCTTATCTCGAAGGTTGCACGGCGCCGATGCGCGACGAGAACCAGCTGCATGCGGCGGTGGTTGAGTTGGTCGCGCTGGACGATGCGGAGATAAAGTATTCGACGGTGCAGAACTGGTGGCCCGGCGATGAGAACGGCAAGGGCGGCATCTACAACTTCGTCACCAAGCGGGGCGATTGCCGGGGCGCGCGTTCCAAGATTTCGTGGACGCAGGTAGAGACGGGTTCGGCCATCACCTGGAAGTATCCGTCCTGCATCCTGCGCGGCGATGACTCGGTCGGCGAGTTCTATTCGATCGCGGTCACCAATGGACGCCAACAGGCCGATACCGGCACGAAGATGATCCATCTCGGCAAGCGCACGAAGAGCCGGATCATCTCGAAGGGCATCTCCGCCGGCAAATCTGACAACACCTATCGCGGCCTCGTCTCGATTCACAAGAAAGCCGAAGGCGCTCGAAATTTCACGCAGTGCGACAGCCTGCTGATCGGCGACAAGTGCGGCGCCCATACGGTGCCCTACATCGAGAACCGCCGCGCCGACGCGCAGCTCGAGCATGAGGCAACGACGACGAAGCTGTCGGAAGACCAGCTCTTCTATGTCCGCCAGCGCGGCATTGGCGAGGAGCAGGCGGTGGCCCTTCTGGTCAACGGTTTCGTGCGCGATGTGCTGCAGGAATTGCCTATGGAATTTGCCGTCGAGGCGCAGAAGCTTTTGGAAGTCAGCCTGGAAGGAAGTGTGGGGTGAAACTGTCTCTCGTTGCGGCCGTGTTGCCGCTGGCCGTGCTTGTCGCCTGCACTCCGGAAGTCGCTGAAACTCCGCCTGCTGAAGACCCTGCCGCACAGGCCGCCATCGAGCGGTTGATGGGCCTCGAGACCTGCGAAGACGCCACCACCCACTATGGCAGCATGCTGCCCCAACTCACAACCTGCCGCCTCGAACTGGGCGAGGGCAAGCCGCGCTTCGTGATCAGCTCCGACCAGATGATCGAGAGCGAGACCGAAAGCATGGGCATCCTGCGCGCCGAACTTTCTGGCGAAGGCGGGCTTTCGCTGCAGGTGATCGAGGAAACCGCCAGCGGGGCCTTCAACTACCCTTACGTCGAGGACCTGACCGGCGATGGTGCGGCCGACCTGATGGTGCCGCTGATGACCGGCAACGTGAACACCGCCTACGCTCTCTGGGTGCAAGGCGCTGATGGCCTGTTCAAGCGTGCGGGCGAACTTTCGGGCGTCGGCGTCGGGCTGGCGCCCAACGGCTTCATTGCCGCTTCGGGACGCTCCAGCGCCGTGGAATGGGAAACCCAATACTTCCGGGTCACCGACGGCGCGCTCGAAGAAGTCGCTGCCGTGGTTAGCCGCGCCGATCCGGAACCCGGCGAACCGCCGCTGGAAGGCCCTGCCTGTGAAGTTATCAGGATTATCGACGGCATAGACCCGGCCCCTCTCTGCGAAGATGAAGGCGACCAACCCGGCTGATCCGGCCCGGAACGTGCGCCGTTTCGATGGGCCCCGTTATCGCACTGGCAGCCTGATTGTCGCGGCAGGGCAGGTATTCGCTGCTTTCTGCTTTCATTCCGCCCCGGGGCGCCCTAAATCCCGGGCATGTTGAAGATTGAAAACCTGACAGCGACGGTCGGCGAAGGCGCCGGCGCCAAGACCATTATCACCGGCCTCTCGCTCGCCGTACCGGCGGGCGAAGTGCACGCCATCATGGGCCCGAACGGCGCAGGCAAGTCGACCCTGTCCTATGTGCTCACCGGCCGCGAGGGCTACGCCGTTACCGGCGGCACGGCGACGCTGGACGGCGCCGACATCCTTGCCCTTGAGCCAGAGGCCCGTGCTGCAGCGGGCCTGTTCCTCTCCTTCCAGTATCCGGTCGAGATTCCCGGCGTGCCGGTGATGACCTTCGTGCGCACTGCCATGAATGCCCAGCGCAAGGCGCGCGGCGAGGCGGAGATCTCCGCGCCGGACTTCATCAAGAAGTCCCGCGAGATTGCCAAGGTTCTGAGCCTTGATCCAGAGATGCTGAAGCGCCCGGTGAATGTCGGCTTTTCGGGCGGCGAGAAGAAGCGTCTAGAGATTTACCAGATGATGATGCTGGAGCCGCGCTTCATGGTGCTCGACGAGACCGATTCCGGGCTCGACATCGACGCCCTGCGCACGGTCGCCGAGGGCGTCAACGCGCTGCGATCGCCCAGCCGCGGCATGCTCGTGATCACGCACTACCAGCGCCTGCTTGACTATATCAAACCGGACAAGGTGCACGTGCTGGCCAAGGGCCGCATCATCAAGACGGGCGGACCCGAGCTCGCCCACCGGCTTGAGGCCGAAGGCTATGACGGCGTGCAGGCGGAGGCCGTGTGAGCGCCGCCCTCAAAGACCTGATCCGTAATCCGACGATCGCCGAACTGGACCTCGTCGCGCGCTTCGCGTCGCTGAAGGCGGACCCGCGCCGGGAGCGCCTGTTCGAGGCTTTCGCGCAGACCGGCCTGCCTGGCAGGCGCGTTGAAGGCTGGCGCTGGACGGATTTCAAAGCCGCAGTGACCTCGATCGACGCGCCGAAGAATCCGCCGGCGCGCGATCCTCTGGCACGTGACGGTGTTGCCGTGCTGCGCTTCACGCCCGGCGGATATACCCCGCCTGCCTCGCTGCCCGCGGGGCTGCGCTTTCTTGCGAAGGATGACGTTCAGGCAATGGGCGGCGCAGAAGAGGCGCCGCTTGGCGCGCTGGCAGCGGCGCTCTCGGGTGGCCGGACGCCGGGCACACTGCTGGTGGACGTCAGCGCAGGCGCGCCCGTGCATCTGCACATGGTTTTCGAAGGCCCTGGCTCAATCAATGCGGCGAGGGTCGTCTTTCTCGTTCGTCCGGGGGCGGAGCTTCATGTTTCCGAAAGCCACCTTGGCGGCGCAGCGCTGTCGGCCGCGCTGATCGAATTCACATTGAACAAGGATGCCCGCCTTTTCCGCACCGTCTATCAGATTGGCGGGGCAGGTGAGGCGCAAGCGATCACCGCGCTCATCGAACAGGACGCAGGCGCCGAAAGCGTTCAGACGGTCCTTGCCCTCGGCGCCAAGGTCGCACGTATTGAAACACGCCTCGTGCACCGGGAAACCGCATCGAAAGCAACGCTGAACGCGGCCTATCTCGCGGGCGGCGGTCTGCATGCTGACATCACGACCCATGTGCGCCATGGCGCGCCGTCCTGCGTGACCCGCCAGCTGACCAAAGGCGCCGTTCTGGATGGCGGGCGCGGCGTGTTCCAGGGCAAGTTCCACGTGCCGCGCACCTCGGGCCAGCAGACGGACGCTTCGATGCAGCACAATGCGCTGCTCCTGGAGGAGGGCGCCGAAGTCTTCGCCAAGCCGGAGCTCGAAATCCTCGCGGACGATGTTCAGTGTGCGCATGGAAACACATCTGGCGCGCTTGATGCGGCCCAACTCTTCTATCTGCGCCAGCGCGGCATTCCGCTGACGCAGGCGCGCGCAATGCTGACAGAGGCTTTCATCGCGCAGGCGCTGGAAAGTTCGGGCGATCTGGTGGAGGCGCTGCGTGCTGAGGCGCAGGCCTGGCTGAACCATGCCGCGTAAGCTCGACCTCCCTGCCATTCGCGCCGAGTTTCCGATCCTGTCCCGGCAAGTGAATGGCCATCCGCTGGTCTATCTCGACAATGCGGCCAGCGCGCAGAAGCCGGATGCCGTGATCGACGCGATGGCGACGCAGGCCCGCACTGCCTATGCCAACGTTCACCGGGGTCTGCATACGCTCGCGAACGAAGCGACCGAGGCCTTCGAGGCGGCGCGCGAGACGGTGCGCGCCTTCCTCAATGCGCCGTCAACGGACAATATCGTCTTCACCAAAGGCTCCACAGAGGGCATCAACCTCGTCGCGTCCGCCCTCGCGGCCCGCATCCAGCCGGGCGACGAGATCGTGCTTTCGATCATGGAGCATCACTCCAACATCGTGCCCTGGCATTTCCTGCGGGAGCGGCAGGGCGCTGTGCTGCGCTGGGTGGGCCTGACAGAAGACGGCTCGCTCGACATGGACGCCATGCGCGCCGCCATCGGGCCGAAGACCAAGATGGTTGCCCTCACGCACATGAGCAATGTGCTCGGCACGGTCACTGATATCGCCGCCATCGCGAAGCTCGCCCACGCCGTGGGCGCCGAACTCATCGCCGATGGCAGCCAGGCCGCCGTGCATCTGGCGGTGGATGTGCAGGCGCTCGGCTGCGACTGGTATGTGATGACCGGCCACAAGCTCTATGGCCCGACGGGCATCGGCGCGCTTTACGGAACTTCGGAAGCGCTTGACCGCGCGCGGCCCTATCAGGGCGGCGGCGAGATGATCGAGATCGTGGAGACCGGGCGCGTCACCTACAACACCGCGCCGCACAAGTTCGAAGCCGGCACGCCGCCAATCCTCGAAGCGGTCGGCCTCGGCGCGGCGCTGCGCTGGATGGGGCAGTTCGAAGCGGCCGAAGTCGCCGCCCACGAGCACGCGCTCTACACCCGCGCCCGCGAGGCCCTGCGCGGCATCAATGGCCTCAAGGTGCACGGCGAGGCGCCCGGCAAGGGGGCCGTCCTGTCCTTCAGCCTCGAAGGCGCCCATCCGCACGACCTTGCCCAGATCCTCGACCGTTACGGCGTGGCCATCCGCGCCGGCCATCACTGCGCGCAGCCCTTGATGCAACATCTCGGCGTCTCGGCCACAGCGCGGGCGAGTTTCGCACTATATAACACGATAGCGGAGGTTGACGCCTTCGCCGAAGCGCTCGCCAAGGCGCGGAAAATGCTGGTATAGGAAGCCTCATGGCAGACGATTTGGCATCCCGGGAAACTATGAACGCGGCGGAAACGCCCGCAGCGTCGGCGATTCCGCAGGACGAACTCGACCGGATGACGGACGAGCTGATCGCCGCGTTCAAGACTGTGTTCGACCCGGAAATCCCGGTCGACATCTACGAACTGGGGCTGATCTACAAGGTGGATATCGACGATGACCGCAAGGTCGACATCGAGATGACGCTGACGGCGCCCGGCTGCCCCGTGGCCGGCGATATGCCGGGCTGGGTCGAGAATGCCGCCAAGACGGTTGAAGGCGTGGCCGATGTCGAGGTCCGCCTGACCTTCGATCCGCCCTGGACTCCCGCCCGCATGTCCGATGAAGCGCGCCTTGCGCTGAACATGCTCTGATTGAAGGAGGCGGCGCGAGCCCCCATCTAAAGACCATGGCCAGACGACCCCGCCCGAAACCCGTTCGCCTTTCCGATGCCGCCGCCACGCGCGTGCGGGAGATCATGGATGAGCGCGGCCTTGGTTACCTGCGCGTCGGCGTGAAGAATGGCGGCTGCGCGGGCATGGAATATGTCATGGACTATGCCGCCGCGCCTGCCGCGCTCGACGAGGTGGTGGAAGACAATGGTGTCACCATCGTGATCGATGCGAAGGCCGTGTTGTTCCTGCTTGGCAGCGAGCTCGACTATGAGGTCACGCCGCTGCACGAGAAGTTCGTGTTCCGCAATCCGAACCAGACCGACGCTTGCGGCTGCGGCGAAAGCGTCACGATCGTCCCCGCCGCGGCGGAATGATCGTCCGCAGCTTCGCGCCGGTTGCGGCGGCGGATGCGCGCATTCTCATCCTTGGCAGTATGCCCGGCGTCGCGTCGCTTGAAGCGGGCGAGTACTACGCCCATCCCCGTAACGTTTTCTGGCCGATCATGGGCGCGCTGTTCGGCGCGGGCCCGCACCTGCCGTATGCGGAGCGTGTGACGGCGCTGAAAACCAGCGGCGTTGCCGTGTGGGATGTGCTGCAGGCCTGTGAACGCCAAGGCAGCCTGGATTCAAACATCCGCTCCGAAGTGCCGAACGATTTTGCCGCCTTCTTCGCGGCCCAACCGGCGATCCGCCGAATCGGCCTCAACGGTGCCAAGGCGGCGGCGACCTTTCGGAGGTATGCGGCGCATTTCCTGCCTGCGAATGCTGAGGTGCACGTCCTCCCGTCTACCAGTCCCGCCCACGCGGCAAGAAGCTTCGAGGCGAAGTGCGATCTGTGGCGGTCGGCACTGCTGCCTTGAATCCCTCTCTCAAAAGAGACGGGGCTCGAGATCAGGCCTTCTCGTAAGCCGCAAGATTATCCGCCGTCGGTTTAGCTTCCATGCCGTTTGGCGGGTCAGGGATCAGCGTGGCGCGGCGCATCGGCTCGCCCGTGGCTTCCGCCACGAGTTCCGCAGTGCGCGCTTCGACGGCTTCGGTAAGGCGCGCGATGAATTCGTCCTTTGGCAGGCCGGGCGGGATTGGGTCGAGGAATTCGATCACGGCGGTGCCGCTGCGTTTCGGCTTTTCCTGCTGCTGCCAGAACACGCCGATATTCGTGGCGACCGGCACGACGGGCACGCCCATCGCCTCGGCCATGTGCCAGACGCCGGACTTGTACCGGAAATGATAGCCGACCGGCGCGAGGTGGCCTTCGGGATAGATCAGCACGCGGCGGCCATCTTGTTTCGCTTTTTCCATGCCGTTGGCGAGGGAGGAGGCCTTCTTCTCGCCGCCGCCGCAGGTGTCGATGACGATGGCGCCGAGCTTCTTGAGGATGCCCGAGACGAGCGGAAAGCGCTCCAGATGGTCGCCGGTCACAAAGGCCAGGTTGGGCACTTCCGGATAGACGAGGAAGCCGTCGCCCCAGCTCTGGTGTTTTGACGCGATCACGAACGCGCCTTCCGGCAAGCGATGGCGTCCGCGCACGTCTTTCCGGATGCCGGCGATGAGACGCAGCGCGAGGTTCATTGCCCGCGTATAGCTCTTGATGATGGCCCGTACTGGCCCGTGTCCCGGCCAGGCGAGAAAGGGGAGGGAGGCAAGGATGTAGAAAACCGAGAGCGCATAGTAAGCGATCTGGAACAGGCTGCCGCGCATCGAAAGAGGCTCCGTAGGCGAAGGATCAGGCAGATTTCAGCACGGCCAGGATGGCCCGTGCCATGGCCGGCGCGTGCTGGGACAGAGGGCCCGGCAGGCGGTTGTAGATCTTGTTCTGCCCCGCCTGCATCACCACGCCGAGCGCCATGGCGGCCTTCAGCGCCGGGTCACCCTTAGGGATTACGCCCGATTCCATCAGTCCACTGATGATCCGCTCGGTGATCGAGACCGGGTCATCCTCACGGCGTTTGTCATAGGGCAGGTAGCGGTTCATCGAGACGAGGTGGAAGGAGAAGAGCAGGAAGTCTTCGTCCGCCAGGTTGCAATAGGCGGTCACGGCGGCATGCACCCTGATGTCGAGGCTGCCGTTACTCGTCAGCGCCTCGGCCAGAAGTTTCGACAGACGGTCATGCGTCGCCTGGAACAAGGCGAGGGCGAGTTCATCCTTGCCCTTGTAGTGCCGGTAAAGCGCGCCCTCGGACACACCGGCCTTGTCGGCAATCTCCCGCGTCGTCGCGGCGTCCACGCCTTCGTGGATGAAAAGCTTCAGCGCCGCGCGCTCGATCTTCGGCTTTGCGTTGCGCACGCGCGGCTTCTTGTCCTGTGACGGCGGGGGCAGGGCGGCGGACTTGGCCATTCGGATAGGTCTCCGGTTTACACCCTTCACATAACAGCCCCTGGCGTCATTTGCAAGTGATCATTCGCTCACTACGGCATCGGAATCGTGAATCCCTCGTCAACCATCGCGGTGCTTTGGCAAGCCGATCGCGAACGGAAAGCCTCCGCTGGAGCGGTGGCAAGCATCAGGTTTGGAGATGGAAGCAGGTGCCTTGCCGCCTCAGGCGACGAGGTCGATCCTGTAGCTTTCGATGACGGTATTGGCGAGCAGCTTCTCGCACATTTCCTTCACGCGCTTTTCTGCCTCGCTCTTCGAGACGCCGGCGCCGAGTTCAAGCTCGATCACCTTGCCGACGCGCGCAGCCTCGACTTCGCCATAGCCCATACGGGCGAGCGTATCGGCGACGGCCTTGCCTTGCGGATCGAGAACGCCCGATTTGAGCGAGACGTGAACCACAGCCTTCATTTGCTGCCCCCAGTGAAGCTTACGACGTTGTCCGTGTCGCCCGATTCCTTGATG
>Ga0068877_10000665_pt1 | contig 29399 bp, 29 predicted proteins | sample NOAtaG_FD_66437 | JGI IMG/M metagenome (GOLD analysis project Ga0068877, IMG submission 66437) | Freshwater lake microbial communities from Lake Erie, under a cyanobacterial bloom - NOAA_Erie_Diel6S_1000h metaG | ecosystem: Environmental > Aquatic > Freshwater > Lake | place: USA: Ohio, Lake...
CCCTCGAGCACGAGGATCGTGTCGAGGCCGAGCTTGTTGCACGCGCCGACGGTCTGGCGCGCGGAATTGGACTGCAGGTCGAGCCCGACGATCACCACGTCGGGGTCCTCCTGCATCGTGCGCGCGAGGCGAAACTCGAGGTTGCGCAGCTTGTTGCCGCCGAAGGCGACGCCGGTAAGGTCGTCGCGCTTGACGAAGATGCGCGGGCCGCCGAGCACGCGCGCGAGGTTCGGCGCCTCGATCAGCGGCGTGTTGCGGATCGCGATGTCTACCCGCGGGATGCGCGCGATCGCGGCACGGATCTCCGCAAAGCCGGTGGCCGGCGCCACTTGCGCCGTCGTCTCGTCCATGATGCGTCCCTTGCCCCGGGCAGCGCGGCCCCAGCGGCGATGCCGCAGGTTATCCGGTCCGGCGAACGATGGAAACCGCGGGTCGCGCTGGTACAGGCGAAGACGGCGGCGGACATGCGATGGTGGCGGCGCCCGTCCCCCCAGCGCCCATCCCGATCCCGTGCGAGCTTCGCCATGCAGAGAATCCAGGTCCTCCTCCTCCTCCTTGCGCTCTCCGTTCCCGCAGCGACGCGGGCCACGGCCGATGTCCTGCCGCCGCGCGCGGCCGAGGCCGCGGAGCGCCTGCGCCGGAATCCCGACGCCTTCGACAGGACGGACCAGTTCTGCAAGGGCAGGCGGCGCGGCGACGCCTGCGAGATCGCGGCTAGCCCGCTCGCAGGCGGCGGCGGCGGCACGTGCAGGAGCGCGATCGACCGCGCGGGCTCCACCATCGACCTCTCCTGCGAGCGCGCCGACGGCTACGTGCTCGATCGCGGCCTGCCCGAGGGCGGGTTCGTCGCCGACGCGTCGCTCTGCGCCGGCACGGCAGGCCAGCCTCCCGCCGGCGCGCCCTATGCCTGCAGGCCGCTCCAGCCCATGCCCGTCGACCGCTTCTGCGCGGGCAGGCCGGTCGGCGCCGCCTGCAGCGCCGAGATCTCGCGCGATGGCGCCCGCGAGACCCATCCCGGCATCTGCAGGACCGTGGAGGAGCAGCGGGGCTTCTACTTCCAGGGCCGCCGCGTCGCGACGCGCGAGGTCGTGCGCTGCGAGGCCACGTCATCCTTCGAGCGCGTCTACACGCCGGTCGGATGGTGGGAGAAGCTCTTCCAGTGATCCATCCGGCGCGGGGGACGCGATGGGCCAGGCCGAGGCGCTGCTGCTGACCGTCGCCGTCGAGGTGCCGGCGCTGTGCTGGCTCGCGCGGGCGACGCCGGTCCCGGCCTGGCGCGTCGCCGCGATCGCCGCCGGCGCGTCCTGCCTGACCCATCCCGTCGCCTGGCATGTCGCGGGCGCGCTCCCGCCCGCGCAATACGCGGCGGGACTCGTCCTCGTCGAGGCCACCGTCGTGGCGATCGAGGCGCTGGCCTATCGCCTCGCGCTCGCGCCGACGGCGCGCCGCGCGCTCGCATGGTCGGCCTGCGCCAACGCGCTGTCCTTCGCCGCCGGATGGATCCTGCAGCGATGACTGGCCGCGGCGCGCTCCTCGTCCTCGCGATGGTCGCCGGCGCGGTGCTCCTGCCGCTGCCGCTCCATGTCGCGGCGCTCGCGGCCTTCGGCCTGCCGCATGTCGTCTGGGAACTCTGGTTCCTGCGCGCACGCTACGGCGGACGCTGGCGCCCGGGCTGGTGGCTTGCCCTCTGGTCGGTGCTGTCGCTGCAGGCGGGGACGCGCGCCGCGCACTGGCTGGGCGCGCTCGAGGCGGAGGCGGTGCAGGTCGCCGACCTCGCCACGCTCGCGCTCGCGGCGATGGTGGTCGCGATGGCGCCGCGGGGCACGGGGATGGCGGCGCGCGCCGTTGGCGCGGCGCTGGCGCTCGGCACCTTCCTCGCGCTTCGCCATGGCGACCTCCTCGTCGTCCTCGCCTGCCTCGCCATCGCGCACAACTTCACGCCGGTCGCGCTGGCCTGGGACATGGCGCGCGAGGACGACGACATGCGTCCCTTCGCCATGCTCGTCGGCGCGCTGTTCCTGCTGCCGCTCGCCGTCGCCTGCCTGCCCTGGTCGCTCGTCCTGCCTCTCGAGGTGCAAGCCGCGCACGCGGCGCTGCTGGAGGCGCAGCTGCCGCCGGGCTGGGGTGGTGCGCAGCGCGGCGCGATCCTCTCGGCGATCGTGCTTGCGCAGTGCCTGCACTACTACTGCGTGATCCGGCTCCTGCCCGAGGCCGAGCGCCGGCGCAGCGGAAGGCCGGTCGCCTCGCGCGGCGCGCGGCTGCTCGCCATCGGCGCGGCGTCGGCGATGCTCGGCTATTTCGTCGTCGACCACGCCGAGGCGCGGCGCCTCTACGCCGTGGCGGCCGGACTGCATGCCTGGCTCGAATGGCCGGTGCTGGCGATGGCGCTGCTCGGCGCCGCGCGCGTCACGCCGATCGCCTGCTTGCGCCCGAGATAGTCGCACGGGTGGTCGTCGCGGCGAGGTGGCTTCCGCGGCGGTCGCGCTGGGCAGCACGACGCTCGACGACGCCTATCGCGGATTCATGGGTCGGTGGCTGGGCGAGTGGCTCGACTTCGTGCGCGCCGGGAAGGCCGCCGAGCGGTCGCGCGAGCTCTTCGCCGCGCTCGTCGGCGTGGCGGCGCGCGACGTCGCGCTCGTGCCGTCGGTCAGCGCGGCGGCCGGCCTCGTCGCGGCGCAGTTCGTCGCCGCGCGTCCGGGCGAGAACCTCGTCATCGGCGCGCAGCAATACAGCTCGAACCATTTCCCCTGGCGGCAGCTGGAGCGCCGCGGCTACGAGATGCGCCAGGTCCCGTTCCGCGATGGCGGCATGCAAGCGGACGCGGTGCGCGGGCATGCCGATGGCGGCACGCGCCTGGTCGCCGCCAGCGCGATCCAGACGACGAGCGGCCATCGCAGCGACCTGCGCGCGCTGTCGGCGATGGCGCGCGGCTGAGCCGCGCGCCGGGCTTCGCGTCCGCTCAGCCGCCGGGCGCGACGAACTGCGCCAGCGTGTATTCGTCGCTGCGCGCGACGTAGGTCAGGCCCTTGCGCGTCGCCCAGGTGTTGATCTGGTAGTAGAGCGGGATGATGCCGAGGTCGCCGAGGGCGATCTCGCTCGCCTCCTGCAGCAGCTTCTCGCGCGCGGCGTCGTCGACCGTGCCCATCGCGCGCTCGGAGATCTCGTCGACGCGCGCGTTGGAGTAGCGGCCGCGATTGGCGGCGCCGGTGCCCTTCTCGCGGTTGGGCGTGCCGACCAGCGCGCGCAGCGGCGAGGAGACCTCGCCCGTGCCGCTGCCCCAGCCGAGCAGGGCCACGCTGTAGGCGTAGTTGGGCGCGCTCGCCTGCGTCGCGAAGGTCGCCCAGGGCAGCGTCTGGACCCTGGTCTCGATCCCGATGCGGTTGAGCATCGGCCCGATCGCCTGCAGCACCTTGTCGTCGTTGGGGTAGCGGTCGTTGGGGCCGTGGATCGTCAGCGCGAAGCCGTTCGGGTAGCCCGCCTCGGCGAGCAGCCGTCGCGCGCCCTCGATGTCGAGCGCGTCGGGCTTCAGCCGCGGCGAGACGCCGAAGAAGCCGTCCGGCAGGAAGCCGCCGGCGGGGATCGCCGAGCCCTCGAAGAGCCGCTCGACGATCGCCTGGCGGTTGATCGCCTTGCTGAGCGCGCGGCGCACGCGCAGGTCCTTGAGCGGGTTGGCGGCGAGCGCCTGGCCCGACTTGTCCGTGGCATGGGGCGTCTGGTCGCGCGCCTGGTCCATGGCGAGGTAGATCAGCCGGTTCGACGTCACCTGCTGCACGGCGACCTGCGGCGACGCCTTCAGCCGCGCGAGGTCCGTGGTCGGCACCGCCTCGATCATCCCGACATCGCCCGCGAGCATCGCGGCGGTGCGCGCCGCGTCGTTGACGATGATGCGCAGCGTCGCCTTCTGCCAGTGCGGCCTGGGGCCCCAGTAGGCGTCGTTGCGCGCCAGCACGACGCGGTCGTTGGGCACGAACTCGACGAGCCTGAACGGGCCGGTGCCGATCGAGGCGCGCGCGGCGTTGAACTCGCCGGTCGGCGCCTCCGCCATGGAGCGGTGGACGATGGACACCGTCGCGAGGTCGTTCGGCAGCAGCGGCCAGGGGGCGCGCGTGCGGAAGCGGATGGTGAGCGGGTCGACCACCTCGGTCGCGACGATGGCGCGGGTGTAGAGCGTGAAGGGCGAGGGCGAGTTCGGGACCCAGGGCACGCGCCTGAGCGTGGCGACGACGTCCTCGGCGCCGAATTCGCTGCCGTCGTGGAAGCGCACGCCCGGCCGCAGCCTGAACTCCCAGGTCAGGTCGTCGATCGGCTTCCACGACACCGCGAGGCCGGGCCCGACGCGCTGCCGCTCGTCGTGGTGGACGAGCCGGTCGAAGACATGCGCGGCGACGTTGTTGTTCGGCGAGAGGTTGTGGAAATGCGGGTCCATCGAGGTGACGTTGCCGCTCAGCCCGATGGAGATCTCCTGCGCCTGCGCGGCGGCGGGCAGGCCGGCGCCGGAGAGCGCGACGGTGGCGAGGGCGGCGGAGCGCAGCGCGGTGCGGCGCGTCGGGTGGAACTGGTCCATGGTCGGGTCTCCTGTGTCGGGGGGATCGATCTCCGGCGGGCCATGATGCAGCACCGGATGCGCGCCCTCCAGCGCCGAGTCGAGGCCGCGCAGGCGCCGGACCCCTGCGGGCGCGGGCGCGGCGGGTGCCTGGAAACAGGTTGATAAATGTATCGATCGTTCCAGAATGCGGCGGTCCTCCCCTTTTTCTGGAGTCGCCGATGCCTCTCCGCACGGTCATCGCCGCCCTGTTCGCGGGGTTGGCCACGATCCTGCCGGCGAGTGGCCAGGTCGTGGCGCCCGATCGCGTGCTGCGCATAGTGCCGAACGCCGACCTCCAGTCGCTCGATCCTGTCGCCTCGACCGCTGGCGTCGTCCAGTCCCATGGGCAGCTGGTCTACGACCAGCTCTTCGGCCGGGACGCCGACCAGCGTCCCCAGCCGCAGATGGTCGAGGCCTGGTCCGTATCGGACGATGCGCTGGCCTGGACGTTCACGCTGCGCGAGGGCCTCAGGTTCCACGACGGCGCGCCGGTGACGGCGACGGACGTGGTGGCCTCGCTCCGGCGCTGGGGCGCGCGCGACCCCCATGGCCGGCAGATCCTCGCCATCACCGAGGCGATGGAGGTCGCGGCCGACGGACGATCGTTCGCCTGGCGCCTGCGTCGCCCCTATGGGCTTTTGCTGGTCGCGCTTTCGAAGCCGGCCGGCAACATGCCGGCGATCATGCCGGCGCGCGTGGCGGCGACGGATCCGGCCACGGCGGTCACGGAGGCGATCGGCTCGGGCCCCTTCGTCTTCGTGCGCGATGAATGGATGCCGGGCTCGCGCGCCGTATATCGCCGCAATCCGGACTACGTCCCGCGCGGGGAGCCGGCCTCGGGAACGGCTGGCGGCAAGGTCGCGCATGTCGATCGCGTGGAGCTGCTCACGATCCGCGACGCGCAGACCGCCGCGCTCGCGCTGGCCAACGGCGAGGTCGACTACCTCGAGAGCCCTGGCGTCGATTTCCTGCCCATGCTCCGCCAGCGCGGCATGCGGATCGTCCGGACGAACACGCTCGGCGCGCCGGGCATGATCCGCATGAACCACCTGCACCCGCCCTTCGACGATCCGCGCGTGCGCCAGGCGCTCATGCTGCTCGTCGACCAGCAGGAGATCCTGCAGGCGATGTTCACGGATCCGTCGCTCTACCAGACCTGCCATGCCTTCTTCGTCTGCGGCTCGCCGCAGGAGAGCTCCGCCGGCGTCCCGCCGGGCCTCGGGACGCCGGCGGCGCGCGCGCGGGCACGCGAATTGCTCCGCGAGAGCGGCTATGACGGCACGCCGATCGTGATCATGGACCCGACCGACAGCCAGCTCGTCCATGGCCCGACGCTCGTTCTCGCCCAGCAGATGCAGGAGGTCGGGTTCCGCACGGACCTGCAGGCGATGGACTTCGCCTCCATGGCGAGCCGCCGCGCCAATCGCCGCCCTCCGGCCGAGGGCGGCTGGCATGTCGGCCTGACGTTCTGGAACGGCCTCGCCGCGTCCGATCCGGTCGGCAACGTCCCGATGCAGGCAAGCTGCGAGCGCGCGTGGCCGGGCTGGCCCTGCGACGCGGCGCACCAGGCCCTGATCGACGCCTTCCCCTACGCGGCCAGCGCGGGCGAAAGGCGCCGGATCATCGACGAGCTCAACGCGAGCGCCTATCGGCTCGTCCCCTACGTCCCCTATGGCCAGTGGTACCTGCCGTCGGCGATCCGCCCGCAGGTCGACGCCGTCCTCGCGATGCCGGGGATCGTCATCGCCTGGAACGCGCGCAAGTCAACCCGATAGGCCGACGCTCATGGCACGACCGCGCAGCTTCGACGAGGACTCCGCGCTCGACGCCGCCACGACATTGTTCTGGCTCCACGGCTACGAAGCGGCCTCGGTGCGCGACCTCGGCGCCACCATGGGCCTCGGGGCCGCTAGCCTCTACAACGCCTTCGGAGGCAAGCGCGCCCTGTTCCGAAGGTGCCTCGATCGCTATCTCGACGGCGGGCTGCGCGCGCGCACGGCGCGCCTTGAACGCGACCTGCCCCCGCGCAAGGCGATCGAGACCTTCCTCCGCGAGATCCTGGCACTTTCACGCCTCGATCGGCGCGGCTGCCTGATGGTCAATTCCATGCTCGAGGCCGCCGGGAGCGATGGCGACATCGGCACGGTGCTGCGCGAGGGGCTCGCGGAACTCGAGCGCTTCTTCTCGCGCTGCCTGCAGGCCGGGCAGCGGGATGGCAGCATCGCCGGAGATGGCTCGCCGGCGGACATCGCCCGATTGCTGGTCGCGGCCGTCATGGGGCTGCGGATCCTGGCGCGCGCCCGGGCCTCTCCCGCGCTGCTCGAGGGCGCGACGCGCCAGGCGCTCGCGCTCCTCGGGCCGCGAGGCCCGGCGGGCATCGGCCGCCGCGCTCCGCCTTCCCGAGCAGCCAGGACCAGGGAGCCCGGATGTCGACGACCATGAGGATCGCCGCCGGAAGCGCCTTCCCCGGATTGTCCATCGCCCGCGTGGGCGGAGGGCATGTCGCGCCGGCATCGGGAGAGGGCTGGCGCCTCTTCGTCGTCTATCGCGGACGGCATTGCCCGCTCTGCAAGGCCTATCTCCGCACGCTCGACGCCATGATCGAGGATTTTGCCGCGGCCGGGATCTCCGTGTCCGTGGCCTCTGCTGACACCGGTGAGAAGGCGGCAGCCGATGTCGCCGAGCATGGCTGGCGCTTCCCGGTCGGCTTCGGGCTGACGGTCGCGCAGATGCAGGCCCTGGGGCTATATGTCTCCGCGCCGCGCTCGCCGCACGAGACGGATCGCCCGTTCCCCGAACCGGGCCTGTTCCTCATCAATCCCGCTGGCCAGGTGCAGGTCGTCGACGTGTCGAACGCGCCCTTCGCGCGACCGGACCTCGGCGGGATATTGCGTGGTGCGAGGTTCATCCAGGAACGCGCCTATCCGGTCCGCGGCACCCACGGCTGACGGGCGGCATTGCCACGCACGACCCGACGGTCCGGGATTTCCGCGCGACGATGTAACCCCGGTGCTCGTCGCGGCGAATGCGACAGGGTCTCCGGCACGTCCCCAGAGCGAAACCCATGTCCGACCTGCCTTCCCCTCCGCTCGCTCCACGGCGCCCCGAGCGCATCGATGGCGGGCTGCGCGCCGATCTCTGCGTCATCGGCGCGGGCTCGGGCGGCCTCTCGGTGGCGGCAGGGGCGGTGCAGATGGGCGCGTCCGTCGTCCTGGTCGAGAAGGGCGAGATGGGCGGCGACTGCCTGAACGCAGGCTGCGTTCCGTCCAAGGCCCTGGTCGCGGCGGCCTGCGCGGCGCAGGCCGTGCGCGACGCGCGGTTCTTCGGCGTGCATGCGCCGGCGCCAGGGATCCGCTTCGGCGAGGTCCATGCGCATGTGCATGGCGTCATCGCCGCCATCGCGCCGCATGACAGCGTCGAGCGCTTCGAGGGGCTGGGCGTCCACGTGATCAGGGCGGCGGCGCACTTCGCTGGCCCGGATGTCGTCGAGGCCGGTGGCGAGCGGATCCGCGCGCGTCGCTTCGTCGTCGCGACGGGATCGCGCGCCGCCGTGCCGCCGATACCCGGCCTCGAGGAGGCAGGCTACCTCACCAACGAGACGATCTTCGGCCTCGCGCAATGCCCCGGCCACCTGCTCGTCGTGGGCGGCGGGCCGGTCGGCGTCGAGATGGCGCAGGCCTTCCGCCGGCTCGGCGCACGCGTCACGCTGGTCGAGAAGGCCAGCATCCTGCCGCGCGACGAGCCCGAGGCCGTCGAGGTCGTGCGCGCCGCGCTTCGGCGCGACGGCGTGGCGCTCCTCGAGTCGACCGGGCTGCGATCGCTGCGCCGCGAGGGCGATCGCGTCGTCGCGACGCTGGACGCGGACGGGCCGGACGGGCGCCGCATCGAGGCGAGCCATGTCCTCGTCGCCGCGGGACGCAGGCCCAATGTCGAGGATCTCGGCCTCGACGCTGCCGGCATCGCGCATGGCGCGGCCGGGATCGCCGTCGACGCGCGGCTACGCAGCAGCAACCGGCGGGTCTTCGCGATCGGCGACGTCGCCGGCGGGCCGCAATTCACCCATGTCGCCGGGCAGCACGCGGGCGTCGTGATCCGCAACGCGCTGCTGGGGATCCCGGCCAGGGTCGACTACAGGGCGCTGACCTGGGTCACCTACGCGGATCCCGAGCTCGCCCATGCCGGCCTCACCGAGGCGGCGGCGCGCGCGGCGGGCCACGACGCGCGGATCCTCTCCTGGTCCTTCGCGGCCAACGACCGCGCCCAGGCGGAGCACGCGACCGAGGGGCTCGCCAAGATCGTGCTGGGCCGCAGGGGGCGCATCCTCGGCGCCACGATCGTGGGCCGGCGCGCCGGCGAGCTGATCGGCCCCTGGGTGCTTGCGATCACGTCCGGCCTCGGGATCGGCAGCGTCGCCAGCGCGGTGCTTCCCTATCCAACGCTGTCGGAGGTCTCGAGGCGCGCCGCCGGCAGCTACTACACCCCGAAGCTGTTCGGGCGGGCGACGCGCCGGATCGTCGGCCTCCTCCAGCGCTTCATCCCCTGACGGAGGCGGCCATGCCACTCCCGCGTCTCCTCGCCGATCGCAGGCCATGGCTCGTCGTCGCCGCGCTCGCCGCCTTCGCCCTCGCGCGCTGGTCCGGGCTCGGCGAACTGCTGTCGCTCGACATGCTGCGCGCGCATCGCGAGGCGCTATCAGCCTGGGTCGGTGGCAACGTCGTGGTCGCGAGCCTCGCCTATGTCGCGACCTATGTCGCCGCGGTGGCCTTCTCGCTTCCCGGCGCGGTGTTCCTCACCCTGGCCGGCGGGTTCCTGTTCGGCGCGGCGCTGGGAACGCTGCTCACCGTGACGGGCGCGACGATCGGCGCGACGATCGTCTTCCTCTTCGCCAAGGCGATCTTCGGCGCGAATGCGCTGGACCGCCTCGGCGCGCCCGCGGCGCGGCTCGCCGACGGGATCAGGCGCAACGCGGCCTCGTACCTTCTGGTGCTGCGCCTCGTGCCGCTCTTTCCGTTCTTCCTCGTGAACCTGGTTCCCGCCTTCGTCGGCGTGGCACTGCCGACCTATGTCGCGACGACCTTCGCCGGTATCGTTCCCGGCACCGCCGTCTTCTCGCTCGCGGGAGCAGGGCTCGGCGCCGTGCTCGACCAGGGCGGAGCGCCCACGCCCGGCATGATCCTGACGCCGGAGATCCTCGCCGGGCTGCTCGGCCTCGCGGCGCTGTCGCTGGCGGCGATCCCGCTGCGCCGGCGCTTCGGGCAACGCGGCGAGTGAGCAGGACCACGTGATGCGATCGACCCACCCCTCCACCCTCGGCCGTCGCGCCCTGCTCGGCACGGGCATCGCATGCGCCGCGGTCGCGCCAGCGGCCGGCGCCGCGCCGGACCCGGATGCGGCCTACGACTCGCTGCTCCGCCGCCATGTCGTCGCCGGCGCCGACGGCATCACGCGCGTCGCCTATGGAAGCTGGCGCGCAAGCGCCGAAGATCGCGCCGCGCTGGACCAAGCGATCGCCTCGATGGCCGCGCGACGCCCCTCGGCGATGCCCCGCGCGGAGGCCTACGCGTTCTGGGCCAATCTCTACAATGCCGTCACGCTCAAGGTGGTTCTCGACCGCTACCCGGTTGCCTCGATCCGCGACATCAAGGGCAGTTCCTGGCTCGATCCCAAGTCCTATGCGGGGCCCTGGCGCGACCAGCGCGTGACCGTCGAGGGACGCGGCCTGTCGCTGGACGACATCGAGCACGCGATCATGCGGCCGGGCTTCAGGGACCCGCGCGTGCACTATGCCGTCAACTGCGCCTCGCATGGCTGCCCCAACCTGATGGCACGCGCCTGGCGGGCCGGGACGCTCGAGGCCGACCTCGAGGCCGCCGCGCACGCCTATGTCAACCATCCGCGCGGCGTCACGGTGCTGCCCTCTGGCGCGTTGCGCGTGTCGTCGATCTACCGCTGGTTCATCGAGGATTTCGGCGGCACGGACGACGGGGTGCGCGCGCATTTCCGTGCCCATGCCGCGCCGGCCCTCGCCCGCGCCCTCGAAGGCGCGCCGGCCATCGCCGGTCACGACTACGACTGGTCCCTCAACCGCGCATGACAAGACGCCCGGATAGTCGCGCGCGCGCCATGGGGGCAGCGGCGACCATCGTCGCCGCGGCAACCGCTGCGACGATGGCCTGGAACCCGGTGCAGGTCCCGGGACCCTGGCGGCTCGACCCCGCCGATCCGCGCGTCTCGCTCGCGGACGTGGAGCGCGAGGTCGCCCGGCGCCATCCTGTCCCGGACATCGTCCCCGAGGCGCTCGCTCCCATGCTCGCCAGCGGCGACGTCGTCCTGTTCGACGTCCGCACGGAGGAGGAATTCTCGGCCGGGCACCTGCCGGGCGCGATCCGGGTCGAGCCCGGCATGGACGCCGCGGAATTCCTGCGACTGCATCGCGATCGGCTCGGCGACGCCCCGGTCGTCTTCTATTGCGCCGTCGGCATGCGCTCGTCGCAGATGATGATGCGGACGCTCGAGCGCATCGCGCCCCATGCCAGCGCGGGCATCTACAACCTGCGCGGCGGCATCTTCCGCTGGACGGCCGACGGGCGCGCGCTCGTCAGGGAGGGCGCACCGGGACAGGCGCATCCCTTCGACGAGGCCTGGGGCCAGCTGCTGGGCAGGAGCGTCGCAAGGCCATGATGCCGGGTCCCGCGCGCGGGTGGCACGGCCTGGCGCTGCCTGCCGCGCTCTGCCTCGCGGTCGCGACGCAGGCCGCGCTGGCGCTTGGCCATGGCGATGCCGCACTGTCCACGCGCGACGACTGGACGACGGCGCTCGTCCTCTGGATGTCGCTTTCCGTATCCGGGCTCGCGGTGATCGGCGCCGCGTGGGCGATGCGCGACAGGCCTGTCTCCCGCAGCGTAGCCCTGTCCATTGCGCTCGCCGGCATCCTCATGCGCGCTCCGTATCTTGGCGCCGGGCCGATGCTGGAGGACGACCACTTCCGCTATCTCCTCGACGGCGCCTTGGTCGCGCGCGGACTGGACCCCTACGCCGTCGCGCCCGAAGCGCTGACCCGTGGCGCACCGGGCATGCCACCAGACCTGATCGCGGATGGCGGCGCAGCGATCGCGGCGATCAACTTCCCGTCCTTGCGCTCGATCTATCCCGGTGGCGCGCAAGCCCTGTTCGCGCTCGCGCATCTCGCAGCCCCCTGGAGCATCGACGGCCTGCGCGCGTGCATCTTCGCGATGGAGGCGTTGACCGCGATCCTCGCATGGCGCCTGCTGGCCGCCTGCGACGGTCCGCCGGTCGCGACGGCGATCTACTGGTGCAACCCGCTGATGGCCTTCTGCCTGACCGGCCAGGCGCATGTCGACGCGGCGCTGGGCCCTCCGATCCTCGCGGCCATGCTCGCGACGCATCGGCGCGCGGGCGCGCTCGCCGGTTGCGCGCTCGGCCTCGCCATCGGCGTGAAGCTGTGGCCGGTCCTTCTGGCGCCGCTGCTTGCGCGCGCGCTCGGACAGGACCGGCGGCGCCTTGCTTCCTTCGCCCTCGCCCTGGGCGGAACGACGCTCGTGCTCTGCGCGCCGCTGCTGGTCGCGAGCCTGGATGCCGACGCCGGTCTCGTCGCCTACGCGACCGGCTGGAGCGTCAACAATGCGCCCTATGCATGGGCATCGCTGGGCTTGCGCGGCATTTTCGGACAGGCGGCCAGCGAGGGCGCGCTGCGCCTTCTGGTCGCTCTAGCGGCGGCCGGTGCCAGCCTCGCGATCGCCGCGCGACGTCCCGGCGCCCCCGGCGACCTGGTCTTCCGGGCCGCGATGATCGCGACGCTTCTCTTCTACCTCTCCCCGGCGCAATTCCCCTGGTATGCCGCGTGGTTCCTGCCCCTCGCCGCGGCATCCGCGGGATGGGTCCCGGCGACGGCGACCATCGGTCTGCCCGTCTATTACCTGTTCTTTCCCCTCGCTGCCTCGGGCCACGCAGGCATCCATCACCTCGGGCTCGCCGTCCTGCATCTCGCGCCGGTCCTCCTGGCCGCGCATGCGTCGCGACGGACCGCGCGCGCGGGAGAAGCCGCATGAGCCTCCGCGGACGCAGGATCGGCGTGGTCATTCCGACGCGCAACGAGGCGGGCGCGCTGCCCGCCGTCCTCGGCGCGATGCCCGGCTTCGTCGACGCGGTAGCGATCGGCGACTTCCGATCGACGGACGGAACGCAGGAGATCGCCCGGCGCCATGGCGCGATCGTCGTCGACGTCGCCAAGCCAGGCTATGGCCGCGCCTGCCTCGCGGCGATCGCGGCGCTTCCGCCGGTCGACGTCATCGTCTTCGTCGATGGCGACGCCGCCGACGACCTGACGGCCATGGCGGAACTCGTGCGGCCGGTCGTCGACGGCACGGTCGACCTCGCGCTGGGATCCCGCGTGCTCGGGCGACGCGAGCGCGGCGCGCTGACGCCGCAGCAGATCTTCGGGAACTGGCTCGCCTGCACGCTGATCCGCGCGATCTGGGGCAGGCGCTTCACCGATCTTGGACCGTTCCGCGCCATCTCCCGCGACGCGTTCGAACGACTGGGCATGGCGGACCAGGATTTCGGGTGGACCGTCGAGATGCAGGTCAAGGCCGCGCGCGCTGGGCTGAGGACGATCGAGGTCCCGGCCGACTACAAGCGCCGCATCGGCGTGTCCAAGGTATCGGGCACGCTGCGCGGCACGGTGAGGGCAGGGACCAAGATACTCTGGGTGATCGCGCGCGAGGGGATGCGGGGCGCGGGGCCCGGCACGCGTTGACCATGGCAGGGCCACGGATCGGCCTCGGCCTCATGTGCAAGGCGCCCCGCCCCGGCGCGACGAAGACGCGCCTGGCGCGAAGCATCGGCGACGAAGCCGCCGCGCGGCTTTCGCGAGCCTTCCTGGAGGATTGCGCGCGTGCCGCCCGCGATGCCGCCGATCGCGCCGGCCTTGCGACGGTTGCGTTCCATCGCCCGGCCGATGCCGCCGCGGAACTCGGCGCGATCCTGGGGCCGCGCTGGGACCTGGTCCATGCCGAGGCGTGGGACCTGGGCGCGACGATGCGCGAGGCGCTGGCGCTTCTCCTGGATCGCTGCCCTGGCGGCGCGATCCTCATGGGATCGGACGTGCCGCTGATCGACGGCGCCATGATAGCCGCGGCGGCGCGGATCCTGCGCGACGGCGGTGCGCGCGACGTCGCGCTCGTCCCCAGCCCGGATGGCGGCTATTGCCTCGTCGGCGTGCGGTGCATGTCAGCTGCCGCGCCGCTCTTCGCGCCGATGGCCTGGGGCGGGACGGACGTGCTCGCGGAGACGCTGCGCCGCGCCCGGTCGCATGGCCTGGCGACGCATCTCCTGGCGGCGCAGCGGGACATCGACGACGTCGACGACCTCGCCTGGCTGTGGTCCGAAATCAAGGCAAGGCCCCGCGCCGCTCCCGCCACGCGCGCGGCGCTCGGCGAACTGGACCAGGCCCGGTCCCGGGGCGACGCGGGCTTCACGCCGCCTGCAGATCGCGGCTGAGCAGGACCACGTCCACCGGTTCCTCGATCCCGGCGACGTCGATCCTGCGCCGAGACGGCGCGACGGCGCGCGGCGCGTAGCCCTGCGCGAGCGCGAGGTCCCAGGTCGAAGCGAGGACGATCGCCGGCACGGCCTGCGCCTTGGTGGCCTTCTCGAGCTTCGACGCGAGGTTGGCTGCCTCGCCGATGATCGTGTATTCGAGCCGCGCGCCATCGCCGATGCAGCCGAACACCATCGGGCCGCTGGCCGCCCCGATGCCGACCCCCGCGATCGGAGTGCCCTCCCGCCGCAGGCGCTCCAGCCAGGTCGCCGCGGCCACCACGAGCGCCTCCGTCGCGCGCAGGGCGTCCGCGGCATGGCTGGCCGAGGGGGTGGTGGCCCCGAAGCTCGCCATGATCCCGTCGCCGAGGAACTTGTCGATGTTGCCGCCATGGGCGCGGATCGGAGGGATCAGGGTGGCATGGTAGTCGGTCAGGATGCGCACGAGCGTGTCCGGGTCGACGATGCGGGAAAGGGCCGAGAATCCACGCAAGTCCACGAACAGCGTGGCCGCGTCGCGGCGCTCGCCATGGCCCGGCTCGAGCAGCTCCTCCGCCCCGGTGATGCGCGAAGCCACCCGCGGGTCGAAGAAGCGGCGGAGCTCGCGCGCGGCCGCGCCCTCCGTGACCGAGCGGTGCAGGATGCGGCGCGCGCGGGCGATCGACAGCGCGATCACGCCGGTCACCAGCCCTATCGAGACCATCTTGTCGATCTCTGCTCCCCACAGGATCGTCGACGACGTCATGTACACGACGAAGTCACGGGTCACGGCCATCCCGTCCTCTCCCGCCATCGCCGCATAGGCGACCAGGGCGAGCCACCCTGCAGCAGCGACCGCACCAGCCACGACGACGTAGGTCGCCTCCATCCGCAGGGCGCGCAGCGCGATGAAGATGAAGACATAAAGCAGGGTCGGCGCCTTGAGGTAGAAGGCGGCGGCCTGGCCGTACTGGATGTGGAAGCTCCAGATCAGGCCGAGCAGCAGGGTCATGTCGGCGAGGATCGACGCGACCTGGACCGCCGCGGGGATCGGCCCGCGGCAGGCGAGGCGGAACTTTGCGATCGAGAACGCGGCATAGGCCGCAAGCACCCAAGGCACCGGCATGAATGGCGCATCCGCGGGCGACGTGCTCCGCGACAGCGTGTAGAGCGTGACGAAGATCGCGCACAGCGCGAGCTGGACGACGCTCATCAGGATGTCGCCGCGATGCTGCTCCGTGCGGAGTTCATGCCGGACGCGCTCCGGCATGTCCTCCTGCCCGACGCCGCGGCTGAAAACGTCGCCGACCAGGGAGCGCATCGCGTGCCATCGGGCCAGTCGCGCGGCGCCGCCGGCCTGTCCATGACGGCCATCGGACGGAGACGGATCAGTCGCCACGGTCCAGGCCTTTCCCGCACCGCGCTGCCGGCGGGGCGTTGCACCAATCCGGCGGCAGCGATGCCAGGTCCGCCGGATCGTCGATGTCGTGGACGGGCGACAACTCGGCCCAGCGCAGACCGGCCTCCGCGAGACGCGGGCGTGTCTCGTCCATCACGCGCGGATGGCTCCAGGTCATGCCGCGGAAGCAGCGCGCGCAGCCGGGGCGTCGCTGGCCGACGAGCACGTAGCCACCGTCATGCGTCGGCACGAACACGGCGTCGTGTTCGTCCAGGGCACGCGCGGCCTCCTGCAAGTGCCACGCGCCAAGCGCCGGCGAATCGGTACCGATCAGCAGCGCGCGCGGCCAGCGCCGCAGCTGGCGGCCAAGCGCGCGCGCCATGCGCGCGCCCAGGTCGCCCGGGCCTTGCGCAGCCAGCGTGGCGCCGCAGCCTGCCGCCATGGCCTGGAGCGTCGGATGCGGCGCATCGGGCGTCGCGCAGAGTTCGACTGGACCGATATCGGCTGCGACTGCCTGCTCCAGCGCATGGCGCAGCATACGCTCCGCCAGCGCCGCCGCGCCGGCCTCCCCGAGCGCTGGAGCGAGCCGCGTCTTGGCGAAACCCGGGACCGGCGCCTTCGCGAAGACGATGACGGCCGTCGTCATCGATAGGCCTCCGCGATCTGTTCCGGGCTCTCGCCACGCCAGTAGCGCCAGCGCAGCCACCACATCAGGACGATCGTCGGCCAGACGCCACGGCGCTCCCATCGACGGCCCGACGTCGTGACCTTCGCGCGCAGGCAGGCCGGATCGCCGAGCGCCCTGAGCCGACGCGAGATCTCGATGTCCTCCATCAGCGGCTGCACCGGGAACCCCCCGATGCGCTCGAAGGCGTCGCGCGTGACGAAGATCGCCTGGTCTCCCGTCGCGATGCCGGTGAGGCGCGAGCGCAGGTTCATGAGCACCGCGACAACGCGCAGCATAGCGGGCCGGCCCGCGATGCGGACATCGAAGCGGCCCCATTGCGCGCCGCCCTCGATGGCCGCGCGCACGCGGCTGTCGGCCTCCGCCGGCAGGATCGTGTCGGCATGCAGGAAAAGCAGGATCCCCGACCGCGCGAGGCGCGCGCCGGCGTTCATCTGCGACGCCCGCCCGCGCGGCGCGGCGAGGCAGGCATCGACCCACCCGGCGGCCAGCCCCGGGGTATCGTCCGTGCTGCCGCCATCGACGAGGACCAGTTCGACGCCGCGGCGGCGCAGCGCCTGCAGCGGCCGCAGCGCGGCCTCGATCGCGGCCGCCTCGTCGAGGACCGGGATCACGACGGAGAGCGGCGGGGCACCCGTGGCCGCGCGCGTCGTGGGCGTCGTGGGCGTCGTAGTCATGCCGGCCACCGGCCTTTCCGACACTGGAACGTCACTGGACATCTCGCTCGCGGCGCCGCACCGGTTACAGCCGCCATTGCACAGGGCGAGATGTAACCACGCGCATGCGCAGGGCGAACCCGATGCCATGACGCGGGCCGCGACGTGCCAGGCCCGCCGCTGCCGCGCGCGGAGGTCCACCCGGGATGGAATCCATCTACTACGTCATGGCCTGGGCCTGCCACCGGCGGTGCAGGCACTGCTACGACAGCCGGTTCCGGCCCTATGCGCGCGGGGCGCTCGGCGACGTCGTCGACGAGGCGATCCGGAACTTCCCGCGCATCGTCGACCATTTCCCGGAGCGCATGACCTATGTCGACCCGGCTGAGCCTCCGGGCCAGCGCGTCGAGAGGACAGGGCGCATCGTCCTGTCGGGCGGCGAGGTGCTCCTCGATGCCGTGCGCGAGGCCGTGACCTACAAGGTGATCGAGCGCCTGCAGGCGCGATACCGCTCCGTCGGCGGCGCGAGGATCGTCGTGCAGACGACGGGCGACCTGCTCACCGACCGCATCCTGGGCGAGTTGCTGGAGCGCGGCGTGCACATGGTCTCCATCGCCAGCGTCGACGACTTCCATGTCGGCATGGAAGGGCAGGAGAAACAGCGCGCCTTCGTCGAGCGCCTGGCGACGCTGTTCGAGCGCCACGGCATGCGGCAGGCAGGGATCCCGGCGGCGACGCGCGACTGGCGCGAGGAGCAGGGACCGCTCTACGGCTTCTTCGGCGCCACGCCCGACAGCTGGATCGGCAAGCTCTGGCCGCGCGGGCGGGCCTGGGAGAACAGCCTGCCGCGCGCCACGATCGACGACAATTTCTGCAACCGCTGGTCGGGCGGCCTCAATTTCCTGCGCCATGGCTTTGCCGGCAGCGAGGTCTCGGTCGAGCCGGATGGCAGCGTCTATCCGTGCTGCGTCAAGACCGCCCTGCCGCTCGGCAATCTCGTCGAGGAACCGCTGATCGAGATACTCGATTCGCTTGCCGGAATTCCCGCCTTCGAGGCCATCGACGCGGGTCAACCGCAGCGCATGGGCGTCGCGCATGGCTGGGACGAGGCACGGTTCGCCGCAGCGTCGCGCACGACATTGCCGGATGGCCAAGCCTACGAAAACCCCTGCATCGGCTGCGACCGTTTCCACCGCGAGCACCTGGGGCCGGTGATCGCCGATGCGCGGGCAAGGCGGATCGCGGCGCGCGTGGCCCACGCCGGCCCGGTTCCCGCCTGAGACCACGCCCCAGCCAGGGAGGAAGACCTTCATGATCCATCGCCGCCACCTGCTCGCCGTGGCCGCGGCCATGCCACCGCTCTTCCTGGCACGCGCCGCGCGCGCGCAGCCCGCACCGGCCTGGACGGAGGTGCTGGCCAGGGCGCGTGGCCAGACCGTCTACTGGAACGCCTGGGCCGGCGACGAGAAGACCAACGACTTCATCGCCTGGGTCGGTGCCCAGACCAGGGCGCGCCACGGGGTCGCCGTGCAGCATGTCCGCCTCCGGGACACGGCCGAGGCGGTGACGAAGGTGATCGCGGAGAAGGCGGCGGGGCGGCTGCAGGGCGGCGGCGTGGACCTGGTCTGGATCAACGGGCCCAACCTCCTCGCCATGAGGGAACAGGGCCTGCTCCACGGGCCCGTGCTGCCGCTCCTGCCGAACGGGGCGCTCGTCGACACGACGAGGAAGCGCTCCAACGTCGTCGACTTCACCACGCCGGTCGACGGCATGGCGGTTCCGTGGCGCCTCGCGCAGTTCGTCTTCGTCCACGACTCGGCGCGCCTGCGCCCTTCCGACGCGCCGCGCTCGGCACAGGCGCTGCTCGCCTGGGCGCGCCAAAACCCGGGGCGGCTGACGCATCCCAACGTCGCCAACTTCATGGGCTCGACCTTCCTCAAGCAGGCGCTGGTCGACCTGTCACCCGACCCGGACATGTTCCAGCGACCCGCCACGGATGCGGGGTTCGACGCCGCCACCGCGCCGCTCTGGTCCTGGTACGACCAGCTGCGCCCCCTCCTCTGGCGCCAGGGGCGGCAATTCCCCGAGAACGGCGCAGCGCAACGCCAGCTGCTCAACGACGGGGAGATCGACATCATGATGTCCTTCAACCCGTCGGAAGCCGCCGTCGCGGCGCAGGCCGGGCTTCTGCCGGAGAGCGTGCGCAGCTTCACCTTCGCCCGGGGCTCGATCGGCAATACCAGCTTCGTGGCCATTCCCTTCAACGCGGCGAACAAGGAAGGCGCGCTGGTGGTCGCCGATTTCCTGCTCGACCCGGCCAGCCAGGCCCGCGCCGAGGACATCCGCCAGATCGGCAGCGCCAACGTTCTCGACGCCAGCAAGCTCGCGCCGGAGCAGCGGCGGCTGTTCGAGGCGCTGCCCCGCCATCCCGCCCTGCCGGATCCGTCGCAGCTCGGCGAGGTCCAGCTCGAACCGCATGCCAGCTGGATGACGCGCATCGCCGCCGAATGGGGGAGGCGCACCGCGCGATGACGGCGCGCATCCAGGCCCATGCGCTGCTGCGCCTCGCGCCGGGCCTGACGCTCGGCGTCTTCCTCGCGCCCATCGCGGCCGGGCTGGTCGGCACGATCCTGCCGGCGTTCGGCGTATTGCCGGCGCTCGGCGGTGACGGCCTGTCGCTCGCGCCCTGGCGCAGGCTGTCCGAGGCCCCGGGCTTCGCGACCGCGTTGACGCTGACCGTGGCGACCGGCTGGAGCGCCACGCTGCTCTCGATGCTCGTCGCCATCGGCATGGCGGCGGCACTGCACCATCGGCCTTCCGGGCGCCGGCTCGGCGCGTGGATCGCGCCGGCGCTGGCGATGCCGCATTCGGCGCTTGCCATCGGCATGGCGTTCCTTGTCCTGCCCTCGGGCTGGCTCGTGCGCGCCCTGTCGCCCCGGCTCACCGGGTGGAGCCTGCCGCCGGATTTCAGCACCGTCGGCCATGAATCGGGGTGGCCGATCGTCCTCGCGCTCGCGCTCAAGGAAGTACCGTACCTGGTTCTGATGATCCTCGGGGCGCTGAACCAGGTCCCGGCCGAGGCGCAGCTGCGCGCCGCGCGTGCCCTGGGCTACGGGCCCGCGCAGGCCTGGCTCGCGGTGGTGCTGCCTCAGGTGCTGGCGCAGGTCAGGTTGCCGGCGATGGCAGTGCTCGCCTTCTCGCTCTCGGTGGTCGACGTGGCGATGATCCTCGGCCCGGGCAATCCGCCGACGCTCGCGGTGCTGGTGGTGCGCTGGCTCGGCGATCCCGACCCGCGCTGGCTCTTCCCGGCCGCCGCGGCATCGATGCTGCTGCTGGCGCTGGTGGTCGCCAGCCTCGCGGCCTGGCGCGTGGCCGAGGCCGCGCTGCAGGCGACGCTGGCGCGCTGGGCGATGCGCGGCGCGCGCCAGCCGGCGATCGGCCATGTCGCCAACATGGCTGCCGGCGCGGGGATCGCCCTCCTGGCGCTGGCCGCCGCGTCGATGCTGTCGCTCGCGCTGTGGTCCGTCGCGACGCGCTGGCGCTGGCCCGACGCATGGCCGGAAGGCTTCACGGCGGCGACCTGGATCCGACAGGCCGGCACCCTCGCGGGACCCGCCGCGACGACGCTGGCCCTCGGGCTGGCGGCGACGCTGATCGCCCTCGCGCTCGTCCTCGCCTGCCTTGAGCGCGAAGCCCAGGCGAGGAAGGGAACGCCGTCGCGCGGCCTCGCCCTGCTCTACCTGCCGTTGCTGGTGCCACAGGTCGCGTTCCTGTTCGGCCTGCAGGTGCTGCTGGTGCGCCTTGGGCTCGACGGCAGCTTCTTCGCCGTGCTGTGGACGCATCTCGTGTTCGCGGTCCCCTACCTGTTCCTGTCCCTCGCCGATCCCTGGCGCGGCTACGACGATCGCTTCACGCGCAGCGCGCTTTCGCTCGGCGCGTCGCGCTGGCGGGTCTTCTGGCGCATCAAGCTGCCGCTCCTGCTGCCACCGGTTCTGGTCGCCGCCGCGGTCGCCTTCGCGGTCAGCGCCGGGCTCTACCTGCCGACGCTGCTTGCCGGCGCGGGGCGCGTCGCGACCCTGACGACCGAGGCGGTCACGCTGTCCTCGGGCGCGGATCGCCGCGTGATCGGCACCTGGGCGATGCTGCAGGCCGCGTTCCCGCTCGCCGCCTATGGCGCCGCCGTGGCCGGGCCCGCCTTGTCCCGCAGGATTCGCAGATGGCGATGAGCACCCTTCACCTGCAGCAGATCGCGATCGCGATCGGGGGGCGGCACCTGGTCCGCGACCTCTCGGCCGAGATCGCGCCCGGCGACTGCCTGTCGGTCATGGGGCCGAGCGGTTGCGGCAAGAGCAGCCTGCTGGCCTTCGTCTCGGGCACGCTGGGCCCCGCCTTCGCCGCGCGGGGCAGGGTCGCGCTTGGCGATCGCGTGCTCGACGCCGAGCCGCCCGAGCGCCGGCGGCTCGGCATCCTGTTCCAGGACGACCTCCTGTTCCCGCATCTCTCGATCGGCGGCAACCTGGCCTTTGCCCTGCCCGCGGCGATCAAGGGACGCGAGGCGCGGCGCCAGCGGATCGACGCGGCGCTGCGCGACGCCGGGCTAGAGGGCTTCTCCGGCCGCGATCCCGCGACGCTGAGCGGCGGCCAGCGCGCGCGCGTCGCGCTGCTGCGCACGCTGCTCGCCGAACCGCGCGCGCTGCTGCTCGACGAGCCCTTCGCGAAGCTCGACATGGCGCTGCGCGAGGAGTTCCGCCGCCTCGTCTTCGCGCATGCGAGGACGCGTGGCCTGCCGACGATCCTCGTCACCCATGACGAGGCCGATGCGCACGCGGCGGGCGGCGCGGTCCTGCGCCTCGACCCGGGCGCGCGACGATGATTGCATCCGCGGCGCAACCCGGCATCTTCTCGTTGCCTGACCAATGGAGCGCGAGCCGCGACATGCGCGTGGATGCAGGCCCCGGCGAGTTCGAGTCCAGCCTCAAGCCGCTCTGGCTGCGCGCGCAGGCGGGCGATGGGGCGGCGTACAGGCAATGCCTCGACCTGCTCTCCGCGCGGCTGCGCGGCTTCTTCAGGCGCCGCCTGTCCGGCTCGCCCGACATGGTGGAGGATCTCGTCCAGGAGACGCTCCTCGCCATCCACCTGCGACGCGGCACCCACGACCCCGAACTGCCGGTGACCGCCTGGGTCCTCGCCATCGCGCGCCACAAGCTGGTGGACATGTGGCGGCGGCGCGGCAGGCGCGAGGCGCTCCATGACAACGTGGACGACGTCGACGAGCGCTTCCTCGCCGTCGATCCCGTGGATGGCGGCGCGCGGCGCGACCTCGCCGCACTGCTCCGGGAGCTGCCCGAGGCGCAGCGCAGGGCCATCATGCTGACCCGCATCGAGGGCCTGTCGGTGGCCGAAGCCTCGGCGCGCAGCGGCGCGTCCATCTCGGCGATCAAGGTGCAGGTGCATCGCGGCCTCAAGCGCCTCGCCGCTCGCGTGCGCCGCGACGACACGGCATGACGCCGCATCTTCCAGGAGACCCGCGATGAGGACCGACACGCTGATCGAGATGCTGGCGCGCGACGCGGGCCCCGTGCCGCGCGCGCTGGCGGCGCGCCGCCTCGCGCCGGCCGCGCTCGCGGGGCTGCTTGCCAGCGCGACGATCGCGGTCGCGATCCTCGGCGCGCTCCCCGCGTCGATGTTCGCGTCGCACGTACCGTGGAGCAAGGTCGCCTATGCCGGCGCGCTCGCCCTCGCCGCAGGCTGGCTGGCCGCGCGGCTATCCCGTCCCGCGGCGCCGGTCGAGCGGCCGCGCGCCGCGACGATCGCCGTCATGCTGGCCATGGCGGCGATCGGCGCCGCGTCGCTCTGGGCCGAGCCGCCGGGTGCTCGGCTGGCGGCCCTGCTGGGAGGTTCCTGGAGTACCTGCCCATGGAGCGTGCTCGCCCTGTCGCTGCCTGCGCTCGGCGCCACGCTCCTTGCCATGCGGGGCCTCGCGCCCACGCGCCTGCGCGCGGCAGGAACCGCGGCCGGTCTGCTCGCCGGCGCGGTCGGCGCGATCGGCTACGCCCTGCACTGCCCCGAAGCCGCGCTCGCCTTCGTCGCCGCGTGGTACACGGCCGGCATCGCGCTCGCAGGCGCCCTCGGCGCGGCGCTCGGCCCGCTCGTCCTGCGCTGGTGAGCGGGCCGGCCCTGCCTCAGTCGTCCAGCCCCGGCGTGGGCAGCAGCGGCGGGTCCGAGACCTCGACCAGGTGCGCGCGGTCGAAGCCGTTGAAGGCCGTGCGCAGCGCGGCGCCGTAGGCGCCGAGCTGGCCGACCTCGATCCAGTCGCCCTCGCGGATGTCGTCGGGCAGGGCGAAGGGCCCCGCCATCCGGTCCGCGGAATCGCAGGTCGGCCCGAGGAAGACGAAGTCGCGCAGCGGTGCCGCCGACGCGCGCAGCGCGCGGACCGGGAAGCGGAAGGCAGGCACGCCCGCGTCCGACAGCGATCCGTAGACCCCGTCGTTGACGTGGAGCGCGTCGCCGCGCCGCGCCTGCACCTGCAGGACCACGGAACCGGCACCAGCGACCAGCGCGCGGCCGGGCTCCGCCCAGAGCCGCGCCCGGGCGAGATGCGCGGACCCCGCATGCGCGGCCGCGATCGTCGCGAAGAACGCGCCGGGGGGCGGCACGTCGGCGTCGGGATAGGAGACGGGGAACCCGCCGCCGACATCGAGCACGTCGATCGCGACGCCCGCCGCGCCGGCGACGGCGTCGGCCAGCGCGATCGCGCGCGCATAGGCCTCGGGCTCGAGGCATTGCGAGCCGACATGGAACGAGATCCCGAGGCTGGAGGCCAGTGGGCGGCAGCGGCGCAGCAGCGCCGCCGCCTCGTCGAAGCCGGCCCCGAACTTGCCCGAGAGGTCGTGGCGCGCCTGCCCCTTCGGCAGCGCGATGCGCACGACCAGCACGAGCTCGCCCGGCCGCGCGCCCGTCTCGTCGATGAGCTTGGCGAGCTCGGCCTCGGAATCGAGCACGAAGTCGCGCACCGCGTGGCGATGGAAGGCCTCGCGGATCGCGGCGCGCGCGCGCACGGGATGCATGTAGTGGATCGCCGCCTCGCGCCCGAACATCGAGCGCACGAGCGCGATCTCCGCCGGCGAGGCGCAGTCGAAATGGCGCACGCCGCCGTCGCGCAGCGCGCGCAGCACGCGCGGGTCGGCGTTGCACTTCACGGCGTAGAGCGTGTCGCCGGGGAAGCCCTCGACGAAGCGGCGCGCGGCGCGGCGCAGCGTCGCCGGGCGCAGCGCGTGCAGCGGCTCCTGCGGGCGCTCGCGCGCGACGACATCGTCGAGCGCGGGAAGGACCGCCGGCGCGGGGAGCACCCGGCCACGGCGAAGGGGGGAGACGGCGATGCGAAGCGGCGACCTGGTCATCTCGACGACATCCTCGTGCGAAGAGGCGCTCGCGGAGGGTCGGGGATCGCGTCGACGCGATTGGCTTCAGGGCTCGGGGCCCCGGAGGTCTGCGGCAGGCGAGATCCCGTTCCCCCCGGGGCGCGCCGGCCCATGGATGGCCGGCTTTCCCGAAGGGACGCGTGACGTCGTTGCTTGACCTCGAGCGCTCGGTGGCCCGGCGCGGGACCTGCGTCCCGGGCCGTGGCGCAGCCTCGCGGGCCTGGGGCACGTGCGAATTGCGTCGGCGCGCCAGATGCGCACGCCGCGCCGGAATTCAAGTGGCGGTCGCGCGCGGGGGCGCGCAGCGCTCCGGGCGCCGCGGGTCCGCCATCAGCGACAGGTACTCCCACGCGATCGTCGCCGCGGCGAGCGCGGTGACCTCGGCATGGTCGTAGGCGGGCGCCACCTCCATGACGTCCATGCCGACGAAGTCGAGCGGCCCGAGCGCGCGCAGGATCGCCTGCGCCTGCCAGGTCGCCAGCCCGCCGATCTCCGGCGTGCCGGTGCCCGGCGCGAAGGCCGGGTCGAGCGCGTCGATGTCGAAGGAGAGATAGGCGGGCACGCCACCGGCCACGCGCAGGATCTCCGCCGCGGTCGCGGCGGGGCCGGCCTCGTGGACGCGCTGCGCATCGAGCACGGTGACGCCGCGCGCGAGCGTCCAGTCCCAGGTCGCGCGGTCGACCGGGCTGCGGATGCCGACCTGGACCATGCGGCGCGGATCGACGAGCTCCTCCTCGATGGCGCGGAAGAAGACGGAGCCATGGCCCATCGGCTGGCCGAAGCTGTCGGGCCAGGTATCGACATGCGCGTCGAACTGGACGAGCGCGAGCGGCCTGCCTAGGCGGCGGCGCAGCGCGCGCAGCAGCGGCAGCGTCGCGCCATGGTCGCCGCCCAGCGCGACGACATGCGCGAGGTCCGCCACCTGCGCCTCGATGCGCGCGAAGCTCGCCGGGATGTCGCCCAGCACGGTCGCGAGGTTGCCGATGTCGGCGAGGTCGAGCGCCATCGGGTCGCGCCAGCTCGCCGGATGGACGCCGTCGCGCAGCATGCGGCTGGCGGCGCGGATCGCGGCCGGGCCCTCGCGCGCGCCGGCGCGGTTGGTGGTGCCGAGGTCGATCGGCAGGCCGGCGACGCAGAACGCCGCCGAGCGCTCGCCGCGCGCGATGCCCATGAAGCCCGGGCCGAGGGCATAGGTCGGCGTCGTGGCCATGCGTGTCGGCTCCGGCCTGTGTCGCGGGGAAGGGGCAGTCTAGCCGCGCGGCGGGTCGATGTCCGCGCCGCCCGCGCGCCGCCACAGCCAGGAGAGCGCCTCGCCGATCCTGACGTCGCCGCGCCCGCCGATGGCGACGGGCGGCACCAGCGCCTGCGGCGCGCTGGCGCGGCGCGCGACGGCGAAGGAAAAGACATAGGCCGGCTCCTGGCCCATGCGCAGGTCGGTGACGCGCACGGTGCCGTCGCGCTCGTCGAGGCGATAGAAGCCGCGGCTGAATTCGGCGACGAGCTCCACCGCCGCGATCCCGCGCAGTTCCTCGCGCAGCGACGCGTCGAGCGGATGGGCCGAGAAGCGGACCGGGCGGTCGCCGTCGCGCAGGGAGCGGAAGCCCTCCTCGTAGCCGTCCCGCCGCATCACCAGCACGCGCCACAGCACGGTGTTGAAGGGCGTCGGCGTCACCAGCACGCGCTCGATCGCCGCCGCGTCCGGCCGCGCGGCGAGCTGCGCGCGCACCACGCCCTCGACATGGTGCTGCGCGGCGGCGCTCCAGGCGAGATAGGCGGTCGAGAGCGCGAGGCCCGCGAGGTTCCAGCGCCCGCCGCGCGGCCAGCGCAGCGCGAGCGCGCCGGCAAGGCCCGCGAGCAGCGGCAGCGTGTAGAGCGGGTCGATGATGAAGATGCTGCCGAGGCCGACAGGCCGGTCCGAGAAGGGCAGCGCCAGGCGCGTGCCGTAGACCGTCATCGCGTCGAGCAGGGCATGGGTCGAGAGCGCGAGGAAGGTCGCGACCAGCCAGCCCGGCAGGTCGCGCCAGCGCGCGCCCGGCGGCGCGCGGCGCGCCTCGATCGCCGCGATGGCGGCGGCCAGTGGCGGCGTGGCGAGCGCCTGCCAGAAGAAGGCATGGGTCTGCGCGCGGTGCAGGACCATGTCGCGCACCGCGTCGCCGTGGTCGATGGCGACGTCGAGGTCCGGCAGCGTGCCGAGCACCCCGCCCCAGAGCGCAGCGCGCCAGGGCGGGATCCGGCGGCCCATGACGGCGACGCCGACCGCCGCGCCGAGGGCGAATTGCGAGAGCGAGTCCATGGCGATGAGATGGTGCGGGCGGGCGATTTGGAAGTGTCTAGAATGGCGGCGGAGCCGGTTCGCGCGGCGGAGATCGCGCGGCGGCACGCCCCGTCGAGCCCGTTCCGCAGCCTGGCCGACCTCAAGGGCCGCAAGGTCGCGCATACGTCGCAATCGTCGAATTCCGGGAACCTCGCGCCGCGCGTGCTCTCCCCGCCGCAAGGCCTGGTGCCGGACCAGGACTACAGGCCGCTGATGTCGGGCGGCCACGACAAGTCGATCCTCGGCGTCTCGCGCGGCGACTACGAGATGGGCGCGGTCGCCGACGACGTGCTCGAGCGGATGGTCAACCGCGGCACGGTCAGGCGCGAGGAGTTCCGCACGATCTACACGAGCGACGTCTTCCCGACGAACGGCTACGTCCACGCGCATGACCTGAAGCCGGCGCTCTCGGCGCGGATCCGCGAATGCTTCTTCAACTACGCGTTCAGCGAGAAGGAGAAGCGCGAGTTCAACGGCGAGGACCGCTACGTGCCCGTGAACTACAAGGACCAGTGGGCGGTGGTGCGCGAGGTGGCGGAGAAGTCGGGCGTGCCGTTCAACCGGCGCAACTACGAGGCCGAGGCGAAGCGCGAGGCCGAGGCGCAGGCGAGGCGCCAGCAGCAACAGCAGCAGCAGGCGCCGAGCGCCACGCCGGCGCCCGCGGCGAAGCCCTGACGGCGCGAGGCGAGGAAAACCCTCTCCAGGGCAGGAATTCGCACGCATTCCTGCCCTGGAGAGACCTTCCCGCTACCGCTCCAGCGACGCCAGCAGCGCCTCGACCCGGCGCGCGATGCCGTCCCAGCGCAGGATTCCCGCATGGCCGAGGCCCGGGACGTCCTCGTAGCGCGCGCCAGCGCCGGCGGCGGCTGCCTGCTCCACCCAGCGTCGCGCGAAGAGCGGCAGCGTGTTGTCGTCGCGCATTCCCGTCGCCGCGATCACCGGGGTGCCGGGCGCGATGGACGCCGCGAAGTCGAGCGGGTTCAGGCTGTTGAGCCATGGCCGGTCGCCATGGCCGCGCTGGGCGTTCCTGTGCCGGCGCCAGGGCGGGACGTCGCAGGGGCAGCCCAGCAGCAGCGCCGCATCCGCCGCGCCGGGATGGCGACCGAGGACGAGCGCGGCCGTGGCGGCGCCGCCGGAATGCCCGACCAGCACGACATGGCGCGGGCGCTGCGCCAGCCTGAGCGTGGCGAGCGCGCCGGCGACGCGCGCGATGTTCACGCTCGTGTAGTCGTCGTCGCGCGGATTGGCCCAGCCGCTCGAATCCCCGGCCGGGCTGCGATATCCAGGGCGGATCATGAGCGCCACGACGCGGTCCCTGGTCGCCAGCGCCTCGCCCACCCGCATCCAGGCATCGACGTGGCGCTGCTCGAGCGAGCCGGTGCCGTCGCCATGGATCATCACGACGAGCGCGCGCGGCGGCGTGGCCGCGTCGCGCGCGACCTCGCCCGCCGGCACGAGCGCAAGGCACCCGCCCTGCCCGTCCGATGCCGCGCGCCCGGCGGGCAGTTCCGCGCAGGCCTGCGCGCGCGCCGAGGATGCCGGCAGGAGCGCGAGCAGCATCGCCACCGCAAGCCCGGCGAAGGCATGTCCCGGGAAGGCCTGCTTCATCGCTCCACGCGAAACGTCATCCGCGCAAATCCTATCCAGACAAGCATCCGCGGAGAAATGGTTGTCGATCGGATTTCCCGGCCGCCATAACTTCCCGAGGATGATCCGCTCCGATCCCCATCCCGCCCGCCTCGTCCCGAACCCGCGGCTGGACCGTGCATCGGCCTATCCGGACGCGCTCAAGCCGATCCTCTCGCTGGCGGCGGAGGAGGAGGCGCGGCGCGAGATCGCGTCCTGGACGGGCTACGCGCCGACGCCGCTGCGCGGCCTGCCCGCGCTCGCGCGCGAGCTCGGCCTCGCCACCATTTCCTTCAAGGAGGAGCAGCACCGCTTCGGCCTGCGCAGCTTCAAGGCGCTGGGCGGCGCCTATGCGGTGAAGAAGCTCGCCGCGGCGCCGGGCGGGCCACCCGCCGCCGTGTGCTGCGCGACCGATGGCAACCACGGGCGGTCGGTCGCGTGGGGCGCGCGCGAGGCCGGGCTGCGCTGCGTGATCTACATCCACGAGGGCGTGAGCGAGGGCCGCGCGCAGGCGATCCGCGGCTTCGGCGCCGAGGTGCGCCGCGTGCCCGGCAACTACGACGATTCCGTGCGCATCGCGGCCGCCGACGCGGCGCGCGAGGGCTGGACCGTGGTCTCCGACACGTCCTGGGAAGGCTACCAGGACATCCCGCGCGACGTGATGCAGGGCTATGGCGTGATGGTCGGCGAGGCGATCGCGCAGGGCGGCGGCGAGGCAAGCCCGCCGACCCATGTCTTCGTGCAGGGCGGCGTCGGCGGCATCGCCGCGGCGACGGTGGCGCATCTCTGGGAGCGCTTCGGCGCCGCGCGGCCGCGCGTGGTCGTGGTCGAGCCGGACAAGGCCGACTGCCTGACGCGCTCGGCCGAGGCGGGACGCGTCGTGCATCTCTCCGGCGACCTCGACACCATCATGGCCGGCCTGTCCTGCGGCGAGCCCTCGCCGCTCGCCTGGGCGGTGCTCGATCCCGGTGCCGACGCGTTCATGGCGATCGCCGACGCGTCGATCGCGCCGGCCATGCGGCTCCTCGCGGCGGATGGCATCGTGGGCGGCGAGTCCGGCGTGGCGGGCCTCGCGGCGCTGCTTGTCGCGGCGGGCGACGCGGCGATGCGCGCGGCGCTCGGGCTCGACGCGTCGTCGCGCGTGCTGCTCTTCGGCACGGAGGGCGCGACGGACCC
>Ga0068877_10000666_pt1 | contig 29396 bp, 26 predicted proteins | sample NOAtaG_FD_66437 | JGI IMG/M metagenome (GOLD analysis project Ga0068877, IMG submission 66437) | Freshwater lake microbial communities from Lake Erie, under a cyanobacterial bloom - NOAA_Erie_Diel6S_1000h metaG | ecosystem: Environmental > Aquatic > Freshwater > Lake | place: USA: Ohio, Lake...
ATGCCCTGCTGCGAACGCACCACCTCGTGCAGCTGGCGCACCAGCTCCTGGGTGGCCGCGGCTTGCGCGGTGGCGGTCTTCTGCGTGTCTTCCAGCGCACCCCGCACCTCGGCGGCTTCGCGGCCCAGCGTGGATGCCTTGGGTGCGAGGGCCTGCACCAGGCGCTGGTCGTCATGCACGACGTCGGGCAAGGCAACGCCGCCTTCGGTCGCGTGGTCGGGTACGGCACGGCGAAAAAGTGTCAGCATGGGGCACTCCGGTTGAATGAGGAAAGAGCGGGCCGGACGATCGGGCACGAAGTCGGCGCAGGCAGCGGCGCCGTCACCAGTCGCGCAGCTTGGTGCGCAGCCGCGCGATGCTCTGGCTGTGCAGCTGGCAGACGCGGCTCTCGGTCACACCCAGCACGGCGGCGATTTCCTTGAGGTTCATGTCGTGCTCGTAGTACATGCTCATCACGTACTGCTCGCGCTCGGGCAGGTTCTTGATGGCGTCGACGAGCGCCTGGCGCATGCGCTGGTCTTGCAGCCGCGCCACGGGGTTGGCGTCGGCGTCCATGACGTGGCGGTCGAGGTAGTCGTCGTCGCCGTCGTCGCCGCTCATGTCCTCGAGGTAGATCAGCTGCGTGCCACGCACCTTGCCCAGCAGTTCCTGGTAGTCGGTGAGCGACAGCCCCATCTCGCGCGCGATCTCGCTTTCGCTCGGGGCGCGGCCAAAGCGCTGCTCGAGCTTGTGCACGGCGGCCTCGATGCTGCGCTGGTGGCGGCGGTCGCCCCGGCTCATCCAGTCGTTGCCGCGCAGCTCGTCGAGCATGGCGCCGCGGATGCGCTGGGTGGCGAAGGTCTCGAACTGCACGCCCTGGCTGGCGTCGAAGCGCGACAGCGCGTCGTTGAGGCCGATCATGCCGACCTGGATGAGGTCGTCGAGTTCGACGTTGGCCGGCAGCTTGGCGATCATCTGGTGCGCGAGGCGGCGCACGAGCGGGCTGTACTGCTTGAGCAGAGCGCCGGAGTCGAGTTGTCCCTTGGCGGTGTACATGGTCTTTTGGGCCTCTAGCGTTGGGCGACGGCGCGGCGCGGGCCGGCGGCAGGGGAAAGGGTCTTCGGAGCGGCTTGAGCAGCTGCCTTCGGCGTGTAGCGCGCCACGGTGGTGGACACCGGGGGTGGCGCAGCGACCGAGGGCACCGCACCAGCGGCCTCGAGCCCCAGCTGGGCGGCCAGCAGGCGCGCCAGGTCGGCATCGACCGGCGCATCGCTCGCCTGCGCCGGGTCGATGAGCGCGTGGTGCACCAGCAGCGCGCCCAGGAAATTCTCGGCGCAGCTCGCCAGGCTCTGCACGATGGCCGTGGCGCGGGGCGAACGGGCCGGCAGCGCCAGCAGCAGATCGAAGGTGAGCAGGTCGCAGCGTGTGGCCAGCAGCTTGGCGCCGGCGTAGGCGTGCTTGATGCTTTCGGGATGGTCGGCGCCGAGCAGCATCGGCCGCGCGGCGCGGCGCTTGAAGATGCGGGCCAGGTCCATGGCGTCGGCATGCACCACCACGACGTCGGCCGCCGGGTGCGCCCGTTGCGCGGCGTCGATCAGCCCCGAGGCGTCGCCGCGGGTATCGACATAGGCCGTGGCCAGGCCGCCGGCCGCAAGATAGGCCACCTGCGGCGCCAGCGTCTCGATGCACAGCGCGAGGTCGACGGCAGCCAGTTCGGCCGGCGGCGGGCTGTTGGTGGCGGCATCGACCACCAGCACCTGGCGGCCCTGCGCAGCCAGTGCCGCGGCCACGCGGTCGAGCACGATGCCGCCGAAGGCCACGTGCGGGTTGGCCACCAGCGGCAGCACGGCGCGGCGGCGGCCGGCGAACAGGCGGCGCAGGCCGTCGGCCTGGTCTTGCGGCACGCGGCCGTCCGTCGGATCGAGCAGATCCAGCGGCATCGGGCGCGACGAGGGGTAGAAGTCGGGCATGGTCAGCGTCGTGCGTTGCGTCAGGCCCGCAGGCCGTTGACCGCGGCAGCCGCCAGCCCGGCGGCCGAGGCGTTGGCGGCCGGCAGGCCCGCGAAGACCAGGTTCACTTCCTGCGCATCCAGGCGCCACGCCGGCGCCGCAACGGCCTTGAGCGCCCGCTGCACCAGCGCGTTGGCCGACAGGCGGTGCCAGTCCTCGGGCACGCGCTGGCCATTGGCCACCGCCAGCACCTTCAGGCGATGGCGGATCAGCGCGTCCAGCGCCGGGCCCAGCTTGACGGCCTCGTCGATCTTCGACAGCACGACGCCGCGACATTGCGTGCCCGGCTGCGTGGCGGCGTAGCCGGCGATCTGGTCTTCGATGGTCTCGCCCTGGGCCGAGGCGTTCAGCACCAGCAGCTTCTGGATCGAGCGGTGCGACACCATCTCGAGCAGCTCGCGGGTGCGGGCATCGCGCTGCGCCATGCCGGCGGTGTCGATGAGCACCATGCGCTTGGCGGCCAGCAGGTCGAGCAGGTCGTCGAGCGAGGCGCGGTCGTGCGCGGTGTGCACCGGCACGCCGAGGATGCGGCCGTAGGTGCGCAACTGCTCCTGCGCGCCCACCCGGTAGGCGTCGAGCGTCACCAGGCCCAGTTCGGCCGCGCCGTGACGGGCGGCGAAGGCGGCTGCCAGCTTGGCGGTGGAGGTCGTCTTGCCGACGCCCGTGGCGCCGATGAGGGCGAACACGCCGCCGGTGTCCTCGAGCGCCTGTTCGCGCTCGCCCGTCATCAGGTTGCGCTCCAGCACGCCGGCGGCCCAGGTGGACTCGTCGATGTCGGTGGGCAGGTTGTGCACCAGCTGGCGGATCAGCGCCGGCGAGAACCCGGCGTCGAGCAGGCGCTGCGACAGCTGGGCCTGGCGCGGATGGCGCTGCAGCTTTTCCATGAAGGCCAGTGCGCCGAAGCGCTGTTCGATCAGGCCGCGCATCGAGCGCAGCTCACCCATCATCTCCTGCTGCTCGATGCGGCTGGCCGCGGGCGCGGCCGGCACCGGGGTCATCATCGGGGCCATGCCCTTGGCCACGATGGGCTGCGCCGCCAGCGGCGGTTGCACCGTCTGCAGCGGCTGCACTGCGGCGTCGGCGCCATGCAGTTCCTCGCGCAGCACCGGCACGTCGCGGCCGGCCAGCGGGTCGGCGGCGGCCGGGCCCTGGCCGTCTCGCGCCTGGCGCGCCGCCGTCAGGCGGGTGCGGGCGGCGGCGATCGGGCTCACGCCCGGGCCTGCCGGCACCGGCTCGGGCTCGGCCGGTGTGGCGCTGGCCTCGGCGGCCAGCTCGGCCTCGCGCCGCTTCAGCATGCGCTGGCGCACGTAGTCCTGGAAGCTGAGCGTGCTCATCTGCAGTTGCTCGACGTCGCTCTCGACCTCGGCACGGGTCGAAGGCGCAGCCGGCGCGTCGGCGGCAAAGTCGAAGGCCGGTTCCTGGCGCTCGTAGCCCCGCGGTCCGCTGTGCCGCTCGGGCTCGGCGCGCGCCGGCAGCACGACGTTGCCACGCGGGCGTGCCGGCTGCGGCCCGGCCGCGGGCTGGGGCGGCTGCGCGGCAGCCGGCGCGGCCCGCACCGACTCGGCGCCGGCGCGCACGCGCTCCAGTTGCTGGATGCTCTCGGGTGCCATCGCCAGCACCTCCACGCCTTCGGCGCAGGGGCGGGTCGACATGACGACGGCGTCATCGCCAAAGGCCTGGCGCACCAGGGCCAGGGCGTCGCGCGAGGTGCGGGCAGTGAATCGCTTGACGTTCATGACGCGGTTCCGAGTTGACCGACGCGGTGGCCGATGACCGAGCCGATGCGGATGGAGTGGGTTTCAGGAATCTCGCTGTGCCCGAGCACCTTCAGGCGCGGCGCGCTGCGCTTGAGCAGGCGCGACAAGGGCGCGCGGATGAGGTCCGGCACCAGCAGGCAGGCCGGCAGTCCCATGTCCTCCTGGCGCTTGGCGGTATCGGCAGCGTTGCGGGTGAGGGTGTCGGCCACGCCGGGGTCGAGCGCGGCGCCGTGCGGGCTGGACAGGGCGTGAGCCACCAGGCGCTCGAGCTCGGGGTCGAGCGCGATGACGTCCAGCTCCTTGGTCGAGCCATAGATCTGCTGCACGATGGCCGGCGCCAGGTGCACGCGGATGCGGCGCGCCAGTTCGGCCGGGTCGGTGGCGGTGGCGGCGTGCTCGGCCAGGCACTCGATGATCGAGCGCATGTCGCGGATGTGCACGCCTTCCTCCAGCAGCAGCTGGAGCACTCGTTGCAGGGTGGCGATTCCGACCATCTTGGGTACGACGTCTTCGATGAGCTTGGGGGCGAGCTTGGTGACGTGTTCGACGAGGCTCTGGGTCTCGACGCGGCCCAGCAGACGGGCCGCATTCACTTGCATCAAGTGTGAGAGGTGGGTCGCCACGACGGTGGCGCAATCAACGACCGTAAATCCGGCCATTTGGGCTGCTTCCTTGTGGCGCTCGTCGATCCACACCGCGGGCAGGCCGAAGGCCGGGTCGATGGTGCGCTGGCCGGGCAGCTGCTGGGTGGCTCCGCCCGGATTGATGGCCAGCCACTGGCCCGGGAAGGCCTCGCCCTCGCCCACCACGGCGCCGCGCAGCATGACGCGGTACATGCTGGGCTTGAGCTCGACCAGGTTGTCGCGGATGTGCACCGGCGGCGGCAGGAAGCCGACGTCCTGCGCGAACTTCTTGCGCACGCCCTTGATGCGCGCCAGCAGATCACCGTTGCGCGCCTTGTCGACCAGCGCGATGAGCCGGTAGCCGACCTCCAGGCCCAGCGTGTCGACGGGCGTGAGGTCGTCCCAGGTGGCTTCGGTGGAAGCCGGCTGCACGTCGGTGCCGCTGGCCTGCGCGGGCGCCTCGGCGGCCTTCTTGCGCGCTCGCGAGAGCTGCCAGGCCAGCAAGCCCAGCCCGCCGGCGACGAGCAGGAACACCAGGTGCGGCATGCCCGGCACCAGGCCGAGCAGGCCGATGATCCCGGCCGCCACGCCCAGCGCCTGGGGCGAATCGAACACCTGGCCACGGATCTGCGTGCCGATGTCGGCTTCCTTGCCCACGCGCGACACCACCATGGCGCTGGCCACGCTGATCAGCAGCGCCGGGATCTGCGCCACCAGCGCGTCGCCCACGGCCAGCGTCACGTAGCTCTGCGCGGCCTCGCCGGCGCTCATGCTGTGGCTGATCATGCCGATGGCGAAGCCGCCGACGATGGTGATGAACAGGATCAGCAGGCCGGCCATCGCGTCGCCACGCACGTACTTGCTGGCGCCGTCCATGCTGCCGAAGAAGTCGGCTTCTTCCGCCACTTCCAGGCGGCGCTGGCGCGCCATCTTCTCGTCGATGAGACCGGCGTTGAGGTCGGCGTCGATGGCCATCTGCTTGCCGGGCATGGCGTCGAGCGCGAATCGCGCGCCGACCTCGGCAATGCGCTCGGCGCCCTTGGTGACGACGACGAAGTTGATCGTCACGAGGATCGCAAACACGATCAGGCCGACGGCGAAGTTGCCGCCGATGATGAAGTGGCCGAAGGCCTCGATCACCTGCCCTGCGGCGCCGGGGCCGGTGTGGCCCTCCATCAGCACCAGGCGCGTGGAGGCCACGTTCAGGCTCAGGCGCAGCAGCGTGGCCAGCATCAGCACGTTGGGCAGCGCCGAGAAGTCCAGCGGCTTCACCATGCGGGCCGAGACCATGATGATCACCAGCGCCATCGCGATGTTGAAGGTGAACAGCACGTCGAGCACGAAGCCCGGCAGCGGCAGCACCATCATCGCCAGCATCATGATGATGAAGACCGGCAGCACCATCTGCTTCACGGCGCTGGCGCGGGCGCCGCCGAACCAGGTGTTCAGTTGTTGGGCCAGGCCGTTCACAGCGGCGGCTCCTCAGTGCGGCGGCCGGAGGCGGCAGCCGTGGGGTTGTTGAGCGGGTCCAGGTCTGCCGGCACCTCGGGCACCGGCGCCGGCGGCGTGCTGGCATGCACGGCCATGGCATCGCGCACCTGGTAGACCCAGGCCAGCACCTGCGCCACCGCCGTGAACAGCCGCGCCGGCACCTCGTGGTCGAGCTCGCAGTGCGTGTACAGCGCCCGCGCCAGCGGCGGCGCCTGCAGCACCGGCACCTGGTGCTCGCGCGCCAGGTCGCGGATCTTGAAGGCCAGCAGGTCGGCGCCCTTGGCCACCACGCGAGGCGCGGCCATCGTGGCCTCGTCGTACTTCAATGCCACCGCGAAGTGGGTCGGGTTCATGACCACGAGGTCGGCCTGCGGCACCGCGGCGAGCATGCGGCGGTTGGCCATCTCGCGCATCTTCAGCTTCAGCTTGGCCTTGACTTCGGCGTTGCCCTCGACCTCCTTGTATTCCTTCTTCATTTCCTCGACGCTCATGCGCAGACGGCGCATCAGCAGCTGGCGCTGCAGCGGCACGTCGACCAGCGCAAAGAGCGCCAGCACCACCAGCACCAGCAGCAGGCCACCCATCACCAGGCGGCCGCTCTCGGCCAGTGCGGCCGGCAGCGGCAGCGTCAGCAAGGCGGCGTGCTCCATCCAGTGCTGCCCCAGATAAACCGCGCCGACCACGCCCAGCACCACGGCCAGCAGGCAGGCCTTCAGCGTGGTGGCCAGTTGCTGCAGCGAGAACAGGCGCCCGAAGCCGCTGAGCGGGTTGATCTTGTCGAAGGTGGGCTCGAGCGCCTTCAACGAGAAGTTCCACCCGCCCGCCAGCAGGCCGGAGGCCAGCGCCGCGACGACGACGATGCCGAACACCGGCGCCAGCAGCCACATCATCTGGGCGCCCTGCTCCGCCAGGTGCTCCACCATCGCGGCCGGCGTGGCCAGCCGGGTGGCGTCGAAGCGCAGGCCGGCGGCGAGCAGCCGGCCGCTGGCGTCGACCAGCGTGCCGCCCGTCAGGGCCAGCAGCGCGATGCCCAGGCCGAGGGCGCCGAGGTGGCCGAGGTCGCGCGAGCGCGCCACCTGGCCTTCGCGGCGCGCCTTGTCGATCTTGCGCTGCGTGGCAGGTAGGTTGCGGTCTTGTGACTGGTCTTCGGCCATGGAAAAAGGCTCCAGTCCTCAGGGGACAGGAGCCTTCTCATGGTGCCGCGGGGCTGCCGCGGCTTGAGCCGGATAAGCGGTGGTTCGGGGGCGCTTATGGCGCTGCCGGGCCCCGCCTGCCGCTCAGAAACCGAGACTGGCGAGCAGGTCGTCGACCTCGCCCTGGTTGCTGACCACGTCGGCACGGCCCTCGGGGTTCACCACCGGGCCGTTGAGCACGTTCGGATCGACCTTCTCGCGCTGATCGGGCGGCACCACCTGCACCAGCAGCTTGACGAGGCTGTCCTCGAGGTCGTTGGCCAGCGCCACCACCTTGGCCACGACCTGGCCGGTGAGGTCGTGGAAGTCCTGCGCCATCATGATGTCGGTGAGATGGCCGTCGATGGAGGCCGTGCGCGTCTCGACGTCGTGCACGAAGTTCATCACCTGGCCGCTGGCGACGGCCTTGACGGGGTCGGCGACGATGGCGCGGGCCATCTCGCGCGTGGCCTCGCTGATGGCGGCATGCTCGAGCTTGGCCTGGTCGACCGAGTTCAGCACCTTGTCGGCGGCGGCGGCCGTCTTGGTGGCGATGTAGCTCAGCCGGCTGCGCGCATCGGGCAGGCCGTCGGTGGCCACCTGCAGCTTGGGCATCACGCCCAGTTGCTGCATCGTGTCGTGCAAGAGGCGCGTGATGCTGCCCAGCTGCTGAAAGACCTCGGGGGACACGGCCAGCGTCTCGGCGGGCCTGAGTTGTTCTGCGGCGTCCATCTTCATGGGGTGGTTCTCCGTGGGGGCAGGGGCGGGCGTGGTCAGGCGGGCGTGGCCAGCTTCTGCAGGATCTTCTGCACCTTCTCTTCCAAGGTGGCCTTGGTGAAGGGCTTGACGATGTAGCCGGCAGCGCCGCTTTGCGCCGCCATCACGATGTCTTCCTTGCGCGCCTCGGCCGTGACCATCAGCACCGGGATGTGGCGCAGCGATTCGTCGGCCTTCACGGCCTTGAGCAGATCGAAGCCGTTCATGTTGGGCATGTTGATGTCCGAAACGACGAAGTCGAACTTGCTGTTCTTCAGCATGTTCAGCGCCACGGCGCCGTCTTCGGCCTCGTCGGCGTTGTTGCAGCCCATCTCCTTCAACAGTCCCCGGACGATGCGGCGCATCGTGGAGAAGTCGTCGACGATCAGGAACTTCAGGTCGGTGGTGTTCATGGACGAGGCCTTGGCCGGGAGAGGTGGGCGGGTGGGGTCTTCAGGGGCTTATCGGGCGCTGCCGTCCGGACTTGAGTCGGCAGCGGCAGCGGGCGCCGCCTGCGGCACCTGCGGGCCGCGGAACACACGTTCCTCGGCTTCGCGCGTCATCACGACGATGCTGATGCGGCGGTTGGTGGGGGCCAGCGGGTCGCGGCGGTCGAAGGGGTGGCTGGCGGCCAGGCCCTGCACGCGCAGCACCTGGTCTTCGGGCAGGCCGCCGACCAGCAGTTCGCGCCGCGAGGCGTTGGCACGGTCGGCGCTGAGTTCCCAGTTGCTGTAGGCCCGATCGCCGGCGGCGAACGGCTGCGCGTCGGTGTGGCCTTCGAGCGTGAGCCGGTTGGGCACGGTGGCCAGGATGCCCCCCATGGCCTGCAGCAGCCGCCGCATGTAGGGCTGCACGCCCGCGCTGCCGCTGGCGAACATCGGCCGGCCGTCTTCGTCGAGGATCTGGATGCGCAGGCCGTCGGCCGTCATCTCCATGCGGATCTGCGCCGACAGCGCCTTGAGTTCGGGGTTGGCGGCCAGCGCCTCCTCGACCTTCTTCTGCAGGTTCTCCAGGCGCGCCACCTCGGCGCGGACCTGCTCGGCCTTGAGCTGGTGGATGTTGACGGTATCGCGTTGCACTTCCACTTCACCCCGCTTGACCTGGCCTGTGGAACGCGTGAGATCCTGGCCGCCGCCCTTGATGACGTGGGCGGCATCGCCGGCGCCGGAGCCGCTGGCCATCAGCGCCAGCTTCAGCGGGCTGGCGAAGTAGTCGGCGATGCCCTTCTTGTCGCCTTCGGTGGTGCTGCCCAGCAGCCACATCAGCAGGAAGAAGGCCATCATGGCCGTCACGAAGTCGGCATAGGCGATCTTCCACGCGCCACCATGGGCGGCATGGCCGCCCTTCTTGACGCGCTTGATGATGATCAGCTGCAGCTTCTTCGCGTCTCCAGCCATCATCTGCCCCCAGGCTGCGGTCGCGGCTGCGCCGCCGTCCTCGCCACCCCCCGAGGGGGCTCATGCAGCGGCCCGGCGAAGCCGGTTCCGCGCATGCCCTCGGCCACGAGCGGCGGGGTCACTTCTTGCCTTTCACGTGGCTCTCGAGCTCCAGGAAGGTGGGCCGGGCGGTGCTCAGCAGCACCTTGCGGCCGAATTCAATCGCCACCTGCGGGGCGTAGCCCTGCATGCTGGCCAGCAGCGTGGTCTTGATGCACTGCAGCTCCTTGCCGCTTTCCTCGACCTTCTGTTCCAGCAGGCCGGCCAGGGGCTCGGCAAAGGCATAGGCCAGCAAGATGCCGAGGAAGGTGCCGACGAGCGCCGAGCCGATCATCGCGCCGAGCACGGCCGGCGGCTGGCCCACCGAGCCCATGGTCTTGATCACGCCCAGCACCGCGGCCACGATGCCGAAGGCCGGCAGGCCGCCGGCCACACGCTGGATGGCCGCCACTGGCGCGTGCGCCTCGTGGTGGTGGGTCTCGATCTCGCTGTCCATCAGCGACTCGATCTCGTGCGCGTTGAGGTTGCCCGAAACCATCATTCGCAGGTAGTCGGTGATGAACTCGGTGACGTGGTGGTCGTTGCCCACGGCCGGGTACTTCTGGAACAGTGGCGAGCTGTGCGGGTCCTCGACGTCCTTCTCGATGGACATCAGGCCTTCCTTGCGCGCCTTCTGCAGGATGTCGTAGAGCAGCGCCAGCAGCTCCATGTAGCGCGCCTTGGTGTACTTGCTGCCCTTGAAGCAGCTCAGCGCGCCGGAGATCGTGCCCTTGATCACCGTCATCTGGTTGTTCACCAGGAAGGCGCCCAAGGTGGCGCCGCCGATCATGGCCATTTCCCAGGGCAGCGCTTTCAGGATGGGGCCCATGTTGCCCCCGTGGGCGATGAACACCCCGAAGACGCAACCCATCACGACGACCCAACCGATGATGACGAACATGTAGTTTGTTCCGCGAGAGCAGCCGCCCCCACCGGGGAGGCCGCATTCCGAGGGTTATCGGCAAGCCGCTGCGGCCATTGAGCCCGGCAGGCTGCCAGGCACTCGGTACAGCCACAGCGGCCGCCCGTCGGCCCCGGGCAGCTGCGCCCGGGGCGTCACGCCGGGCACCACGAACTCCAGGCTCGCGAGCCAGCCGCCGGGCATCTCGGCACAGGCCTTGGCCCAGGCGCGCGGCATGCTCTCGGGGCGCTGGAACAGGTAGACGAGCTCGTACGCGCCCCAGGGCTCGGCCCAGATGTCGCCGCGGCGCACGGTGGCGTCGCGCCGGCGCAGGCGCGCCAGCAGGGCCAGCAGCGGGCTCCACTCCAGGCCCACCAACTCGGCCCTCGGAAACTCCTGGCGCAACGCAGCCAGGCCGTGGCCGAGGCCGCAACCGGCCTCGAGCACCCGGGCGGGTTCACCGGTCAGCGCGCGCAGGCCCTGCAAGGCGGCTGCGGGCGTGGGAAAGAACGGCGCATCCCGCCAGGCGCGCACCGGGTAGGCCAGCAAGAGCGGCAGCAAGGCCACGAGCCAGGCCCAGGCCGGCAGGGCCGAGGTTGCGCCGAGCGCCAGCGCCGAGGCCGGAAACCCTGCCAACACCAGCAGGCGGCGCCAGCGCCCCTGCACCCGCGCCGCGGCCAGGGCGCTGGCCGCCAGCGCGAGCGCGAAGCCCAGCACCGGCCAGGCCAGCGCCGCCGCGGCCGCGAACAGCGTCCAGGCCAGCAGCCAGGCCGCCAGGGCCGGCAAGGGCCACGGCCAGGCCGTGCGGGAACGGCCAGCCGGCGCCAGCGGGAGATCGGGGCTCATCACCGCAGTGTCGGCCGAGGGCCGCCGCGCCGAGCGCCGGATATGCGGCGGCGGCCGGGGATTCATCGGCGCCTCACTCCGGGCGCACGCCGGACTCTCAGTGCAGCCGCGAGGCCGCAGCCGCCAGCGCCAGCACCTTCTCGTGCACGAAACGCACCTTCACGCGCTCGGGCAACACCGCGGCCTTGACGGCATGGCGCTGCTCGAGGGTGTCGCGCAGCATGGGCTCGGCGTAGACATCGCCATTGGCCGAGATGAGCGCCGCAACCAGCGGCAGGTTGGCCCGCCGGCCGCGCGAGACGACGATGCCGATCTCGCCACTGGCGAGCTCCACGAAGCTGCCGGGCGGGTACAGGCCCACGCTGCGCAGCAAGGCACTGCCCACCTCGTCGGGCTGGCCGTTCGGCCCCAGGCAGGCCTGGCGCGCCGCCATCAGGGGCGACATCGCCGGGCGCGCGGCTCGACGGCGGATCTTGGCGCCGAAGATGTCGACGCGGCGCAGCAACCGCGCCAGGCGCCGGGCCGGCGGCTGGCTGGAGAGCGGCTCGTTGTCGGTGCTCGCGTCGTGGTGGTGCAGCACCGCCTCGATGGCCAGCATGTCGGCCAGACCGGCGCCCGACAGTTGCGCGGCGCTGCGTGCGGCATGGGTGTCGATCTCCCGCCGCTGGTGGGGCGTGGGCGGCGCATGCGCCATGGCGAGCTGGTCCTGCAGGCGCAGCATCGACACGTTCATGGTCAGTGCGGCCAGGCCCAGGCTGTCGATCTCAGCCTGCGGCCAGCCCAGCATGCGGGCCACCCGCTCGGCCACCACCTGCGTGATCCAGGCATGGTGGGCACTGTAGTGCTCGGTGAAGTGCACCCCTTCGTACACGAGGTAGTAGAGCGATTCATCGAAGCGCTTGTCCGTCATGGCGCGCGAACGGGCGTGCAGCTCCTGCAGGCGCGAGCGCCAATCGGTGTCGGGGCGCAGCTCGCGCAGCGTGGTGTCGAGCCGGCTGCGCAGCTCGAACCAGTGCTCGCCGGTGGACAGCGTGCGCGCCACGGGCTCGCGCGGGGCGGCGTCGGGCAGCGCGCGCACCACGTCCTTCAGGGCAGCGCCCTGGCGCAGCTGCTGGTCCATGGCCGCCGCCACGCGGCGCCGCCATTCCGCGCAGTGGTGCTCTTCGGCGAACAGCGGCTGCTCCAGCAGCTCCTGGCGCTGGCGATCATCGGTCACCGTGGTGCCGGCACCCAGCAGCAGCCGGCCGCTGGCGTCGCGCAGCGCAAACGGCAGTGCGCGGTCAAGGGGCAGGTCCTGTAAGTTGACGGAAACGAGCTTCACAGGTGGGCTATCGGCACGGCCACCCCGATGCTGTAGCGAAGGGGGCCTTCGCGCGGCCACCTGGGTGGCTGCTGCCTGGGAGGAGGCCCCCAAAAAAAGCGGGCCCCGAGGGGCCCGCGCAAAAGCACAGAGAACTGTGCCAGGAGGAGACGAACAATGAAAAATCACCCGAACTGTTCAGGGTATCGGCGCCGGCGGGCGCGGTCTTGAGGGTACGAATTCGTGACGTGTTCCGCGCTCAATGCGCGTGCGCGCCGATGCGCAGCGAGCCCGCGGCCTTGCCCTTGCCGGCGCGCGCCGGCGGGTTGCACAAGCCGCACACGTAGTGGCGGGCGATCTCGTGCGGGTGCGTCACGAAGTGGCCACCGCACTTGCTGCAGGCCGTCATCGTCAGCATGCCGTTGTCGACGAACTTCACCAGGCGCCAGGCGCGTGTCACGCTCAGCAGCGGCTCCAGGCCTTCGGACTGCATCTGTTCCAGGTACAGCTGGTAGGCCTTGATGACGGTGTCGATCTCGTCGAGCGCCGCCACCTTGTTGAGGTACTCGTGCATGTTCAGGAACAGGCTCGAGTGGATGTTGGGCTGCCAGGTCATGAACCAGTCGGTCGAGAACGGCAGCTGGCCCTTGCTGGGGCTCTTGCCGGCGACCTCCTTGTACAGGCGCAACAGGCGCTCGTAGCTGAGGTCGGTTTCGCTTTCCAGCACCTGCAGCCGTGCGCCGAGGTGGATCAGCGTGACGGCACGCTCGATCTGCCGGGCTTCGGTGAGGATGCTCTTGGTTCGTGCCATGGTGAAGTTCTCCGTCCTGTGTGTTTGTTCAGCCAAGTCGCTGGCGCGGATCCGGCTCCGCCGGGCCGCTGCCAGAGCCCCCTCGGGGGGCAGCGACCGGGAGGGAGCGTGGGGGCTCTCCTTACGCCGCTTCCTGATGGCGACCGGCCATCAGGATGCTGGCGTGCAGGCGGCTCATGCCGTCGTTGGCAGCGCCCTTGCCGTGGCTGGTGATGAGGTTCCAGACCAGGTCGTCGTCCATGCGGAAGCGGCACAGCAGCGTGTTGCCCGAGGCGATCTTCATCATCTGCGCCGGCGTCAGCGTGTTGATGAGGTTGGCGTTGTCCTCGCTCAGGCCGAGGCGGAACAGGGCCTGCTCCTTGTCGTGGCGCACCAGGCTCTGGGCCAGCATCAGGTAGCTGAGGTTGGCTTCGCGGATTTCGGCGAGGATCTGTTCGGAGGTCATGGTGAGGGTCCTGCTGTGTGCGGTGGAAGGTGGCGGGGGCCGGTCGATGGAATGAACTGTAGGCAGCACAGAAGCACCTGCCCATGGGGCCAGTTCCGTGGCTGGAGTCCCGCTTCTTCCAGGCGCCTTGTCAGGCAAATTCCTACAAGCTGTATGCCGTGTGACGAACCGCACACCCGGCACGCCCGTACACCCGACGCAGAAGCGACAAGCCCCGCTCGAGGCGGGGCTTGCAGGGGCGGAAGGGACGCTGGCCGTCAGTTGAACCGGTACTGCAGGTTCAGGTAGACCGAACGGCCCCGCGGATCGCCGTAGGTCGAGTCCCAGGTCACCTGGAAGTAACGCGCCTGGTTGGTGAACGGGGGCGCGGTGTCCAGCAGGTTCAGCACGCCGGCGCGCAGGCGCAGGCTCTTCGAGAAGCGGTAGCTGCCGCTCAGGTCCCACAGCGAGTAGGCCTCGACGTCGCGGTTGTTCCACTCCGGCGCCGCCAGGCCGTCGACGTTCTGGTCGCGGTAGCCCGACAGGTAGGTGTTGGCCAGCGTCAGGCCGACATCACCGAAGTCCCAGTCGACGTTGAGCTTGTGACGCCAGCGCTGCACGGCCTTGTCGTCGCGGAAGCGGCCGAGGCCGTCGACCAGCGGCGAGCGCGGATCGGTGGAGAACTTGTACTCCGTGACCAGCGTGCCCACGAGGCCGGCACCGAAGCGGCCATAGGCGCCGCTCTCGCCCGTCCAGCGCACCGCCAGGTCGACGCCGGAGGTGTTGAGCTTGCCGCGGTTCTCTTTCTTCACCGTGATCACGTCGACGAAGCCACCGCTCGTGCGCCGCACGATGGCGGGGTCGTTGTAGTAGACCGGGTTGCTGAAGATCGTCTCTTCGCCGATCTCCGAGATGATGTCGGTCTTGCGGATCGTCCAATAGTCGAGGCTGCCGCTCCAGTTGCGCGAGGGCTCGAACACCACACCCAGGCTGAACTGCTTCGACTTCTCGGGCTTCAGCGCGGCGTTGGAGAAGCGGTCGACGAACAGCTGGCCGATCTCACCCGACACCGGGTCGCGCACGAAGCTGGCCGTGACGCCGGCGCGCACCGGGCGGAACAGCTCCGAGATCGACGGCGCGCGGAAGCCCGTGCCGAACGAGGCGCGTGCGAGCAGCGTGCGGTCGGGGCGGTAGCTGAGGCCGAGCTTGGGGTTCGTGCTGCTCAGCTTGGGCGAAGTGGCGTTGGTGGCCGTGTCGAAGACACCGCCGTAGCGGTCGTGGCGCAGCGCGAACTGCGCTTCCCACTGCTTGGTGAGCGGGGCCACCAGCTCGGCGTAGAGGCCCTGCACGTCACGCTCGTGGCTCGTGTCGGCCAGCAGCGCGCCCGAGGTCGAGCGGTCGCCGACGACGTCGTTGCTCTTGAGCACGTCGGTGGAGCGGAACTCGGTTTCTTCCTTGCGGGCTTCCAGGCCCACGGCCAGCACCATGTCGCCACCGGCCAGCCGCCCGAGTGCGCGCGAGAACTTGCCATCGACGATGGTGGTGGTGCCTTCGGCCACACGCGCCGCGCCGCTGAGCTGGATCGAGTCCATGAAGGCCTTGCCCGCGGCCGTCTGCGGCACGAACGGGTTGTAGGCGCCACTGGCCAGGCCGGCGCGCATGCGGCTGTTCGACACCCAGCCCGAGAGGTTCTGATCGGAGGCCTTGTTGACGCTGCGGTTCAGCGCCGCGTCGTAGTCCCACCCGGCCACGCTGCCGGTGGCACCCAGCAGCAGCCGCGTGGCTTCGCTCTCGACACGGCTGGTGCGTGCGCCGGCGTCCGACAGCCGGAAGCGGAAGGCCACCGGCGTGGTGATGCCCGTCACCGCCTGCAGCGACGCCGGCAGCGTCACGCCTACGCTGGCGGCGATGTTGCCTGAGGTGGCCGGCGACGCGGCGTAGTCGGTCTCGGTCTTGCTGAACAGGGCTTCGGCGAACAGCTGGTGGTTTTCGCTCAGCTGGAAGGTGGCGCGGCTGATCAGGTTGGCCTTGTCCGACTTCGGGTAGATCTCGGTGTCGCCCATGTAGTTGTAGGCGCAGCCCTCGGTGCCGCCTAGCGAGGTGGGGGCCACCGAGTTGGGGTTGGCGCCGCCGGTGCAGGAGCCCTTGGCGAAGTTCACGCGGCGCGCCGACGATCCAGGCACCACCGGCACCCAGCTGCCGCCGGGGCCCGAACCGCGCAGCGCGGTGGTCGGGTTGGCCGCGACGAAGGCGTTCAGCGCGGCGAGCTGCGCCGCCGTGAGGTCGACGTTGGCCGGAAACGGGTTGCTCGAGAGCTGCGGCGCCAGGCGCCCGGGCAGGTCGTACTCCTGGATGAAGTCGCGCTGGCCGGAGCGCAGCGGGTCGAGCTTCTGCAGATCGACCGCGGCAAAGACGTTGAAGCGGTCCTTGGCCAGGTCGCCGAAGCCGGCCGAGAGGTTGACGCTGGTCTTGCCGGCGCCGCCTTGCTGCGTCTTCAGCGCGTAGATGCCGAGGTCGACACCCTGGTAGTCCTTGCGCGTGATGAAGTTGATCACGCCGCCCATGGCGTCGGTGCCGTAGATGGCCGAGGCGCCGTCCTTCAGCACCTCCACGCGCTGGATGGCGCCCGACGGGATGTTGTTCAGGTCGACGCCGGCGTTGTCGCCAGGGCTGGCGAAGTTGGCCAGGCGCCGGCCGTTGAGCAGCACCAGCGTGCTCGAGACACCCAGGCCGCGCAGGTTGGCGCCGTTGAAGCCGCGCTGCGCGCCCGACTGGTCGGTGATGCTCACGCCGTCGGTGAGGCCGCCGACGTTGGAGGTGATCTTCTGCAGCAGCTCGGCGGCGGTGGTGACACCGAGCTTGTTGATGTCTTCGCGGCGGATCGTCTCCACCGGCAGCACCGACTCGCCGTCGATGCGCTTGATGCTCGAGCCGGTGATCTCGACGCGGGTGCCGGCGGCGTCTTGCGCGGCGGCGGAGCCGCCGGCCAGCAAGGCCGCCAGCGTGAGGGTGGACAGGGCGAATCGACGGGCGTGCATGCAGGTTTCCTTCGCGAGCGGCCGGCACGGCGGGCGGATCCCGGCGGCCTTGCTGGCGGCGCAATGTAGGCAGCCGTTACCGGCGCCACCAGAGGGTGATGGCGTGTCGGTCGCGGTGGGACAAGTGGGTGTCGCTTGGGCGCAGGTCGGCGGGTGCGGGCTGTTCCGCAGCGGTGACACCATCGCGGCCATGCTTCAGAAGCTGCTTCTCGGTGCGCTGCTCGGACTGGCGGCGCTGCTGCCCGCCATGCCCGCCCATGCCGGCACCACCGTGGCCATCGGCGGCGCGCTGCAGGACGGCACGGCCGCGATCTGGCAGCGCCTGGCCACCCTCGTGCAGGCCGCGCCGGCCGGGCGCGACTGCTGGCACGTCATCACCATCGCCTCGGCCGAGCCCGACGAGGCCGCGGCGCGTGTCGTCGCCAACCTGGCCCACCATGGCGCGCGTGGCCGGCACCTGCGCGTGGGCCCGCGTGTGGCCGGCACCGACGCGGGCGATGCCCGCTGGGCCGACGAGCTGCGCCGCTGCCACGGCGTCTACATGACCGGCGGCGCGCAGGCGCGGCTCGTCGACACCCTGCGACCCGGCGGCGTGCCCACGCCGCTGCTGCGCGCGATGCAGGCGCTGTGGGCGGAAGGCGGCGCCGTGGCCGGCAGCAGCGCCGGCACGGCGGTGCTGAGCGCGGTGATGTTCCGCGATGCGCCCGACCCGCTGGCGGCCATGAAGGGCCGGCTGCGCGAAGGCCAGGAGTGGGACCGCGGCTTCGGCCTGCTGCCCGTCGGCGTGGTGGTGGACCAGCACGCCGTGCGGCGCGGGCGCATCGCGCGCCTCTTGCCGCTGCTGCACGCCAGCGCCGGCACGCTGGGCGTGGCGGTGGAGGAAAACTCGGCCGCCGTCTTCACGCCCGGCGGCTTCGAGGTGCTGGCGGGCAGCGGCGGCGGCGTACTGGTGGTGGAGCCCGGGCAGCGCACGCCGCAACCCGGCGACGCGTTCGGCCTGCAGGGCGCCACGCTGCACTGGCTGGACAGCGGCGACCGCTACGACATCGCCACGCGCCGCATCACGCCCTCGGCCGCGCGCCGCGCCGGCACGCTGCTGCAGCCGCTGGACCCGGCCCACCGCGGCTACCGGCGTGGCGCCTGGTACTACGCCGACATGCTCGGCGATGGCGTCATCGTCACCGCGATGAAGCGCCTCGTCGATGGCGACCAGCGCCAGCTGCAGGGCCTGGCGTTTTCGGGCCACCCGGTCGGGCCGGTGGAGCCTGACGACCCCGACCCGACGCTCGCCTTCGAGTGGACGCTGCGCCTGGACGCCGCCACGCGGGCCTGGCTCGTCACCAGCCCCGAGGGCTACACGGTGGAGGGCGTGAAACTCGATATCGTCCCGGTGCGGTTGCAGCGACCGCTGTTCCGGCCGCTGGCTGCGCCACAAGGACGATGACGATGCGACGCAAGCTTTTCCCCGTCGGCTGGGCCCTCGCCCTGGCCATGACCCTGCCGGCCTTCGCGCAGGAGACGCTGCGACTGGGCGTCGAGGCGGCCTACCCACCGTTCTCGGAGCTGGCGCCCGACGGCACCATCAAGGGCTTCGACATCGACATCGGCATGGCCGTGTGCGAGCGCCTGAAGGCCAGGTGCACCCTCGTGCAGAGCGAGTTCGACGCCATGATCCCGGCGCTGGCGGCGCGCAAGTTCGACGCCATCGTCGCCAGCATGTCCATCACGCCCGAGCGCAGCAAGGCGGTGCGCTTCAGCAAGGTCTACTACGAGAGCGCGGCGCGCTTTGTCGTGAAGGCCAGCTCGCCCATCGCCATCACGCCCGAGGGCCTCAAGGGCAAGGCCATCGGCGTGCAGCGCAACACCATCCACGAGAAGTTCGCGGTCGCGCAGTTCCCGGGTGCCCGGATCGTGCGCTATGCCAAGCAGGACGAAGCCTTCCTCGACCTCGTGGCCGGTCGCATCGATGCCTCGCTGGCCGACGTGATCGCCATCGACCAGGGCTTCCTGAAGCGGCCCTCGGGCAAGGGCTTCGAGCTGCGCGGCCCGAGCTACGACGACCCGAAGTGGTTCGGCCTCGGCCCCGGCATCGCCGTGCGCAAGGCCGACGAGAAGCTGGCCGCGCGCATCGACGAGGCGCTCACCGCCATCGTGGCCGACGGCACCTACGCCAGGCTGGCGCAGCGCTACTTCTCGGTCGACATCACGCCGGCCTGGGGCCGCAAGAAGTAGCCCGCCTTCCCTCGTGTCGACTGCCGCGCCCAGCCCGCCCACCCCACCGCAGCGCCACGCCTTCGTGCTGCTGCCACAGTTTCCCTTGCTGGGGCTGGCCGGCGCGCGCGAGGCGCTGGCCGCCGCCAACGAGGTGCTGGAGCAGCCGGCCTACGCCAGCCTCGTGATCACGCCCGACGGCCAGCCGGCGCGCGCCAGCTGCGGCACACGCGTGGCGGCCGATGCCGCACTGGTGGCCATGGGCTCGACCCCGCCGCTGGACGCCGTGTTCGTGGTGGCCGGCGGCCCCTACCCCGAACCCGTGCGCGACGGCCACGCGCCGTTGCACGCCTGGCTGCGCCAGCGCGCCGCCGCCGGCTGCGTGCTGGGCGGCATCGGCACCGGCAGCGCGGTGCTGGCACAGGCCGGGCTGCTGGCGCGCCACCGCGCCACGCTGCCCTGGGCGCTGGTGTCGCAGATGGGCGAGGCGCATCCCGACATCGTCGTCACCAGCCACCTGCATGAGATCGATGGCGCGCGCCTGTCGTGCACCACCGGCACCGCCAGCCTCGACCTGATGCTCGCCTGGCTCGCGCAGCGCCACGGCGAGCGCGTGCTGCAGGGCCTGCTGGCGCAGCTGGGCCTGGAGCGCCTGCGCCCGGCCGGCGAGCGCCAGCGCGCCCCGGTGGCCGGCCGCGTGGGCGGTGCCGGTGCACTCACCAACGCCAAGCTGGCCGAGGCCGTGGCATTGATGGAGGCCAACCTGGGCGAGCCGCTGGCCACCGAAGACATCGCACAGCTCGTGGGCGTGTCGCGCCGGCAGCTCGAGCGCCTGTTCAAGCAGCACCTCGACGAGCTGCCCAGCCGCTACTACGCCGAGCTGCGCCTGGCGCGCGCGCGGCGCCTGTTGCAGCAGACCAGCCAGTCCATCCTGCAGATCGGCCTGGCCTGCGGCTTTGCCAACGGCTCGCACTTCAGCAACGCCTACCGCGCCCGCTTTGGCCGCACGCCACGCGACGAACGCAGCCCGCGCGCTGTGGCCTGGGAGGCTGCGTCGCACGAAGTCCCTGATCCCGCCTCCGCCCCCGCACCCACCTCCGCCACCCCGGCGGACGTTCCCCCGCAGGAGCCCCTGCCATGAACCCGACGAGATTCCTCTTCCGCGCCGCCGGCCCGGCCGACATCGACGCCTTCGAGCGCGCCGCCGCCGACAGCGTGATTGGCATCACCACGCTGCCGGCCGACCGCGCGCGCCTGGCCGAGCGGCTGGAGCGCTCGGCCGCGGCCTTTGCCTCGGCCGATGACGCCAGCGGCGAGGAGATCCACCTCTTCGTCGTCGAAGACCTCGAGCGCCCGCCCGGCCAGCGCGTGGTGGGCACCAGCGGCATCGCGGCCAGCGCCGGCTTTGCCGACCGCTTCTACTGCTACCGCAACGAGATGGTGGTGCACCACAGCGCGGCGCTGAACGCCGGCAACCGCATCCACACACTGCACCTGTGCCACGACCTCACCGGCCACACGTTGCTCACCAGCTTCTGGATCGATCCGGCCTACGCCGACACCGCCGCGCCACAGTTGCTGAGCCGCGCGCGGCTGCTCTTCATCGCCGAGTTCGCCGAGCGCTTTTCGGACCGCATCGCCGCCGAGAGCCCGGGCCTGGCCGACGAGGCCGGCCGCTGCCCCTTCTGGGACGCCGTGGGCCGCCGCTTCTTCGACATGGACTACCCGCAGATCGAGCGCCTCACCGGCGGCCGCAGCAAGGCCTTCATTGCCGAGCTGATGCCGCATAGCCCCATCTACGTGCCGCTGCTGCCCGACGAGGCGCAATGGGCCATCGGCCAGATGCACCCGGTGGCGGAGCTGCCGTTTTCCATCCTGCTCGACGAGGGCTTCGACACCGAGACCTACGTCGACATCTTCGACGGCGGGCCCACCGTGGACGCGCGCGTGGCGATGCTCAAGACGGTGGCGGCGTCGCGGCGCGGGCCCTGGCGCGAGGCGTCCGCCGCCGGCGGCGCGGCCACCGACTGGCAGCTGGTGGCCACCACGCGGCGGGCCGACTTCGCCGCGCTGCTGGTGCCAGGCGCAGCCGCCGATGACGCCCTGCCCTTGCCAGCAGGCGCCGCCGCGCACCTGCGCCTGGCCCCCGGCGAGGCGGTGCGCAGCGCCGCCTTCGCGCCGGCTGGAGTGAACGCATGAACACCAGCGCTTCGATGCTGCAGCGGCGAGATGCCGACGCGGCCGACTTCCCCTTCATCGCCACCTGGCTCGGCCGCCCGGTAACGCCGGCCGAACACGGCGAACGCTGGCGTGTCGTGGCCGCAGCAGACGGCATGCCGCGGGCCGCGCTGCGCCTGGTGCCGGCCATCGGCCTGACGCTGCCGCGCGTGAGCTTCCACGTCGGCTGCGTGGTGCACGCGGCGCGCGAGCTGGGCCTGTTCCACCGCCAGCGCACGCTGCAGCTGGGCCACGACCACACCGGCGCCAGCGAACTGGCCGACATCGCCTGGGCGCGTGATCACCAGGGAACGGGCCTGGGCCTGCCCGAGCAGGCCGCCGCGCTGCGCGCGCTGCTGGCCGACGCGCTGGACTGCATCGTGCAGCAGCGCGGGCGTTACGCGCCGACGCTCATCGCCGAGTTGCCCGGCCCGCGCGATGCGGCCGGGCACTCGCCGCTGTGGCTGGGCCTGGGCCGCCACTTCTACCGCGGCGACCCGGCGGCCGCGTGGGCCACGCACGGGCCGGCCTGGCGCAGCCACCTGGCGCCGCTGCTGCCGCAGCAGATGGTCTACACCTCGTTCCTGCCGCCGGTCGCCGAGGCCGCCATCGGCGGGGTGGCCGAACCTGCACGGCTGCTGCTGGAGTTGCTCGAGGACGCCGGCTTTCGCTATGGCCACCACGTGAACGTGGAAGACGGGGGGCCGATCATGGAACGGGCCTTGGACTGAGCAGGCGGCGGCGCTGGCCTGCTTGCCGCAGCCCGCGTGGGGCGCTGTGAAAGAACGGGCATCATCGTCACCACCATGCCCAGTTCCGCCTTCTTCGCCGTCTTTCGCAACGTCGCCAAGCTCGCTGCTGCCGCCGCCGACGACGTGGCCGCCCAGGGCCTGAAGCTCGCCGCCGCGGCTGACGACGTGGCCCTGATGACCGGCCGTGCTGCCGCCAAGACGGCAGGCATCGCGGCCGACGACCTCGCCGTGGGCGCATCGAAGATGACCGGCGTCTCGCCCGCCCAGGAACTGCCCGCCATCTGGCGCATCTTCCGGGCCAGTGCCCTGAACAAGATCTGGCTGATCGCGCTCGTGCTGGCGGTCGACGCGCTGTTTCCGCTGGGCATCCAGCTCGCCCTGGTCGCCGGCGGCCTGTACCTCGCCTTCGAAGGCGGCAAGGCGGTGCTGGAGCGGCTGGGCTGGGGCAGCGGCCCGGCCGAAGCGCCGCTCACCGACGAGCAGCGCATCCGCGGTGCCATCGTCACCGACATCGTGCTGAGCCTGGAGATCCTGGTCATCTCGCTCACCGTGTCCGCGCAGGCGCCGTTCGAGCAGAAGCTCGTCGTGCTCATCGCCATGAGCGTGGTGATGACCGTGGGCATCTACGGGCTCATCGCCGCGCTCGTGCGCCTGGACGACATCGGCCTGGCCTTGGTGCGCGCACCCGATGCCGCACGCCAGGCGATGGGCCGGCGGATCGTGTGGGCGGCACCGCGCATCCTGGGCGCACTGGGGCCGATCGGCATGGTGGCCATGCTGGCGGTGGCCGGCGGCATCTTCACCCACCTCGTGCACTTCAAGGCGCCGCACTGGACGCTGGGCATGGCGGCCGACATCGCCGTTGGCGCCATCGTGGGCGTGGTGCTGGCGGCCGCGGGGGCGGGGGTCCAGCGCCTGGTGTCCCGCTCGGCCCGAACCGGCTGAGCGGGCTGAGGCGGCGGCAGCGGCGTCGCCCAACGCTCTGCGATGCGTGAACGGGCCGCCTGCGTGCGCAGAAGGACAGACACGCGGCGAAGCCCGCACAGACACTGCCGCGACCGCGCGCCGTCGCCTTGCGGAGCAGCGCCAAGCCCCACGTGGTCGAGGACGCCCCTGTCACGCCAGCGCGAGACCGCTGCGCCTTGACCGCCACCGCCAGCCTGCAACCCCGACCTGGAACCTGGAAGTCGCAACCATGAACCGCTATGTCGCCGCGTACGCCGGCACCGCCACCGTGATGGTGGCCCTGGACCTGTTGTGGCTGGGCGTCATCGCCAAGCCGCTGTACCAGCAGGGCATCGGCCACCTGATGGCCGAGCAGCCCGTGGTGCCGGTACCTGGCCACGCTGAAGGGCTGGCCACTGGGGCTGTTGCTGATCGACATGGCCTGGGGCACGGTGGTCAGCATGGCCTCGGCGGCCGGCGGCAAGGCGGCGCTGGGCTGGGCGACGCGGGGCTGATCCGCGCCGCGGCGGGCGTCTGGCGCGTCCAGGCCATGATCGTTCAAGAGGACTCTGGATGGTCGTCCCATCGCCTCTGCTTGCAACTCTTTGCTGCGTGTCGAGGCGGTGTGCTTCGCAAGCTCTCAGGGCGCCACGCCCGTCACCCAGGCCTTGCGGATGAGGCGCCCGCAGTTGGCCGATTCGATGCCCGAGCCCGCCGCGGCCTGGCGCGCCAGCACGCCGTACCAGCTGCGCGTGGCATCGATCCATGGGTAGAAGCCGAAGGCGCCGGCGCTGTTGAAGGCGCCGTCGCCCACCACCGGGTCGGTTTCCACCCAGTGCCCCAGCGAGTAGCTCCAGCTCTCGGTGCGCGGCACGGGTGTGGCCAGCGCGTTGGGGCAGGTGTCGGGGTTGGTGCACACCGCGTTGCTGCCGAGCTGTGCGCCCAGCCGCAGCTGGCCGGCCAGCATCCTGCGCAGGAAGCGCGTGTAGGCGGCCGGCGTGCTCTCTGCGCCGCCGGCGAGCTGGGGTTGGTTGAAGCTGATGGGCACGTCGTCGCCCAGCACCGCGCGGAACTCGGTGGCGAGTTCGCCGTTGCCCATGTGGCCCAGGCCGATCAGGCTGCCCAGCTTCTGCATGTGGCCGCCGCCGTAGAAGAAGCGGCCGTCGGTGTCAGCGCTGTACTGGCCGTTGCTGGCCGGGAAGGCCAGACAGCCGTCCACCGTCTGCCCCTGCAGGCAGATCGAGAAGTTGGTATAGCCGCTGCGGAGGGTGAGGTGGCGCACGTCTTCGGCCGAGAGCGTGCCGGCGCGCTTTTCCACCACGTAGGCACCAAAGAGCCACTTGGTGGCCGAGGCCAGCGCCATCGAGGTGTTGGCCGTGTAAACCGTCGAACTGCCGGCGCGGCTGACCGACCCACTGGCGAGAGCGCCGTCACGGTTGCCTAACTCCCAATAGAAAGGGGCCACCGCGGTGCACAGCGCGTGGTTGTTGGCGGTGGTGGTGGCCGCTGCGATGCGCTGCGCCTCGGTGGGGCCAGAAGACGGCGGTGACGCCGGTGCGGGGTCGGAGCCGCCCCCGCCGCCGCAGGCGCTCAGGCCCGCGCACAACATGGCCAGCGTGGCCAAGGTGGTGCTGATGAAGAACCCGCTTTTCATGGCGTTCTCTCTTTGGGCCTGTTTGTAGGCCCGGCGCCCGACGCACAGCGCATCTGCCGTGTAAAGCTGCGTAGCTGCCTGTAGCGTGATGTAAGGGCAGGATAGCCGGCACCGCCAGCCGTGCATGTGCTTCGCAACACCCGTCGCGTGCAAGTCTTCATTACCGCCGCCCGCGTACTCAGCCCGTAAAAGTCCATCCAGTGCCTGGCCCGCGCGTTGACACCAAACCGGCCCGCATCCCAAGTCGGGGAAGGGGCAAACACGCCCGAGTGCGCGGCCCCACGCCCACTCAGCGCATCAAGCGCCACGTTGACGGGCCCGCGACCCACAAAGGCCGCCCAAATGGCACCGTCGAGCGATCCTGTGATCCGATCGTGAAACATCCGGGTGGGTCCATCGCTGCACGGCAGAAAAGGAGACAACGACAAGTCGGTTGCACGCCAGGAAGATCTCGCTTCTGAAAGAGGTACCGCTGAGCGCGCGAAGCTCAGACCGAGTGCGCTTGCCCCGATCGCTCGGGCAAGGACGCCATAGCCCGCTCGTGCGGCCCCTGCCCCACCCAGCCGGATCCCCAAGCCCAAGCCGCCGCCAGCCCCAGCGCGGCGGCCACCGCGGCCATCGCCGTGGCAGGTGGGCCGGGCCAGGCGACGAGGCCTGCGCCCAGCACCAGCACCGCCAGCGCGCCCCCTGCCCCGTGCGCACGTGGCACCGTGCCCTGCCCCGGCACCACGGCATCGCGCCACACGCAGCCCCAGGCCGCCGCCTGCAGCGCCATGCCCAGCATCAAGCCGCTGCCACCCGGCAACACCAGCGCACACACGCCGCCAGCCACCAGCAGGCCGGCCACGCCGGCCGCCGGCACGGCGCGCGGCCACCAGGCCGGCAGCAGCATGGCCAGCAGGTGCAGTGCCACGGCCGTGCGCGGTCCGAAGGCCCACAAACCGGCCTCGCTGCGGCAGGCCTCCAGCATCCACGGCAGCAGGGCCATCATCGGCAGCATGGCCAGCGCCGCCACGGCACGCAGGCGGCCTTGCGGCGTGGCCCTGGCGGCCCAGGGCGGCAAGCCGAGCGCGCAGTCGAACAGGCCGCTGCGGCAGCCGGCGCGTGCTGGGGCTGGCGGGCCTAGCGGCACCACGCATGCAAGCGCCGCCGCCAGCACGGCCGGCAGCGCCGCCATCGCGGCCATCGCGCCGCCGGCCAGCGGGTCACCCACCACCGCCGCCGCGCACAAGGCGGCCAGCAGGGCCGGCCCGCGTGGCGACGCAGCCCGGCCCGGCGACGCGCCGCGCCCGTGCGGCACCACGGTGGAGGCCGCCGCCAGCAGCACGCCCCAGCTCAGCGCCGCCGGCACCCATGCGTTCGATGCCACACCCGCAGCCGCCACCGCGCCGGCGGCAACCAGCCCGCCGCGCAAGGCCCAGGGCCCGGGCGGATGGCGCAGCAGCCCCTGCTGCGCCAGCGCCACCGAACCCAGCCACAGCGCCAGCGGTGCGAACTGCAGCGCGCCCGCCGGGCCGTGGTGCAGCGCCAGCGTGCCCAGCACCAGCCAGCCGCCGAACAGCAGCGTCCAGGCCGCCGTGCGCGCCGCGAACAGCATCGCCGCAGCCGTGTTCATCGGGGCGCGTAGCCGTGCAGGCGGTCGTTGCCGGGCCCGCTGGCGTGGTGCACGCGGGCGTTGAAGGACAGGATCACGCGCTCCTGCTCGCCCGCATAGGGCAAGGCCTGGTGCGCCAGCCAGGCCGGGAACAGCACCAGCTGCCCCGGCACTGGCGCCACATCCACGTGCGGCGGCTGCAGGTAGGCGTTGCCCAGGTCCACGTGCGCGCCGCCCAGGGCCTGGAACGGCGGGCCGTAGAAGCGCGTCACGCCGTTGGCGGGGCCGTACACGGGGTGCTGCTCGCGCGCCGCGGGGTGATCCACCTGCAGCACGTACACCGCCGACCACGAGGCGTTTCCATGCGTGTGCACGTCGTGGAAGGCGCCGTCGCGGCTGGTCTGGAACCACATGCCATCGATGGCCACCTGCAGCGGCACGCCGCCCTCGCGCCAGTCCGCGGGCCACGAGGCGGCGTTGGCGGCCGTGACCGTGTCGCGCAGGCAGCCCACGAGCCACTGCACGAAGGCTTGCCACTCGGGCAGCTTCACGCGCTGCAGCAGGTCGTCGTCACTCGCGAAGAAGGCGCGCTCGGGCTCGCCGCGGGCGTGGCGCTGGGTGGCGCGCAGGGCCGCAAACACACGCACCAGCAGCGGGTTGATCGATTCCGGATCGGCGTGCCGGTGCACCGCCAGCGGCACCGGCCACAGCAGGTGGTGGCCGGGGCCCAGGCTCACACGGGCTCCGTCAGCGCCGCCGGCCAGCGCAGCACGTGGCCGGTGTCGCGCTCGAAGGCGGCGATGTCTTCGGGCGTGTCGATGTCGACGCGGTAGCGGCGGTTGTCGCTGGCCCAGGCCAGCACCTGCTCGGGGTGCGCGGCCTGCCACTGGCGGCAGCCGGCGTTCAGCTGGCCGGCGATGATGTCGTCGCGCACGGTGGCGTCGAAGATCACCGGGTTGGCGCGCTCGCCGCCCACGTGCGGCTGCACCACGCGCGTGCCCTCGGGCCGCTTCTTCCAGGCGCCGATGAGCGCGGTGATGTCGGCGGCGCCGAGCAAGGGCTGGTCGGCCAGCACCACCATCACGGCATCGAGCTTGCCGGCGAGTGCGGCCAGGCCGACACGCTGCGAGGAGACGATGCCGTCGTCGGGCTGCGGGTTGCGCGCCAGCGTCACCGGGAAGTCCTGCACCAGCGGCTCGATCAGCTCGGCGTGGTGGCCGAGCACCACCACGACCTCATCGACACCGGCGCCCGACAGCGCGATGAGCGTGCGGCGGATGAGCGGCACGCCGCCGAGCTCGAGCAGGCATTTGGGGCGGTGGCCGAGGCGCGAGCCCGCGCCTGCGGCCAGCACCACGGCGCCCACGACCACGCGGCTGTAGAGGCCGCCGCCGCCTTTGAGGATGCATCCCATGGCTTGTGGCTTTCGGGTCAGCTGCCGCAGCAGGAGCCTTTGATGGGGGGGATGGCGGGAAGTGGTGGGCGTGGTGCTGGGGCTTCGACAGGCTCAGCCCGAACGGGGGGTTGTGGGATCAGGGCCGAGTCCTCCGTTCGCGCTGAGCCTGTCGAAGCGCCCGCGCCACGCCGCGCGGCCACCACCGTGGCCAGCACCGACAGGGCAATCTCCTCCGGCGTCTGCGCCCCGATCGGCTCGCCCGCCGGCGCCACGATGGCGTTCACGGCCGCGGCGTCGTGCCCGGCCTCCACCAGCGCCGCCTTCAGCACCGCCGCCTTGCGTGCGCTCGCCACGAAGAACACCTGCCGCGCCGCCAGCGCCAGCGCGGCGCGCAGCCCCTGCACATCGCGCCGGCCCTGCGTGGCCACCACCACGAAGGCGCCCGGCGCCACCTGCTCGGCCAAGGCCGCGGCATCATCGCTGGCCACCACCTGCCCGGCATCGGCAAAGCGCCCTGCCTCGGCCCCATGTGCCACCACCGTGACCGGCAGCCCCACACGCGGCGCCAGCGCCGACAGCGCCATCGCCAGCGGCGAGTCGCCCACCACCACCAGCCGCGCGCGCGGCAGCACGGGGTCGACGAACAGCTCCAGCGTGCCGCCGCTGTGGCAGGCCATGCCGAACTCGAGCACGTCCTGCAGCTCGCGCTCGGTGCCCTCTTCCGACGGCGTGATGCGGATCAGGCGCGAGCGGCCATCGGCCAGCGCATGCCGCACCGTGCGCAGCACCGCGGGTTGCGCGCAGCCGCCGCCGATCCAGCCGCCCTCGATGCGCTGGGCACTGACCACGGCCTTGTCGCCGGGCCGCGCCGAGGCCGGAGCCTGCACGCGCAGCACGCTGACCAGGCAGAAGGGTTCGCCCTGGCTTTGCAGGCGCTGGGCATGGGCAAGGACGTCGAGGCTGGACATGGGAGCTCCGGTTCAATCGATGAGGTCGGCGGCCGAGGCCAGATCGCGCAGCGAAGCCAGGCGCACGAAGCGCTGCACGTGGCTGCGCGCAGCCTGCAGCGCGGCAGAGGCCGGCACCGCAGGCGAGGGGTGGAACCAGGTGATGCGCGCCCCGCGCCCGCGCACGGCGGCCAGCGCCTCGGCCAGGCGGTGCGGCTCGTCGGCGTCGAAGCCGTCGGACAGCACCCACACCTGCGCGCGGCGGCCCAGCTGCGCGCGGGCGTGCACGCGGTGGAAGTCGTCCAGGCTGGTGGCGATGCGCGTGCCACCGGCAAAGCCCGCCGTCACGGCGTTCACCTTCTCCTGCACGGTGCCGCTGTCGCGTTGCAGGAGCGGCGTCACTTCGGCCAGGCGGGTGTGGAACACGAACACACGCGCCTGCGCCGCCACCACGAAGGCGCGCGCGATGCGCAGGAAGAGCTGCGCGTGCGTTTCCATCGAGCGGCTCACGTCGACGAGCACGAAGAGCCGTGGCCGCTCGCGGCGTGGCTGGCGCCAGGCGGGGGCCAGTGGCACGCCGCCGGTGGCGAGGCTGGCGCGCAGCGTGCGGCGCAGGTCGAGCCGGCGGCCTTGCGGGTGCGTGTGCCAGCGGCGCGTGAGCCGGCGGCGCAGGCGCGCGGCGATGCGTTCGGCCAGCTGCTGCAGCAGCGCCAGGTCTTGCGGCAGCCACTCGTGCAGGCTGCGGTCGTGCAGGGCTTCGGTGCGGCTGGCGCCGCCTTGGTGGCGGCTCAGGGCATCGCCTTCGGCGGGGCTGTCGGCGAGGGCCGTGTCGGCGGCGCTGGCGCCGGGGCGTGTGTTGCCGTCGCCGAGCGTGTCGTGCAGCTGCTGCACGAGCTGGCGGATGTCGCGCGGCGGCCGGGTGCGGCCGCTGACGCGGGTGCTGCCGGTGCTGCGCTCGGGGCGCCAGTAGCGGTCGAAGAGCTCGGGCCAGCGGCGCCAGTCGCGTGCGCCGTGGCAGGCAATGGCGCGCCAGGCTTCGGCCACCCGGGCGGGGCGCTGCAGCGCGTCGGGCAGGCGCAGCACGGCTTGCAGCATGGC
>Ga0068877_10000667_pt1 | contig 29342 bp, 23 predicted proteins | sample NOAtaG_FD_66437 | JGI IMG/M metagenome (GOLD analysis project Ga0068877, IMG submission 66437) | Freshwater lake microbial communities from Lake Erie, under a cyanobacterial bloom - NOAA_Erie_Diel6S_1000h metaG | ecosystem: Environmental > Aquatic > Freshwater > Lake | place: USA: Ohio, Lake...
GTAAGGCTGTGGTCCGGCAACCAGGCCCGCACCAGCAACAGTCCGGTAACGATCACCCCGATGTGGAAAAGGGCGATCCCTTTCGCCCAGCGCATGCCCCACACGATGGGGACGGTGCGACAGCCTTCCGCTTCGTCACCTTTCACGTCGGCCATGTCCTTCTGCAGTTCGCGCACCAGCGTGCTCATGAACGCGAAGGCCGCATAGCCCAGGATCCAGTACCAGAACTCCGGTAGCACGGGCTCGATCTCGTACTGCGTGCCATCGGGCACGGTCAGCACCTGGGGTGTTGCGAAGGCGCGCTTCAACAGGGGTAGTTCATACAGGCCCACGGTGAGCGGGACCAGGGCGGCGAGCGTGGCCACGAGCCCATTGCCGATGATCAACTGCCGCTTGAAGGTGGTGCTGTAGGTCCACAGGGCACCAATGCTGAAGGCCGGGATGAGGGCCCATTGCAACATACCGGTACGCCAAGCCACAAATACCCCGAGTAGTAATCCCAGTCCGCTCAACGCGAGGTGAGTCGTAATGGCTACCCTGCGCTTCACCCTGCGACCAACAATCACTTTATCGGGCTTGTTAATCCGGTCGATTCGTGTGTCGAAGTAATCATTGATCACATTGCCACCGGCCGCGATGAGCACAGTACTCCCGATTAGAAGTAAAAATAAGCTCCAAGGAATTTGAGGTTTCATAGAACTTGGCAAATCAACATCTTTATATTTAATTGGTTTTAATAAATATCCAAATTCATAATACAAATATCTTGAGATAAAATTTCTTCTTGATTTATTTCTAATTATATCAATTTCTTCATACTGTCTTTCAGTAACTACATCTGCAGCTTCAAAGAATTTTATTAGGCCTCTTTCAATGATGCCATTTATTACAGCGACTCTCATGGTAATCATTGTTAATGCAATGATTACTAAATTTTGGGGCCTACTAAGTCTCAAAATATCAATCATCGGTCACCAGGTATGAGCGCCATCGGTCATCCACTTGCCTTTCACCTTCAGCACCTGTTCAAGCAGGTCGCGCACGCAGCCGTCCCCGCCTGCGTATCGGCTCACGAAGGCGCTGATGCCCTTGATCTCCTCGGCGGCATCGGCCGGGCAGCACGGGAAGGCCACACGCTGCATCACCCGCATATCAGGGATATCATCGCCCATGTAGGAGGTGGTGGAAGGTTCCAATCCATCGCTTACCAACCGATCGAACAGTTCCAGCTTGTTCGCGGTGGCCATGTACACCTCGGTCACACCGAGCCGGTTGAAGCTGTCCAGCACGCCCTGCGACCGTCCTCCCGTGATGATGATGATCCGCAGGCCTTCCTTCACGGCATGCTGCACCGCATAGGCATCGCGTGTGTAGAAAGTCCTCACCGGATCGATGCCGGGGTAGAGCACGACACGGTTGTCCGTGAACACCCCGTCCACATCGAACAGGAAGGTGTCCAGCGCTGCGAGCTTTTCCTTGTAGGTCTTGTCGGTCATTGGCCGGAAGGCTCACGGTGGCCGTGGGCGTGGAGGATCATCTCGCTCAGCAGCTCGTATGCGCGACGAAGTTCGGGCTCGGGTGTCAACAGATCGAGGTGCTTGCGTATCGTTTCCGTGTCGCCACGCCGGGCGGGGCCGGTGAGGGCCTCTGCCGGGCCAATGGCGGCGGCCTTTGAAGCGGTCATGCGCCAAAGGGGCATCAACAGATCGGGGGGGAGTTGCTGTGCACGCAACAGGCGGCGCGCCTCACCCAGCAGGAACACCGGGAAATTACTGGCCAGCACGGCCGCCAGGTGGATGTGCTGCCTGCGGGCATGGGGCAGTTGCAGCACGCTGTCGCTCAGTCGGCGCGCCAGTTCGTCCAGCATCGCAAGGGCTTTGTCTTCGTTGCCGTCCACCACGAGCGGTACTTCACGCATATCCACCGGGGCACCATGGCTCAGGCTCTGGATGGGCCACAGCACCCCACGGTGGGCGTGTGGGGCCAGTACATCCATGTCCTTGGCCCCAGCGGTGTGCGCCACCACGGCATCCGTAGCGGGCAATGCAGCGGCCACTTCCGCTATGGCATCGTCGCTCACGGCAAGCAGGATCAGGTCGACTTTGGGCAGCGGTTCGTGCAGTCCATAGGCGCGGCGGTCCAGGAAGAGCGCAAGCTCATTCAGGGCCTTGAGGTTCCGCCCGGCCACGCCCACCAGGTCCGCCTTTTGCTGCAACAGGGAGTGACCGAGCTGATAGGCCATGCGGCCGGTGCCTACGAGCAGGATGCGAGGGTTGGAGGTCATGGCACGAAGGTCTTTTCTGTTTCCGGGCTGCGCCGATCGATGTACCTGCTTATGCGTTCTGGGCGGGCTTTTTCCGGATGCGTTGCCACACGGCCATGCCGGTGCCCAGTGCCAACAGCACACAGCCGATCCAGAGGATGTTGATGCCCGGGAACATGATGGCCTGCATTACCACGAACTCGGCCTCCGCCACGTTCATGCCCACTTTCACCGGACCTGCGGGCCTGCCGCCTTCTATGGCAGGAGCGTTGTTCAGGTCCACGCTCGCCAGCCCGTACTTGATCCGAAGGGGTGCGATCTCGGCGGCCTTGCCGGCCACCACCTCACCGTTGCCATAGATCACCATCGGACGTGCGTCGAACCAACGGTCGCGCTGGTAAAGGTCCCTCACGCGCAATTTGGCGGCATACACCTGGAACTTGTCGCCGAGCATTTTCAAGGTCACGCTGTCGCGCACCATATACACGCTGTCGATGATCACGATGGCGGTGGGGGTGATGATGGTATCGCCTTCCTGCTTTTCGTACAGCCGGTCCGGCATCCAGGCGTCGTCCGCGGTGTCGCTGGCCATGGCCAGGTCGGCGTAGCGCACATGGGTGTACAGGTCGCGCTGCAACCAGTGTCGTGTACTGGGTTCGGCCACATTGCCGAAACGCGGGTTGATCTGCACGAACGGGGCCAAGGCGAAGGAACGCTCACCGGGAAGGGATGGGCTCCACTCACGGGCGTGCCAGAGAGCGCGCAGGCTGTACCCCTCGAGCGCGTCCCAGTGCGCGGGCTGGTCCTGCAGGAATAATTCGGTGGCGCGGTGATCGTTGCGCGCGCGGAAGAGCATGTCGCCCACACGGACCGTGTCGCCGGTGCGGTAGTCCCGTGGGGCCACAGCGAAGTAGTCCATGTCGTACACCAGGTTCGGACCGTCCTGGCGCTTCTGTCGGTAATGAACGTAGTGGTCGCCCATCAGCACGGTGTCCCCTTTGTAGAGCAGGATGTCCGCATTGTTGTTGAAGGCTTCGTTCAGGAAGCGCAGGTCCATGTTGCGGGTGTTGCGGCTCACCTCGTTCTGGCGGCTGGTGCTCACCAGTGCGCCGAGCAGCACCAGGGCGAAGCCCACGTGTGCCACCGAGGGACCGGCGTTCTTCAAGCTTCCTTTCAGCACCACACGGATGTAGGCGGCATTGGCCACCGCAGCGAACACCGTGGCGAAGAGCAGGGCGCCCCAGTGCAGTTCAGCCAGTTTGTAGTCCAGGGCCCAAACGGCCAGTGCGGTGATGACCACGGCGACGATCAACGAGATCAGGATCTGTTGCCTGAACTTCTTCATGTCGCTGTCCTTCCAGCGCAGGTATTGGGTGAAGGACACCAGCATGGCCGTGATGAACGCAAAGGGCAGCTGCCACTTATTGTAGTGCTGGATCGCATCGCCCGGGGGCGCGAACCGGGCCTCGGCCAGGCCACTGAAGAAGGTGCTTCCGGTCTGTTCAGCCAGCTTCGAGAACAGGTTCCCGAAGGGCTCCAACAGCAGGTTGATCACCGGAATGCTCGTGCTGAAGGTGATCTGTACGGCGCTGATCAACAGCACCAACGAACCGATGAAGAGCCAGAACTCACGTGACCAGAGCGCTTCCTCCGGACCGCTGCTGTTGTAGCCACGCAGGTAGGCCTTCAGGAGCATGCCCAGCGAAATGGCGCCGAACAGGATGATGGCCGCCACCTGCATTTCAAGGAGCACCCCGATGGCCAGAAGGGCCAGGGAGATCAGCCCATAGAACCGACGCTGCCCATTGTCCGGTATCAACAACAGCACGCTGAGGCCGATGAAGAAGAGCAGGAAGAGGACCAGGCCCGGCAGCATACCATCGCCGGTGAAGCTGTGCACGCTGGTATCGCCCAGCACGCCACTGCGTGTCAGGAAGGTGGAGTAAAGCACCAGGATGAACGTGACCAAGGTGAGCAGGAGCGTGCTGAAGAGCGAGGTCTCCTTGCGTTTGTTCACGAGCATGAGGTGACCGGCGCCCACGAGCGTGAGCCATGGCACCAGCGATGCGTTCTCCACCGGGTCCCAGGCCCAGAATCCACCAAAGCTCAAGGCCTCGTAGGCCCAGGCGCCCCCCATCAGGATGCCCGTGCCCAGCACCATCACGCCGAAGAAGGTCCACGGCAGCGCTGGCTCCATCCATTCGCGCTTGCGGCCGGTCCACAGTCCTGCAATGGCGAACGCGAAGGGCACCAGAGTGGCCGCAAAGCCCAGGAACAAGGTGGGCGGGTGGATCACCATCCAATAGTTCTGGAGCAGCGGGTTCAGGCCGCGACCGTCGGCGAACTCGGGGATGCGGGTGAGGTAGTCAGGCAACGCGGTCCATGGCAGACCGATGTTGTCGCTCACTTCCCGGATCAACAGGAACGGACTGCTGCCAATGCGCACATCACCGATGTACAGGCCCAGGATCATCACCGCGAGGAACACCTGCACCGTGGCGAACACGGCCATTACCGGTGCCTCCCAGCTCTTCGCGCGGGCGATCAGGATGTTGCCGATCACCACATGCCAGAAGGTCCACAACAGGAACGAGCCTTCCTGCCCTTCCCAGAAGCAGGACAGGATGTACTTCATCGGCATGGCGCGGTTGCTGTGCTTCCACACGTAGTCGAACTCGAACCAGTGGTTGAACAGCATGATGAACAGCAGCACCACGATGCCCAGCACGGCAGCGGTGTGCATCCTGAAGGCCAGTCGGCCCAGGGCGGCCCAGCTGCCATCGTTGCGCTTTGTGGCGATGAAGTAGGCCACCAGTGCCAGCAGGGCCCCGGTGAGGGAGAGGGAGGTAAAGAGGTGGCCCAGAGTGCCGGCCCAGGCGTGTTCGCCGATGTGTTCGATGGATGCCATGGCTCAGGCGCGTGGCCTGTTCGGTGTTTTGGTCGAGGGATGGTGTTCGAGAAACCGCAACGGTCCGCGGACTGTTCACGAACGGGCGCAAAGATCGGTCCTAGCCCGACAGGCCCGACCACCGCTCCACGGTTCAGTACATCCGTGCCCGCTTGGTCAGGAACTCCAACAGCACCGGTCCGAACCCGGCGTTGATGTCGGCCTCCACCAGGTCGATCCGGTACTGGCCGCACTTGAGCTTCAGGCGGTGCCAGCGTTCCGCCACGGCGGTCTTGTAGGCCTCGCGCACTTCGCTGGGATGGGCCTTCACTTCCTGTCCGGTCTCCACGTCCACGAAGGTGTATGGCCGGTCCTGAAGGTCGAGTTCCAGTTCGTGCCGCCGGTCCACCACATGGAACAGGATGATGTCGTGCTTGTTGAAGCGCAGGTGCTGCAAGGCATCGAATACTTCGTTCTCCCGGTCGGCACTGTCGAACATGTCGCTGAGCACCACCACCAGGCTGCGGCGATGTGCCCGGCGGGCAATATCGTGCAAGGCCTCCACCACGCTGGTGCCTTTGCCCCGTGCCGGAGCATCGGCGGCCAGCAGACCTTCCAATTGCTGGGTCAGGTGGCGCAGGTGGACGGCATTGCTGCGGGCGGCCTCGGCCACGGTGACGCGGTCGCTGAATACGGTCAGGCCTACGGCATCGCGCTGTTTGCGCAGGAGCTGGATGAAGGCCGCCGCGGCGTGAACGGCGAACTCCATCTTGTTGAACTCGGTGGCGCGGTATTGGGACGCGCCCGCCGAAGCCTTGGCGGAGGCGGGGTAGTACATCGAGCTCGATGTGTCCACCACCAGTTCGCAGCGGAGGTTCGTTTCCTCCTCGTAGCGCTTGATGAACAGCTTGTCGGTACGGGCGTAGAGCTTCCAGTCGATGTGGCGTGTGCTTTCGCCGGGGTTGTAGGCCCGGTGCTCCGCGAACTCCACACTGAACCCGTGGAACGGGCTCTTGTGCAGGCCGGCCAGGAATCCCTCCACCACCTGACGGGCCTTGAACTCCAATGCGCTCAGGGCCTGTATCTGTTTCTGCTCGATCGGCATGCCGTACAAATGTCGGGAGGATCGCGCGGGAATGGCGACGCCTTAAAAAAAGGAAAGCCCGGATCGCTCCGGGCTTTCTGCGTGTGCGTGCGGCCGATCAGGCCAGTTGGCCGTCCAGCTTCTTCGCCAGTTCGCTCTTGGGCATGGCGCCCACAGCGCGGTCCACGATCTCGCCGTTCTTGAACACCAGCAGCGTGGGGATGCTGCGGATGCCATACTTCATGCTGATCTGCGCGTTGTGGTCCACGTTCAATTTGCCCACAACGGCCTTGCCTTCGTACTCCTTGCTCAATTCTTCCACCACGGGGCCCACCATGCGGCAGGGTCCGCACCATTCGGCCCAAAAGTCCACGAGTACGGGTTTGTCGCTCTTCAGAACGAGTTCTTCGAAATTGCTGTCAGTGAGTTCGAGTGCCATGTTGGTTGGTGGGCGTTTGGTTCGTTGCCCTTGCTTGGTTACTGTTCAATTGATCGCGGGCCGCAAGTTGGAATTTCCAACCCGACAGGTCAACGCCGATCGGTGGAGGTTCTTCACGTTCCGGGGTGCAAAGGTATCCCCTAGGGGCAAGTTCCTTGCCATGGAAAGTATCCTGACGTTGTGTCAGTTCAGGGTGTAGGACACATCGGCAAGGGCGTCGAGCGAGCGGATGAGCTCCTCGCTGACGGCAACGCTCAAACCCTTGCTGGGCGCCTCGATCGCCATGTTCTCCACCGGGCTCACGATCTGGAAGTTCACCCGGCATTTGCCCGGCGAGGCCTTCAATAGCTGTCCAAGTTCGCGGGCCAGACTGTCATTGATGCGTTCGGCCTCAAGGCGCAGGTTCAGTTTGGTGATGTACTTGTCCCGAGCATCACCAAGAAGGTCGATGCTGTTGATCTTCAATTCCATCTGCCCTTCGTCGCGGCCCCAGGTGCGGGCGGCGGCGCGTCCCTTTACTAGCAGCAGCGCCCCGGTCTGCAGGTAGAGCTTGAACTTCATGTAGTCCTCGCTGAAGAACATGAACTCGTGCGTGCCGTTGTGATCTTCCATGGACAGGCTGCCGAAGGGCTTGCCGCTCTTGGCAATGCGGTGCTCGGCCTTGGTGACGATGCCTGCGAACGTGAGGTCGCGGCCGGCCAGCTTGTCCAGTTCCTTCAGGTCGGGCAAGGTGGTGTTGCACAGGTACTTGATCTCCAGCCGGTGGTCGTCCAGGGGATGGCCGCTCAGGTAGAAGCCGATCACCTCCTTTTCGTAGTGCAACTGTTCCAAGGCGCTCCACGGATCGATGGCGGGCAGGGTAGGCTCTGGGATCCCGGCCGCATCATCGGCCTCGCCGAACATGTTCACTTGCGCGCTATCCGCACCGTCCTGGCTCTGCTGTCCATAGCGCACCAAGGTCTCGATGAAGGAGGGCTTGCCTTCGCCGGGACTGTGGAAGAAATGTGCCCGGTGGCTCTTGGGGAAGCCATCGAACGCCCCGGCATAGGCCAGGCTTTCCAGCGCTTTCCGGTTGGCGGCGCGCAGGTTCACGCGACGCATCAGGTCGTAGATGTCCTTGTACGGGCCGTTCGCCGATCGGTCGGTAACGATGGCCTCCACGGCGGATTCACCCACGCCTTTCACCGCACCGAGCCCGAAGCGGATCTGCCCTTGCTTGTTCACGCTGAACTGCAACTGGCTCTCGTTCACATCGGGCCCCAGCACGGAGATCCCCATGCGCCGGCATTCCTCCATGAAGAAAGTGATCTTGTCGATCTGCCCGCCCGAGTGGGTGAGCACGCTCGCCATGTACTCGCTGGGATAGTTGGCCTTCAACCAGGCGGTCTGGTAGGCCACAAAGGCGTAGCAGGTACTGTGCGATTTGTTGAAGGCGTACTGCGCGAACGCTTCCCAGTCGGTCCAGATCTTGTCGCACACTTTGGCATCAAAGCCCCGTTCGGCCGTTCCTTCCAGGAACTTGCCCTTCATTTTGTCCAGCGTGGCGCGGTCCTTTTTACCCATCGCCTTCCGCAGCACATCCGCGTCGCCCTTGGTGAAGCCCGCCAGCTTCTGGCTCAGCAACATCACCTGCTCCTGGTACACGGTCACCCCGTAGGTCTCCTTCAGCAGGTCCTCCATTTCAGGGAGGTCGTACACGATCTTCTCCAGCCCGTGCTTGCGCTTGATGAAGGTGGGGATGTATTCCAGCGGCCCCGGTCGGTACAGGGCGTTCATGGCGATCAGGTCGCCGAACTGGTCAGCCTTCAGCTCACGCAGATACTTCTGCATGCCCGCGCTTTCGAACTGGAAGGTGCCGTTGGTCTCGGCGCGCTGGTAGAGCGCATAGGTCTTCGGGTCGTCCAGGGGGATCTCGTCGATCTCGATTTCCACCCCGTGGTTGGCCTTGATCATGCGCAACGCGTCGCGGATGATCGTCAGGGTCTTCAGGCCCAGGAAGTCCATCTTGATCACACCCGCGTCCTCCACCACCTTGCCGTCGTACTGGGTGAGCAGCAGGGTCGATTCCTTCGAGGTACAAACGGGCAGGATCTCCGTGAGGTCGGTGGGGGCGATGATGATGCCGGCCGCATGCACTCCGGTGCCGCGCACGGAGCCTTCCAGCTTTTCGGCGGCATTGAGCACGTCGCTGGTGAGCTCGCCGCTCTCGAGCACTTCGCGCAATTGCTTCACCAGTGCGATCTCGTCGGCACCGAGGTTCTCCTTCTGTTTCAGGCTGCCTTCGCCATCCAGCGGGGCCCGCAGCAGACGTCCCAGTTCAATGCCCGGCCGCTCCGGTACCAGCTTGGCCAGGCGGTCGGCCTCCTGCAGCGGCAGGTCCATCACCCGGGCCACATCGCGGATGCTGCTCTTGGCGGCCATGCTGCCGTAAGTGACGATCTGTGCCACCTGGTTCTGGCCGTATTTCTCCACCACGTAGTCGATCACCTTCTGCCGCCCTTCGTCGTCGAAGTCGGTATCGATATCGGGCATGCTCTTGCGGTCCGGGTTCAGGAATCGCTCGAACAGCAGGTCGTACTTGATGGGGTCGATGTTGGTGATGCCAATGCAATAGGCCACCGCACTACCGGCCGCACTTCCACGGCCCGGACCGATCAACACACCGATCTGTCGACCATGGTTGATGAAGTCCTGTACGATGAGGAAGTAGCCCGCGAAGCCCATGGTACGGATCACGAACAGTTCGAAGTCGAGCCGCTCCTTGATCTTGGGGTCCAGCGAATCGATGCCCGACACGCCATCAATGATGTACCGCTTGATGGCCCCCTGGTAGGTGAGGTGCTGCAGGAATTCGTCCTGGTCGGTGAAGCCTTCGGGCAGCTGGTAGTTGGGGAGCAGGATGTCTTTCTTCAGCTTCAAGGTCTCCACCTTGTCCACGATCAGACCGGTGTTGTCCAAGGCCTCCGGCAGGTCGCTGAAGGTCTCGGCCATCTGGGCCTGGGTCTTGAAGAAGAACTGGTCGTTGGGGAAGCCGAAGCGCTTGTCCTTGGTGGAGGTGTCCTCGTCCGTGGCGATGGGCGTGCTCTGCTTTTCGCCGGTGTTGATGCAGAGCAGGATGTCGTGCGCGTTGCTGTCCTCGCGGTCGGTGTAGTGGCTGTCGTTGCTGGCAATGATGGGCACATTGTACTTGCGGGCCCATTGCACCAGCACGGCGTTCACCTTGTCCTGTTCGGGAATGCCGTGGCGTTGCAGTTCGATGTAGTAGTCCTCGCCAAAGAGGTCCAACCACCATTTGAACTCGGCCTCCGCCGCGCTCAGGTCGCCATCACCGGCGCGCAGGATGGCCTGCGGTACACTCGCCCCCAGGCAGCAGGTGGTGGCGATCAGCCCTTCGTGGTACTGGAGGATCAGTTCCTTGTCGATCCGCGGGTACTTGCTGTAAAACCCGTCCATGAAGCCCAACGAACACAGCTTGCTGAGGTTCTTGTAGCCCTCGGCGTTCTTGGCCAGCATCAGCTGGTGGAAGCGCTTGTCCTTGTCGTCGCGGGTGAAGGTCTTCTTGAAGCGATCGGCCACCACGTAGAACTCGCAGCCCACGATGGGCTTCACCTTCAGGCTGCCGTCGTCGTTCTTGTGCTTGCCGGCCTCGGCCACGAACTTGAAGGCGCCGAACATGTTGCCATGGTCGGTGATGGCCAGCGCGGGTTGCCCGTCCTTGGCGGCCTTTTTGAAGAGGGACGGGATGCTGGCGGCCCCGTCGAGGAGCGAGAACTGGGTGTGGACGTGGAGGTGCGAGAACTGCATGGCGGAAGGGCCGCGAAGTTACCCGGTAGGGGTGGGGTGGACGGTATCAGTTTTCCACGATCGATCGAGGGTCCCGGGGTGCGCGAACTGTGCTGTTAATGCACCCGCACCACCGCCTCGCACCGCACAGGGAAGTTCACGCTTCGTGCGATGAAGCAGTACTTGTGCACTTCTCCGTGGAAGAAGCGGGCCTTTTCCGCCATGATGGCGTCAGCGACCACGACCTCTGGCCGAAGTACCACCTCCGTGAAGTGCCCGCCGCCGTCCTTGGTGAGCACCAGCGTTCCTTCTGCTAGGTCGCGGTAGCTGACCACGTTGATGCGCGCCCGGGCACACAGCGCCAGGTAGGTGAGCAGGTGGCATTGGCTCAGGGCGGCCACGAGCAGGTCCTCTGGGTTATGCAGAGCGGCATCACCCCGGAACATCGGGTCGGCGCTGCCCACCAGGTCGGGCTTGCCAGCAATGCGCACCACATGTTCACGGGAGTAGCCCTCATAGGTGCTGGTACCCGCACCGAGGTTGCCGGTCCAGTCGAGGGTGAGACGGTAATGATGCTCCGGTAGTGCGCTCATGGTCCTAAATGCAACGGGACCTTCAGTATGGTTCCTGAAGGTCCCGCCAAAGTAAGGCGTGCGCCGCGCAGCGAAGGGTATTACTGCCCTTCGATCATGAAGGGCGTGGTGCCGTCGGTGATGATCACCTTCGCGTTCGGTGAGCCGGCCAGCGATTTGAACGCTTCGATGCTCTGGTAGCGGATGATGTTCTCGTTAAGCCCCTCGCTCAGCACTTTCTGTGCATCGCGGATGCCTTCGGCCTCGATCACCCTGCGCTCGGCCTCCTTCCGCTCGCGCTGCAGTTCGAACTCCATCTGTTGGGCCCGTTGCTCGGCCTCCAGCTTGTCCTCGATGGCCTTGGCCAGACCGGGTGGTAACTGGATGCTCTTCATCAGTACGCTCTCGATCACGAACCCGCGGGGCTCGAGCAGCTTGTTCATGTGCGCGGCGATCTCGGCCTCGATCCCTGCCCGCTGGGCGCTATGCATGTCCTTGGCGTAGTAGCGTGCGCAGATGTCCGAAGCAGCGCTCCGAAAGACGCTGACGATCAACGCGTTCTCATAATTGGGGCCAATGGTCGCGATGATCGCAGGTACTTGGTCCGGAACAATGCGGTACAGGATGCTGATGTCGCATTGGACGTTCAGTCCTTCCTTGCTGGGCAGGGCCATTTGGACCTCGCGGTTCACGGTTTGTACGGGTACTTTGATCACCTTGGTGGTGAACGGGTTCAGGCCAACGAGCCCGGCCGTGATGATGCGATCGTCAAGCTTTCCAAAGCGCTGTTTAACGCCAACGGTTCCCTGACGTACCGTGGTGCATGATGTTGTGCACAGCACGAGGATCAATGCCATCCAGATCATTCGCTTGCTCATGGCAGGATTTATTTGATAGATCAACGCATCCTTGCCTTTGCTTGTTCTTGACGAGTCTGCCATTTTGCATAATTTGACGAACAGTTCATTCTGACAGGTCATCTTGAAGCGCGCACTGATATGTCCGTCCTCCACGCTTTCTACACCGCTTTTGCCCAACGCGATTGGGCCGTGATGGGCGCTTGCTATCACCCCGAGGCCCGTTTCAGCGACCCTGTGTTCCCCGATCTGGATGCCGCGCAGGTGCGTGCCATGTGGAAGATGCTGTTGAATAGTGATACGGACCTCTGCATCAGTTTCACCGTGCTGCACGAGGACCAGCAAGGGGGGCATGTACGCTGGGAGGCGTTCTACACCTTCACCCGGACCGGCAGGAAGGTCCATAACGTGATCAACTCCCGCTTCACGCTGAAGGACGGACTGATCCATACGCAGCACGACCGTTTCTCCATGTGGAAGTGGAGCCGCCAGGCCTTGGGACTGCAGGGCTTGATCCTGGGGTGGACGCCCCACGTCCGGGATAAGGTGCGTGGCATGGCGGCCGCTGGTCTGCTCCGCGCCATGGCAGCGGAAAGCGCAGCCGGGAACAAGGGTTGACGATCAAGCTCAAGCTCGTGTTCCGCAATGTCGCCGGAGCCTGCTGGCGGGCCCTTCAGAACGAAAGTTCGAAGGAGTTCCGGGGACGCTCACCGGGTTTGTGCACCTTGGACCGCGAGACCCGGCGCGATCCCACGTACCACGCGCGGTCCACGGCAATGCGCGCGCGTTTGCTCACACGCCGCTCGAGGCAGGTCCATTGCGTGGTGCAGTTCACGGTCGCTGGCGTCCCGTCCACGTTGATGCGTATGGGCATCCGAAGGCTGTCCGGGCAATTGGTCCAACGCACCCAGAGTTGCTTCTTCTTCACAGCGTGTTCCAGCTCGGGGATGCGGACATCACGCAGGTATTGGTCGAAGATGCTGGTGTGGAGCCGTTCGCGTGTGTGCGCACTGAACCCGATCATGAACGCTTCGATCTGCGCACTGGTGATGACGCTTTGGCCGAACTGCCGGTCCATTTCCAGCAGCATGGCCTTGAAGGTGCTATCGCCCACGATGTGCCGGATCATGTGGATGAGATTGGCGCCCTTGTAGTACATATCGCCGCTGCCTTCCTGGTTCACACCATAAGGGCCGATGATCGGTCGGTCGTTGCGGATGTTCTTGCGCAGACCGACCAGGTAGTCCTCTGCCGCTTCCGTGCCTTGCTGGCACTCGGTGAAGATGGTCTCGGTGTAGTCCGTGAATCCCTCGTGCACCCACATGTCCGCGATGTCCGCCGTGGTGATGCTGTTACCGAACCACTCGTGGCCGCTCTCGTGAATGATGATGTAGTCCCACTTCAGACCATGCCCCGAACCGCTCAGGTCGGTGCCGCGATAGCCGTTCACGAAGCCGTTGCCGTAGGCGATGGCGCTCTGGTGCTCCATGCCCAGGTGCGGGGACTCCACCAGCTTGTAGCCATCCCGGTAGAAGGGGTAGGGCCCCAGCCATTCCTCGAAGCATTGCAGCATCTCAGGCACCTGCTTGAACTGCTCCCGCGCCTTGGCCTCGTTGCTGGCAAGTACCCAGTAGTCGCATTGGAGCGGCCCATCCACGCCTGCGTACACCTCGTTCCAATGGGTGTATTTGCCGATGTAGGGGACCAGGTTGTAGGTGTTGATGGGGCTGCTCACCTGCCACTCCCATGTGGTTGTGCCATCGCCGTTGGACCAGGTTCCGCGCAGGCGCCCGTTGCCGATGCCCTGAAGGCTGTCCGGCACAATGATGCGTAGGGTGGCCCCCTCCTCCGGTTCATCGCTCTGGTGGTCCTTGCAGGGGTACCACACACTGGCGCCCAGACCTTGGCAGGCCACGCTCACCCACGGGTTGCCCTGCGCGTCCTTCTTCCAGATCCAGCCGCCATCCCACGGTGGGTTCCTGGCCGCGCGCGGCACGCCGTGGTAATGGATGGTGAGGATACTGCCCTGATAAGACTCCATGCGCTTTGGCAGGTCCACCCAGATCACATCGCCATCCCGCTCGAAGGCCACCGGGACCTTCAGGGAGGTCACCCCCACGAACCATCCATCCGGCATGGGTATCGGGGCCTCGATCAGGGTGGTGATGCTATCCACCACCAACGGCTGTTGCAGGTCGATCTGCATGCGCTGCCCGTCGGAAAAGGCCCCGAAGGTGATGGTCGTACTCCCTTGAATGCTGCGTTCGACCAGGTTTGGTCTTACGGTCACCACATAGGCGCTGACATCCCACCACGAGCGGTAGGGACCGATGCTGCCACGCAGCGAGTCGGCCCGGGTGAATGTGGTGCGGTCCTCGCCCAGTTGTGCATGCACCAGGCCCGCACTACACACTAGAAGAGCCAGCAGCACCGATCGCATCATGCTGCGCAAGGTAGTGGGGTGGCGAATGTGGGACGCTGTTCAGTGATGGTCCGCCGGAACGGTGATGGCCGGGTCCTTGGGTTTTTCCAGCATCACCACCTGCAGCTTGCGCATGCCGTACTTGGCATGCAGTGTCCGGCGGCTTTCATCACCTTCCTCCGGCGTACCGAAGAGCAGTACGTCCAGGTCGCTGGCGGGGATGTCCTTCAGTTCCGGGAACAGGGTCCTGAAACGTTCCGTGAGCTGTGCCTTGGTCATGGATTCCGAGGCCTCGATAAGGGGTGTGATATAGACCACCGGACCATTGCGCGAGTTGCCGATGGCGTGGCCGTAGATGGTGCTCTGGGCAGAGGCGCCCAGCCCAATGACGAGCAGTGCGAGGGTGAACAATGTGCTCATGGCCGTTTCCGATGGGTTGTCTTTTTCGTAGCGATGGTCGGGGTTTCGTTGGCCAAGGCACGTGCGAGGACTTCCTTCAGTTCCTTGGCACTGGGCAATTTGCCGCGCAGTTCCTTCGGGAGGTCGTGTAGCAGGCGATAGCTCGCCACTCCGATCGCGTTCTGTTTGCGCATCAGCGAGAACTCCACTTCCATTTCATCCTTTTCTGCGCAAAGAATGATCCCCATGGACTCGTTATCACCCGGTGCGCGCTCCTTCGCGTTCAGCACGTTCAGATAGAAGTCCATTTTGCCGGCGTGCTCCGGTTCGAATTCGTTCAACTTCAGGTCGATGGCGACCAAGGAGCGCAGAAAGCGATGGTAGAAGAGCAGGTCAACTCGGTAGTCCTTGCGGCCTAACGTCAGCTTGTGCTGCTGGCCCACGAAGCAGAACCCATAGCCGAGCTCCAGGATGAAGTCGCGCACGCGCTCAACAAGTCGCTCCTCCAGTTCGCGTTCGTCCATCACCTTCGCCACCCCGAGGAAGTCCAGGTTGTAGCTGCTCTTGATCGCCTCTTGGGCCTGTTCTGCAAGTACCGTTGGCAGCGCCTTGGCGAAGTTGTTCGTGCGGTTGCGGCCGTGCCCATATGCATCGGCCAGGATCTGGTTCAAGAGCACGTTGCGGCTCCATCCGAAATGGGCGCATGCCCGCATATACCATACGCGCTCGGGCACATCGCTGAGCTTGTTCAATAGCAGCAAATGATGGCTCCATGGAATTTCTGCGACAGCCTGTCGCAGAATTTCGATCGGCTTTACAACCCTTGTGTTTGCTGGTCTTTTGCTTGTTCTTGTGCCCGTGATGATCTCTTTTCTGGAAGGCTTCTGCAATTCTGCGACAGCCTGTCGCAGAATTGGCGCCGAGGCCCACGCTTCGTTGAAACGGCGCATATCCCAGAGGTTCCGCGAGGAGAATCCGAAGGTGCCCGGGTAATGCCTGCCAAGGTCGCGCGAAAGGCGCTCCACCACTCCGTCTCCCCAACCCAGCTTGCGCTGCTTCTCCAATATGCCCTTGCCAATGTCCCAATAGAGAAGCACCAGTTCGTGGTTCACCGCACGTGCGGCCTGACCACGCGCTGCATCGATGCGCTCACGCATCGCTCCGAGGAATGCTCTGTATTCCGGTACGCTGATGCCCTTGGCCATGGTGGAACGAATATCGTGCGTTTACCGCACTTCGATCTCGTCCAGGAACAGCCACGCCGGGTTGCCCGCACCGGGGAAACCATCAGGGATCTTGCCGAGGTGCTTCACGTGGATGCGCACGTAGCGCGCCTTCCCGACCTTGCCTAGACTGAAGGCGTTGCGACCTGCGCCCGCTTTCACTTCCGCAGAACCGACCGGGAGGTAGGTCTTGCCGTCAGCACTGATGCTGAACTCGACCCGCTCGGGCAGGTGGATCCAACTGTGGGTCTCGTTCAACGCACCGATGCTCACCTCCCGCACGTCCTGTTCGCTTCCGAGGTCCATGGTGATGGTGACGCCCTCCGTCCAGCCCAACCACTCGGTGTTCACCCGCTTCTCCTGCGCGGTGATGCCATCCACCAAGGTAAAGGCGCCGCCCTCGTTGTAGCGCTCGTTGGGTGGCACGCTGAGGGTGGTGGGGCGGGCGGTGGCTAGGTTGAAGTGAAGATCCAGTTTCACATCGGGGCCTAGAGGCCGACCTTGTTTGTCATTCGTGTGAGCAATCAAGTGTGTTTCACTATTCACCCTGATCGTGTCGCTTGGGCCTCTCATAACAAGAAGGGAAGTTGAGTTTGGGATACTCTCCAGCCAACCCAATTCAACCCGGAGATCAGGTACATTGCATGTGGCGTAAGCGAGCAGGGTGCCGGGTTGGTCTGATCGGACTAAGTGGATCCTAGGTTGATACAAACTCTTGCTTGCATTCACCTTCATCGCCCCTAACCTGGGAAACTCCCGCTCCAGCCGAGCGATGAAGTCCGCCTCGTTCCGCTTCTCCTTTGGCGTCCATAGCACTTCCGCCAGTGCCAGCATACGTGGCACGGCCATGTACTCCACATGATCGCTGGTGAGGATGTACTCCGTCCACACATTGCCCTGCGCGCCGAGGATGTATTTGTGCTCCTCGGGTTTCAGCTCGGCAGGGATGGGCTCGTAGCTGTAGACCTTCTGCACGGTGGTATAGCCGCCGAAGGCCAGTGGCTCGTTCGCGGGGTCACCCTGGTAGTGGTCGAAGTAGCAATGGCTGCCGGGGCTCATCACGGCGTAGTGCCCGCTGCGCGCTGCTGCGATGCCGCCTTCTGTTCCCCGCCAGCTCATCACCGCCGCGTTCGGCGCCAGTCCGCCCTCCAGGATCTCGTCCCAGCCGATGATCTTCCGGCCTTTGCTGTTCACGAACTTCTCGATCCGCTGGATAAAGTAGCTCTGCAGCTCGTGCTCGTCCTTCAAGCCTGCGGCCTCCATACGGCGCTGGCATTTCGCGCAGGCCTTCCACGCATCCTTGGGGCATTCATCCCCGCCGATGTGGATGATCTCGCTGGGGAAGAGGTCCATCACCTCGGTGAGCACATCCTCGAGCATGGTGAACACGCTGTCGTTGCCCGCGCAGAACACGTCCTCGAACACGCCCCAGCCGCGCTGCACCTCATAGGGCCCACCCGTGCAGCCCAAGTGCGGATAGGCCGCCAGCGCCGCCATGGCATGCCCGGGCATCTCGATCTCCGGCACCACATTGATATGCCGCGCCTTCGCGTAGGCCACCACCTCGCGGATCTGCTCCTGCGTGTAGAAGCCGCCATAGGGAATGCTGTCGTATTGGAGCTTGGCATACGGCCCCACCTGACTGCCCTTCCGCCACGCGCCCACTTCGGTGAGCTTTGGGTACTTCTTGATCTCGATGCGCCAGCCCTGGTCCTCGGTGAGGTGCCAGTGGAAGCTGTTCATCTTGTAGCGCGCCAGCAGGTCGATGTACTTCTTGGTGAACTCCACGCTCCAGAAGTGGCGGCAGGCATCCAGGTGCATGCCCCGCCACGGGAAACGCGGGTGGTCGGTGATGGTGAGGCAGGGGAGGGAGGCGGTGGAGCGGCCTTGTTCCAGGAGTTGGATCAGGGTGCGGCTTCCACGGAAGAGCCCAGCCTCCTCCACGGCGCTGATGGTGATCGCTTTCGGTGCGATGGTCAGGGAATACCATTCAGCGGGTAGAAGGGTGTCCGGCCTGATCAAGGCGAGCGATACCACATTGGGTTCCATGCACTCTTGAAAACTTGTCGAAACCGAACGGTCGACGTCCGTTCGGATCAGTTCAACCAGACCCGGTCCGATCGGCGCGCCTCCTTCGACGAGGAAGGGGCATTGCAGGTCGATCGATCCATCGGTCAACCGCATCTCCACCGGCGCCGGTATGATGGAAGGCAGCACACCTTGCTGGGCCGATACATTCGCGGAGAGGAGCAGAAGGACTGGAAGTGAACGCATGCCGTAAAGTTGCAGTGTTACACCCTGCCGGCATCCGATGAGGGGGTGGTCGATCGATAAGTAGCTAGCGGCCAGTAGCTAAAGGCGAGCGGCTGCATTTGCATTTCTAACGAATTTCCCCCACATTTGCACCCCCAATTCCGGGACAACCAACTCAAACCGCGACATGCCAACTCGCATCCGCCTTCAGCGTAAAGGCAAAAAAGGCCGGCCTTACTACCACTTGGTGGTGGCCGATTCCCGTGCTCCCCGCGACGGGAAATACATCGAACGGATCGGTGCTTACGATCCCAACCAGAACCCCGCGTTCATCGAGATCGACAACGACAAGTGTCTCGACTGGCTCCAGAAAGGTGCCCAGCCCAGCGACACCTGCCGCGCGATCCTGAGCTACACCGGTGTGGTGTACAAGAACCACCTCCTCAACGGGGTGAAGAAGGGCGCCTTCAGCCAGGAAGAGGCCGAGCGTCGCTTCGACATCTGGAAGAACGAGAAGACGACCAAGATCGAGGCCAAGCGTAGCAAGCTCGCCGAAGGCAAGACCGACGCCGAGAAGGCCCGGATCGCTGCCGAGAACAAGAAGGCCGCTGAGAAGGCCGCTGCGATCAGCGCCAAGCTGGCCGCTGCTTCCGCTCCGCCCGCTGAAGCCGCCACCGAAGAGGCCCCGGCCGCTGAAGGGGAGGCTCCTGCCGCCGAGTAATTCGACCGAACTCCCTGAAAAGCCCGTACCGTTTGGTACGGGCTTTTTCTTTGCGCACGGGCATCACCCTAACTTGCGGCCATGGACCTGGAGAGCCTTCATCGCATCGGCAAGCTCGGCAAGCCTTGGGGGCACAGGGGGGAACTGACCGTGCACCTCGAGGATTGCGACCTGGACGACCTGGTCCATGCCGGATGCCTGTTCGTGGATATCGAGGGCCAGAAGGTGCCCTTCTTCTTCAGTCAGTTGCACGATAAAGGGCGCGATGTGCTGGTGAAGTTCGATGAGTTCTCGGACCCTCAGAGCGCATCCATATTGGTAGGCCGCGACCTGTATGCGCCGCCCGGCCTGCTTGCTGACGGTAGCGATGAGAGCTGGGACCCGGAGGAGTTCATTGGAATGATCGTGCGTGACGAGGAGCACGGCGACCTGGGCGAGGTGACCGGTATAGAAGGGACGGCGAAGAACCCCGTACTGGTGATGCTCCATGGCGAACAGGAGGTGATGGTGCCCCTGGCCGAAGAGATGATCCTGGGCATTGATCCGGAGACCGGGTCGTTGTTGGTGCGCACGCCACCCGGCCTGATCGACCTGTATCGCGGCCAGTGACCGAATGCCAAAGCCATCGTTCCGCTTCAAGCAGTTCACCATCCAGCAGGACCGATGTGCCCTGAAGGTGGGCACGGACGGTGTGCTCTTCGGAGCCTGGGTGGACCATCAGGGGGCGAAGCGCATCCTGGATATCGGCACAGGCACGGGTGTGTTGGCGTTGATCGCCGCACAGCGGAACGCAACAGCCACCGTGGATGCCGTGGAGATCGACGATGATTCCGCGGCGCAGGCGGCAGAGAACGCTGCTGACAGTCCTTGGGCCGCGCGAGTACGCGTACATCGCATGGATGTGCGACGCATGAGCACCAGTGAGCCGTTCGACCTGATCATCTGCAATCCGCCCTACTACGCGGGCTATTCCGCATCACCGGATTCGCGCATCGGCCTGGCCAAGCACAGCGATGAACTGTTGTTCCCCGAGCTGATCGAAGCGGTGGACAGGCTGCTCGCCGGCGATGGCCGGTTCGCAGTGATCATCCCCTTGAACCGTGAGAAGGAGTTCGTTCGTGAGTCTGCGCGTATCGGTCTGGCCCCCGTAAGGCGCTGCGAAGTGCGGTACGTGACGCATCGTCCCCCGAAGCGGGTGCTATTGGAGTTGGATAGGAGCGGTACGGCGGTCCAGGATGAGGAACTGACCATTGAGGCCACCGGCCCCTTCGACTACACGCCGGAGTACCGCGCGCTGATCAGCGACCTGATGCTGAACTTCTGAGCGTTCGCCTTATTCCACTTCCTCCTCGCTGAACACTACGCCGAAGCGCTCCAGTTCGTTGAGGATGGGGTCGTAGATCACGGGCTTCAGGGGGAGCAGTACGCCGCGGTCCTCGAGCTTGCCATTGAGCACCAGCTTGCAGGCCATGGCGATCGGTAGGCCTACCGCACGGGCCATCGCCGTATGCACCTGGTCCTGGCCTACTACGCCAAGCGATGCATGGATCTCCTGGTGCTGGCCTTCAACGTTGTAGCGGAACCGGTGCCACATCACCACCAGGTCCTTGTCCGCAGGCCCCAGCTTCCATTTGCGTTCCAATAGACTTTGCAGGGTTGCTGCGGGTGAAAGCCCTTTCACACCAATGGGGTCGTTCCCGAAAAGGCCCAGCCAATCCAGTTTCTGCATCACTTCACCTTCCATGGGCAGACCCAGGTAGTTGGCCAGGTTGGCCCGTGTGTCCAGGGTAGCGGAGTGGGGGAGGAAGGCATCGAGGTAATCCCTCCACGTGGCGTTGGCCTCCAGTTCCATGGCGAAGCCGTCGTCGGTACAACCCAGTTGAACAAAGGCGTCCCAGGCCGCACAATACCCGGCCTTTCGCAACGTGCCCCGCACCAGTGTCGGTATCTCCTCGATACCGTAGGCCTTGCGGTACTTCAGCGAATCGCGGTTGGCATAGCCATCGAAGCCGCCCAGTTCGGGCACTTCGATCCGAACGGTCTGCTGGAAGAGCTTGTGGTAGGGGATGTACTTGGTCACCCCATCGCGGATGTACTTCGCCGAGCCGCCTTGTCCGGCCAGGATCACGTTGCGTGGGTTCCAGCTGAACTTGTAGCCCCACGGATTGTCGTCGCTCTCGGGCGCCACCAGGCCTCCGCAATAGCTTTCAAAGGCCTCCATGCGGCCGCCTTCCAGCCGGATCCGGTCCAGAATGCGCATAGCGCTCATGTGGTCGATGCCGGGGTCGAGGCCCATCTCGTTCAGCACGATCAGCCCTTGTACCTTGAACTCTGCATCCAAGGCCCACAGCGCATCGGGCACATAGCTCGGGGTGATCACGTGCTTCTTCAGCCGAAGGCAGTCCTTCAGGACATCCATGTGCATGAAGGCCGGCAACATGCTGATCACCAGGTCGTGCCTCGCAATGGCAGCGGAACGGGCTTCAGCGTTCGTTGCGTCCAGTGCCAGGCCACTGGCCACTTCGACACCTTCATGCACCATTCTGGCCGCGCTGGCGCCGTCCTTGTCGGCCACGGTGATCCGCCATTCCTGTTGGTCGGCATGGGAAATGAGGTAATGGATGAGCGAGGACGCCGATCGACCTGCACCGAGAATGAGGATATTGCGCATGGACAAGGTCGCTCCGTGCCAAAGCGCCCGGACGACGCTGCGAAGATGCGAAGTGAGCGGTGATGAACATTGGAACCCTTGCCTGGGGGAAGGCGCGAACAGGCTTCGACCGTAGGGTCGCAAAGCTTTGGCACAGCGCTTGCCTGCCGCTTGCCATCGTCTAACTTCGCAAACCTCAAAATCGAGCCATGCTTCGACTTTCCGCCTTCGCTGCCATGCTGGCCCTTGCCGTAACGGGCCTTCAAGCACAGACCGCCGATCTCGTGTTCTTCACGGACGATGGTACCAAGTTCACGCTCCTGATCGATGGGGATGTGAAGAACAGCACACCTGCCACCCGTGTGGTAGCGACGGGCATCCGGAACGAGTCGCCCGTGGTGATCGTCCGTTTCGAGGACGCCTCCATTCCCCAATTAAAGAAGCCGGGTTATTTCCCCTTGGGCATGGAGTACACGGTGATGATCACCACGAATAAGAAGGGAGAGCGTGTACTTCGTTCAACGGGTGAGGCCGCTCTGGGAACTGCGGCAAAGGCCGAGCCTGAAAAGCCCAAGCCGACGACATTCGAGGAGGATAAGCCCGTGATGACCACCGGTACCACCACCACCGGGACCACGACAACCACCACCCAAGGCGTTCAACAGACCGTTGGTGTTGGCGGTGTTCAGCAGGTGACCACGGTCGTTGTGGAAGAGGAGGAAGGGCACGGAATGGGCACCGGCACCGGAGAGAATGTGAACATCAACATGGGTGTGAACGGTGTTGGCATCAACATGAACGTGAGCGTGACTGATCCGACAATGTCCACAACGGGTGCATCATCCACGACCCGCACCACAACGACCCGCACCACGACCACCACAACGACCACGGGTGGAACGGCTGCCACCGCGACGGTCAAGCCCGCCGATGTGGGCGGTCGTCCGGCGCCGGCACCTGTTCCGGTCAAAGAGCCCGAAGTGTACCGTATGCCTGGTTACTCCGGCAAGATCGGCTGTCCCTGGCCCATGACCGCGACCGAGTTCGCGGATGCCCAGAAGAGCATCGAGAGCAAGAGCTTCGAGGACACGAAAAAGACATTGGCCCAGCAGATCGCAGGCGATCGTTGCCTGACGGTGGACCAAGTGAAAGGCATCATGGCGCTCTTCAGCTTCGAGGACACCAAACTGGAGTTCGCCAAGTTCGCTTACGAGCACACCTACGACCAGAGCAACTACTTCAAAGTGAGCGATTCCTTCACCTATGAATCCAGTACGGAGGAACTGAACGAGTACATCCGGTCGCGCTGATCGACCGGCCACGGACCATACCGCATTCACCATGAGGCCCACCGCATACATCATCATCGCCAGCGCAGCGTGCCTGCTCCTAGTGGCGTGCAGCGGCTCCAAGTCCTTCTCGAAGAAGGGGGAGAAGCTGGACGAGGCGGGCCTGTATGCGGAGGCCGCGGACATGTATCTGCAGGCCGTACAGCGGAACCCCAAGAACGTGGACGCCAAGATCGGCCTGAAGAAGACCGGTCAACGATTCCTGGACGATAAGCTCAGCACCTTCTTCCGTGCCTGGAGCATGGGGGCTTCAAAAGGAGATGCCGTGGCCGCCTACCTGGATGCCAAGAATTACCAGGAGCGTGTCCAGCGGCTTGGCGTGCAATTGGAGGTGCCCGACCATTACCGTGCTGATTTCGAGCGGGTAAAGGGGGAGTACCTCGTGGAACTTTATACCGAAGGCCAGGCGCAACTGGAGCGTCAGGACTTCAAGGCTGCAGAGGCCACCTTTTCCAAGATCGCGAAGCTGGAGCCCAATTACAAGGATGCCAGCGGTCTGCAAAGCGTTGCCTACTTGGAACCCCTATATCGTGCGGGCAAGGTGGATCTGGAGGCCGGTCGTTACCGCAAGGCATATGACGAGCTGGACCGTGTGGTGCAGAAGGATGCGGCCTACAAGGATGCGTCCGCGCTACGAAGCGAGGCCTTGACCAAAGGACAATACACCATCGCTGTGCTACCCTTCACCGCTGCTTCGGGTCGAAAGGAGATCGCGGCCAAGGTGCAGGCCTATGCCATGACCTCGCTCACCGAGACCAATGATCCCTTCCTGAAGGTGGTGGACCGCGAGAACCTGGAGCGCATACTGGAAGAGCAACGCTTGAGCCTTAGTGGCGTGGTGGATGAACAGACCGCAGTGCGCGTGGGCAACCTGATGGGTGCCCAGGCCGTGCTGATCGGGCAGGTGACCGATCACCGGGAAGAGGCGGGCCAGTTGCGGCGCAGCACGAAGGATGGTTTCGAGGCGTACAGGGTTGAACAGATCAACAAGGAGACCGGGGAGAAGTACTTCGCGACCAACTACAAGCCCGTGCGGTACAGCGAGTATTACCAGGAGAACAAGGTGTTCCTCACCTTCAACTACCGCTTGGTCTCGCTGGAGACGGGAGAGGTCTTGGTGAGCAAGGTGGTGGAACGCCAGGCCGAGGACCATGTGTACTATGCCACGTATGATGGCAACCGGGATAACCTGTTCCCCAACCGTAATGGGGTGGTGGACCCCACGGACAAGGCCCGCCGTGACCTGCGTGGTCTGCTTACCGCTCAGCGTGAGATGAAGACCGTGGCCACGTTGAGCAACGAAGTGTTGCGCGGGGCCTCCACCTCGGTGGCCTCGGTGATCCAACAGGAGCTAAGCGCCAAGCTGCCATGATGCGCCATCTGCTCATTGCCTGCGTGGTCTTGCTGGCCTCCTGCAAAGGCCATCAAGAGGTGGTCAACGCACCTGTGCCCGATCCGGAACTGTCCAAACCTGAGTGGGTGAGGAGCCGTCCCGTGAGCAGTGCCTACTACATCGGTATCGGCCTCGCCAGCAAGGCGCGATCCGATTTCCAGGAGACGGCCAAGAAGAACGCCCTGAACGACCTGGCCAGTGAGATCAGCGTGGTGGTTGAAGGCAACAGTCTGCTGCAGACGCTCGATCGGCGCACCACCTTCGACGAGACCTTCAGCAGCACGATACGCACCAGCACCCGCGAGCACATCGAAGGTTTCGAACTGGTGGGTGCCTGGGAGAACAGCACCGAATACTACACCTACTACCGGCTGTCGAAGGCCGAACACGCGCGCATCAAGGCCGAGCGCAAGGCGCGTTCCATTGCCAGTGCGCTGGACCTGCATGGCCGTTCAAAGGCAGCCCTTGCCGCAGGTGATCTTCGGAGCGCCTTCGATAACGACCTGCGTGCGCTCATCGCCATGAAGGAGTATTGGGGCGAGAACGATGTGGTTGAACTGGACGGCCGCCAGGTGCCGCTGGTGAACGAGCTCTACAACGACCTGCAGAAGCTTTCCAGCGGAGTACAGCTGGCCATTCTGCCCGAGCGCTGTGAGCTGAACTACACCAACCATTTCCGTCGTGAGCTGCTGGTCAGCGCCCAGTACCGCAATGGCAATGGGCTGCGGGACCTGGTACAGTTGCCACTGGTGATCGAATACCCGGGAAGCACGGGCAAGGTGACGGAAATGAAAAGCACCGATGCCGAGGGCCGTCTTCGCACCACCGTGCAGCGCATCGATCCCCGGGCCAATGGCCAGGAGGTGGTGGTCCGGCTGGATGTGGTGGGACTGGCCAGCAAGGAGCTCGAACCACCACTGGTGAAAGCCCTGCTCGCCAGCCTCACTGTTCCCGAGAAACGGGCGGCGATCGCCTTGCAAATGCCCAAGGTGTTCATGCGTGCGAACGAGACCAATCTGGGGCAGCCCGTTGGCGATGCCGGAGTGTCCACGGCCTTGCGTGAGGAAATGACCCGGAACGGCTTCCGTTTCGTGGATAAGGAAAGTGACAGCGATATGCTGCTGACGCTTACATCGAGCACCCGCCAGGGTGGGGAGTCCAATGGATTCTACACCGCGTTCCTCGATGTCACCTTCAGCTTCCGCGACCGCAGGTCCGGTGATGTGGTGCATGAAGGCGGAAAACAGGCCATCAAAGGCGTGCAATTGGCCTACGACAAGGCCGGCATGGATGCCTACAAAAAGGCGGTGCAAGAGGTGCGCAAGGACCTGGTGCCCGCCGTAATGAACGCCCTTCAATAGCATTGACGGGGCTTTGCGTAGTTTGGCACGCAATTGGAAAGCAGAGAACCAGAGACAACATCAACGTCCACAAACCCATGAAAACCCTGAACACCTCCCGTACCATCACGGTGCTGATGACCGCGCTGATGCTGTCCGGTGCCATGACCGCCTGCAAGAGCAAGAAGAAGGCCGCCGCTGCCGCCGCACCGCCCGATGGCGAGACGGAAGTGAAAGTGCTTTGCTCCGGTCCCGAGTACTTCACCGACAACAAGGTGTTCCGTGCCAACGCACTGGGTGAGAGCATGGACCAGGCCACGGCCAAGAAGAAGGCCATGAGCAATGCCCGCGCCGACCTCGCTGCCTCCATCAATACACAGGTGAAGGCCGTGATCGACAACTATGTGAACAGCCGCGAAATGAACAACCGCGAGGAAGTGGGCGAGCGTTACGAGGCCCTGGCCCGCGAAGTGGTCGACCAGAAGCTGACCGGCACCAAGACCATCTGCGAGAAGATGATGAAGGTGAACAGCTCGGGCAACTACAAGTGCTATGTGGCCATCGAACTGAGCGCCCAGGAACTCCTGGCCGCCTACAACGAGCGCCTCAGCACGGATGAACGTCTCCGCATCGATTATGACTACGAGAAGTTCAAGGAGACCTTCGAGAAGGAAATGGAGAAGATGGGCAAGCAGTAAGCCCGCTCACCTGATCGTAACGAAGCCCTCGGCGTGTGCCGGGGGCTTCGTCTTTCCACACCTTTGCACCATGGAACGAAAGTGGATCGCCGTAGCCTCGGGCCTGATGCTCATTGCCGTTGCATTCGGTGCTTTCGGGGCGCATGGACTGAAGGCCCGGCTATCGCCCGAGGCATTGGCCCAATGGCGCACCGGAGTGGAATACCAGTTCATCCATGCTCTTGGGATCCTGCTCCTATCCACGCTGACCGGTCGCTTCGATCCAAGTGCGATGCGTTGGGCCTGCCGTGCCTTTCTGGGTGGGGTCGTGCTCTTTTCCGGTTCACTTTACTTATTGAGCACCAGGGAATTAATAGGTGCTCCGGGGCTGGGTGCCATCGTGGGTCCGGTCACCCCGCTGGGTGGACTGCTCTTCATGGTCGGCTGGGCCGTACTGTTGATAACCGCCTTGAAGCCAACTGACCGGGGTTAGCTGCGGGTTGCCCTCACCCTGTACTTTTGCGCTCCCATTCACAACCTTAAGGATCATGAACGAGTTCGGTCATAAACCGAAGAACGCCGACCTGTCGAAGATCGGTCTTGGCAACGTGGGCGATGCCTACTGGAACCTTGAACCGGCCGAACTGGTCGAACATTCCATCCTCAACGGCCAAGGCGTTTTCGCCGATAGCGGAGCGCTGGCCATCGAGACCGGTGAGTTCACTGGTCGCAGCCCCAAGGACAAGTTCTGCGTGAAGGACGCCAAGACCGAGAACACCGTTTGGTGGGGCGATGTCAACTTCCCCTTCGAGCCTGCGAAGTTCGATTCGCTTCACGCCCGCATGTGCGCCTACCTGATGAACCGTGATGTGTACATCAAGGACGCCTATGCCTGTGCAGACCCCACCTACAAGCTGAACATCCGTGTGGTGGCCGAACAGCCTTGGAGCGCCCAGTTCGCTGGCAACATGTTCCTGCGCCCCACCATGGCCGAGCTTGAAGGGTTCGAGCCCGAGTGGCACATCATCAATGCCCCCGGCTTCCAAGCCGACCCTGTGCTTGATGGTACGCGCCAGCACAACTTCGCCGTGATCAACTTCACCAAGAAGATGATCCTGATCGGCGGCACGGGCTACACGGGCGAGATCAAGAAGGGCATCTTCACCGTGCTCAACTACGTGCTGCCCCAGGAGCGTGGCGTGCTCAGCATGCACTGCAGCGCCAACATCGGTCACGATGGCGATACCGCTGTGTTCTTCGGCCTTAGCGGTACGGGTAAAACGACCCTCAGCGCCGACCCCGACCGCAAGCTGATCGGCGACGATGAGCACGGATGGAGCGACAAGGGAGTGTTCAACTTCGAGGGCGGATGCTATGCCAAGTGCATCGACCTGAGCGCTGAGAAGGAACCCCAGATCTGGGATGCCGTGAAGTTCGGCGCCATCCTGGAGAACATCGTGTTCGAGGAAGGCACCACCAAGGTCGATTTCAAGGACGGCTCGAAAACGGAGAACACCCGTGTGAGCTACCCGATCGACCACATCGACAATATCGCTGTGCCCAGCGTGGGAACGCACCCCCGGAACATCTTCTTCCTTACCTGCGATGCCTATGGCGTGCTGCCCCCCATCAGCAAGCTCACCCCGGGTCAGGCCATGTACCACTTCATTAGTGGTTACACCGCGAAAGTGGCGGGTACCGAGACCGGTGTGACCGAGCCCCAGAGCACGTTCTCAGCCTGCTTCGGCAAGGCGTTCCTGCCGCTGCATCCCACCAAGTATGCCGACATGCTCGGTGAGAAGATGAAGCAGCACAATGTGCGGATCTGGCTGGTGAACACGGGCTGGAGCGGAGGTGCATACGGCACTGGCGAGCGCATGAAGCTGAAGTTCACCCGCGCCATGATCACTGCTGCCCTGCGCGGCGAACTGGACCTGGTGGAGTACAAGGAGCACCCGGTGTTCGGTGTGAGCTATCCCACCAGCTGCCCCAATGTGCCCTCCGAGATCCTGGACCCACGCAGCACTTGGGCGGATAAGGCCGATTACGACCGCACGGCCGACAAGCTTGCCAAGCAGTTCGTAACGAACTTCGATAAGTACAAGGAAGGAGCCAGCGCCGAGATCCTGAGCGCTGCCCCCAAAGTGGCCGTGAAGGCTTGATAGGACCTGTTCAATGAGCGCCCCGCATCGGAAAGATGCGGGGCGTTCTTGTTCAGCAGTTACCCTGGAAGGGCCGACAGGCCTTGGTCCATACAGTTGGCCTTGAAGTGCAAGTGCCTGGGGCCTTGCCGGTTGATGTGGTCGGCCCGCAGTGGCTTGCGTGCATTCGGAAGCGTACCATCACTCATCAGTGTTCCCAATGAAGGACAACGATGCAGGGCGATACGTGGGATGGCCATCGTCCACGGCCATACCGTTTGACCGGAGTACGTATCAGCGCGTCAGGTACCCACCATCCACCGCGTAGTAAGCCCCGGTAACGAAGCTGGCCTTGTCGCTAGCGAGCCAAAGGACCAGTTCGGCCACTTCCTCCGATGTGCCCAGCCGTCCGATGGGGTGCAGCGCAGCGATGCCCGTCAGTTGCTCCTCGGTGAGGTGCTTGGTGAGCAGCGGGGTGCGTATGAAGCCCGGCCCCACGCTGTTCACGCGGATGCCCTGTGCAGCGTATTCCATGGCAGCGTTCTTGCTCAGGCCCACCACGCCGTGCTTGGCGGCCACGTAGGCACTGGCCGTGGCAAAGCCCACCTGCCCCAGGATGGAGGCGATGTTAACGATACTGCCGCCACCGCTTTTCAGCATGGCCGGGATCTGGTAGCGCATGCCGTAGAACACGCCGTTCAGGTTGGTGTTGACCACCTGGTGCCAGCCGTCCAGCGGATAGTCGCCGGTGAGCGCTGCAGGTCCGCCAATGCCGGCGTTGTTCACCGCGATGTCCAGGCGACCGAACGCCTTCAACGCAGCAGACACAGCGGCTTCGCATTCGCTGGCCATCGATACATCGTTACGCACCGTGATCGCTTCGGCACCA
>Ga0068877_10000673_pt1 | contig 29217 bp, 24 predicted proteins | sample NOAtaG_FD_66437 | JGI IMG/M metagenome (GOLD analysis project Ga0068877, IMG submission 66437) | Freshwater lake microbial communities from Lake Erie, under a cyanobacterial bloom - NOAA_Erie_Diel6S_1000h metaG | ecosystem: Environmental > Aquatic > Freshwater > Lake | place: USA: Ohio, Lake...
CCGGCCGCCACGACATGGTCGCCGGCACGCAGGATCGTCATCAGCGCGGTGGCCTCGGCCGCCATGCCCGAGGCCACCGCCACCGCGGCGCGGCCGCCCTCGAGCGCGGCGACCCGCTCCTCCAGAGCGGCCACCGTCGGGTTGCTCAGGCGCGAGTAGACGTTGCCGAAGGTCTGCAGGTTGAACAGCGCTGCCGCGTGCTCGGCGCTGTCGAACACGAAGCTCGTGGTCTGGTAGATGGGCAGCGCCCGCGCTCCGGTGGCCGCGTCGGGGATCTGCCCGGCGTGGATCGCGAGCGTCTCGGGGTGGAAGCGCCGGTCGGCCATCGCTGCCGCTCCTGCCGCCGCTACAGCGGCCGCCGCGCGGAGATCACGCGCGTGTTCACGCCCGCCCAGTGCAGGCCGCCGAACAGGCGCGCGTGCTCGATCTTGACGCAGCGGTCGGTCACCGAATCCAGGCCGGCCGCCCGCACGAGCGCGTCGGCCTCGGCGTTCTTCAGCCCGAGCTGCTGCCAGAACACGCGCGCGCCGACGGCGATGGCGCTGTGCGCGATCGGCACCATGTCGGCCTCCTTGCGGAACACGTCGACCAGGTCGATCGGGAACGGGATGTCCTCCAGGCGCGGGTACGACGTCTCGCCCAGGACTTCGGGGTAACGCGGGTTCACCGGCACGACGCGGTAGCCCTTGCCCTGCATGTACTTGGCGGCGAAGTAGCTCGGCCGGTGCCACTCGGCCGACAGCCCGACGACCGCGATCGTGCGGCAGCCCTTCAGGATGCGGCGCAGCGTGCTGATCTCGTCGGCCATGGCCGATGGTAAGGCGCCCCGGCCTGCCGTCAGGGGAAGAAGCCCCGCTGCTCCAGCAGCGCCCGCAGGGCGTCGGAGTCGGCGCGGAAGCGGTCGGGGTCGTACTTGATCCGGCTGGTGTAGAACTGCGCGAGGCCCGTGATGCCGTGCTCGGCCATGCGCTGCTGCATCTCGGGGCCCATCGCGCGGTAGCGCTCCCAGTTGCTCTGCTCCTTCGGCCCGTAGTCGCGGTCGATCGACGCGGGCGTGGGTCGCCGGTAGCGCTCGTCGTGGATCCATGCCCGCGACGGCAGCCGGTCGCGCTGCGCCGGCGCCTCGGCCGGCCACCCGACCACCATGCTGGTCACCGGCAGGCAGTGGTCCGGGCACTCCAGGTACTCGGCAATGGCGCCCATGCTGTGCAGCGTGGTGCCCATGTAGCAGATCCCCAGCCCGTGGGCCTCGAACGCGAGCGCGGCGCTCTGCGCCAGCAGCACGGCATCGACCGCGGCCACGTGCCAGCTGATCAGGTCGCCGAAGCCCAGGCGCGCGCCGCGCTGCGCCAGCCAGGCGCGGGTGCGGTGCGAGTCGGCGCAGAACGTCAGCACCAGCGGGGCCTGCAGCACCATCGGCTGGTCGAAGTGCAGCTCGCACAGCCGCGCCTTGCGCTGGCGGTCGCGGGTCGTCACCACCGAGACCATGTTGAGGTTGCCCGACGACGAGGTGCCGGCGCTCGCGTCGACGAGCACCCGCTCGACCAGGGCCGGGTCGATGTCGCGGTCCTCGAACGCGCGGATCGAGCGGTGGCCCTGCAGCAGGGCGTGGACGGTCTCGGCACGTGCGGTCATGGGCGGCTGCCTCCGGCTGGCAAGGCCCGTCATCATGCCGCCGGGGCGGGCGCCCGCCGGGCCCGGATCCGGCTGCTACACTGGTTGCGCCAGGAGAGAGCGGCACCGGCATGGCCGGGCACGCCGCCGCCGAAGGCGCAGGGGCCAGGCCCCGAACGCTCAGGCAAAAGGACTGGCTTCCTTCCTCACTGGAGAGAGGCGCCCGGGGTCGAGACCCCAGGGCGCCCACCGAAGGGGCAAGGCCGGGCGGCCGACGCGAGGTCGGGGCGCCGCGGCCGAATCTCTCAGGTAAAGCGGACAGCGAGGGTGCGCGGGGCACGGCAGCGGTGCCGCCCGCGCCGCCCGCGTCGAGGAAGCCAGCCCATGTCCGACCTGCTCCACACCCCGCTGCACGACCTGCACCTGTCCCTCGGCGCACGGATGGTGCCCTTCGCGGGCTACGCCATGCCGGTGCAGTACGACAAGGGCGTGATCGCCGAGCACCGCCAATGCCGCGCGTCGGCCGCGCTGTTCGACGTGAGCCACATGGGGCAGATCCGGCTCGGCGGCCCGGACGCAGCCGCCGCGCTCGAGACGCTGGTGCCCGTGGACGTGGTCGACCTGGGCGCGGGCCGCCAGCGCTACGCGTTCTTCACCAACACCGGCGGCGGGCTGATCGACGACCTGATGGTCACCCGCACGCAGCCCGACGCCGCCGCCGACTTCGGCGACCTGTTCCTCGTCGTCAACGCGGCCGGCAAGGCCGCCGACCTGACCCACCTGAACATCCACGTCGGCCACCGCTGCCACGTGGCGGCGATGCCCGACCGCGCGCTGCTGGCGCTGCAGGGTCCGAAGGCGGTGCAGGCGCTGTCGCGGCTGAACCCGGGCGTGGCGACCCTGGTGTTCATGACCGGCGGCGTGTTCGACCTCGCCGGCCAGCGCTGCCACGTCACGCGCTCGGGCTACACCGGCGAGGACGGGTTCGAGATCTCGGTGCCGGCCGACGGCGCGGTGGCGCTGGCCAAGCGGCTGCTGGCGCAGCCCGAGGTGGCGCCCGCCGGCCTGGGCGCCCGCGACACGCTGCGGCTGGAGGCCGGGCTGTGCCTGTACGGCCACGACATCGGACCCGGCACCAGCCCGGTCGAGGCCGCGCTGGCGTGGGCGATCCAGAAGGTGCGCCGCCCGGGGGGTGCGCGCGCCGGCGGCTATCCCGGTGCGCACGCGATCGAGAGCCACCTGCAGTCCGGCGCGCCGAGCCGGCGCGTCGGCCTGGTCGGCCTGGAGCGCGTGCCGGTGCGCGAGGGCGCCGAGCTGTCCGACGCCCACGGCCGCCGCCTGGGCCGCGTGACCAGCGGCACGATCGCGCCCACGGTGGACCGCCCGGTGGCGATGGCCTACCTGCCGCAGGACCATGCGCAGCCGCACGCCGAGGTCTGGGCCGAGGTGCGCGGCCGCCGGCTGCCGATGCGCGTGACACCACTGCCCTTCACCCCCCACCGCTACCACCGCGGCTGACGCCGCGCCCGACCCGCGCCACCTCCCACCGACCCCGGAGCCCGACCGATGACGACGATGTACACCCCCGACCACGAATGGATCAACATCGAGGACCACGAGGCCGCGGTGGTCGGCATCACGCAGCACGCGCAGGACGCGCTGGGCGACGTGGTCTTCGTCGACCTGCCCGAGGTCGGCCGCACCTACCGCAAGGGCGAGGTGGTCGGGGTCGTCGAGAGCGTGAAGGCCGCCGCCGACGTGTTCATGCCGGTCGAGGGCGAGGTCGTCGAGGTCAACGAGGCGCTGCGCGCCGACCCGGCCCTGGCCAACAAGGACCCGCTGGGCCACGGCTGGTTCTTCAAGGTCCACGTCACCCGGATGGAGCAGTTCGACGAGCTGCTCGACCCGCCGGGCTACGACAAGCTGCTGCAGTCCCTCTGACCCGTCCCGCCCTTCCCCACCGCACCGTGCCGCCCCGAACCCGGGGCACCAGGATGACGCGATGCTGATGTCCGCCCTCAAGCCCCTGCGCGAACTCGAGAACGCCTCCGAGTTCGTGCCCCGCCACATCGGCCCGTCCGAGGCCGACGAGCAGCGCATGCTGTCGGTGATCGGGTCCGGCCCCGCCCCGCTCACGCGCCGCGCGCTGATCGAGGCGGTCGTGCCGCCGGCGATCGCGCGCACCCGGCCGATGCAGCTGCCCGCCCCCGTGACGGAGGCGCAGGCGCTCGCCGAGCTGAGGCAGATCGCCTCGCGCAACCGCGTGCTCAAGAGCTTCATTGGCCAGGGCTACCACGGCACGCACACGCCCGGCGTCATCCTGCGCAACATCCTCGAGAACCCGGCCTGGTACACCGCCTACACGCCCTACCAGGCCGAGATCTCGCAGGGGCGCATGGAGGCGCTGGTCAACTTCCAGACCATGGTCTGCGACCTCACGGGCATGGCGATCGCCAACGCCAGCATGCTCGACGAGGCCACCGCCACCGCCGAGGCGATGACGCTGGCGCGGCGCAGCGTGAAGAGCCGCAGCGACACCATCGTCGTCGCCGGCGACTGCCACCCGCAGACGATCGAGGTCGTGCAGACGCGCGCCGCGCCGCTCGGCCTGCGGGTCGTGCTGGCCGCCTCGGCCGAGGAATGGGACCGGCTGCTCGGCGCCGGCGAGTACTTCGCGGTCGTCACCGGCTACCCGGCCACCGGCGGCGCGATCCGCGACCTGCGCGCGGACGCGCAGCGCGTGCACGCGCACGGCGCGGCCTTCATCGTCTGCGCCGACCTGCTGGCCCTGACGCTGCTGGTGCCGCCCGGCGAGTTCGGCGCCGACATCGTGGTCGGCAGCACGCAGCGTTTCGGCGTGCCGATGGGCGGCGGCGGCCCGCATGCCGCCTACATGGCCTGCCGCGACGACTGGAAGCGCAGCCTGCCCGGGCGGCTGGTGGGCGTCAGCATCGACGCCCACGGGCAGCCCGCCTACCGGCTGGCGCTTCAGACCCGCGAGCAGCACATCCGGCGCGAGAAGGCCACCAGCAACATCTGCACCGCGCAGGTGCTGCTGGCAGTGATCGCGAGCATGTACGCCGTCTACCACGGCCCGCAGGGCCTCAAGCGCATCGCGCAGCGCGTGGCCAGCTACACCGCGATCCTGGCCGCCGGCCTGCGCGAGCTCGGCGTCACGGTGCGCAACGAGCACGCCTTCGACACGCTGACCGTCGACACCGGCCCCGACCCGGCGGCGGCGGCGCGGATCGCCGCGCGCGCCGTCGAGGCCGGCATGAACCTGCGCCAGTTCCCCGAGTGGGGCGGCACGATGCTCGGCATCGCGCTCGACGAGACGACGACCCGCGACGACCTGGTGGCGCTGTGGCGGCTGTTCGCCGCGCCGGGGCAGGCGCTGCCGGATGTCGCCGCGTTCGAGCGCGGCGTGGAGCCGCTGATCCCGGAGCCGCTGCGCCGCACGAGCCCCTATCTGACGCACCCGGTGTTCCACCGCCACCGCAGCGAGACCGAGATGCTGCGCTACATCCGCAGCCTGGCCGACAAGGACCTCGCGCTCGACCGCAGCATGATCCCGCTCGGCTCGTGCACGATGAAGCTCAACGCCACCAGCGAGATGATCCCGGTCACCTGGCCCGAGTTCGCGCAGGTGCACCCGTTCGCGCCGCGCGAGCAGCTCGCCGGCTACTGGGCGCTGAACGACCAGCTGTGCGCCTGGCTCGCGCAGGCCACCGGGTACGCCGGGGTAAGCCTGCAGCCCAACGCCGGCAGCCAGGGCGAGTACGCCGGCCTGCTCGTCATCCAGGCCTGGCAGAAGGCGCGCGGCCAGGGGCAGCGCGACGTCTGCCTGATCCCCGAGAGCGCACACGGCACCAACCCGGCCAGCGCGCAGATGGTGGGCATGCAGGTCGTCGCCGTGAAGTGCGACGCCATGGGCAACGTCGACATCGACGACCTGCGGGCGCGCTGCGCGGAGCACGCCGAGCGGCTGGCCGCCGTGATGATCACCTACCCGAGCACGCACGGCGTGTTCGAGTCGCGCGTCAAGGAGCTCTGCGAGATCGTCCACGCCCACGGGGGCCGCGTCTACGTCGACGGCGCGAACATGAACGCGCTGGTGGGCGTGGCCGCGCCGGGCGAGTTCGGCGGCGACGTCAGCCACCTGAACCTGCACAAGACGTTCTGCATCCCGCACGGCGGCGGCGGCCCGGGCGTCGGCCCGGTGGCCGTCGTGGCCGACCTCGTGCCCTTCCTGCCCGGCCATCGCACGGCCGACATCGGCACGGAGTCGCCCGTGGGCGCGGTGAGCGCCGCGCCGCTGGGCAACGCCGGCGTGCTGCCGATCTCGTGGATGTACTGCCGCATGATGGGCGCCGAGGGCCTGCGTGCCGCCACCGAGGTGGCCATCCTCAGCGCCAACTACGTCGCGGCGCGCCTGGCCGACCACTACCCGGTGCTCTACAGCGGCGGGTCCGCGGGCCTGAAGGGTGGCGGCGTGGCGCACGAGTGCATCCTCGACCTGCGGCCGCTGCACAAGAGCAGCGGCGTCGGCGCCGAGGACGTGGCCAAGCGGCTGATCGACTACGGCTTTCACGCGCCGACGCTCAGCTTCCCGGTGGCCGGCACGCTGATGGTCGAGCCCACCGAGAGCGAGCCGCTGGCGGAGCTGGACCGCTTCTGCGAGGCGATGATCGCCATCCGCGAGGAGATCGCGCGCGTCGAGCGCGGCGAGTGGGGGCGCGAGGACAACCCGCTGAAGAACGCGCCCCACACGGCCGCCTCGCTGCTGGCGACCGACTGGACCCACCCGTACACGCGCGAGCAGGCGGCGTACCCGGTGGCCAGCCTGCGCCGCCAGAAGTACTGGGCGCCGGTGGGCCGGGTGGACAACGTCCACGGCGACCGCAACCTGTTCTGCAGCTGCGTGCCGATGAGCGAATTCGCGGCTTGAGGGGGTGAGCACCGCGCGCGCGGCCGGGTCGCTGCCGGCGACCCACGCGCTGCTTGCGCTGGCCGTGGTGGCGGTGTGGGGGACGAACTTCGTCGTCATCCACGTCGCACTGCAGGCGCTGCCGCCGCTGGCGCTGGCCGCCGCGCGCTTCGCGCTCGCCTTCCTGCCCGCCGCGCTGGTGGTCCGCCGGCCGGCCGTGCCGTGGACGCGGCTGGCCGCCTACGGGCTGCTGATCGGCTGCGGGCAGTTCGGGCTGCTGTACCTGGCGCTGCAGGGACGCATCGCGCCCGGGCTGGCCTCCCTGCTGGTGCAGACGCAGGTGTTCTTCACGATCGGCCTGGCGCTGCTGCTGGAGGGCCGCGGTGCGGCACGCGCCGAACGGTTGCGGCCGCACCAGGGGGTGGCGCTGGCACTCGCCGTCGCCGGGCTGGCGCTTCTCGGGCTGCGCAGCGACGCGGCCGGCGGCACGCCGGCGGGCATCGCGATGGTGCTCGGCGCGGCGCTGGCCTGGGCCTGCGGCAACGTCGTCGGGCGCGGCATGGGCCGGGCCGACATGCTTGGCGTGGTGGTGTGGTCGAGCGTCTTCGCCGTGCCGCCGCTGGCGGTGCTGTCGCTGGTGTTCGAAGGACCCGGCCTCGTCGCCGCCCGGCTGGCCGGAGCCGGGCCGCTGCAGGCCGCCGCGGTGCTTTGGCAGGCCTTCGGCAACACGCTGTTCGGCTACGCGGCCTGGGGCTGGCTGCTGGCGCGCCACCCCGCCGGCACGGTGGCGCCGTGGGCGCTGGGCGTGCCGGTGTTCGGGCTGGCCAGCGCCGCGCTCGTGCTCGGCGAGCCGATGCCGGCGTGGAAGCTGCTCGCCTGCGCGCTCGTCATCGGCGGCCTCGCGCTGAACGTGCTGTGGCCGCGCTGGCGCGCCGGCGGCGGCGCTGGCTAGCGGTCTGCGCCAGAGCGCGCGGGTCGGGAATCGGCGGGCGGCGTAGCATTCCGCATCCTTCTCCCCGACCCGGAAGCGCCGTGCCCACCGTCAAGAACTGCCTCGCACACAAGACCAACCGCATCGTGTCGGTCCGCCCGGACGACATGGTGGTCGCCGCGCTGCAAGCCATGCGCGACAACCGCGTGCGCGCGGTGCTGGTGCTCGACGAGGACCGCCTCGCGGGCATCATCACGCAGGGCGACTGCGCGATCAAGGTGCTGCTGCCCGGTGGCGACGCCAAGGCGACCCGGGTGCGCGAGGTGATGACGCCCGACCCGATGACGGTCCGCCTGTCCGACCCGCTCGAAGCCTGCATGGGCCTGATGGCCAACCGCGGCTTCCGGCACTTGCCTGTGCTGGAGGAAGGGCGCGTGGTCGGCGTGATCTCGATCGGCGACGTGGTCAAGGACCACATCCGGCAGATGGGCCAGCAGATCGGCTTCCTCGAGACCTACATCAAGGGCCACGGCGTCTAGCCGAAGGCCGCCGCCAGCGCGCCAGCAGCAGCGCGTTGCCGACCACGAAGACGCTGCTGAAGGCCATCGCGGCACCGGCCACCATCGGGCTCAGCCGCCCGGAAGCCGCCAGCGGGATCCCGATCGCGTTGAACGCGAAGGCCCAGAACAGGTTGCCGCGGATCTTGGCGGCGGTGCGGCGCGCCAGGTCGAGCGCATCGGGAACGAGGTGCACGTCGCCTCGCAGCAGCGTGATGCCCGCGGCGTGCATCGCGACGTCGGTCCCCTGACCCGCCTCGGCCATCGCGATGCCCACGTCGGCCGCGGCAAGCGCCGGGGCGTCGTTGATGCCGTCGCCCACCATCGCCACCAGCGGCCGCCCGCCTGCCGCCGCGGCGGCGGCGGCGCGCAGTTCGCCGACGATGCGCGCCTTGTCGCCGGGCAGCACCTCGGCGCGCACGTCGTCGATGCCCAGCGCCGTCGCGGCCACGCGCACCGCAGCCGCGTTGTCGCCGCTGACGAGCACCGTGCGCAGGCCCTGCGCGCGCAGCCGCGCCAGCGCATCGGCAGCTTCGGGCTTGGGCGTGTCGGCGAAGGCCAGCAGCGCGAGCAGCCGCGGCCCCGCGGGCTCGAGCGCGGCCAGCCACGACACGGTGCAGCCCTCGTGCCGCTGCGCCTCGGCGCGCCCGGCCAGCGCGCCCAGCGGCACCCCGAGTTCCTCCATCCAGCGTGAACTGCCGAGCACGTGATCGACGCCGTCGATCGTGCCGCGCAGCCCGCGGCCCGGCACGGCGCGCAGCCGCGCCAGGGCTGGCGCATCCGCGCCATCCGGCAGCGCGTCGATCACGGCCCGCGCCAGCGGATGCCCGCTGCCCCGTTGCAGCGCCGCGGCGCGGGCGTGCGCCGTGGCGGCATCGACGCCCGGGGCCGCGTCGAGCGCGGCCAGCCGAGGCCGGCCGACCGTCAGCGTCCCGGTCTTGTCGAAGGCCACGACGCCCACCCGCCGGGCCAGTTCGAGCGCCTCCGCATCCTTGATCAGGATGCCGTTGCGCGCGGCGACCCCGGTGCCGGCCATGATCGCGGCCGGGGTCGCCAGGCCCAGCGCGCACGGGCAGGCGATGACGAGCACGGCCACCGCGTTCAGCAGCGCCGCGGTCCAGTTGCCGGCGGCCAGCCCCCAGCCCAGCAGCGTGAGCAGCGCGATGCCCAGCACCACCGGCACGAACACCGCGCTGACGCGGTCGACCAGACGCTGGATCGGCGCCTTCTTCGCCTGCGCGTTCTCGACCAGCCGCACGATGCGCGCCAGTGCCGTCTCGGCACCGACCGCGGTGGCCCGCAACGTCAGCAACCCCTCGCCGTTGAGGGCGCCGGCGCTGACGCGGTCGCCGCTGCCCCGGGGCACCGGCAGGCTCTCGCCCGTGAGCAGCGACTCGTCGAGGTGGCTCGCGCCTTCGACGATCTGGCCGTCCACCGGCACGCGGGCGCCGGGGCGCACGCGCACGAGGTCGCCGACGCCCACCTCGGGCAGGGGTCGCTCGCGCTCGACGCCGTCCTCGAGAACCAGCGCCGTGGCGGGCCGCAGGCCCTCGAGCGCGCGGATCGCGTCGGCCGCGCGGCGCTTGGCGCGCGACTCCAGCCACTTGCCCAGCAGCACCAGCGCGATGACGGCTGCCGCGCCTTCGAGGTACAGGTGCGGCTCGCGACCGGCGCGCGCCGCGCTCCACCACTCCCAAAGGCTCAGGCCGAAGGCGGCGCTGGTGCCGATGGCCACCAGCAGGTCCATGTTGCCGGTGCCCGCACGCACGGCCTTCCACCCGGAGACGTAGAAGCGCGCCCCGAGCCAGCACTGCACTGGCGCGGCCAGCGCGAACTGCCAGGCAGGCGGCAGCATCGCGTGCACGCCGAAAGGCAGCGCGAACATCGGCAGCACCAGCGGCGCGGCCAGCAGCAGCGCGAGCGCGACGCGGCGACCGTCGGTCAGCCACGGGCGGCGGGCCGCACCCGCACCCGCACCCGCTCCCTGGACACCGGTCGCCCCGGCGAGCGGGGGCCCGGCGTCGGCGCGCAGCGCATACCCGGCGCGGCGCAGCGCGGCGCCGAGCTCGGCGCGCAGTACCGGCGCGGCCTCGGGCCGCGCGACCGCGCGCACGACCGCCCGCTCGGTGACCAGGCTCACGTCCGCTTCGAGCACGCCGGGCACGGCCGCGAGCGCGCGCTCGACCCGGCCCACGCAGCTGGCACAGCTCACTCCGTCGACCTGCAGCGCCAGAGTCTGCTGCGGCACCGGGTAGCCGGCGTGGTCGAGCGCGGCGAGGACGGTGGCCGCCTGCTGCGGCGGGGCGGTGACGGTGACGGTCTCGCGCGCGAGGTTCACCGCCGCGTCGGCCACACCGGGCACGCCCCGCACCGCCTTCTCGACCCGCGCGACGCAGGCCGCGCAGCTCATGCCCTCCACCGGCCAGGTCCAGGACACGGGGACGGCGGCCATGCCCGGCTGGGCGGCGTCGGCAGCGGGATCGGCGGGAACGGCGGACATCGGGACCGGGCTGGCAGCGAAGGCAGCCGCAGCCCCGGGGTCGGTCGGGGCCGGCATGCACAGGCGCTGGCATCATTGGACCACCGTTCGTCTCCCGGGGTGCCCGCATGCTCGAGTTCCAGATCCCCACGATGACCTGCGGCCACTGCGCCCGCAGCGTGACCCAGGCCGTCCAGGCTGCCGACCCGTCGGCGCTGGTGCAGATCGACCTGCCGCAGAAGAAGGTCGTGGTCGACAGCGACCTGCCGCGCGAGCAGATCGTCGCGCGGCTCGCCGAGGCCGGCTTCGCACCGGCCTGAGCACGCGGACCGCGCACACCCGCGTCGGCGGGCCCAGGCACACACCCGCGTCGGCGGGTCCAGGCACACACCCGCGTCGGCGGGCCGCGGTGAACCGTATCGCGGCCGGGCAGTCCTCGGCGCCCGCGCCGCTACACTTCCGGCCCCCGCGGCAGCCCGCGGGCACGCCCCATGGCAGGCATCCACATCACCGACATCGAGGCCGCGATCAACTGGTGGCGCGAGCGCTCGCCATCCCCCGACGGCATCAGCGCCTGCGCCGAGGTGCGTGCGCTGGCCGAGGTGTACGCGCTGATGGTCTACCACCGCGAGAGCCTGGCCGACGAGCGCACGATGCCCGCCCGGGCACGCGACGCGTGGCTGGCCTGGTACGCGACGACGCCCGACGCCCCGTGCATCGCGATCTGCTCGACCAGCCAGGGCGACGCGGTGTGCAAGGGCTGCGGCCGCACCTTCGACGAAGTGCAGCACTGGACCGCGTACAGCCCGGCCGACAAGCGCTCGGTGTGGCGCCGCATCACGCAGGAGGGCACGGCCTGGCGCTTCAACCGCTACGCCGAGCGCGCCCGCGCCGCCACCGGCGAGGACCACCCCGATCCGGGCCGCTTCGCAGCGACGCCCGGGGCCTGAACGCGCCCGGCAGCCCCGCGCATTGGCCACGCCCGCCGATCCGAGCTTCCGGGGCAGCGTACGCCGCCTCGTGCCGCTCGCCTGGCCGGTGCTCGTCGGCCAGGTCTCGGTGCTGGGGTTCGCCACGGTCGACACCGTGCTGGTGGCCCGCTACGACGCGGCCGACCTGGCGGCACTGGCCATCGGCGCGGCCGCCTACATCACCGTCTTCATCGGCCTGATGGGCGTGGTGCTTGCGCTCGCCCCGATCGTCGGCCAGCTGCAGGGCGCGCGCCGCTTCGCCGACGCAGGGCGTCAGGTGCACCAGGCGGTGTGGATCGCGCTCGGGCTCACGCTGCTGGGCAGCACGCTGCTGCTGCTGCCGGCGCCCTTCCTGGCGCTGGCGCGCGTTCCCCCGGAACTCGAGCCCCGGGTGCGCGGCTACCTCGGCGCGCTGGCGTTCTCGCTGCCGGCCGCCCTGCTGTTCACGGTCTATCGTGGGTTCAACACCGCGGTGTCGCGACCGAAGGCCGTGATGGCGCTGCAGCTCGCCGGCCTGGCGCTGAAGATCCCGCTGTCGATCGCGCTGGTCCGGGGCGTGCCGGCACTCGGCGTGCCGGCGCTTGGCGTGGTCGGCTGCGGCGTCGCCACGCTGATCGCGATGTGGGCGCTGGCGGTCGCCGCCTTCGTCGTGGTGCGGCGGGACCCCTTCTACGCGCCCTACGCGCTCGGCGGCCGCGCCCGCGGGCTGCTCGGCCTGCGGCTGGATCCGCCCGACCGGCGCGCGCTCGCGGCACAACTGCGCCTGGGCGTGCCCCTTGGGCTGACGATCGTCATCGAGGTCACCGGCATGACCTTCATCGCCCTGCTGATCGCGCGGCTGGGCACCACGGCCGTCGCCGGGCACCAGATCGCGGCCAACCTGGCGGCGCTGCTGTTCATGATCCCGCTGGCGCTGGGCAATGCCACCAGCACCCTGGTGGCGCAGGCCATCGGCGCGCGCGACGAGGCCGACGCGCGCCGGCTTTGCTGGCACGGGCTGGCGCTTGGGCTGGCTGTCGCGCTCGTGGTCGGCGGCACGGTTTACCTGCTGCGCGTGCCCATCGTCGGCCTGTACACCGCCGACCCGGCCGTGCAGGCCGCCGCGCTCGCGCTGGTGGCCTGGCTGGCCTGGTTCCACCTGGGTGACGCGGGGCAGACGGTGGCGGCCTTCGCGCTGCGGGCCTGGCGCGTGGCCACGGTGCCGCTGGTGATCTACGCGGTGGTGATCTGGGGCGTGGGCCTCGGCGGCGGCTACCTGCTCGCCTTCGACGTGCTCGGACTGACGCCCGGGCCGCTGCTGGGTGCACCTGGCTTCTGGGCGGCCGGGGCCTTCGCCCTGCTGCTCACCGCCGTGCTGCTCGCGACCTTCCTGGCCTGGATGCTGCGCCAGCGTCGAGGGTGACGACGGCGCGGACGGCACCGAGCGCGTGAGCCGTGCGGACGCCGCGGAACGCGCCGGCTCCCGCGGCCGCGGGCCGTCAGCCGAGCGGCAGCGCCAGCACGAAGCGGCTGCCGCCGCCGGCGCGCGCCTCGCAGCGCACGCTGCCGCCGTGGCGTTCGGCGATCTGGCGTACCAGCGCCAGACCGAGCCCGACGCCGCCGGCCTTCTCGGCATGCCCCGGCAGGCGGAAGAAGGCCTCGAAGATGCGCTCGCGGTAGGCCTCGGGCACGCCGGGGCCGCGATCCTCGACGCTCACCTCGGCCTGCGCGCCCGAGCGGCCCACGTGCACCTCGACCGCGCCGCCGTCGCCGTAGCGGCGCGCGTTCTCCAGCAGGTTGCGCAGCGCGCGCCGCAGCAGCCTGTCGTCGCCGCGCACGGTGAGCGGCACGCCGGCGACGCCGGCACCGGTGCGCGCCGCCTCCTCGGCCGCCAGCCCGAGCAGCTCGACCGGCTCACGCTGCACGACGTCGCCACGGGCGTCGAGCCGACTCGACAGCAGCACCTCCTCGACCAGCGCGTCGAGCTCGGCGATGTTGGCCTCGATCTCGCGCCGCAGCCGCGGCTGCTGGGCCGTCGGTGCCTCGTCGAGCATCGCCAGCGCCATCTTCAGCCGGGCCAGCGGCGAGCGCAGTTCGTGGCTGGCGTTGGCCAGCAGGCTCTGGTGCGAGCGCACGAGGCCCTCGATGCGTTCGGCGGCACGGTTGAAGCTGGCCGCCAGGGCCGCCACCTCGTCGCGGCCCTCCTCGGGCACGCGGCGTCCGAGAGCGCCGGCGCCGAAGGCCTCGACGCCTTGCTGCAGCGCCTCGAGCCGCCGCGTCAGGCCGCGCACCACCGGGTAGGCGCCACCCGCCACCGCGAGGAACAGCACCGCGAGAAGCGCGACCAGCCCGACGCCGTCGGGCACGGTGCGCGGCAGCCAGGGCCACGCGGGCGCCGGTGCCGGTGCCGCCGGCGGCCCGCCGCGCATCATGCCCGGCCCCATCTCGGTGCGCGCCCGCAGCAGCGGGCGCGGCACCTGCAGCGTGCGGCCGTCGTCGAGGCGGATCGACTGCACGCGGGCACCGAAGGCCGGGTTGTCGGACTCGCGCCGCGCGAAGGCCTCGCTGGCACCGATGCGCCGGCCCTCGGCATCGTCCAGCGCCAGCGGCAACCGCAGCCGCTGCGACCACTCGCGCAGCGCCTGGGCCTGGGCCTCGCGCGGGGCATCGGCCGGGGGCAGCGAGCGCTGCAGCAGGTCGACCCAGGCCTCGAGACGGTCGCGCGCGGCCGCTTCCGCGACCGCACGCTGCTGCTCGAGGTGCCGCTGCACCAGCCAGCCGGTGAAGGCGGCGAACAGCGCCAGCGCCACCACCACGGTGAGCCAGATGCGCAGGTAGAGCGATCGCATCGCGCCAGTGCGCCGGCGGCGGCTAGACGTCGGCGTCCTGCCGGCGCGCGAACACGTAGCCGGCGCCGCGCACGGTGAGCACGCGACGAGGCATCTTGGGATCGTCCTCGATGACGGCGCGGATGCGCGAGACGTGCACGTCGATGCTGCGGTCGAAGGCCTCCAGCGGATGCCCCTTCAGCGCGTCCATGATCTGGTCGCGCGACAGCACGCGTCCCGGGGCCTGCGCGAGCACGGCCAGCAGGTCGAACTGGTGGCTGGTCAGCTCGCAGGGCCTGCCGTCGAGCCGCGCCTGGCGCGCGCCGAGGTCGACCTCGAGGCGACCGAAGACGAGCACGTCGTCGGCAGCGCGCGCGGGCGCCGCGCGCCGCAGCAGCGCCTTGACCCGCGCCAGCAGCTCGCGCGGCTCGAACGGCTTGCCCAGGTAGTCGTCGGCGCCGAGCTCGAGGCCGACGATGCGGTCGGTGGGCTCGCCGCGCGCGGTGAGCATCAACAGCGGCAGGCGCCGGAAGCGGGGCTCGGCGCGCAGCGTGCGCGTGAAGTCGAGCCCGTCGCCGTCGGGCAGCATCAGGTCGAGCACGAGGGCGTCGAACGGCGTCCGTTCGAGCAGTTGGCGGCCGAGGCCGAGCGAGCCGGCGCACTCGACCTCGAACCCCTGGCCGCGAAGGTAGGCGCCCACCATCTCGGTCAGGCGCTGGTCGTCGTCGATGAGCAGCAGTCGTTGCATGCCGGAATGATGGCGCGGTGCGCCCGTGTCGCGGGGCCGGCGCCGAGCCGGCGCCGGCCCCGCGGCCTGCTCAGTTGCGGGCGCCCTCCAGGGCCTCGCGCTCGCCGCGGTGGCGCTGGGCCATCGCGCGCCGCTGCGACATGCGCTCGGCCAGCACCTTGCGTTGCTCGGCCGACAGCACGCGGCTCGCGTCGAGCATGGCCTGGGTCGTGCGCTTGCTGACGGCGTCGTGCTGCGCGAGCATCTGCTGGCGCAGCGCCTCGACCGCGCGCGCATCGACGCTGGGCTGCGCGAACAGCTGCTGCATCTGCTCGCGCAGCTTCGCGCCGGTCTCGCGCTGCGTGCGCAACTCGCCGCGCGCGGTGCGCCAGATCTGCTCGATCTGCGCCTTCTGCTCGGGCGTGGCGTTGATGCCCTCGAGCATGCGGCCGAAACCCGGGCCGTCCATCATGCCGCCGCCGCGCATGCCGGGGCCGTGGGGCCCGTGGCCGCCGGGCATCGCCAGCGCGCCGCCGGCGGCGCCGAGGGTCATCGTCACGAGGGCCGCGGCGGCGAACAGGGCGCGCCGGCTGCGGGGGGTCTGGATCGGGGTCTTCATCGTCGCTCCTTTAGCGCTTGTCACGATGAGGGCATCGTGCGCAACCCCCGTCAAGGCCCGATGCGGGCCGGGTAAAGATGTGTGTCGCTGCCGCCCGGCGAGGTGCCGCTCAGGGCCCGTCGATCCGCACCAGCCGGCGCTGCAGCGCGAAGCCCGGCTCGCTGCTGCGCAGGTCCAGGCGCAGCAGCAGGCCGCTGGCGCGGTCGACGACCAGGGCGCCTTCCAGGCGCGTGAACGAGTCGCCGCGCTGCGCGTCGCCGAACAGCTCGACCACCGCGGCGTCGAAGCGCCGCCCGGCCACCGTCTGCGGCCCCACCGCGACCACCTGGCCGCGCACGCGGGCACGGGCCATCGGGTCGGCACCCTGCACCAGGTCGCCCGCCACGACGTGGCCGAGCACCAGTTCGCCGCGCAGCAGCTGGGGCCACTGCAGCGCTCCCTCGGGCGCCTCGACCACGTTGCCCGCGCTGTCGTGGCGCCAGACCTCGCCCGAGCGGCCGCGGTACTCGATCTCGCCGCGGCGCAGCGCGGTCACGGTGAGCTGCCACTCGACCGCGGTCGTGCCGGCGGGGTCGGCGCCGCCGGCGGACCGCGACCCGCCGCGACGCGGCGGCGAACGGTCCTCGTACAGCAGCCGCTCCCCCGGCGCCACCGGCAGCGTGGCGGCCCGGCTGGCCGACAGCTCCGCCCGCGGCGGCGGGCAGCCCTTGCGGACGGCGGCCGCCCCCAGCGCCTCGTAGCGGCCCTTCAGGCGCGCGAGTTCGGCGGCCTCCAGCCCCTCGGGGCGCATCGCCAGCAGCGCGGGCCAGAACACCGACAGCCCGAGGCCGAGCGCCACCACGTTGTTGCCACCCCGCTCGTCGACGGCATACGCCACGTCGGCGGCGCGGCGCTGCACGGCTTCGGTCTCGTCGTCGATGCGCTCGCACGACCAGGCCACGAACTCGGCCGGGCTCGTCGGTGCGGGCGGCACGTCGCGCGAGCGCGTGGCGCAGCCCGCGCCGAGCGCGACGGCGCCGATCAGCAGGAGGGTTGCGCCTCGGGAGCAGTGCACCCGCGGATTGTGCCGTGCCGGGGTGGCCCGGGCGCGTCCGCCGGCGCTCCCCCGGCCCGGGGGCGGCCGGGCCCGTCAGCGCGCACTCGGGGTGGATCGCGCCGCAACCCGGGCCGGGCGCTCAGCGAGGCGTAACCGGGTCGGGCGCAGCCGCGCCACCGACGGCCGCGAGTTCCAGCAGCGGCCACAGCGTCGCCGCGGCCTCGCGGCGGAACGCGCCCACGTGGCCGACCGAGCGCAGCCCGAGGTCGCCCGGCGCGACGACGTGCAGCACCGACGGCGCGCCCGGCATCGCCGCCAGCAGCTTGCGCGTGCAGGCCTCGGTCATGGCCTCGTCGTCGGTGAAGCTGAAGGCCTCGATGCGGAACCGCGCCGCTGCCAGGCTCGGCAGCACGAGCTTCGGCTCGGCACCCCACGCGAACCCGGGGTGACGGCACCACCGCGTCCACTGGCGCATCGCCGGGCCCGGGATGTCGCCCACCATGCGCAGCGCGCGGCCCGGGAAGTAGCCCAGCAGCGGCGTCAGCAGCGGCGCGGCCAGGTGCAGCATCAGCGGTGCCCGCCGGCGCGACGGCGCCGCCCAGTCGCGCCAGTAGCCCGAGCCCGCGGCCACCGCCACGACGACGCCGATTCGGCGCTGCGTGGCCGGGTCGGTCATCGCGGCGTGGTGCGTGCCCAGGCTGTGGCCGACCACCGCCAGCGGCTCGCCCCGGGCCCGCTCCGCGAGCGCCTGCACGGCTGCGGCGAAGTCCTGCCGCGCCCAGGTCAGCATGTCGGCCTGCAGACCGCGCAGCGAGCGACGGTGCTCGGGCGCGCGCGACGCGCCAGTGCCGCGCAGGTCGAAGGTCAGCACGCGGTGCCCGCGCTGCGCGAGCCAGGCCGCGAAGGCGCAGTAGTGGCGCTGCGCGATGCCCAGCCCGCCGGCCACCAGCACGTGGCTGCGCACGGCGCCCGGCGGCTCGTGCAGCAGCCCGCGCAGCACCGCGCCGTCGGCCGCCCGCAGGTCCAGGGCAACCGGCGTCGAGGCCGCAGCCGGCGCGCTCACGCGCTCGCCCCGCGGTCGAGCAACCCCTCGCGGACCAGCACGGTCCGGATGGCGCCATGCAGCGCCTGCGGCCCCCGGTAGGCCGGGTGCGCGCGCAGCACGGCGGCCGCGTCGCTCACCCGCGCCAGCGCGGCGAGCTGGCGCTCGGCCTCGAGCTGCTCGGCATCGGGCCGGGCCACCACGGCCCCAGGGTCGGCACCGAAGCTCCCTCCCTCCGAGCGCGCACGGTGGCGCACCGCGGGCAGCTGGCGCTCGCAGCGACAGGCAGCCTCGGGGCTGGCCAGCCCGCAGGTCCGGCCGACGAAGGCGTCGAGCCGGGAGCGCGCCCGCGACAGCCGCTGCCGGTAGGCCTCGGGCGTGATGCCCAGCACCTCGGCCGCGGTGGCCGAGTCGAGCCCGACAACGGCGTCGAGGATGCAGGCGAGCCGCTGCTCGCGGTCCAGCGCCATCAGCATCGACTGGCTGCAGGCCAGCGCCAGCTGCTGCGCCTCGAGCTTGTCCTCGGGCGTGAGCGGCATCGGCTCGCCGCGCATGCGCGCCAGTTCGGCGGCGAACTCCAGCCCCTGGTCCAGCCGCTCGGCGATGTCCTCCAGCGAGACCTCGGGCGACTCGGCCTTGCGCGTGCGCGCGCTGGCCAGGTGGTTGTAGGCGACGCGCCAGACCCAGGTCGAGAACGCCGCCTCGCCGCGGAAGCCGGCCAGGTGCGTGACGACCTTCAGCAGGATCTCCTGCGTCGCGTCGGCGGCGTCGTCACGGTGCCCGAGGGCGTGCACCGCCAGCCGGTAGACGCCCGGCTGGATGGTGGCGATCAGCGCGTCGATGGCCTCCAGCCGGCCATCGAGCGCGGCGCGCAGGGTTGCGGCCTCCGGCTCCGGGATCTTCATGCGGCCATTCTCCCCGCGGCGCGCCGGCCCCGCGCCGGGCTCATCGCGCCTGCACCAGCACCGCTTCGGGCAGCGCCTGTTCCGCGCCCCTGCCGGGCTGGAGGATCGGCGTGTCGAACCACTCCACCGTCGCCGGCTGGCCGTAGCGGGCCGCGACCCGGTCCTGCCAGGCCTGGTCGTGCCAGGCGCGCGCGCTCGCCTCGTCCTGCCACAGGTAGATGCCACCGAAGCGGCCGGCGTCGGAGAGGATGAAGTACTTGCGCAGCAGCCCGGGCACCTTGCGGTAGGTCGGCAGCGCGTCGCGGAAGCCCTGCAGCAGCGCGGCGCGGCCGACCCCCGGCGGCACCGGGATCTCCACCAGCGTGGCCACCGCGGCCGCGCCGCCGCGGGCCGAGGTGCGCGCCGAAGTACCGCCGGGGGTGTTGTCGAGCACCAGCGGCACCTCGAACAGCCGCACCTGTCCCTCGGCGCCGCGCTCCCTGCGGACGCGTTCGAACCAGGCCGGCGCGAACCACGCCCGCGCGGCGGCCAGGTCGGTCCACAGGTAGATGCCGCCGTAGTGGCCGTCGGCACGGGCAAACGAGTAGGCCTTGAAGTTCAGCCCCGGCAGCGACTCGAACTGCGGCACGGCGTCGCGCATCCGGCCTTCGACGACGAAGCGCGGCGCGTACCAGGGCCTGGGCACCTTCACGATGGCGGCCACGGAGGAGGCCGGATCGAAGCCGGCGCCCCCGACAGGCTGGGCGGTGGCAGGGACGACGGCAGCCGCTGCAGCCGCGGAAGCGAGGAGGGTGGCGGCGACGCGGCGCGACAGGGACTGCGGCATGGGGGGCTCCGGCGGTGGGGCGGGCCCGGCGGGCCCTGCTGCGCACTTGGACAAGTGCGGGGCGTTCGCCGTGACAGGCCGGCCCGACGGCCGCCGCCGGCCGCTCGGCGCATCCCGGGCGCCGGGGCCGGGAGGCCTTGGCCGTCGGCGCCTCGCGCGACGCCCCCGGCGCGGCAATGGCCACTGTGCGGCAGCCCCGGTCTCGTCGAGCCGACAATGGGGGCTGGAAGGCGCGGCACGACACCCTCGGTGCCCGCCCCGACCGCAACCGCCTCTTCCCCGGAGCCCCGATGATCCTGCACGACCTCCCCGCCGGCATGCACCCGCGCCGCGTGCGCATCTTCCTGGCCGAGAAAGGCGTCGCGCTGCCCACCCGCGTGATCGACATGGCGCGCGGCGACAACGCCAGCCCGGAGTTCCTGCGGCTGAACCCGCTGGGCAAGCTGCCGGTGCTGGAACTCGACGACGGGACCGCGATCACGGAGTCGCTCGCCATCTGCCGCCACCTCGAGGCGCTGCACCCGGAGCCGCCGCTGTTCGGCCGCTCGCCGCTGGAGTCGGCGCGCATCGACATGTGGACGCAGCGCATGGACTTCGAGCTGTCGCGCCCGATCGTCGACGCCTTCGTGCACGCCAGCGATTTCTTCCGCGGCCGCGTCGAGCAGATGCCGGCCTGGGCCGAGCACTCGCGCGCGCACGCGCTGGCCACGATGCGCTGGCTCGATGGCGAACTGGCCGGCCGCGCCCACGTGGCGGGGTCCGACTACAGCATGGCCGACATCGTCGCGCAGTGCGCGCTGGTGCTCGGCAAGGCGGCCGGGGTGAGGATACCTGCCGAACTGCCCCACCTCGCGCGCTGGTTCGCCGCGGTCGGCGCGCGCCCGACCGCGCGCGCCTAGAGAGAGGCCGGCCGGATGCCCGCACCCGCCTCGCCCGGCGTCTGCGCCGTCATCGGCGCCGGCGACGCCACCGGCGCCGCGATCGCGCGCCGCTTCGCGCGCGAAGGCCACGAGGTCTGCGTGGCGCGGCGCAGCGCCGAGGCGCTGGCGCCGCTGGTGGAGTCGATCGTGTCCGCGGGGGGGCTCGCGCGGGCGTTCGCGCTCGACGCGCGGCGCGAGCAGCAGGTCATCGCGTTCTTCGACCGCATCGAGGCCGAGGTCGGGCCAGTGGAGGTGGCCGTGTTCAACGTCGGCGGCAACGTCCGCTTCCCGATCCTCGAGACCACGACGCAGAAGTACTTCAAGGTCTGGGAGATGTGCGCGCAGGCCGGCTTCCTGGTCGGCCGCGAGGCGGCGCGCGCGATGCTGCCGCGCGGCCGCGGGAGCATCCTGTTCACCGGTGCCACGGCCAGCGTGCGCGGTGCAGCCGGCTTTGCCGCCTTCGCCGGCGGCAAGGCGGCGCTGCGCGCGCTGGCGCAGTCGATGGCGCGCGAGCTCGGCCCGCAGGGCCTGCACGTCGCGCACGTGGTCGTCGACGGGATGATCGACACGGCCTTCGCGCGCGAGAACTTCGCCGAGCGGGTGGCCGCCGCCGGCCCGGACGGCATCCTGAACCCGGAGCACGTGGCCGAGGCCTACTGGTGGCTGCACCGGCAGCCGCGCGACGCCTGGACCTTCGAGCTCGACCTGCGGCCCTTCGTCGAGCGCTGGTAGGCGCCCGCCCCGCGCAAACACGCATTGCCGCCAGGGTTGCCGCGGCGCGCCCCTCCGCAACACCGGCCTGCGGCGCATGATGCAGCAGCCGCAGGCTTGGACGCGGGCCGCATGCCGCATCCAGAGCCCGGCACCCTTCGGGCCGCCAGGCCCGTCCGCATCCCGGTCGCAACCCTCAATCCCGGAGATCGTCCCATGAGCACCCTGCGTACCCTGGCCCTGGCCGCGCTGCTGGCGGCCGGCTCCACCCTCGCCCACGCGGACAAGGACTGCAGCAGCGTGACCGCCGATGGCGACGACCTCGTCGCACCGCCCGTGAAGGCCACGAAGGCCGTCGCCAAGACCGAGCAGCCCCAGCCGGCGCGCGCCGCCCAGCGGCAGGCCACCAGCATCCAGGCCGGTACCCCGGTCACCGCCCAGGTCACGCAGCGCACCTCGGCCACCAAGGCCGAGCCCAGGAAGCCCTGATGCGCTGATCCCCGGCCGGCAGGCATCGCGGCTGGCGGCCGGGGGGAGCGCCCGGGCGTGCGCGGTCCGTCGCGCGGTCCGTCGCGCGGTCCGTCGCGCGGTCAGTCGCGCAGTCCGTCGCGCGGATCGCACCGCTCGTCGCGCGGCCGGCGCAGCGTGTCGCTGCCAGCTTGCGCCCGGCGCCGCCCTGCGCCATCGTCGGCGTCATGCTGACGATCTCCCACCTCTCCCACACCTACCCCAACGGCACGCGAGCGCTCGATGACGTGAGCCTGGACATCCCGCCCGGGATGTTCGGGCTGCTCGGGCCCAACGGTGCGGGCAAGAGCAGCCTGATGCGCTGCCTGGCCACGCTGCAGTTGCCCTCTTCCGGCAGCGTGCGCTTCGACGGGCTGGACGTGCTGGCCCAGCCCGAGGCGCTGCGCGCCACGCTCGGCTACCTGCCGCAGGACTTCGGGGTCTACCCCCGCGTCTCGGCCGAGGACATGCTGGACCACCTGGTCGTGCTCAAGGGCGTGGCCGGCCGCGGCGAGCGGCGCGCCACGGTCGAGGCGCTGCTGCGGCAGGTCAACCTCTGGGACGTGCGCAAGAAGGCGGTGGCGGGCTACTCGGGCGGCATGCGGCAGCGTTTCGGCATCGCGCAGGCGCTGATCGGCAACCCGCGGCTGATCATCGTCGACGAGCCCACGGCCGGGCTGGACCCCGAGGAACGCAACCGCTTCAACGACCTGCTGGTCACGATCGGCGAGCAGGTTGTCGTCATCCTGTCCACCCACATCGTCGACGACGTCACCGACCTGTGCCCGCGCACGGCCATCCTGGTGGGTGGCCGGATCGTCGAGAGCGGCACGCCCGCCGAGCTGATCGCGGCGCTGGCCGGCCGCATCTGGCAGGCCGGGATCGACAAGGCGGACCTGCCCGCGGCGCGCGAGCGGCACGCGGTGATCGCGGCGCGGCTGCGCGCCGGCCGCACCGTGGTCCGGGTGCTGGCCGACGAGCCCGGCCGCTGCCCGGCGCCCGGCTTCGAGCCGGCGGAGCCCACGCTGGAGGACGTCTACTTCTCGACGCTGCACCGCCTGCGCGCGCGGCAGGAGGCCTGACCGTGGCGCGGCCTTCGCTGTTCCTGCCGGTGGCGGCGTTCGAGTGGCGCTTCCAGTGGCGCAGCCCGGTGCTGTGGGTGGGCTTCGTGCTGTTCTTCCTGCTCGCCTTCGGCGCCACCACCTCCGACCAGATCCAGATCGGCGGCCAGGGCAACGTCAACCTGAACTCGCCCTACGCGATCGCAAGCACCTTGGGCATCCTCAGCGTGTTCGCGGTGTTCGTCGTCGTCGCGATGGTCGCCGGCACCGTGCTGCGCGACGACGAGACCGGCTTCGCGCCGATCCTGCGCAGCACGCGGCTGACCAAGTGGCCCTACCTGGGCGGCCGCTTCAGCGGCGCGCTGGCGGCCGCGCTGTTCGTGCTGGCGTCGGTGCCGCTGGGCATCGCGGTGGGTTCGCTCATGCCCTGGGTCGATGCGCAGCGCGTCGGGCCCTTCCAGCCCATGCACCACCTGTGGGCGCTGTTCGTGATGGGGCTGCCGACGCTGCTGATCATGGGCGCGGCCTTCTTCGGGCTGGCCACCGCCACGCGCTCGATGATGTGGAGCTACGTCGGCGCCGTGGCGCTGCTGGTGCTGTACCTGGTCTCGCGCGGGCTGCTGCGCGACCCGCGCTGGGACACGCTGGCCGCGCTGTCCGACCCGTTCGGGCTGTCCGCCTTCGCGGTGGTCACCCGCTACTGGACGGCCGCCGAGCGCAACACGATGCTGCCCGAGATGTCGGGCTTGCTGCTGGCCAACCGGTTGATCTGGCTGGCCGCCGGAGCGGCGCTGTTCGCGGCCGTGGCGGCGATGTTCCGCTTCGAGCAGCGTCCGGCCCGCGTCGGCGCCGGCAAGGGGGAAGCTGCCGCGGCTTCTGTCGCTGGTTCCGCCGCTGCCGCCGACGCAGAGCGCAGCACAGATGCCGCGCCGGCCGTCCCGGCGCCTGCCCTCGGCAGCCTGCCTGCGCCACGCACCGACCGCGCCACGCGCTGGGCGCAGTTCGCCGCGCTGGCGCGCTTCGACGCGGCCTTCGTACTGCGCAGCCCCGCCTTCTTCGTGCTGCTGGCCATCGGCGTGCTGAACGCGGGCGGCTCGGCCTGGTTCGCCAACGAGTGGTACGGCAGCCCCAGCCACCCGGTCACGCGCCTGATGGTGCAGGCGCTGCAGGGCGCCTTCAACCTGATGCTGATCATCGTCGCCGTCTACTACGGCGGCGAACTGGTCTGGCGCGACCGCGAGCGGCGCGTGCACGAGATCGTCGACGCCACGGCCGCACCGGGCTGGGCGCACCTGGTGCCCAAGATCGGCGCCATCACGCTGGTGCTCGCCGCCACGGCGCTGGTGGCGGTGCTGACCGGCATGGCGGTGCAGCTGGCACGCGGCCACACGCAGCTGGAGCCCCTCTCCTACGCGCTGTGGTACCTGTGGCCGGCGATCACCGGTGCGCTGCAGGTGGCCGTGCTGTCGGTGCTGGTGCAGGTGCTGGTGCCGCAGAAGTTCATCGGCTGGGGCGTGATGCTCGTGTACATCGTGGCCAGCGTCGCGCTGGCGGCCGCGGGCTATGAGCACAACCTCTACCTCTACGCGGGCACGCCCGCCGTGCCGCTGTCGGACATGGCCGGGATGTCGCGCTTCTGGACCGGCCAGGCATGGTTCCAGCTGTACTGGGGCGCGTTCGCGCTGCTGCTGGCGGTGCTGGCCCACGCCTTCTGGCGGCGCGGCAACGCCGGCACGCTGCGCCAGCGCTGGCCGCTGGCGCGGGCCCGGCTGCGTGGGCCGGCCGGGCTGCTCGCCGCCGGCTCGGGCCTGGCCATCGCGGCCTCGGGCGGATTCATCTACTGGAACACCAACGTCCTCAACCGCTACCAGACCGAGCCGCAACGCGAGGAGCAGCTGGCCGCCGCCGAGAAGACGCTGCTGCGCCACGAGCAGCTGCCGCAGCCGAGGATCGTCGGCGTGACGCTGCACGTGGAGATCTTCCCGCGCGAGGCGCGGGCGGTCACGCGCGGCACCTACGTGGTCGAGAACCGCAGCGGCGTGCCGGTGACCGAGCTGCACCTCAGCACGCCCGAGGTGCTGAAGCTCGAGCGGATGGTGTTCCGCGGCGCCGTCCTGCAGACCGAGTACCCGCAGTGGGGCTATCGCATCTACAGGCTGGCCGAGCCGATGCCGCCGGGCGAGCGGCGCGAGCTCGCCTTCACCACCGTGCTGCACGAGCGGGGCTTCCCCAACGCCCGGCCGCTGACCCGCATCGTCGACAACGGCACCTTCCTCGACAACGGCGAGATCACGCCGGCCATCGGCATCGCCCGCGAAGTCTTCCTGACGGACCGCTCCAAGCGGCGCAAGCACGGCCTGCCGCCGGACCTGAGGCCACCCGCGCTGGAGGACGAGACCGGACGCCAGCGCTCGATGCTGCGCCACGACAGCGACTGGGTCGATGCCGACATCACCGTCACCACCGATGCCGACCAGACCCCGGTGGCGCCGGGCTACGTGGTCAGCGACACCGTGCGCGACGGCCGGCGCACCGTCCGCTTCAAGCCCGACGCGCCGCTGATGCACTTCTTCAGCATCCAGTCGGCCCGCTACGCCGTCGCGCGCGACCGGCTGGGCGACGTCGAGCTCGCCGTGCTGCACCACCCGGGGCACGAGTACAACGTGCCGCGCATGCTCGAGGCGATGAAGGTCTCGCTGCAGCTGTTCTCCGAGGCGTTCTCGCCCTACCAGTTCCGCCAGGCGCGGATCATCGAGTTCCCGAGCTATGCCGACTTCGCACAGAGCTTCGCCAACACGATCCCGTACAGCGAGAACATCGGCTTCCTGTCGAAGCTGGCCGACCCCGACAAGATCGACGTCGTCACCTACGTGACCGCGCACGAGATCGCGCACCAGTGGTGGGGCCACCAGGTGGTGTCCAGCCGGCAGCAGGGCGCGACCTTCATCATCGAGAGCCTGGCGCAGTACTCGGCGCTGCTCGTGATGGAGAAGCTCTACGGGCCGGAGCACATGCGCCGCTTCCTGAAGTACGAGCTCGACCGCTACATGCGCTCGCGCGGCGGCGACGTGGTGGAGGAGATGCCGCTGGCGCGGGTGGAGAACCAGGCCTACATCCACTACCAGAAGGGCTCGCTGGCGATGTGGTGGCTCAAGGAGGTGGCGGGCGCGCCGGCCGTCAACCGCGCGCTGGCCTCGTTCGTGCGCGAGTTCGCCTTCCGCCCCGCGCCCTACCCCAACAGCCGCGACCTGCTGCGCCACCTGCGGCGCGAGGCCGGGCCGCAGCACGACGCGCTGATCACCGACCTGTTCGAGAAGATCACGCTGCTCGACCTGAAGGCCCGCGACGCCGAGGTGCGCAAGCGCCCGGACGGCCGCTGGGACGTGGCCTTCACCGTGGAGGCTCGCAAGTTCCACGCCGACGGTCAGGGCGTGCAGACCGAGGCGCCGCTCGACGAGGAGGTGGACGTCGGCGTGTTCAGCGCCGAGCCCGGCAAGCGCGGCTACGCCGCGCGCGACGTGCTGCTGCTGCAGCGCCAGCGCATCCGAAGCGGCACGCAGAAGATCACCGTCACGGTCGACCGCGAGCCTTCCTTCGCGGGCATCGACCCGTTCAACAAGCGCATCGACCGCAACTCCGACGACAACCTCACCGCCGTGCCGACGCCCTGAGCACCGGCCCAGGTGCCGCGGTGCCGAGGCCGAGGCCCGATACCGCCGCAGGCGGCCCGGGCAGCGCGTGCGGCTCTGCCGCCGGCGCGCCCGCGGCCGAAGGCCGGCCGACGGACATCACCGGGCGGAAACACCGCGGAAACACGCCGGCGCCACGCTGCCGCGCCATGAACACCCGCCGACGCGATTGGATCCTGGGCGCGACGGCAGCCGCCGCCGCGGCCTTGGGCGTGACGCCTGCGCAGGCCCAGTCCGGCGCGACACCGGAGGCAGCGGCCGCGCCACCCCCGGTCGACGACACCTGGCTCGACACCGCGCGCCGGCGCAGCGTGCCGGTGCGCATCCGCTGGCCCGCCGAGGGCAGCCCGGTGCCGCCGGGCGGCCGGCCCGTGGTGCTGTTCTCGCACGGCCTCGGGGGCACGGTGGCCGGTGGTGAGCGCTGGGGCCAGGCCTGGAGTGCCGCGGGCTTGGTGGTGGTGCACCTGCAGCACCCGGGCAGCGACCTCGACGCCATCCGCGGCGGGGCCGGCGAGCCCGGCGAGCGCGGCGGCCTGCGCCGCGCCGCCGCTCCCGCGCAGCTGCTGGCCCGGCTCGGCGACGTGGGCTTCGTGCTCGACGAGCTGGCGCGGCGCAAGGCTGCCGCGGCGGGCCGCTGGGCCGAGGCCAGGACGCAGGCGGTGGGCATGGCGGGCCACTCCTTCGGCGCCCACACGACGCTGGGGATGGCAGGCCAGCGCTACCCCGGGCACCCCGGCATCGACGAGCCGCGCCTGGCCGCGTTCGTCGCGCTGTCGCCCACGCTGCCCGCGCGGGGCGATTCCGTGCAGGCCTTCGAACGGCTGACCCGGCCGATGCTGTGCATCACCGGAACCCGCGATGACGACGTGGCGGGGGTCGGCGCCACGCCGGAGCGGCGCATCGCGGTGTTCGGCGCCCTGCCGCCCGGCCGCAAGGCGCAGCTGGTGCTGGAGGACGCCGACCACATGACCTTCGCGGGCCAGACCGGGCGCGCCGCCGAGATCGACCGGCGCGACGCGGCGACGCGCACGCTGCAGCCGCGGCACCATGCGCTGGTGGCCGCGATCACCACCGACTGGTGGCGCGCGCACCTGCTCGAAGACGCCCGGGCGGTCGAGCGGCTGGCGCGGCCGGCAGGGCTGGCGGCGGGCGACCGCTGGCAGACGGGCTGAGGCCGCTGCGGCAGCGACCTCGGCACGGCCGCCGGCCGCAGCGCGGTCGCACCTCGGGCCCGGCCACCTGCCGCAAGGTGCACGCCTCGTGCGCCGCCCGCTGCAAGCCGTCCCGGGACCTCGTCAGCAGGGGCCGCACCCTTCGTCAGCGAAGATCGAAGCGGTCCAGGTTCATCACCTTGCTCCAGGCCGCCACGAAGTCCCGGACGAACTTGCCCGCGTTGTCGTCCTGCGCGTAGACCTCGGCGATCGCGCGCAACTGGGAGTTCGAGCCGAATGCCAGGTCCACGCGCGTGGCCGTCCACTTCCGCGCGCCCGTCGTGCGATCGCGCCCTTCGTAGGCGTTGTCGCCGACGGGCTTCCAGGCGGTCGACATGTCGACGAGATTCACGAAGAAGTCGGTCGTCAGCCGGCCGGGCCGTTGCGTGAACACGCCGTGCGGGCTGCCCCCGTGGTTGGCGCCGAGCACCCGCAGACCGCCCACCAGCACCGTCATCTCAGGGGCCGACAGCGTGAGCAGCTGCGCCTTGTCGATCAGCATCCCTTCCGGAGAGACGCCGGAGCCGCTGCGCAGATGGTTGCGGAAACCGTCGGCCACCGGCTCCAGCACGGCAAAGGACTCGACGTCGGTCTGCTGCTGGGTGGCGTCGGTGCGGCCAGGGGTGAAGGGCACCTCGACCGGATGACCGGCCGCCTGCGCGGCGGCTTCCACGCCGGCGTTGCCGGCCAGCACGATCAGGTCGGCCAGGGACACCTTCTTCCCGCCGGCGGTTCCTGCATTGAAGCCGTGCTGGATGCCCTCCAGCACCGCGAGCACCTTGGCCAGCTGCACGGGCTGGTTGACCTCCCAGTCCTTCTGCGGGGCCAGGCGGATGCGGGCGCCATTGGCACCGCCGCGCATGTCCGAGCCCCGGAAGGTCGAGGCCGAGGCCCACGCGGTGGACACCAGTTCGCTGACGCTCAGGCCGCTGGCCAGGACGCGGTCCTTCAGCTCCCGGGCATCGGTCGCGTCGATGAGCGGGTGGTCGACAGGAGGCACCGGGTCCTGCCAGATCAGGTCTTCGGCCGGCACCTCGGGGCCGAGGTAGCGCACCTTCGGGCCCATGTCACGGTGGGTCAGCTTGAACCAGGCACGGGCGAAGGCCTCGGCAAACTCGTCCGGGTTCGCCAGGAAGTGGCGCGCGATCTTCTCGTACGCGGGGTCGAAGCGAAGCGACAGGTCGGCCGTCGTCATCACCGGCGGGTGCTTCCTGGTCGGGTCGTGAGCGTCGACCACCATGTCCTGCGGGTCCACGTTCCGGGCTCGCCACTGGATGGCGCCCGCCGCCGTGGTCATCTGTTCCCACTCGTACTTGAACAGCACCCTCAGGTAGCCCATGTCCCACTGCGTCGGGTTGGGCTTCCAGGCGCCCTCGAAGCCGCTGGTCGTGGTGTCGCCGCCCTTGCCGGTGCCGTGCACGTTGATCCAGCCGAGGCCCATCTGCTCCATCGGGGCGCCCTCGGGCTCGGGCCCGACCAGGGCTGCATCGCCAGCGCCGTGCATCTTGCCGAACGTGTGCCCGCCGGCCACCAGGGCCACGGTCTCGTAGTCGTTCATGGCCATGCGGGCAAAGGTCTCGCGCACGTCCCGGCCCGATGCCACCGGGTCGGGCCGGCCATCCGGCCCTTGCGGATTCACGTAGATCAGCCCCATCTGCACGGCGGCCAGCGGGCTCT
>Ga0068877_10000675_pt1 | contig 29202 bp, 26 predicted proteins | sample NOAtaG_FD_66437 | JGI IMG/M metagenome (GOLD analysis project Ga0068877, IMG submission 66437) | Freshwater lake microbial communities from Lake Erie, under a cyanobacterial bloom - NOAA_Erie_Diel6S_1000h metaG | ecosystem: Environmental > Aquatic > Freshwater > Lake | place: USA: Ohio, Lake...
GTACCGTTACTTTTCTCCAAATGTATATAAAAAAATAAATTGGCGTATTTGCCCGGTGCCCAACTTTAGCCGGTAATCGCCGTTTTATAAATCATCAGTTCCCGGGGCTATGTTTTAGTCTCGTATCTACTTATATGACGCTTAACCGGGGCATGAATACTGCTTAGTTTTCCCGGGTATGAGTTATTATTGGTTACTCACAGCCAACTATAATACCCTAACTTTGCATCGTTTCATGATCATGGCCCAATCCTTACTCAGGTCTGTATTAGCATGTAAATGCCCTCAATGCCGCGAGGGTAATATGTTTATCCATAAAACCTATGGTAAAGGCTTTATGAAAATGCCCGTTTACTGTACGGTTTGCCAGCTCAAATTTGAGAAGGAAACCGGTTTTTGGTGGGGCACCGGTTATGTCAGCTATGCCTTAACCGTTGCAGTGAGTATGGCCACTTTTGTGGCGTGGTATATTTTGATTGGCATGTCTGTGCAGGATAACCGGCCCTTCTACTGGCTGGCTTTTAATTCCTTGTTACTGTTGGTGTTGTTACCCTATCTGATGCGCTTGTCGCGTACCCTGTGGCTTACCTTTTTTGTTTCCTACAAGCCCCTTGGCTAAATAGTACCCATCCATAGCTTAAGCATCATAAACATTATCAACGTGCGTTATTCATCCATAATCAATTAATTTTGTTTTTATGATTACCCCGTATGCTGACATCAATACGATCATGCCACAATCGGCTATCCGGCATACCTTGTGTACGGTCACACGGCCCCGGATCAATAGGGTGGTGCTCCTCCTCAGCATCCTTATTTTTGCCGTTCAAACAGCCCGCTCCGGTACCATCATTATCCCTATGGATACCAAACAAACCGACCATCTGAAAGCATATGGTGTGGCCTATTGGGTGCTAACGCGTGGTGTTAGTGTAGATTGGTTGCTTAATTATCGTGGCGGCAGTTTTGCCTTTATCTACGACAAGTCGTTTGAGAGCGAATGTGAAATACGCGGTGTGAAATACGAAATACTACCCGATGTGCAGTATCAGGCTATACTAAAAGAGATTGCCAACCCTGAGGTAAATATGGATATCGTAAAGTTGGAGAAGGCGCCCAAGGTGGCCGTATATTCACCTAAAAGCAAACTCCCCTGGGATGATGCAGTTACCCTGGTGCTCACCTATGCCGAGATTCCATACGATGTGGTTTACGACGATGAGGTGCTGAGTGAAAAGTTACCGCTCTACGACTGGCTTCATCTGCATCACGAAGATTTTACCGGCCAATACGGACGTTTCTATGCCGCGTTTGCGCAAACCGAATGGTATCAGAATGATGTAAAATATCAGGAAAGCACTGCGGCTAAGTGGGGCTTTAAGAAAGTATCTGAACTGAAACTGGCCGTTGCCAAAAAGATAGAGGCTTTTGTTACCGGCGGCGGATTTATGTTTGCCATGTGTTCTGCAACCGATTCGTATGATATATCGCTGGCCGCCGAGGGGGTCGATATCTGCGCTCATCAGTTTGATTACGACGATGCCGACCCGAACGCACAGCAACGTATCGACTTTACGAAGTGCTTTGCCTTTGAAAAGTTTTTGCTGGACATGAACCCGATGAACTACGAGTTCTCAAATATCGATGCCACCAATACCCGCAACCGATATGTCAGCTTTAAGGACGACTACTTTTCTCTGTTTGAATTTTCAGCCAAGTGGGACCCTGTTCCAAGTATGCTCTGTCAGAATCATACTACCACCATTAAGGGATTTATGGGGCAAACTACCGCCTTTAAGAAAGAAGTGATCAAAAGCAGTGTAACCATTATGGGCGACTGCAAACCGGCCAATGAGGCGCGCTACATTCACGGAACACATGGCTTCGGTACCTGGACCTTCTTTGGCGGCCATGATCCGGAGGACTACGAACATCGGGTAGGCGACCCCCCAACGGATTTATCCCTGCATCCGAACTCGCCCGGCTACAGGCTGATATTGAACAATGTACTCTTTCCTGCGGCTAAAAAGAAAAAACAAAAGACTTGATGCGCATTGTTGTTTTATTCTGCTATCTGCTTCCTGTTCTGAGTTATGCTCAAGCGGGTCGTTGTACCAATACCTTCATCGAAAAAAAGTGTGAGGATGCGGCGCGCATATATCTCGATGAGGATTACGAGCCGGAATCAACCGTGTATTTCCGTGCCGATGAATCCCCGGGCATGCAATTCAAAAAAGAAATGGATTCCGACTTTGAATATATCATCCTGCTCATAACACCCAAAGGAACGACCTCGGGCGCTATATCGATTTTCGACAATCGTCAATCCAATAAAGCCACCGAAAAGAAATCCCTGTATCTCGATTCGGATTATGTAGCGCTGGAATTTACGCCGCACTATGATGGCGTGTACAATTTGATTGGTTCCATACGCACTAAAGGAGGTGCCGACAATTGTTCTGCATTGGTTGTACTTAAACGGGAACCGGATCCCGAACCCAGCCGACGTAAATAATGAATACGGCAGAAGCAAACCAGCGGCACCGTGCCCGTCTTTTTGTCAGCTTTTTTACGCCGGCGCTCCTGGTATGTATTATGATTTTTGTGCATCTGTTTCAGCAGATCAGCGGGGAGCATTTGTTTTATTACGGCATCGAACCGCGTACACTCGAAGGCTTGCGCGGTATGCTGTTTAGTCCTTTCATCCATGCCGACTGGGACCATTTATTATCCAATGCCGTACCGATGATCCTGCTCGGCAGTGCCGCCATCTATTTCTACCGCAATGTGGCCTACTATGTATTTTTTCTGATTTGGCTGTTTGATGCGCTGGGCGTATGGTGCTTTGGGCGATACAGTTACCACATCGGGGCGAGTGGTCTGATTTACGGTTTGGCTTCATTTCTGTTTATCAGTGGTCTGTTACGAAGTAATAAGGCATTGCTCGCGTTATCCTTAACGGTGGCTCTGCTCTATGGCGGTTTGGTATGGGGCATATTGCCAATACTCAAGCATATTTCCTGGGAGGCTCATCTATTCGGACTGGTGAGTGGTATGGTATTAGCCGTTGTCTTTATGCGCAAGGGACCGGCCAATGATCCACTGCCCGGCTGGTACTATGAGCAGGACGAGGACGAAAGTGAAACGACAGCGCACACAACAACAGATTTACCGGGCATTGAATCGGATCAAACTCCTGATGATCAAAAGTCTGAAGAGCAGGGACCCCGCATCATCTATCACTTTAAGAATAAACAGGATTAGAAGGCACTCAGCTCACGTAGCAATCGGCTCACGGGTAAACCCATAACATTAAAATAACAACCCTGTATGTCGCGTATACTGGTAACCCCAATCCAGTCCTGTATGCCGTAACTGCCGGCTTTATCATACGGATGAAAGTGCTCAATGTAGAACATGGCCTGTGCCTCACTGATTTCATAAAACGTAACATCGGTACTTTCAGAAAATACGTGTTTATGGGCACTGCTTTTTAAGCATACACCGGTAATTACGGTATGCGTTTGTCCGGAGAGGGTTAAGAGCATATGCAAGGCCTCATCCCTATTGGCAGGCTTATTGAAAATCTGATTGCCCAGTAATACTACCGTATCGGCAGTAATCAGCAAATCGCCCGGTGCAGTAATCGGAATGGCATCGGCTTTTTTTTCGGCCAGATACTTTGGCACCAGTTCGGAGTCGAGCTCAGCAGGGAAGGATTCATCCACATCAATCTGTATGCGTTCAAAGTTGATGCCGGCCGTTTGCAATAATTCACTGCGTCGTGGTGATTTGGAACCCAGCAGAAACCGGTAGGGCGTGCTCGTGTACTGTATCATCAGATGCTCATTAAGTAGTAGAAATAAAAAATAGTGAGCGTACCCATCAGCATCACCAGCTTCAGCAACATGCTCACCTGCTTATAATGTTTTTTTGAGTCGGCCGTGTAGAGCTTCCAGAGGGCAATAACCAGGGGCAGTTGTAGGGTTTGCATCAGATAAATTACGGTGAGGTAATCGCCGTGTATAAACGGTGTTTGTTGTACCTGTATAATCAGCAGAAATACAAGGAGCGCAATTGCAAGTATAATATGTTTGGCGGTTTGTGCACCCCAGATAATCGGTATGGTGCGGCATCCGTGCTGTTCGTCGCCTTCAACATCTTCCATGTCTTTCACAATTTCGCGCATCATATTGAGTAAAAAGGCAAAAAGGAAATAATAGAACGTGCGGATAAAGATGGCATATGCGGCATTAAACTGATCGGTGCTTTGCGGTCTAAAGAGTGCCGTTTCATAGAGCACCGTCATGATTACTACAAATCCGGTGAGGAAAGAAATTAAAATATTGCCGGTAAAGGGCTGTTTCTTATATCCCGTTGAATAAAACCATAAAAAAGCAATAGTGATTGGCTGTATCATCATCAGCTTCAGGTTGCCGCTGTGCCAGGCCAGATATATGCCCATGACGATGGCCGTACCGGAAAAAATCTGATGCAGGAGTATGGCATTGCGGCGATGTACACTCTTGCCAATAAACAACCTGTCGGGTTTATTGATGGTGTCAATTTTTACATCAAAGTAGTCATTAATCACGTAACCGCCTGCGGCAATAAGAACCGTGCTGAGTATCAGAAGTATGGTATCCAGTGAGTCGAGTGAAGAGACTTGCCCATTATTCTCCAGGATGGGTTCAACCAGATAAAAATGAAAGGCAAGTTGCGTGAAGGCAATAAACAGCAAATTGCCAAAGCGTAATAATTTCAGATAAGAAATAAGGTGTTGCATTATGGTTGGCTATATTACCAAACCCCTTTTAATTTCAAGACTTTTTCAATGACATCGCGCACGCATCCTTCTCCGCCTTTGAACGGCGAGATGTAATCGGCGGTTTCGATAATATCCTGAACTGCATCGGCCGGGCAGGCACTCATACCAACACTTCGCATAGCATGCCAATCCGGGACATCATCACCCATATACAGGATATGCTCCGGTAACACTTGATGAGCAACAGTCCATTCGGTGAGGGTTTGTAATTTATCCGTAACGCCCATATGAATGTAGCGCACACCGAGTCGTTCAAGCCTGCGGCGAACGCCCTCGCAGGAGGAGCCACTGATGAGCACAACCTCGTGCTGATGCTTTATTGCCTGCACAAGTGCATACCCGTCTTTGATATTCATAGAACGTAATTCATCACCTTCTTTGGTGATGTGAAGGCGTCCGTTAGTGAGTACGCCATCCATATCAAATACAAATACTCGAATGGTGCTGAAGAGGTCGAGCACCTGAATGCGGTTGGTCATGGCTTATGTTTGTTGATGATGGAATGGGTGATCTGCCGGTAAACCTCCTCATACTGTTTATGGTACTCGTGCAGGTATTGTAAATGCCGGTTAATCGTTTTAAGGTCGTTTCGTATGGCGGGACCGGTTTGCACATCGGCCGGTGACCGATGCATGGCCTGAGCTGTGGTTCGCTCAATCAGGGGACTCAGCACGCTGAATGGTATGCCGTTATGCTCACAGATCTCTGAGGCGATGACGTACATATGGTTGGAAAAGTTGTTGGCAAATACTGCCGCAACGTGCAGGGCTCTGCGCACGTCGTCTTTAACTTCATATACGTACTTACTCATAGAGGATGCCATTTCGCGTATCGTAGTCAGGTCATTTGCACGCTCGGCCGAAATAAAAAATGGCACCTCTTCAAAAGACATCTCTGTATTGCGGTTAAATGTTTGCAGAGGGTACAGCACACCAAAGGTGTTATCGGTAAATGCCGGTACGGTGTCCATACTTGCAGAGGTATGCAGAATCAGTTTGCCCGATACATTGAGTTGTAATACCGCATCGGCAAGTTTATCGTCCTGAACGCAAAACACATATACATCGGCCTCGGGATCCAGATCACGGACATGATGCACCAGCGTGCTCTGACAACGTGAAGCGGTCTCTAAAGCACGTTCATCGCGACTGCACAACTGATGAATGCGGTATCCGGCACGAAACAACTGCAGGGCAACGTGATGACCTACGTGGCCTATCCCGATGATGCTGATGTTAAGTGGTCTGATCGGCAAGCGTAGTTTTCTTTTTTTGTTTCATCATAATGCGGACCATACTCACAATGAACCCTGCAATCATAATTACAAAACCGAGCCACAGCAAATTGATCTGAGGGAAGACAATGGCTTTCATAACAATATAATCCGGAATCGCCACCGATTCAGCGATACGAATGGTAAACGTTTCGTCTTCGGGATTGATATTGATGAAACTGAATTTCAATTCCAGTTCGGGGAGCGATTTCATTTCAGCCACGATACGGCTGTTGCGTATGATAAACAAGGGTTCCACGGTTGAGGCCGGGCCATCCAGTTTATAGAGCTGTAACACCGCACGAACGGCAATGTCTCCGGGTTGTACCAACGCATCGTCGGCTTCGGATAGTTTATCAACTCGTAATAATTTAACATAATGCGAGGAGGTGAAAACACTGTCGCCCAGATGCATCACGTGGTCGTTGTAACGGCCCTCATCCTGATCTTGCTTAGTGCGGTCGGGAACAGATGTAACGTGCGTGTAGATATCGCGGTCCCAGTAATGCCGCGTATCGGGGTTCGAAATCAAACCCATCTTTGGGTTGATCTGTGCATTCGGATGCAGATAAAACGCTTCCTTGATTTCCTTGCTTGCTGAGTCAAAGCGTTCATAACGAACCTTGTAATACGTATTGGGGGCAACGGTAGAGTCGCCGAGATAGGTTACGGTATAAGGTCCAAGTTGTGAAGCCACATTTTTGTAGAGCAACATATTTTCACGCTTGGCCTGATCATCAAATTCTTTTCCGAAGTCGATACCCAGGGTGTTGCGGGAAATCACGTGCTTATTGTAGGATGAAATTAAAATGCCAATGAGCATGAGGCCGAAACCGAAATGGCCCAGTGCTGGCCCTGACACTTTCCATTTGCCGGAGAGTACATTAAAGAAGTAATAGCTGTTTGCAATCACGGCATACACACCCGAGAATAAAAAGAACTGATAAGCAAAATGATTAATATCGCCGTACCAGGCCCCGGCAACAGTAATTACCGCCGCAATACCGAGCGTTACCAGCAGTTTGGTTGCAAAATAGGAGAGGTCGGTTTTTTTAAACTTCAGGAACAGCGATGCGGTGGCCATGATGCTGATCACGATGGCGAACGGTATTTGCCACTTGTTGTAGTGTGCAACAGCATCGGTTGGCGGAGCCCATTCGGTACCCAGTATTTTGTTGAATACCGGAATGGATGTAGTGAAAATGATTTGTAGCGAAGACAACATCAGCATCAGTGCCCCGATAAACATCCAGAACTCGCGGCTATAGATGTGTTCTTCTTTGTCCTGTTTGGGCATGGAGCGATAGCGGTAGGCAAATAAAATAAGAGCCGGTACGCTTAGTGCCACCATATAAATCACCAGTTGACCACTCATACCCAGGTCGGTGAATGCGTGCACCGATGTTTCTCCCAGTATGCCACTGCGCGTGAGGAATGTGGAGTACAGGATGAGGATAAATGTGAGTATGAAAAAGATAAGCGTGATGCGAAGGGAGTGTCCGGTCTTTTTGTAAATGAGTAAAGTATGAAGCCCTGCAATTAAGAGGAGCCAGGGGACCAACGACGCATTTTCAACCGGATCCCAGGCCCAGTAACCACCAAAGGTGAGCGACTCATAGGCCCATGCCGCACCCATCATTATACCTGTTCCTAATATGGCGGCGGAGAACAGCGACCAGGTCAGTGTGGGTTGCACCCACGAATCATAATCCTTGCGCCACAAGGCCGATACGGCATAGGCGAAGGGAATCAGCGTACTTGCAAAGCCGAGGAACAACGTGGGCGGATGAATCACCATCCAGTAATTTTGCAGGAGCGGATTCAGTCCGTTGCCGTCCTTAATGAAACTCAGATAATCACTGCGTTTGAATACGGGAGCGTCGGCAAAATGATCCCTTAGTAACATAAATGGCGAACTGCCAATTTTAACATCACCGATTTGAATACCTAAAAGCATGGAGGCCAGAAAAACCTGTACCGCCATAAACAAAAACATAACATAGGGTTTCCAGGTGCCGGCATAGCGAAGCAATACCAACGAGAGTATGGCATTCCAGATCATCCAAAGCAGAAACGACCCTTCCTGACCTTCCCAGAAACAGCTCAGCAGATATTTCGTGTCTAACAGAAGATTAGAATGCTCCCAGGCGTAACGATATTCAAAGAGGTGATTGGAGATGATGTAGTAGAGCGTAACAAAGATGGAGAAGATGCCCAGCGTGTGCAGGATAGAGAAAAAAGAGCCGGCAAAAACCCAGTGCTTATGTTCGGTAGTAGTCTGATCTTTTCTGGTAGATACAAAATATGCGATGCACGAGAGAATAGACGTAACAAAAACCCCTATAACCGATAACGTTCCAAGTATGCCCGGCCATAGGGTTTCACCTTCAAATTTCATGATTAACTCTCTTTTACTTGTGCTTTAAATTCCTGCATTTCCATTTCATTATTCTTATACTTCGAAGGGCACTTCATCAGTAAAGAAGATGCAAGGAATACATTGTCTTTCATTTTTCCGGTAAGCACAATTTGTTCACTGCGCTCAAAGTCTTGTGGTTTAGATCCCAGAAATATTACCCGGCGCACTTCGCCATCGTTGTCGCGCATAAAAAATTCCAGCCGGTTGGCATCCACCTGAGGATCGTATATGATGTCTTTGTCTTTAACCAAAAATCCAACCACCTGATACTCCTTAGCACTGTTTTCACCAAGCGAACGGAACGACTCGTAACGGCTGTAGTCTGATGCAACGCTCACGATGAAGCCAATTAATATGGCAATCACGATGAGCAGTACAATGTGTGTTTTTTTCATAAACGATTACAAAAATATAACACAAACAATTATTCGGCGAGGTGTGGCTCAGGTATATATTTTACTTATATAAAAACCTACCCGGCCCTATCCCGAAACGCTTACGGTTCAATTACTTCAAACAGATAATAGCCATGGGTTTCCCTTAGTTCCCGTGTATTGGGTTGCTTGCGCAGTTCGTCTTCCTTACCTTTTTTGCAGATGAGATACTTTTTGCCGCGTATGTCAGGCCGGCTAAGCAGTTCCTCGGCAGCGTATCGGCATTGTTCGGAATTCAGATTGCCGTAAAAAAGATGAGCATAACTTTTAAAGCCATAAGGTTGCAGATAAGCACCGCCGGGGCCGAATTCCTCACACAGGCTGATATAGGCTCCCTGCGTAATGGATTCAACACGGGGTACCACAAACAACATCAGCAGAAATAACAACACGGTATTGGCGATAGGCATAAGATAGAGGCCCTGCGATAGCGAACGACGAAGGGCCGTCCACACTAATACTAACAGCACCGAAACCGGAATGAGATACAACCACACCGGCCATTGTACAGGGGCTTTCAGATTGGCTACGGCAAAGGGATCGCGGATATGCGGGCTGATGAGATCAGGGTGCGAGGCTGCATAGATGAACAAGAGCACCACAATGCCGAGCAGGCAAAGCAGGGCCAGCGCCAAGTGAAACACTCTTCGCACGGCAGGGAGCGGTATTGTGGTATCGGCGAGATAACGCGCGGCAAAAAATGAAATCGGGTAATAGCAGAACGAGGAGTAGTGAACAATCTTGGTTTTAACGATCGTAAATAAAATCAGCACCACCCAGAACGCGATCATCAGTAGTGCAGCGGTATGATCCGGTTGCCTGAATCCGCTTCGTCTCAGGTAGGCGATGAAAAAAACAGAGGCCGGCAACATACCTAAAAGGAGTATAATCCAGTGATAAAGCAAAAAACCGCCGTGACCGGCGTCTTTGGTAGTGAACAGGCGAATCTGATAGGTGATAAACGTTTCGATAAACCACGTGCCGTGCATCACTGTTTCGTAGCCAAACCAGATGGCGGTAACAAACAGCGAACCTGCAAGCCAGATGAAGCCCTGCATCAGTTGCTTCAGCAGAGGCTCTTTGCTGATGAAAGTGAACAATACTAGCACCGAAGCGATAACGAGCCAGGCCACCGGACCTTTGGTTAATACGGCAAGGCCGGTAAAGATGCCTGCCAGGAGCACGTGCCTGCGGGTGCCACCGGCCAGGTGCATCAACGAAAGAAACAGCAGGAGATTAAATAGCGGATCGATGATGCCCGATTTAAAATAAAAAAACGACAGGTAGGAGCCGGCATACATCAGCACCCAAAGCCTTGCCATACGCTCGTCGTAATTTTTCCTGCCGTAGGCATAGAGCACGAGGAGTGCCATCGTGCCGATAAGTGCGTTCGGGAGCCGCGCCGCAAAGGCGCTGATGCCAAATACGTGCATGCTGAGTGCCTGCAACCAGATGAAGAGCGGAGGCTTTTCCCAGAATGGCTGAAATCCGATTTGCATGCGACTGTAGTTTCCGCTCACGATCATTTCGCGGGCACATTCGGCAAAATTTATCTCGTCCCAGTCGAAGAGATGTGCGTTTCCGATGCCGCTCACAAAGCATAGCAGGCCGGCAACAAGGATAATCAGATAACCTGCATAGGACCTCATCGTCGTTTTGGGTAGTTGATGAGCGATGCTTCGCCCAGTAAGGAATCAAAATAGCGGAGGAGCAATGTTGTAGTGAGCAGGCTGATGCCCCAGCCGATGAATCCACCAACACATACATCGAGCATAAAATGGCGGAGCAGATACATGCGTGAAGCAAGCACCAGCAGGGTCCAAATCAATAGTGCCGGTGCATACTTCTTTGGTAAAAAGGTCGAGAGCGTAGTGCACAGCAGGGCTATCGTCATGCTGTGCCCCGAAGGAAAACTGTTTGCATAAAAGAGCGGGTAGTCTTCCAAAATGTGAAGCAGGCTGTGGTCTGTAAAAAATGCAGGCGGGCGGGGCGAGTCGGTGAAGACGACGTGCTTCAGCACATTGCTGGTGAGGGTAGCCAGCAGGCCTTGTATGCCCAGTGTGAGGGCGAGGCTGAAGCGACGAAAAAGAAACAGTGCGGAGATGATGGCAAAGAAATAGCCGGTACCGGTTTCGGTGAGGTAGTAAAAAAAGTAATCGAGCACCCGATGATAGTGGCCGTTAAGCCACAGTTCGGGTTGTCCTTTGGGCAGTGCCAAAGCCATCAGGGCTCCGCTTAACAACATGGCAGGAGCCAATACGGTAAACACGATGGAATAGGCCGGCTTCATGAGGCATTACGTTTGCGCCGGATGCGGCTCATCCACCTGCTTATCAACACCCTGAAGGCGTCGATATTCATGATGGCCGAGTCGTGGGAGGCCTTGTAGGTAAGGAAGATGCCAAGCGGAAAGAGGATCAATACCGAGAGCCACATCCCCTGAAAGGCTGTAAGCACGTGCTCCTTGGCAAATTTCTCGCCCGATATGCTCACCATATAATACACCACAAAAAAGAGGATGCTCACCACAAAGGGAAGCCCGAAGCCGCCTTTGCGGATGATGGCGCCCAGCGGAGCCCCGATAAAAAACAGGATGATGCAGGCCAGCGACAGGGTAAACTTGCGGTGCCACTCGATGCGGTGGCGGGTTATCAGGTCGGTGCGTATGTTTACATCGTTGGCAATGATAGAGCAATAACCTTTAACGTTACGGATATTGCCTAATGCCCGGTGATACACCTGCAGTTTATTGCGACCGGTAAGCGTATCGGTGTGAAGCACGCCCGGGTTGGTGCTCTTGGCCTGTGCCAACATCGTGGTGTCGGTCATAAAGGTAAAGTAGGGTTGCAGGTAATCGTCCAGTTGTGAGTAACTGCGGGCAATATTCATGTTGATGGTATCTATGGCTGCGTTCAGCTGACTGATATTCATCATCTGATAGTTATCCTTAAAGAGGCTCTCCTTGGTGCGGGTCATATTGAACTCCGAGAGGTCTATGGCTTTCACCCAGCGCTCGAAGTGAAAGCGGATCTGTTCATTCTTTTTATTGTTTGCCTTCACCGTGGTGCTCTCCTCGTATTGATTGCCGTCGAACAGTTCCAGCATGAGGTAGCGCTTATCGGCAGTGGTGGTCATCACGCCTTTGCGGGCAAACAGCACCGAGCCTTGTCCGCGGTTGGAGGTATGATCGTAGATGAGCACATCGTGAATGGTCTGGTTATCGGCATCCTTGGCACCCACGCGGATGCTGATGCCGCTGATGTCGTTGTTAAATACGCCGGGCTTAATGTTGAGGGCAGGCCTTTGTTGGCGTACATCGTAGAGCAGGGCGCCGAACTTGAGGTTAGCGATGGGCAATACATAGTTCGAAAACAACAAGGCTCCCAAGCTAATGACCATGGAGGCAAAAAACATGGAACGCAATATGCGGAACAGCGAGGCACCGCTCGACTTGAGGGCCGTGAGTTCGAACTGCTCGCTGTAGTTCCCTATGGTCATCATCGAGGAGAGTAACATGGCCAGCGGCAGGGCCAGGGGCACGAGGCTGGCCGAAGCCAGAAAGAGCAGTTCGCCGATGATACTTAGGGAGAGCCCCTTACCCACCAGTTCGTCGATATATTTCCACAGGAACTGCATCACCAGTACAAAGAGGGTAATGAAAAAGATGAGGATAAATGGGCCTACAAAACTTCTGAGTAATAGCCGGTCTATTTTTTTCATTACGTTGGGCGTTGCGCTGATTAAACAAAAATAGTTCTTTCAGAATAAGGCTGGGGGTGGGGTAGCATCAAATGCCATCAAGTTAATTCGGTTCCTGAACACTAACATTCGCACAGGAGTGGGGCTTAACTGTAAATTTATTTTATATTTGATTTATTCAAGGTGGTCTCATTATAAAACCTGAATGAGGGCATTAAAAAAATAGCATATGAAAAACAGCCGCTTTACATCCCTTAACCTATGCCTATTCTTCTTGGCATGGTTTGGCTTACCCGTGTTAAATGCAACCGCACAAACCACCAACCACACCTGCGGTGCGCCCGATATGCACAACGAATCCCTTACCTATGGTCAGGTATCGGACATAGATGGCAACAGCTACAAAACAATTACTATTGACGACCTGATCTGGTTTGCGGAAAACCTGAAGGTAACCCGCTTTCAAAACGGCGACGCCATACCCAACGTTACCGACTCCGCCGCCTGGGCCTCGCTGAGTGGTCCGGGTAGATGTTCGTACCAGAACGACAGCAGTTTCGATTGCCCCAAAGGAAAGCTCTATAATTTTTATGTGGCCAAGGATGTCCGCAACCCTTGTCCTGCCGGTTGGCGAGTGCCCAAAAAAGAAGATTTCGATAAGCTGATTAATTTTTACGATCCGGATGCCAATGGCGGAGCGCCAAGCAATCTGCCTAATTCGGCGGGAGGGTATTTAAAAAATAAGAGCTTCACCTACTGGCTTTCGCCCAATCCCAATGCCAGCAACCTTTCGGGTTTTTCGGCCATACCCAATGGCGGCCGCAACAACGAGGGTAAATTTTCTTTTAGTCATAATCAGGCCTCATCGTACTGGTATGCCACTGAACTGGGCACGGGTGGTATGGGCTTTTTTCTGGAGATGGCCTACACGCAGGATTATGCCGTTCGCAACGCCTACTGGGGTGGCTACGGCATCTGCATCCGTTGCGTTACCGATGCAAGCACCCTCAACCTTGAAGGCATAACGGCACCGCACTTCGGCCTCTATCCCAATCCGGCCGATGCGTTGGTTCAGCTTCAGGTTACCGGTGATATGCTCGGCAAGGACTACCACATCTTCGATGTAACGGGCAGGCTCGTACTGCAGGGAACCCTGGTTTCGTCAAACACGATGCTTTCGATCAGCGATTTACAACCCGGCGTGTATGTGGTGCGTGTGGCATCAGCGCATGCTCAGGTACTCAAGCTGATAAAACAATAGTCTATTGGTAATATCAATAAGCTCCCGGATGGGATGGTTTTGGAGGACTTGTAATTAAATTCATCAAACCTTTATCTATAGTTGTTGTTTAAATACGTGATGTAGATTTGCCCTACCGTTTTTTGGGCATCGCTGAGGATTACAAACCCAAACCACGCCTATAAACTAACTACAAGCCTTTACATGCTCGTAACCCTTCATAACAAACACTAACATGCGATCAGCCTTATTCCTGTCTGTACTTATCTCATTATATACGTTTTCGGTTCAGGCGCAGAAACAAAACAATCAATGGCGCTTTGGTTTACAGTCGGCAATAGATTTTAACACTTCGCCACCCACCTTTCCTTCGGGAGCGGCATTACCCTCAGTTTTGGCTCCCCTGATTACGGGAGAGTTTATTGAAGGCTCGGCCTCAGTTGCCGACAGAAATACCGGGGCGCTTTTATTTTACACCGATGGCATAACGATTTGGAATGCACTAAATCAACCAATGCCTAACGGTAGCAACTTAGGCGGAAGCGATGTGCTTTCCTCCTATATGGCCGCGGTTATTGTGCCTCTGCCGGGTTCCTGCACAAAGTATTACGTTTTCTGTCAGGATGATTATGAGGAAGGTTCCGACGGTATTACCTACTCGGTGGTTGATATGACGCTGGACAATGGACTGGGCGATGTTGTGGCAGGGCAGAAGGGTATTCCATTATTCGACAACAACGAAACCGAACTGCTCTTGGCCTATCCCAAAAGTTCGGGCGACGGCTACTGGCTGATCAGCAACGGTCCGGATCCTATTAACCCAACACTGGCCTCGTTTGAGGTAACTGCTCTGGGGGTGAATCCGGTTCCGGTATTGAGTCCGGTTATCTTGAATGGATCAGGTAAAGTAAATTATCAGGGAACCAAATTCGTATGCACGGGTGAGTACGATCCTGTAATTGGCAACTTCCTTGGTTTTCAGCTCTATGATTTTGATGCATCAAGCGGTCAGATAACCAACCCGGTAAACATACCCTTTGACGCTTTGGGTGAGGCATTGCAATATTTCGAATTCTCGTTCGATGGCAATTATCTGTATGCCGGTGGCCCCAATACGTTCTATCACTTTGATCTGAGCTCGGGTACCCCGTCCATTATTGCCGCATCGGGTACCGCTGTGCCGGTTGGCAACCCGTCTAATCCGCATTATGCACCGCAAATGGGCCCGGATGGTAATCTCTATTATGTAGTGGCCAGTTCGATCACCGGTCTTGGTCCTAATACGGTTTACAGAATTGAAAACCCGGGCAACCCGGTATCACAGATTGGTCCGATTTCGCCCCTGCCGCCCAATGTGGCACCTTCAATCTGCTTACCGCAGTGGATACACCTGCTTCCCGAAATAAGTAATCCGGGTAGTATCACGCTGAGCGGTGACTCCTGTCTGCTATCCACTCAAAACTTTTCTATCATCGGTTCTGATCCGTTCACATCGGTGATCTGGAATTTTGGTGATCCAAACAGCGGCCTGAATAATACCTCATCGCTCAGTTCGCCGTCGCATTCGTTCAGCGATACCGGCACCTATGCGGTTAGGGCTATAGTAACATACATCTGCAGTACCGATACCCTTGATCTGTCTGTTGCTATTGTTGATTGTTCTAATACCTGCCAGGCACTTATGACTATTGGCAACGACTCGTGCGTGCAAAAGGCGTTTTCTTTTTCAGTAGTATCCGATTCGGCAATCTTGTCAACCACCTGGAATTTTGGTGATCCGGCGAGCGGCACAGAAAATACATCCGACCTGCTTAGTCCCTCACATACATTCACTACGGCAGGAGACTACACCGTAACGGCATTGGTAGCGCTACCCTGTGGAATCGATACCGTAAAGAAAACTCTTCGTGCCATAGCGTGCAGTGCCTCGGTACTCTGTCCCTTATTCGTGCCCAACATCTTTACACCAAACAATGATGGCGTGAATGATGTGTTTTACCCCCTCTCTGCCTGCCCTTATACGTTTTATGAATTTTCGGTATTTAACCGGTGGGGTGAGCGTGTGTTCACGTCCGATAATCCGAATGACCGATGGAATGGTGCCTACAAAGGGGCGGTTTGCAATGTGGGTGTTTACGTTTATGTGCTTCGGTACCACTTTGAAAATGATACTACGCAAACAAAGAGCGGATCAGTTACGCTGTTACGCTAAACAGAACAGCTCCTGTAGGTGTCTTTGGCCGGATCTTGCCGATTTATATGCAGGGCATCAGCATACTATTTGCCCGTAAGTGCTAATCAGCATAGATTAAAAATATATTGAATATATTTAAGCGATGAAACTTGAAGCGGCATTTTGATTTCGATCATTTAAATATTACTAAACTATCATGAATAACGTCCTTGCTATTTTAACTATTGATACCGAAAACCTACCTGATGATTTTCAGGAAATACTTAAACACGAACAGCAAGTGGTGGCCCAATGGAAACAAGAGGGTATATTGGATCATTTGTATCTTCGACAAACCAGGAATGGAGCGCTATTGGTTTTTAAGGGTGTTGACGAAGCAAAGGTCAGGGAGCTGATGGAAACACTTCCATTATATAAGCTTAAAAAGAGTGTGGAATATTTTAACCTGATAAAGCAGTTTTAGATTAGCACAAACCAATATAGCATTTTTGTATTTGCAGGGTACATTGAACCACTACAATAACCTGCAAGCAAGATGCCCCACTATCTGGGCTGGTGTTACAGCTCATCTTTGGTTTTCAATCATTAGTTTTTATTTTTAAATAAGTCATCGCAATAATAAACTATTCCTTGAGAAGTTTTATTTGCTCGGCCAAAGGATTGTTTGGGTTAATAATTAATCGATCTGCAAAGGTTAATGAGTCGCACAATCCTTGAAGAGTTGTTGACCAGTTGTCATACTTGAAAAGTAAAATTTTGCCCCAATACGGTTTAAGCAATATATAAAATTAATGTTTTCATTATAAATATAGTTAAGTCCTAATATCACCAATAACTTAAGACTGACTTTTTTATCTGGTTTGGCTAGCTGTGATTAGCCATAGCATCAGACTAAGAAAAATTTAATATACTATTTAACTACCCTAAAGAGGGCTTAGGTTAATGAGTACTTAAACCAATGAATGTAGTTTAGTCCGTATATCCCGAACACATTATTTATTCCACATGGCCTCGGCTATTCGCGGAACCGGCGCCGACCCATAACTTAAAAATTCTTCATGAAACGCTTTCAGGGAGAAGGCTTTGCCTTGCTTGGCTTTCAATTTTTCACGAAGCGCATAAATTTCTGTGTATCCGGTAAAGTAAGAACAGAGTTGCACCTGAGAAAGGGTAGCACGTTTCCATTTGCCGGCGGCTTCGGCCTCCTGCTGAAAACCCTCACGAGTCATGAGTCGTTTGGCTTCCGCCTCACTCATGCCGAGGCATTGTATGGAGTAATCGAGTAGGGTATTTATCACCGAGCGCAGATGCCATTTGTAATACATCAGCCAAAGTTCGGGAGCGTTTTGTCCGTATCCTTCCTCAAGCATCATGCGTTCCCCGTATACAGCCCAGCCCTCTATCATTGCGCCATTACCAAATATACTTTTAACAAGCGAAGGGGATTGATTGGCATAAACCAGTTGGGTATAGTGACCGGGTATAGCTTCGTGGATATTCAGTATCTGCAGGATATAATCATTATACTCGCGCAGGTAGCTGATTGCCTGCTGTTCGTCGTACTTATCCAGCAACGACACATTGTAATATGTTTTACCATTTTTATTGAAAGGTCCCGGATCGTTGATACTGGCCCCGGCACCACCACCGTCCATATAGGGCGGTGTTTTGCGCACGACAAGTGGTTTTTTTGGGTCCAGATAAAGCAGTTGCTTTTCATGAATAAACTGTTCGAGCTGAGGAATTTGTTTCTCGATCGTCTGAAGCAGGGAGTCGCGATGTGGATGCGCATCAGACAAGCGATCGGTCAATGCCCTGATTGTAGTGAGTGTGTCGGAAGGCATGGACCCCGTAAAATACTTTGGCCACAATCCTTTGGCCAGCGTGTACATGGTATCCAGAATTTCGGACTTGCGTTTTAGTGCAATGTTATAGATTTCTTCTGCCGAATAAGATGACTGAATATCAAAAGCAAATTTTTGTTCAAATAAGGTTTTGCCAATACGGAAATTTCTGGTGCATTGAGCACTTTGTTGCAATTGTTTCAGATGCGCGATGTAAGAATCTATTTCCGTTAGGGCTGATTGTATGGCATCCTGTAATTTCTTTTTATGGATATCGGAGATATCAGCTTTAGCTATGGAATCCGGGAGTATCTTTTGAAAAATATATTTACTTCCCTCGTTCTGCGTAATGGCCAGCTGGGTATGTTCGGGTGTTGGATTTACGAGCTGTTTTTTTGCATTATCAAAGTAGGCCGGCACTCGGTACAGACGGGCCAGCACATATTCCAGTTTTTGATTAAGTGTTGCGTCGGGATTATTTATGACCAGATCGAAGCCTTCGCCAATATTATATTCCGCAGGATTCCACGTGTGACTCTTAAAGATTTCGCTTTGCCATTTAAAGTAGTTGAAATAGTTGAGTAGCATGCTTTTGTCCATACGGTTTCTCATACTCAGCTTATCATCAGGGAATGACTGTAAGGAGTCTGCCCAGGTGCTATAACGATTCAGTTTATCCTTACGAAGGTCGGGAGTGAGCACTTCGAGCGTACTGTCATTGGAATGCAGGCCAATGCTCAATGCCCAGGTCGGATTCAGCGTCATAAAATCGTGAACCAATTGTACAGTGAGTGATTCGAAAGTCGTATTCATATCATCTTGAGCGTGCTGATGCTGTGTGTTGCAGGAGCTGTTGATCATAAACAAAACAGATAATAACAGGAGGATGTTTTTCATGATGCGAAAGTTAATCTTGTTATGCGACTCAGGATGAGCTGAGCATTTTGTTCAGCCGGTTGCGTATGGTGATTTGCCAGTGTTTATTATTAATTTCAGGAAGAAAAATGAGGGCTTCATCGGCATGCAGTTGATCCAGCTTGAACATGGTTTGGTACAATGTTGATGCAATCTGTCGGGGATATTGCAGTGATCCCAATGAAAGCGTGTGGACATTTTGTATTCGACTTGTATATTCATCGGTTGAAATAAATACCACTCGTTTATCGGATGAGAATTGATCCGGCGAAGTAATTTCCCTGATCTTGGTCTTGGGCGCGTAATGTTTATATTTTGTGCCGGGTGTTGTTTGTTCCGTGGTTCCATACCGCACCGGCACATCTATTTCATTAGATTGCAGTACATCAAGCAGATCATCAGGCCCTATGACACCGGGGCGCAGAATGGTGACCTGCTTGTCGCTCACCTCAACAATGGTGGATTCTATCCCGTTCACACATTCGCCTCCCTCGAGTATGCCATCGGTCAGGGCGCCGACATCTGCAAGCACCATTTGGGTATTCACAGCGCTGTACCTTCCTGAGGTATTTGCCGAAGGTGCCGCAATAGGCTTGTTTATTTTTTTTAAGAGCGATAGAAAAACCGGGTGTGCCGGAATACGCACAACAACGGTGCGCCCTGATCGTGTAGCGGGGTAGAGTGGGCTGTTCTCGTTCAGCCGAAGCAGGAGGCTCAGTGGTCCCGGAGAAAAATGATCAAAGAGGATCTTCTCTGTTTCGCTGAGGGGTTGCACATAGGCAGATATCTGCGACACGGAATGGAAGTGACAGATGAGTGGATTGTCTGAAGGGCGTTTTTTGATTTTAAATACGCGTGCCACGGCATCAGCAGACTCGGCCAGGCAGGCCAAGCCATAAACCGTTTCGGTGGGTACAGCAACCACGCCGCCGGCGAGTAAACGTTCAAAGGCAAGTTCTTCTGTAATCAGGTTAGGCATGAACCGGTTGGCTGGCATCGGGTATGCGCGGGTGAATCAAACGGAACCATAGCGGCGGAATGAGTACGTAGTAAAAACAACCGAAATATCCATAGGGCAAAACCGGACTCTCATCATAAGAGATAAGCGTATGGTATGGCTTGGAAGCATAGTTGTGATGATCGGCATGCCTCGATAACTCGATCAGATTATAGCGGCTGAAGGTGAGGTCCGATTGCCAGCTGTGAACGGCACGAACGCGTTGCCCGGTTTCGCGCACTAAGCCATAATGTTCGATGTAATTGACATACTCAAGCAGGATGATCGCCATTAAGGAACAGGCCAGATAGCCAATCATCACTTGCAGAGATAATAAGCCAAGTGCAAGAATGATGAGCAGTTGCACCAGTGTGGCGCGCAGAATAAAATTGTTTATTGACCAAAAGGGTTTAGTTTGTTTGAATAGCCGTTCACGTTCCAGTTGCCAGGCACTCAGGTATTGTCCGGGTATGGTACGTAATAAAAAATGATAATACGTTTCGCCATATCTTGCTGTGGCAGGGTCTCTGAGTGTACCCACATATTTGTGATGCCCGCGAATATGTTCCACGTAGAAGTGCGCATAGTTCACCAGGGTAAGATTGATGATACCCAGTAAGCGAAAGCCGTATTGTTTACGATGAATCAGCTCGTGTGCATTTACGATACCTACTTGCCCGGCATACAGCCCCGTGCTTGCACCCGCACTCAAAATAAACCACGATGTGATTGCGCCCTGATAGATACCATAAAGCAGACTCGCAATGGCTATGATGTGTGAAACGGCTTGCCAAAGGATGACCAGGTCAGGAGCTATCCCGTGCAGGTCATTATCTGCTCGATCTTCCTTGCCGAAGAATCGTTCTATAAAAGTCATAATCACTAATGCAAAAAAGAGGTTTAGAAATGTATAATATCCACCCAACAGATTCCCGGCAAGTACAAATAGTAAGGGGTGCGTGCTAAATAGGTATAACAAAATCTTTCTTTGCTCCAAGTAGATGTAAAATTATTTAAGTAAACTTACAATAACTCAAAAACACTTTTTAGATATGATTCGAATTTTACTTTGTTTTTTACTCCTTACCGCATTTTGGATGAATGCAGATGCTCAATGTCCGGGCTGTGCAATCAATAGCACGTTTACCTCCCCCGGCATATACCCAAGTATATTGCCGGATGGTACTCAAAATCAGGCTTACGATGAAGATGTAACCTTTGTACTATTCACCGATACGCTTGGCTTTGCGGTAAATTTCTTTAAGATCAATTCAATCAGCGGCTTGCCCTTAGGACTATCCTATGAGTGTAATAATATAACCAATGGATGTGTTTATGATCCTCAATCCAGCATTTATGGTTGCGTGAAGGTATGCGGTACACCTATACAATCGGGGTCCTTTACGGCAGTTGTCAGCGTAACGGCAAATCTTGAAGTTGTTGGCGATCAGAATAGCACAATTAACATACCGCTCACGATTGTACAATCGGCAGGCGGTAATACGGATTTTACATTTAACCCGGCTTCAGCCTGTGGCTCTGCAGAGGTTAGCTTCAGCGCTTTATTAAACAATCCGGCATACATCAACACGTACGCTTGGGATTTTGGTAATGGTGTCACTTCCGATATACAAAATCCACCCACTCAGCTTTATGATTCAGCAGGCATCTATCTGGTTTCCCTGCAAACACAATTTTCAGTGTATGCCTTGTCCGGTTTAAGTGTTAGCGGAGTAAATAATAACTGGTGCGGTGATGTGGAAGAACCTAACTTATTTGGATGTACAGGCTCCCCTGATTTATACATCGTGGTATCGGATGCCAGCAGTAACATCGTTTATACTTCTTCAACAATAGATAATACGAATTCGGCGAGCTGGTCTGATATCAATATACCCCTGAGTAATCCGCCATATTCTTTCACCATCTGGGACGAAGATGTGGTTTCTCAGAATGATAATCTGGGCACCTATAGTTTTAACCCTGCAGGAACCGGTACATTTAATTTCAGCGGTAATGGCACCTCGGGCAACTACACCATCGGCACACAAGTGGTCACAACATTTAACAGTTCAGATTCGGTGCTGATTTATTCTGTACCGGCTATACCGGTAGTTGCGTTATTGGGTAATGATACGATATGTGCCGGCGACTCGGTTACGTTGGCGGCGCTTTCTGCCGAGGCAGAATCATATAGCTGGCTACTGGCCAATACGACTATTACAGGTGCAACCGATTCCCTACTTACTGTTTCCTCTGCCGGCGCCTATGCGGTGCAGATCACAAATGAATTCGGTTGCAGTGCTACATCGGCTGAGCAAACTATTTTTCAGCAACCGGCCCTGCCCAATATTAATTTTACTATTCAGGGTAATGATTTAACTACATTCCTGACCGGATATAATTTTCAATGGTACCTGAACAATAATCCAATATTGGGTGCAACAGGACCAACACATACCATTTCACAACAGGGTAATTACTATTTGCTGGCCTGCGATAATTTTGGCTGTTGCCGTGCTTCAAACACGCTGTTGATTACTCCGGTTAAGGCATACACACCGGAGTTGCATAGTGGTGTTTTGGTTTATCCCAATCCGGCAACTCAGATCCTTAACCTTGAAATAAGCGGTAACGGACAATCTCTGGAATTTGAAATCATAGATATTACCGGTCGTGTTATGACTACGGGTATTCTGGAAGGCCGTACCCTTGTTGATGTAAGTACCTATCCTGATGGAACATATATCTTACGATATCATTCAGGAGCAGGGAGCTTTCATCAGCGTATGATCATCTCGCACTAAATACTTGATCAATAATCGTTTTTATCTCAGAGGTCGACTGTGCAACATAGTCGGCCTCTTTAATTTCATCAAATCCATAACCATAGGCACAGCCAATACTGATTAAGCCATTATCCCTGGCTGCCATAATATCATGAATGCGGTCACCGGCAACGATGTGGTAGGATGCTGGTTCTGCCTGCTGAATCAGTTCGCGAACCATAGATGTTTTATTGTCGGATGGCGACCGAGGTAAACGTACCGAGCTGAAGAATGAGCTTATTTCGGTTTTGTCAAATACCGCCTCCTGATAGGCATCAACGGCATTACTGCAGAGCGCAATTTCCTGTCCACTGCGATACAACTCTTCAAGCAGAAGTTTTACGCCTTCAAATAATGCTCCGTTTTTATATATATAACCCACCTCAAGTTCAATCATTAGGCGGCGTGTTTGCTCAAATGGCTGATCGATATCGTGACGAATCAGCCACTCCCTGAAATAGGCTTCCGGCTCGCCGACGAGCATCATCACTTCGCGGTTGCCCGGATATGGCTTGTTATAGGTTAAAAAGAAATCTTCACAAGCCGGTATGAAGGCAGATGCCGTATTAAACAGGGTGCCATCCAAGTCAAAAATGATCATTAAGAAAAAATAGGTTTATTTAGCAATATTAATTTCTACCATTCAAAAAAAATGCATATGAAAAGACGATATACCATTTACGCTGTAACGGCAATCATCGCACTCATTATTGTAAACTCGATTTCTTACGAAACTACAAGTAGCACTGCGGGTTCGCCTGCTGCCCGTTGTGGTGCTCCGGCGGATGGAGGCGCTACCTGTACCGGATGTCATGGAGGTACTACAATCATTGATCTGGGGTTAAATAATGGATGGATTGTATCTGACATACCTGCAGGTGGTTACGTGCCCGGTGAAACCTATACCTTCACGGCTACTGCAACACAGGTAGGTAGCTCGAAGTTTGGTTTTCAGATGTCGCCACAGGCATTGAATGGCGCATACCTAGGAACGATGATTGTCACCGATGCGGTTCAAACACAGATTGTGGGCACGAAGTATATCACGCATAAGTCGGCCGGTACGGCCGGTTCGGGTTCCAAGTCGTGGAGCTTCGATTGGGTAGCACCGGTGGCCGGAACCGGCACGGTAAGTTTTTATGCCTGTTTTAATGCAACCAACAGTAACTCATCGAGCAGTGGTGATCAGATTTATAAAACTATATACACGGTTAACGAATGCGTGGTAAGTGCATCAGTTTCAGCTCCGGTAACTTCCATATGCAGTAACCAAACCGCTTCATTAAACGCACAGGGAACAGGATCTTATTTATGGAGTAACGGAGCAACAACACAAAACATTTCAGTAAACACATCAGGGGCATATACCGTTACCGTTACTAATGGTGCCGGTTGTACGGCGGCAAGCACACCCGTTTCGATTTCGGTAACCAATGTGCCTGCAAGTCCCATAATAACATTACCCGATCAGGCTTGTGTAGGTGCAACGGTAGCTTTATCCCTAGATAATTTTAATCCTGCCTTGAATTATACCTGGAGTATTGACGGTACGTCATCCATAGCGGTCGACAGTTCATCGTTTACGTTTGATCTATCGTGGGGCAGCACCGGTACCTACAATTACTCCTTTACCGCATCAGAACTAAATTGTATCAGCAACCCCACATCAGGCACAATACAAATTGGTGCTGAACCAATCATCTCGACATCGGCTATACCGGAATCTGCCTGCCCGGGCAGTTGTTTCCCGATCAGCATCACCGGAGCCGCAAGCGTTTCCATTAACGGAGCCGGCGTGGCGATTCCTGATTCGCTTTGCGCTACCGGAAACGGAAGTTATGATATTGTGGCTTTATCGACTGAAGGTTGTCAGGCCTCGTCTTTAGTGCAAATCGATATTCTTAATGCACCCAATATTTCCATGGTTCAAACAGCGAACACCCTCTGTATTTCCGATACGAACGGCATAACCTCCTCAGTTTGGGCTCTCAATGGTAACACAATTGCAGGGAACACGGACTGCATCGACATGACTGAATCCGGAACCTACAGTATTATCGTTACTGGAGAGAATGGTTGCACGGCGACATCATCCGGTGCATTTACCTTAACAAGTCTTAGTACAACGGCACAACTTCCGCTTACCTATAATAATCCAGTGCAGTTTAACCTGATATTAAATAATAATCCGGAAGGCCAATTTATACTAAGCGACCTGAGTGGGCGCGTAGTTAGGAGTGAAGCCGTTTCTGTTAACGCCATTATTGCATTGAATACGATACCTGAGGGCATCTACCTTGCTCAAATTATTTCTGAAAATCAGATTCATAATTTTCAGATTATTAAACAATAGTTTTAGTAACGCCTTACGTCGGTTGCCTTAGGTATGATAACCATGATGCAACCTGCAGTAATCACGTGAATACCTACGGAGAGCATTTTGAATGCCTTTGGCGCATGCGTGCTATCCGGAAGGGTCGGAGATATGCTCCATAAGAGGGAGATTAACAGGATAACGACACAGGCTATGTTGAAATAAAAACCATACCTTCGGGTAATCTTAACCAGCATAAAATATCCAACGGATGCAAGTATGGCTGAGATGAGGGAAAGGAAGGTGATTACGGGAAAATTAATGTATTCATCCATCGAGAAATTTAGTAATACACCGTAGGCATAATTATAGGCATTATTGAGAATAGCCGCGGAAGAACCGGCAACTAATCCGCCCCGTATCGAATGCCACATCTTAAATTTCTTGCGTGTTACTGCCATTTGTTAACGCTGTAAAACTAATCATTTACAATTCAAAAAATCCAACGGTGCCACCTACCCATGTTTTGTCTTTATTATATTTCGTGCCAATCATTTCTCCGCGACTAAGCCGAGCCAGATTAGTTACCAGGTCGTATGACTTGTTAACCTGATTGTAGATATAGAGTAACCGGATTTCACACTTGATTAATCCGTCAGGAGATTCAACACAAGGCTCATATTGAACTTTGCGTTGGAGTATATATTGATTACGTTCTTTTGAGGGAATGGCATCGATATCTTTTTTTTCTACGTGAAACCGTACGCCATTTCCTGAAAAGGAGAAGAGGGGTTTAAGTACATAATGTTCCAGATCTTCGGGTATAGGGTTGAGCTGATCAAGAAAATAGCAGTCGGGAATGAATGCACTTTGTATGAGTGGCATTGTGTATTTACTGATTCGGAAGAACCAGTTTGGGTGCCCGGCCCATTCAACATCCACTTCCTCGGTAAGGTTATAGCATCGCGTTAAATCGGTTCGGCGCAATAGCTCATCAAAAATGATACGGTTGTAAATTCTTTTTATCGGTGTTTTAATGCCATCACGCAGATAATACAACTGCCGGCCTTCACGGATTAGCGATGAGATGCAAACGGCTTTTATTCCGGATATCTTTTCGGTGATAATAAAATCTATCGCCGTTGGTTGTTTGTCGGGTTCAATTTCTAAGAGGATGACATGTTGCGGTAGATGATTGCCGAGTAGCACTTGACTTAGATATTGATTATAGGTACCATAATCCATTCCATTCAGCAGATGATGTAGAGCGTCGGGAATGGGAAAATAGGTTCTGAATGTGTGAGCCAGATAATTCTGATAAGCAAACAGGGAAGGGAACCCCTGCATTTCAATGAGTTGAGGATGGTACTCGCCGAGCTGATTTTTACATACGGCAAAATCAAGAGCGATAAAGAGCGATTGATTATCTTCACCCGGCACGTGACATGGAGCGGGAATGGCACCTTTCGTTGCTGATTTAAATCCGGGACCTTGAATAAAACGGATAATATCCGAACCGGCATTTCGAAGCTTATGGCTAAAGGCTCGGTCTATGAATACAGGTGTTTCGGCAATGCGAAACGGTATTTTATGTTGTGTATAGCGCTCCATCTCCTGCAGAAATAGTAGGTAGGTGTTGTTGCTAAAGTTTTGATTGTAATGTTTTCGGATAGATGCAATCATGAGGTCTTAAGAGTATGAATGGATTTAAATATACCATAGTCACATTTATTTACTTACAGGAATGTCGGTCGATGAACGGCAATTTGTTTAATTTGTGACATAAATTAACAACCATGGAAACAAAAACAGACATCGTGAATAACTGGCTTCCCCGTTACACCGGAACAGCTTTGGAGGATTTTGGTAAATATATCATACTGGTAAATTTTGGAAATTACGTGCATCGCTTTGCTGAGTGGCACGGTGTGGAGGTTCGTGGTAAAGATCGTCCGATGATTAATGCTACAGCAGATGGCATAACAATTATTAATTTCGGTATGGGTAGCCCCAATGCCGCCACGGTTATTGATTTGCTCAGCGCCATAAAGCCCAAAGCCGTTTTGTTCCTGGGAAAGTGCGGTGGACTGAAAAAGAAAAATTTGTTGGGTGACTTAATATTACCGATTGCGGCAATACGTGGCGAGGGAACATCGAATGACTACTTTCCTGCCGAGGTACCTGCGTTACCGGCATTTGCTCTGCAAAAAGCCATATCAACCACTATACGGGATGCCAACTGCGACTATTGGACCGGTACGGTATATACAACGAACCGGCGCGTATGGGAACACGATGAACAATTTAAAGATTATCTCCGCAAAATACGTGCGATGTGTATCGATATGGAAACGGCTACAATCTTTACGGTGGCTTTCTCCAATAAAATTCCAGCCGGTGCCTTGTTGCTGGTCTCCGATCAGCCCATGGTGCCTGAAGGCGTTAAAACAGAGAAAAGTGATGCCGTGGTTACAGCAAATTACAGCGACCGTCATCTGCGCATTGGAATTGACTCGTTAAAGCAACTGATTAATGATGGTCTCACGGTGAGGCACCTAAAATTCTGAAGCTGATGCAGAAATCATTTTCTGAAATAGAGCGTGAGCTAAAAAATAAAATCTATCACCCTTTATATATACTGGAGGGCGAGGAACCTTATTATAATGAGGTGTTGACAGACTATTTTGAGAACCACATACTAAGCGATGCGGAGAAAGGATTTAACCTCACCATCGTTTATGGTAAGGATGTAAATGACAGTAAGATTGCCGCATTAGCTAACTCGTATCCGATGTTTGGCAATTACAATATTGTTATCGTTAAGGAGGCGCAGTTTATTAAAGATTGGTCTGCCCTGAGTCAGGTGGCGGCCTCGTTACCAAAAACAACTATTCTGGTATTATTTATTTCAGGAGCGACTTTGGATAAGCGTAAAACGGAGATTAAGCAACTAATAAGTCATGCCGTACATCACAGCACAAAAAAACTTAAGGAGAGTGAGATACAGGATTTTATTGCGGCTTATATTAAAAAGCACAAACACAAAATAAGTCCGGATACCGTTCAGCTGCTTACTGACCATGTTAATCAGGATTTATCATTTATAGTAAATGAAATGAATAAACTGATTTTGAATGTGCCCGCTGAAAAAGAAATTACTGCGGCACATGTACAGGAGTTTATTGGTATACATAAAGAATATAATGTGTTTGCTCTGACCAAAGCTTTGGGTACACGACAAATTAAAGAGGCTTTGCTCATTGCTGATTATTTCTCCCGAAATTCAAAAGAAAATCCATTGGTGGTTATTCTTTCACAACTATATTCATACTTTAATAAAGTACTGTTATACCGTACGATGCGTGCATCTACTCCAAATGAAATCGCATCGGCACTAGGAGTTAATCCATACTTTATAAAAGAATATGAATCTGCGGCACGCGTCTATACCAATGCCAGACTGTTTAACATATTCGAACTGTTAAAGGAATATGACTTGCGTTCAAAAAAAATAATAGAGAATGAATCGGATGATGGGGTGCTCATACGCGAGTTGGTAATGCGTATTGTAGCTTAGGCTCTTTTGGAATAGGGTTGATGATGTTCCGTGGCCATACGAAGGAAGGCCGGCAAAATGGTATTATGGGTATGAATAATGGCCTCAGGCCGGTGAAGGATGTCAAGGGTTTCATTGTACTTTTCAATACTGTGATGACTGATGATAAAATTCTTTTTATCCTCGCGCATCAGATAACGTAACATACCTTCCACATCGGATTCCGGATGAAACTGGGTGCCTATAAAGCAATCGTTGAACCGAATCGCCATTACAGCCTGCTCAAGATTTACGTGTGGTCGTTCTTTTTCCAGACATAACACCGTTCCGCCAAGTTCTCGTAAGCGGTTTTTGTTGATTTCAATCACTTGCCAGTCGCGCGAGTCAACAACGTAAAACGGATCATTAAGATGTTCAAATAATAGTTCCTTCTTTCCCGCCTCGGTCTTGTGCGTAGGAAAAATGCCAAATGCTGTAGACTTGCGAAGGCATACATTGCCTAACTGATAGTACCGGCAATAAATCTGAAAGGAGTGGCAAATCAGAAATACATGTTTACGGCGCTCAGGATGTTTGAGGTTAAATGCCTGGATATCATCCATTAACCGAAAAAACTTTCGCTCCCATTCACTTCCTTCACTATCGAGCGGACTACCCGGAC
>Ga0068877_10000687_pt1 | contig 28932 bp, 26 predicted proteins | sample NOAtaG_FD_66437 | JGI IMG/M metagenome (GOLD analysis project Ga0068877, IMG submission 66437) | Freshwater lake microbial communities from Lake Erie, under a cyanobacterial bloom - NOAA_Erie_Diel6S_1000h metaG | ecosystem: Environmental > Aquatic > Freshwater > Lake | place: USA: Ohio, Lake...
GTAATATTGAATTTTGCAATGACTGGATTTGTTACGGGTCGGGAACCGGCCTTAAGTGTGGAGAGTAAGGTTACTTGCTCGTTGAAGCACGAAACTCCACCCATACCGGAGCACGTTCGCTAGAGCGTGTGAGGCTTGGGTGGTAGTAGTTCATTCACGATTAGACCGATCACCAATTGGAAAGCGTGGGCTCCGCAGGGGGGGGCGAGCTCCCGAAGCAAGGGTCGGCAGCGGGTTGACACCCAAGAGGCCTTCTGAACACATCCTGACGACCGCAAAGCTCGGGTTTCATGTGCTCAGTCGGTCGGAGTGTGTTGATTCCGGAAACTGGCGACGGATGGTAGCTAGCAGGCCGGATAGTTGGACCGGTTTGGTCAGAAAATCGTCCATACCAGCCTCTTCGCAGGCTTTTTTATCTTCCCAAGAGGCTGCCGCGGTCAGGGCGATGATCGGAGGGCTCTTCGACCCGTACGTCTTGCGGATGAGCCGCGTTGCCTCCAAGCCGTCCATCTCGGGCATATGCAGGTCCATCAGCACCATGTCGAAGGATTGCTCGGAGAGAGCTTGGACGGCCTGCCGACCGTTATCCACCATCTGGCATTGAAGCCCGAGTTTTTTCAAGAACACCTGCGTGATTCTTTGGTTGATCGGATTGTCTTCGGCCACCAGGATCCGCAGATGCAGGCTCTCACAAGGTTTGGGTGCGAGGGGCGTCAACGACGGCTGAGGCTGACAGGCCCTAGTGCGAAGCAGGAAGGTGAATATCGAGCCACGCCCTGGCTCGCTTGTCACCTCAATCGAACCCCCCATGAGATGAGCGAGGTTCTGGCAGATTGCGAGGCCAAGCCCGGAGCCACCGAAACGGCGAGTGGTCGATGCATCCGCTTGGGTAAAGGGTGTAAACAGAGTCGCCTGTTGTTCGGCATGGATGCCAATTCCCGTGTCGCTCACGGCGAAGCTCAGTTTGAAGTCTCCATCGGCAAGAGCTTGGCCATCGATCACCAGAGATATGGTGCCTCGTTCGGTAAACTTCACTGCATTCGAGAGAAGATTGATCAGGATCTGTCGGATCCGATGGGAATCTCCCTGGATCCAAGCGGGGAGGTCCGTCTTTGCGTCGACGCGAATCGGCAAGTGTTTTTCTATCGCTCGAGCCCCCACGACCGCGACCGCTGATTCAACGATCGCCATCAGAGCGAAAGGCTGATTCTCAAGGGTCATTTTCCCTGCTTCTATTTTACTGAAGTCGAGAATATCGGTTACAAGTCCTAGGAGTGATTCACCGCAATGCTGGAGGTTCTGGACAAAATCACTCTGCTCTCGATCGAGGCGGGTTTCAGCCAGAAGTCGTGTAAAACCTAGCACACCGTTGATGGGCGTTCTGATCTCGTGACTCATATTGGCCAAGAACTGTGACTTGAGTCGCGAGGATTCCTCGACGAGTCTCACCTTTTGCTGCTCTTCCATTTTGCGTTTCGTGATGTCGATGGCGATCACATGGATCGCTTGGAGGCGTTTATGAGCATCGTACTCTGGAATAAGCGTCGCATCGAGCCAGAGATCGCGCCCATTTTTATCCAGACCGAGCATCTCTCCATGCCAAATTTCCCCCGCATGGATCGTTTCGAGCAGCATCGAAAAAAAGTCCTCAGGATGATGCTGCTCATTCATGAACGTATCATACGGGCGACCGATTAACTCCTGTCTCTGGTAGCCACTGAGCTGGCAGAAACGATCGTTCACTCCAGAGATCGTTCCGCTCGTATCGAGACGAGACACCATGGCGGCATGGTCAAGCGCAGCTCGGTACCGCATGGCCTCCCCATGCAGAATATCGATGGAGTGAGCCATACGGCGTCCGAGGTGAGCCAGTATACCGACGAGTAGCGCCACGAGAAGATGCATACAGATCAAAAGGTAAGAATGTTCACGCTGCTGGCTCCGTTCCTCGGAATCTGTTTTGCCTTGGAGCTCGACGATAGCCTGATGAATCCTGAGGATTTCGCTGCTGGCTTGGGCGTGGGTGAAGAGGGTAGAGTCGGACCCAGAGGTGTCCTGCTGCTTGACCCAGTTTCCCATGCTCCGATCGAGGCTTTGGAGGGGGGTGGATGCGAGGTCTTTCAGGGTCGTCAGGATGCTGTCCGTGAGGACTGGGGTCACAAGGGTCCCATCGAGGCTGTTCACGAGGTCTAGAGTCCTTCTATGCTGCTCCATTAGCTTTGCGTGCAGGTCTTCGCTTCGTGCGCGGATCGAGTGATCGTTGGGTGAAGCGGGTCGTACGGAGGAAAGCATTTTGAATTCTGTGAGCAGCGTTTCAGTCTCGTGCAGTAACATTTGAAGATCAGAAAAGTGCTGCCGTCGTTCCGCGCTGATTCGATGATGCTCCACGCTGCGCAGGTGAATCCAAGTTGTGCTGCCCAGCGTACAGACCAGGAGGACGATGTAGGTTAAATAAACCCCCGGTCCTCGCAGTAGGACGGCAAGGAGGTGTTTAAGACGGATTGAAATCGAAGTGGAAGGCCCCATGCTCTCCTCGCCATGCAAGCTTTATGCAGAAAGGTGTCGGCCCCCTCACAGGGCGTCTTGAGATACTTATAGGAAAAGATTCAATTTGGTTGATTTGCTCATCAATATCGGGGTTTTGTGTGGCTCAAGGAGGTTCTGAGACTATGGAGCGGGACGCATGTGGGACGCGATGCCCAATCCTTGGCCTTGCGATGCGTCAGAAGCATCCATTTTGAGCACCAATGGAGGTGGTTTTGCTGCCTGTGGCATGAGTCCGGTTCGTGATGGTCCCCCTTTTCAACACCATGGCGTCGAAGAGCGAAGAAGCCGATGGCAAAGAATCGTCTGCAGACATTTAGGCCTGAAGAGTTTGATCCATACGGAATTGCAGCATAGATAGACTGTGCTCAATACTGGCGGTCAGCTCTTCATATCGATCTGCTGCGAGCAGGATATATCCCACGTCCTCACCGACTCCGATCCGCTCGGTGAGATGGTCTCCCGCTTCTACCTTGAGCTTGGCTCGAACGACTTGAGGATGTCGCAATGTCGCTTTCCAGCCTTCGATCTTTAAGATTTCCCCTGCTCCTGGGTGGAGGACCTGGGCGGCAGCCCAGCATTTGGCTTTTTGGGGTAGCGTCAAGGCTTGTCCTAATTCGATCGCGAGGTAGGCATCCCACGCTGAGAACCCGTAAGCGATCTCGAGCAGATCCATGATGTACCCACCAGGTGGCCGCAAGGCGATTTCACCGAACAGGGGACCCTGAGGCGTCAGGTAGACTTCGAGATGGGCGAGTCCATTGTGGATACCGAGGGCACGTATCACCCGCTGATTCAAGCTGGCGAACTCTTCCTCCCTATCAGATGGAAGCTTGGCAGGCAGAAGATTAACGTGCTTTTTGCGGTAATAGAAGGTCACATTGCGAAAGATGATCTGTCCATTCTGGACGAACGACTCGATGCTGTACTCGGGAGCGTCGATAAACCGCTCATAGAGGCGTTTACGTCCCATGTTTTGCTCGAGATCAGCAAGATCCTTGCAGAACACTACGCTCCGACCTCCCGATTCGCAGCGATCCTTGCAGACCACTGTGGGCCCCAGTCTTTGCATGAGATCCTGCGCTGCGAGCTGAGGGCGATGCAGCACCATGTCGGTCATGGGAACCGCATGTTCGGCCAAATAGCTCTTCATCAGCCATTTGTCGTGGCAGCGTAACCAACGAATGGCAGGGCCCCGCGCGCAATCGAAGTGCTTACGAGCTATCGCCACCAGAGGAATACTCCGTTCACTTCCAGCTAGAACATGGAAAAACGGACCGTAGGCATTGAGGAGGCTGAGCGCATGACGAATTCCCTGAGGTGTCTCCGGGAAGGGATGTTGAAAAACTGAAAAATGGCGTTGTTTCGTCTTTAATTCCTTGCTGCTCCACACTGTAAAGGGTAGGCCCGATCGCGTCAGTGCGTCGGCTAGTCCCTGACGGTACCCAATCAAGAGAATCTGCTCCATAGCCCCCCCAAGGCAGCTGCCAAGCATCCGGGTGTGTGCCTACCCAAAAAAGGCCTCTGGACGTGTTCAGACTGGTTCATAAGGTTCCAAAGCTCGGATTGGACAAAAGGTCCACATGGAAACTAAGGGTTATGATGCAGCCATCTCCCAAAGGGCTATTTCCGATCGTGCACCGCTTAATTTTAGGAAGCAGCCACCGATAACGCTAGGGTTAAAGTCAGGAGGTGTTCGGATTGAAGTCTCCCCAGCCCATTCGGTGGGTTCTCATCATGCTACTGATTGGGACTGCGACTCACACACGAGCGCAGAGCACTAAGATTACCCCGAATCTCTACCTCGACACCCAATTTGCCTTTGCCACGAGCAAGAGCAAGCTGATCGAGAGCAACGATACAGGCACTGCCCTCCGCTATGGGATCGGGAGCTATGCAGGAAGCGATGGGCAAATTGGCTTTCACCTCCTCTACGACCTACAGACCACAGCCTTTGGGCTCAATCGGAGCTCCCTAAGTATGGCCTGGCAGGATACTTCGCTGCGCTACCACCTGGGACCCTTTTACCTCGGCCCACTCTTTACACGACTCGAATTGAAATGCAACAGGGCCGGAACGGATATCATTGATGCCGCCGGGTCGGGCTATGGAGCCAATGTCGGCCTGCTGTTTGCGGTCGGCCGAGATGGAACACTACGGCTGGATGTCGCGACAGCTGCCGTGTCGGCGATGAAGAATTCTTTGGAGCAAGATGTGTCGATCAGTCAGAGACTGGATGCGGATCTGGGGGCGAGTATCAAGCTGACTGGTCGCTTGCTTGACCTTGTGTTTGGCTATCGCGTCCGCAATCTCAGCATTAAGAGCGACAGGACTTACGTGGATTCGATCTACCAGACTTATAGTGGTCTGCGTCTATCCCTATACTTTTAGGTCTCCTCTCGGGAATTGATTCTCGAGAGGATGTCACGCCTCCTCTCCCTTCTTGGAAGAGCATTTCAGGGCAGAGACCCGTTCAGGTGCTTTGCAGGTGCAACGCATGAAACTCCATCCGATTGCGGCTGTCGTCAGTCGACCACGCCCCTGTAGTATGCAAACGACCAAGTCGCTGGTCCTTAGCTCCGAAGCGTTCCTCTAACCATTGCACCAGCGCTTTGCGATCTTTTGGGAGTTCATCGCGCCCCCAACGCTCGACATGCATCACCACTTTCGGAGTCGCGCCGCGTAAGAGTTGAGCGACCGTCGGAATGCCCTCGGGATAGGCGATGGTCGCGTCATAGACAGCGTCAAGCTTCTCGTCAAGAGCCGCGAGAGTCGCAATCACTCCGCGTGAATGCGGGATGAGCACGTGCGACCAGAGCGGCAATCCCTTGGCCGCAGCTCGATCTTGACTCTCTGCGACTTTCGAGGGGCGTAGGCGGGTGCCTTCCGGAAAGATCATCCAACAGAAGGGATCGTCGTAGGCCTTGTAGCGCTCGATGGTTTGCTGCAGATTCTTTTTGTCGGCTTGCCAATCACGCTTAAGAAAGATGCAGTCGAGAAAGTACATCCCCCAGCCCGGTCCGGGCAGGTACTTGAGGACGTCTTTGACGAAGAAACGCACGGTGCCAACCCTGTGACTTTTCTCTGCCCAGGCGAGAAGCATCAGCGTATCCACGGCACTGAGATGGTTGCAGATCAACAGTGCGTTCTCTTTTGACTGGAGCCGGGCTCCCGAATATTGCACGGGAACACCATTTACGGTTTCAACCGCCCAGGCGATGCGAGACCAGTACAGTTGAGCAAGTGCCGTATTCCAGCGACGGAAGGCTCGCGGAGCGAAGGGTTTCCAGAGGAGTCCCAGCGCCTGAAGGATATTGACGCTGATCAAGGGGGCGAATAACAAGAACGAAGCTAGGCCGGCTCGAATATAGGAGGCCGAGCGATGACGGGGTTCGAAGGGATAGTGCACGTGTGAGTTCATCGATTGCTCCTCTTGGTCGCTTTCATCAGCAGAGAGCTTCTAACCACGACCCCCCACTCGGGTCTTGTGACACGAGTTTCGCAGGAGACACAAGCGTTAGAAGCCTGGCGCCAAGTCCTCAAGGGAATTCCGGCTTGGGCACCGAGATCCTGATAAGACTAACAGATGTAAGCGTTTGAGGCCGCTGGATCCAGAGTTTTTACAGATATTTAACAGGTCACCTGATGACGATGTCTTTTTGGCTTTATTGGTATGCTAAGTCTGCCACTGAACGGAGTAGAGATCCCGTCTCCGATCATCAAGATTCCGGACTGTACCGAGGGTGCGGGCCCGATTCAGCTCCGCGAGCTGCAGTTCGGCGACAATCAGGGATTCGACATTGACCGTGGCCTCAGCTGCAATGCCATCACGTGCAAAGCCAAAATCGCAGGGAGTGAGGATACACGATTGGCCATATTGACTATCCATATTGGGAACACCCCGTAGCTGACCGACATGACCGGAAAGCACAACGTAGCATTGATTTTCAATCGCGCGTGCTTGAGAGCAGTAGCGAACACGAAGATAACCCTGTCGATCGTCGGTACAAAATGGCACAAATAAGATCTGCACACCCTGATCAACAAGCCGTCGCGCTAGTTCTGGAAACTCGCTGTCGTAGCAGATGAGGACCCCGATTGTGCCATGCGGGGTCACGATCGCGTCGAGGCGAGTTCCTCCTTGCACGTCCCAGGCACTGCGCTCGCTAGGTGTAGGATGGATTTTGTCCTGTTGGAAACATCGACCATCAGCGAGGTATACCGTCGTGGTATTGAAGCAACGTCCATCCTTGTCGAGGCGCAGATGACTGCCTCCAACGATGTGGATACGTGAGGCCTGTGCAAGATTCTGGAGCAGCAAATGTAATTCGTCGTTGCGTACAGCCAAGCGTTCGACTGCGGACCGACCGCGCAGGGGCGTCGGTTCGAGAGAAAGCAACTGCAAAGTCAGAAACTCGGGCAGGCAGATAAACTGGCAACCATAGTCCGAAGCGAGATTTACCCAGTAGCCAATTTTATCGACGAACTGCTGCCAGGAATTCAAGTTTTCTTGGAGGTAATTGACCGTTCCGATCCGAACGCGAGACTGAGCTGGGCTGCCGACATCGATAGACATGGGGCTTCGACCTATCTGGAGAGTTTTCAATACATGTCTGCTGAAAAAAACCTGATTCTGCTTTGCATCAGAAAAAGTATCCGCATCAAGGAGACCCAAATCGGGTCCCTCTTTTGCATCGCCCCTCGCTTCAGGACGTTTTCAGTCAGTCTCATGATCATCATTCACAACGGAGCCACAGCCTGCGGTCAATCAGGTCCGGGGGCCGGCTTATTGCGGGGGGCATGGACACCACGTCTTAGCACTCGAAAGGCCCGCTCGAGGCTTTGGACTCCCCATAGAATACCGACCCCAACTAAGGCGAGGATCAGCGCCATATCAAAATGCCCAAAACCGATCGCGGCCCCTACCGCCGTCAATAGCCAGATCACCGAAGCCGAAGTCACACCGTTGACAAGGCCTCCTTGGGTGAAGATCACTCCTGCACCAAGGAACCCAACACCGGTCACAATCTGACCGAATAAACGAATATGGTCCGCTTCGAACTGGGATTGCTGGAGACCAAGATGGATAAACGCCATGGTCCCAAGGCAGATCATCGAACTCGTGCGGATACCAACGGGCTTGCCTCGTATCTGTCGTTCCAAGCCGAAGATAAAACCACAGCCGACCGAACAGACGATCTTCATCCAGAACACGGGATCCATGGCACTGGTCAAACTCATGAGGTCCACCCTCCTTGCAAACGACTTCAGGCCTCATGTTACCTGAAGTTGGCGGCGGCCGCCATGCCGAGGAGCTGACGGCCCTCAGATCATGGATTTCAGCCAGTACTGCATCGGCTTAGCAGCCGCTTCAGGGGCGTCCGTGTCCTTCCAGGTGTAGAAACCGAGCATACCTTCGCGAGGGCTGAAGCCAAACGACTTCCAAAGACCGTCGAGAGGCCGATAGAGGAGCGGTCGCCGCGGATGATTTTCCGGTCTTACCACAGCACAAAAAGAGGCCCATGCGATCCCGGGATAGCTCCGAGCGTACTCGAGGCGACGGTGAAAAAATTCCTTGCCAGCACCCTGGCCTCGAAAGGCAGGCAAGAGCAGCGATTCTCCAAAGTACATGACGGACCTTGGATCGATACCTTCCTGAGTAAAGGCCGCTTGGAAAGCTGGCTCCTCGAAACGCAAGGGAATGGCGGTCGATGCTCCGACGATAGCAGACCCCTCACGACAGATGGTGACCAGACTGTCGGGACATTCGATATAGGTCTTGAGGTAACGTCGCTCGTAATCGAGATCACCGTCGTAGAGGTAAGGAAAATCCTGAAAGATGCTGATGCGCAAGTGAGCCAGTTCCTCAAGCAAAGGGAGAGCTTGGGAGCCACGCAGGTGAGTGAAACACAGAGAAGACATGTCGAGATCTCCAGTTGACCATGCGGAGATCAATCTAACTCCCTTGTCCTAGTTTCGACAAGCCTCATTCGATGGTGACAAACGCCCAAGCGCCTTCCGTAAGGTCGCTTTGTCCTTTCCAGTCCTGAAGAGCTCCCGTTTGTGTCAAGGCTTGTCCGCTGACGTCGGCGTCCGACGGGGAAGGGTCCTGCTGGTCTTTCCAGATTGGTTTGCAGGCGCTGCCTAGGATCGTTACGAGTAGCAAAGTCCCGAGGAAACGGCACAACATGGTTTACTTCCTCTTCTGCAATTGCACGCGACGTTTGCCGATGACCTCGCCTTTACGGTCAAGGGCAATGAGATTGAGTTGTTCCCGCCCGGTATAGGTCAAGGGCTGGGTTCGGCGGTAGAACCGACGATCATTTCGCTGGAGCTGAAAGTCGAGGGTTTCCGTTCCCAATACAGTCGTCTCGCAGGTCGATCGATCCTTTGGACAGAGCAGGATTTGGGCGACTTCATGACCTCCTGAAACCCAGAGGATGTCGCCTTTTCCACTGGATTCCAGAGCCAAATAGAGCTGGGTACGGGGCACGAAGGTGCCGCTCAGCTCGGACCTTTGACCATTGGGGTAAAGACTCTGCAGCTCCGGGGAGACTTTGTAGATCTCCCAGAGCGGGGTTCCAAAGTTCCAGTTTTCAGGTCGCTCTTTGTCATTTTGGTTCCAGCCTGGCTCGCCGAAGTTTCGGGTACCGCCCGTTGTGATACCGACTAAGAGTTTGCTGTCTTTTTTGAGTAAAGAACCTCCCGAGTTGCCATTGATGACTCCGGCATTGAAGAGGATACGGGAACCTTGCACGCTTTTGGCTTGACCCTCGGCATAGGTCACAGTCCATGTTTCAGATTTATCGTCGGGGAAACCGACCGTAAAGAGCAGATCGCCCTCGTCCGGCTTGCTGGAGACGAAGACCTGAGCGGGGTCAATGGCGATTAAGGGAGGGAAGACCTGCTGGCTCGGCATGGGTCTCAGCCACTGGACTTCGAGCAGCGCGTAGTCGAGTCGTGCATCGCTTTCAATCACTCGCGATACACTGAGATCGCGTGGACCGTTGGTGATGACCGACCATCCACTTCGAAACTGGTCGCCTGCTTGCGCCTGACAATGAGCAGCTAGCAAAAGGTGGCGAGGGCCGAGGAGGGTGCCGGAACAGCCCTGCGCAGCGACCGTCCACAGAGCTTCTTCAAGGCTTGCTTGATGGCGGCGAGCATTGCCGAGCGGTTGCTGGCTCTCGTCTTCTTTATAGATATTATCCAGACGGCTCTGGATCAGTCGCTGCTCACAGGCGCACAGGGTCAGCAGACTGAACAGCGCAGTTGCAAGATTCATCCAAGTTCCTGTCCATCGATACGGCATAGTAGGTCCCTCTGCGGCGTGAACCTGCAAGAACAGCACCAGCCGCATGTGTTACTAAATACCTAATATATTAGATGTTTTAAGGAGATCCGTAGCTGAGGGAGCGACAGGATGCCGTCACTGTCTTCAATCTGGGCGGATCAGTCCGCAGTCAAGACTTGATTTCAGATGCAAACGGACTAAGATGCGACGCTCAGCAGATCGTGGCGCTCTTGGAGTGCCATTGAGGCTGCTTTTGGGAGGAATCAAGAAGAAGGATACTCTGATGTCGGCAGGACCACGGCGGACTCTTTCCTTTTATCGCTACGTGAAACTCAAGGATCCCACGCTGCTCCGGGATCGCTTGCGTGCCGAATGGGAGTGCCTTGGCGTGCTGGGGCGAACCTATTTGGCGCATGAAGGCATTAACGCTCAGGTTTCAGTCCCGGCGGAACACCTCGAGGCCTTCCAACACCATGTTCGCAGTATCTTTCCTGAGATCCCTTTCAAGATCGCACTGGAAGAAAGCGATTCCGCCTTTGCCAAGCTCAAGATCAAAGTCCGATCGAAACTTGTAGCTGATGGTCTGAGCGACGACGCTTTCGACGTCACGGATGTCGGTACCCACCTCAATGCACGTGAATTCAACGCGGCGATGGTACAGCCCGGTACGATCGTTGTCGATATGCGCAATCATTACGAGTGTGAGGTTGGACATTTCGAGGGCGCGATCCTGCCAGATGCCAATACCTTTCGTGAGGCACTCCCGGAGGTTCTCGAGCGGCTCGCAGACAAGAAGGATCGGAAGATTCTGCTCTACTGCACCGGTGGTATTCGTTGCGAGAAGGCGAGTGCCTGGCTCAAGCACCACGGCTTTCAGGACGTCAACCAGTTGCATGGCGGTATTATTGATTATGCTCGGCAGGCGCGAGAGGAAGGCCTCGAGCTCAAGTTCTTCGGCAAGAACTTTGTGTTTGATCAAAGGATGGGAGAGCGAGTCACCGATCATGTCGTAGCCCATTGCCATCAGTGCGGACAAGGCTGTGACGAGCACACCAACTGTGCCTACGAAGGCTGCAATCGCCTTTTCATCCAGTGCGAGGCATGTCGAGCCGAGTTTGATGCCTGCTGTTCGCGGGTGTGTCAGGACGTGAGGAGTAGGTCGAAAGAGGAGCGCATAGCCATTCAACAGGCTTGGGTCGAGCAATTAGGACCTCGCCACTATGCCAGCCGCACACGAGTTCCGGCTCACTTTGCTGTCCGTCGCTCGCAGCTGGAGCGCCCTCCCAGTATGCCATCACTCGAAACCTAGGATCAAGCACCGGGCATTTGCTGCTCTGTGCCGCGTCAGCCCCATCCTGCTAAACTTATTACATGCGATCCTTATCCATTCGAAGGAGCGCAGGGGGAGGGAGTGATGAGGTGGAAAGCTTGGGCTGTAGGATTCACTTGGGTCGTCCTCGCAGCCTGTGCCAAGGATGTGGTGGAGGTGCAATATCCCCACACGATTCACCCTTTGGAATCCTATACCGAGATGACAAAACTCACCGTCGGCATAGATCCTAAGCTTGATCCCGAACTGCGTGATCAGATCCTCAGGTCACTCCGAGAGTGCTCGACTTTCACCGAGGTGACGGCTATGGACAAGCCGGTACGGGTCAGCGGCAGCAATCCCAAAGATTATTTCGATGCGCTGATCAAACGTTCGCCCCAGGCCCAAACATCACAGGGGATCATGAGCGTCCAGATTGAAGATAACACCCAGAACTCTCAGCTAGACAAAAGCCAGGCACTGGTTTTCGCTGATCAACCGACGAGCGATTGGTACCCTTCCTACGGTGTTCCGATCTTAGGTACGATCGGCTTTCCCTCGCTCCCCGAGATGGCACCACAGTGGAAAATGAAAAAGCGTGATACTTATGTACGCAGCGAGCGCTCCCAATTTATCGTTCGTTTTGCTTTGTACAATAGGGTCTCGGGGAAAATGGTCCACGATCGGCTGATCAGCAACCAATCCCTCCTGCAGAACTACTCGCGTAAGCCTACCCTCAAGAAAGCCAAATTCCAAAAGATAGTCGAGCGCTCGGTCATCGATGAAGTGATGTTCTTTGCCTGCCCAGCGAAGGACTTGGTGAAGCGGAAGCTTTACTATATGGCCGAACCTGACGCTCTTGGTCTGATGTCGAACGAAGGGGTGGAGCTAGCGGAAGATGATCGCTGGCCTTTGGCTGCGACCAAGTGGAATAACGTACTCCTGAAGGACGCCAAGCATGCCATCGCTCATCACAATCTTGGGGTTTATTTCGAGCGCCAGGGCGATGTATTCAAGGCCATTGAACACTTCAAGTCTGCCCGTCAAGGGCCCTTAAGTCGACTCCTACCCGACAGGATCTACGAAGAACTGCGGAGCCGCTATCTGCCCAAATTGGACGGTGCGAGCTTTTACCCCCAAGTAGCCTTCGTTACAGGTGGCAACTGGGTCTATATCCAGTCTCCGGACGCTGAGATGCAGGAGAAACGCAACTATTCACTGTATCGAATCGAGCCGATCATCAATCCGGACAGTTCGCGAACGACGGGACTGGCGATCAGGGAAGTCGGAGTCGTTCGTGTCTTCCCTGGCAACGATCGCTACTACACAGGCCGTCTTCGCGAGTTTCTCTTCGATCAACCTGTCAAACCTGGTGATTTTGTGATCGCTGAATGAGCAGAGGTGGGATAGAGCCTGATGCTGCTTGAATCTGAGTTATATCCGCTCGCCTCGTTATACCACTTTTTCGCCACGAAACTCGGTTCGATGGGACAGCAATGGCCAGACATCAAATAGACTCGAAGCATAATCGCTGCGCAGACCAAAGGTGAGAATGACGTAACTCGCGCCAACCACAAAGGGAATTTGTACGAATTGCCCCGAACTTCTCACAAGATAGTGAAAACCCAGCTCCGAGTAGACAGCCCCACTATAGACCTGTTCGAAGGTGTATCCCAACTGCCGGGCAAGCCGATTGAATTCTTGCCCTATCTTTAAGATCATGGCACTAAAAATTCGATTTTGGTGCTCCGATTCGGCTACTTTATCGTCTTCGAGGGGAATTTTGTTGCGCTTGGCAAGCAGGACTGCTGTTTCAAAGCTCATCTCGATCCCAAGCGTATATTCACCTTGCCAGCCACCAGCATGATAGATGTACTGAGTTTGTGAGATTTGCGGTTTCGCTTGGATAGCTTGATGCTGCTGCTTACGTGATTCTAAGCCGAACGAAGCTTTCAGGGCTGATTGAAAGATGTCATTGGCTAAGTTCAGAAGTCTGACATCAAAAACCTGTCCAAGCCTGTTGTCGAGGTTGATCTCAATCTCCTGAACAGAGACTTGATAGGTCGTGTAACGAAATACGATATCGAACTTTTCTTCTTCGATCGTGAACGGTAGCTTGTAGCAGGTTCCTGGGGCCGTATCTCTATTGAGGAAGGCTGTTCCGTACTGGACAATTTGTAGGGAGCTATTCAATTTCCAACCGAAATCAGCAAGTTCTTTTCTCATCACACCGATGATTTGATTGCCAACTTCCGCCAATAGGTCGAGTGCAACTTCGGTGTTGACTTGTTCGGGTGGGATGAACAGAATCTTGCTCCCTAGCTTCCGCACCGTAGGTTCAGTTGTGTGAATGCTAACCGAACCAAAAATGCCATCGCCGTAAAAGGCGACGACCGTCACCACTGTTTCGGTGCTTTCTTCTGGTTTCAGCTCGGTGACAGGACTCGGCTGAAGAGCAATGCCGGTATTTTTATTGATGACTTCGACTACGCTTTTGAGAATCGAGCGCAGGTAGCGCCCATCGAAGCGATAGTTTTTCGGTGTGAGCAGGTTGCGAAGACAGGTAAAGATGAATTCTTCGGAGAAGTCGTTCTTTGCTTTGCAGAGTTTGTCGTTAGGGACGGAGATCTGAATTTTTTCGGAGTTCTCGGGCGAAGCGATGATATAAGGCGGATCTTTTGACCGCTCTATGCACCCCATGAAAACGTTTGCCTCAGAACGCTCCATGGTCGTTGCTGTAAAGATCACATCGATTTTTCCCGCTTCGATCGCGTCAGCGGCCTGGTTGATATTTTGCTTGAGGACCGTAATTTCCGTTTGGGCGATTTTTGCAAAACGTTCTACAGCCACGCCTGCTGCACTGATCATGTCTTTCGAGGGTCTGAGAAAAAGCACGACACGCGGCATAGGTGCACCCCTGATTCAGATTTCTTCGGAAGATTCGATGATGCGACGCCAGTAGTCCAACTGAGAAAGACAAAGATTCAGAGTATCATGGACTTTTTGCATCGTCGCGGGCTTGCTGATATACCCGTGCACGCCGTTCATGAAGCATTCGAGGGCAGCGCTACAGGACTTGTCGCCTGTGACGGCTACGACCTGAATGCCACGATTGAGGGCCACGATCTGCCTCACGAGATCCAAGCCGTGAATGTCAGGCAGATGCAAGTCCGACATCACGATGCGGACTTCATGATGCTGGATATAGTCCCAAGCTTTCGGAGATGAATCGAACGTGATCACCTGCACTTTATCCTGAAAGAGGTGCTTCACGACCTCGGCCATGATCTCCAAGACTTCAGCCTCATCGTCGATAATCACTACACTATGCGGTAGACTCAGCATCCTGACCTCCTCATGCCTGTCCTGAAATACCTCTTGAAACGCTCAGAAAGATTCCAGAGGCGAGTTGCATCAGATTCAGAGCCTCTTTTGGACATGGTATCCCTGAAAAGCTAAGGCCATTGATGCAGCGACACCTGTCGGCTGTGTTCATTGGCACAGCTTCAAGACACCTAGCGATGACTTTATGCGCCCTTGGGCTGATCATGAATTTTCCTGTAATTGAGCGTTTCACCCTGACGAATCACGCGATCTTTGATCTGACTGAATTCTCTCGATTGAGTTTCTTTCTTCAGCTCCTCCTTGAGAAACTCAATCTGGACGTCTGCTCGCTTGTAGTCGGGTGGAGCCAGCTCCCGACACTTTTCAAAATAGGCCAGCGAAGCTTGAAGATCGCCTTTCTTTTTCATACAAAGGCCAAGATTGAGCCAAAGCTTGTAGGCGATATCCTTTTGAGGCAGTATCTTCATGGCGTTCGTATAGAGTCGCTCTGCTGTCCGAAAGTGACCGGACTCGGCCATCGAAATGCCTTTGAGATTGAACATGCGGGCGATTTCCATGGACTGACTCGAGGCAAGATCGGTTGCCCCTGCTAGGTTGAATTTGCCCTCGACAAGGTTGGCAGCGAGCATGCCTTGTTTGGCTCTCTGGTTCTGTGGCTCTTTTTCGAGTGCAGCTTCGAAGGCTGTGATGGAGCGTTGGACGTTGCCCTGCTCAAGATAAACATCCCCCCAGTGGAGGAGATTCTGCAAGTGAATCTCTGCGATCTTAGTCATTTGATCCACGATTTGCTTGTAGTTGACGTTATCGCCTTTCTTGAAATAAATCGAGGATAGGAGATTGCCGACTTCAAGTGATCGGGGCCGCATGGTTCTTGCTGCAGTTGCTGCTTCGAGAGCTCGATCCCATTCTCCGAGACCCATGTGCAATTGAGCTGTCCAAACGTGAAAGCGCAAGGACTTTCGAAAGCGCTCCCCGAGGACATTGAGAAGTTTTTTTGCCTCGATAAAGTCCTGGCTACTGATAGCTGCGGCCAAGGTATTGACCTGCTGAAGAAACTTGATCTGCGTCGCTACAAAGTTTTGAATCTTGGCGACCAGTTCAAAGAATTGATGACTGTTGAAAGGGAGTTCCGATTGCCAGACGAAGTCGAGGTCATCGTAGAGGAAATGAGCATAGTCACTCAGCTTCTCAGAAATGAACAGGACGGGAATACCGAACGTGTCTGGATTGCTGCGGAGGTGCTGGATGATGCGTATAGCATCGAGCTTCTCCGGTTCGTGATTGAAGACGAGAAAAAAATCTTGCTGCTCCAGAATGGGAGGCACACTTTTTTGGTATGCTTTCCAATCATGAGGCCAATTCAGAAACTTTTTATAGCCTTGGAGGGCTTGCACTAGGTCGTCGCGATAGTGCACGAGATGAATTGTACTCATGGGCACCCTTTTGGATTCAGATCGTTGGGCGGCTCGCTTTCCGGCGACCTAGCACCTCCTCCTTATTGTAGCGGCCTAGACCCGAATTGCATAGCACCTCGGCTGATAGGCCTGTGCCACAAAGCTGGCGACCGTGATATGATCAAGAACGCTCTCGCGCCTTATCCATTGCGGGTTGATATCTATGAATGCTGACAAGCGCTCTCTCCTCTGGCTTTTGATCTGTGGGGCCATGCCGGTCATGACAACGGCTATCCTCTCGCCTGCGTTACCGGGCCTCCAGAAGGCTTTTCAATCCCAGCAGGATATTGCTATGCTTTCCCGCTTGGTTTTGACCACGCCGGCACTCGCGATCGCGTTGGGGGCTGGAGCGATGGGGATTCTCTTGGATCGTTGGGGACGCGTCCCTGTGCTGACACTCGCTCTCATTCTCTTTGCGTTTGCTGGTGCACACGGACTCTGGGCCGAGGATCTGCATCAACTGATTGCGGCGCGGTTTCTCTTCGGATTGGGCGTCGCTGGGGTGATGACGGGAGCTGCGACTCTCTTGGCCGATCTTTATCGAGGTGAGGACCTCAGGCGCATGGTAGGGCTCCAGGCCGCTCTCTTGGGGTGTTGGGGCATTGTTTCGCAGCTCCTCGCTGGTTGGCTTGCTGAATACCACTGGCGAGGACCTTTCGCCTTGTATCTCGTCGCTCTGCTTCTGGGGCTGACCCTTCCCTGGGCCCCGCGCACGGAAGTGGCTCCCGCACTTGGGGTGCCGCAGGAGGCTGGGCCTTCGATGCATTTCGCTTTGATCATGCAGGTTTTGATGCTTGCTCTGCTGTCCTCAGTCGGCATGAGTCTTTTTTCGCTTATTCTGGTCCATGGTCCGCTTTATTTTTCGCAAGCGGCCGGAATTGGACCCCGAGGCACTGCTTTTCTCATCAGCAGCATGACAGCGGCGAGTTCTCTCGCTTCGCTCAGTCTCGCCCTATGGAAACGCCGGATGCGAGGGGTGTCGTGGGTTGCACTTGGATTCTTGGCTATGGCAGCTGGTTTGGCTTTGATCGGTTTGCTTCCTCGCATGCGCGGTCTCTTGCCGGGTCTCGTACTAGTAGGCCTAGCGATTGGCACGATCGTGCCCTGTATCCACGCTTGGACAGCCCAATTGGTTCAAGCGAGACACCGGGGACGGACGCTGGGTGTTCTGACCAGCATCAACTACATCGGGCAATTTCTCACTCCGTTTTGGGTTCATGCGTGGCTTGATCGTACTGGCGACCGCGTCCTGTTTATCGGTAGTGCCGGCTTCTCCCTGCTGGCGGCAGGCGGGCTCGTGATGATTCAATGGATCGAGCGCATGCGGCAGGTCGAAGCTGAACCATCGGTTCAACCTATGCCAGTTCGTGAGAGCAAGACGCGGCCAACAGATCGACTTGGTTCTTGAACGGTGACGATCGACTGGACGCGGAGTAAAAGCCTTGGCGATGAAGCGGAGTCCGCTCGAGGCGTCGCGGGCAAGCATTCGGCGCTCTGTCTCCGCCTTGCGACAGGGAACACTTGATCCAAATCGTCTTATTGCGCATAAATGACTGTTGTCCATCGTGTCAATTCCTGTTCATCTCGATCGTCTCCTATCGTCTATGCTTTCATTGACTTTGCTGGCGTCTGAGGGGTCTCGGTTCGCCGGATCCTAGAGTAAACCTTGGATTTTTTGGTAGATAGTGTTAGATGGTGGGCTCCGTTGACCATGCAGACAGGGTGATGTGCCAATGTTTCAGGCTCGTTCCATACTCCAGTTAGTTCTCGTCGGCTTCTTGGTCGTGTTGTTGCCGGTCTTGGGCGCCCTTCTTTACGGAGCACGGGCGCTCAGCACGATGGCAAAGGCCCATCGCGATCATTTGGTGCTGGTGTCGGATTCAGCAGAACAGTCACAGAGATTAGCCAAAGGCCTCGTGGACCTCGAGCGATTGGCTCGTCAGTACAACCTTCTCTTCGATGCCTCCCTTCTCGGCGTCTTCAACAACGAGGCTGTCACGGCGATCGGCGTCCTCAAATCGTTGCAGTCCCTGAGACCCGAGCCGGATATCACGCGCACGGCCAGCGGTATGATCGAACAGATCCTCGCTTTGCAGCGCGGACTCAACAGCACTTTAGATCCCAAACCCAGTCCGGAGCAAAAGGAAAACGTTGCTCAAGCCCTTCTGATCCTCCCGTCCTTGAGTGAGAACATGCAGACCTTGCGCTTTGCGATGGAGCAGGACCTCAAGCAGAAAGTAAGCCTAGCGAAAGATATCGCACAGACGACACAGTCGCGACTCCTGATTTTAGGATTTACTGTTTTGCCAGGCACTTTACTTTTGGTGGGGCTATTCTCGATCCTCATCACGCGTCCAGTCAAAGCTATCGATCGTCGCATTAAGCAGATCGGAACGGGGAGTTACGAAAATCCTCGGCGTATCACTGGACCGCGAGATTTGCAGATCGTGGCAGAGCGTTTGAATTGGTTGGGGCAGCGGCTGCGTGCCTCCGAGGAGGCTCAGGAGCGCTTTCTTCGGCATATCTCCCATGAGCTCAAGACGCCGTTGGCGACGATCAAAGAAGGAATCGAGCTCTTAGCAGATGGAATTCCTGGTCCGCTCAATCAAAGACAGACCGAAGTGCTCTCCATTCTTCAGAGCGGAGTCCAGCATTTCCAAGTCTTGATCAACAATCTCCTCGACTTCAATCTATTGCGAAGCAACAAACCCCTGATTCGAGAGCAAGTCTCTCTCAAAGAGCTGATCGCGGGCATCGTTCGGCTGCACCAGCTGACGGCGGAAAGGAAATCTGTGCAGTTTGAGCTGAGTGGTGACGAGATCATCTTGCGGGTCGATCGTTCGGTCATCAGCGCTGCGATCGATAATCTCGTGTCCAACGCCTTGCATTTTTCTCCAGAAGGGGGGCGTATTCGTCTTTCATGGCAGAAAGGGGCTGAGGGCTTGTCGATGACGGTGACGGATGAAGGACCTGGTATTGCGTCCGAGGAACGGGAGAAGGTCTTTCTGCCCTTCTATCAGGGGAAAGCCATGCGCGTCGGGCCTCTCAAGGGTACGGGTCTAGGTCTATCTGTCGCACGTGAGTGTGTGGAACTTCATAAAGGGCAGCTCCGTATCTTGGACGCTGAGCGGGGGGCTCGCCTTGAACTGAACCTGCCACACTCCGTTCTGGTAGGGGGACGTTGAAATATACGCAAGACCGAACATGATCAAAGAGCTTTTCATGGGCGCCCGGGATATGCTTCCATGTGAGTCAAGGGGAGAATCGCAATGCAGCGACATATAGCCTTTTTGATGACGCTCTGGAGCGTCACGTCCTGCCAGAGTGTTGGGGGGCGTGGTGCTGACGAGAGTCCTATCTGGTCCCTGGCACCCGTAGAGTCCCAAGTGGAAAGCTGGGTCGACTATATGGCCGAACTAGAAGGCATGAATCCACGAGAATTGAAGTCGGAAGCCGATCGTGCTCGCAAAGTGGCGGCCGAGGGCCGGGGGTGGGAAGAGGAGCTCCGATGGACGCTCGCGCAGATTGTGCAATCGAATAAGGCCAAGAATTATCAAAAAGCGGCAGAGCTGGCCCAGCAAGTCCCGCAACGTCCCCAGTTTTCGCCAGAATTCAAAGCATGGTTAAAGCTCTACCAGCAACAACTGTTTACCGTGGCCGCCCTGGACAAGGAGTTGACCGAGGAAAAGCGCGTCCGCACCGATCTCGAGAAAAAACTCAAAGGCTTGTCGGACATCGAGATGGATATCAGCCAGCGTGAGAAGAAATCCCAGCTGCCCTGAAGCGCAGGCCATGCGTCTGGCATAAATCTTGAAGTGTTTCTCTCGTCGTTCGATAAAAGCGTGCAGAAGACCTTTTCCACAAGGTTTTGAAGGCGCTTCGGAAGTTGGGCTGTCGCTCTGAGGCGACAGGAGCCGATGCAATAGGAGACCGCAGAGCATGAGTCAATCAAACGCTAAAATCATGCTGGTTGATGATGACCAGGGATTTTTGACACTGCTATCGATGCGCCTCGGAGCGGAGGGTTTTACAGTCGAAACTGCTTCGAGTGGCAAGGAATGTTTGACAAAAATCGATCAATTTTTGCCTGACGTGATGATTAGCGATCTGCGCATGGACGCCATGGACGGGATGGAGCTTTACGGCAAGATCCAAAGACAGATGCCCTATCTGCCGGTGATCATGATCACAGCCCACGGCAGTATTCCCGAAGCTGTCGCTGCTACCCAACAGGGGGTTTTCTCCTTTCTTCCGAAGCCTATCGATCGACAGCAGCTTTTTGACCTCATACACCAAGCATTGCAGCAAAAAGGTCATATGGCAACACAGCTCAAGGTGCAATCCGAGCACGGCATGATCTCCAGGAGCCCCCGTATGCTCGAGCTATTCGAGCAGCTGCGGATGGTGGCACCCTCCGAGGCTAGCGTGCTGATTACGGGTGAAAGTGGTTCCGGCAAAGAGTTGTTTGCGCGGGCTGTGCATGCGGCCAGTTCGCGGAGCCAAGGACCCTTCATTGCCATCAACTGCGGCGCGATCCCTGCCGAACTTCTGGAATCGGAACTCTTTGGACATGTTCGTGGGTCGTTCACGGGAGCCAGCAAGGATCACCAGGGACTTTTGCAGTCGGCTCGCGGCGGCACCCTGTTCCTTGATGAGATTGGCGACATGCCGCTCCCTCTGCAGGTGAAACTCCTGCGCGTGTTGGAAGAGAAAAAAGTCCGACCTGTAGGCAGCACCCATTCTGTACCGATCGATGTGCGGATCATCTCTGCCACCCATCGAGATTTGCCTGCGATGATAGTCGACAAGCTCTTCCGCGAGGATCTTTATTACCGCTTGAATGTGATTCACCTCGGGCTACCCCCTCTGCGGGAGAGGCGCGAGGATATTCCACTTCTCGCGGAAAGCTTTCTGCTGGATATCGCCGAACGTCAGAAGCCATCGGTCAAGGCCTTTGCGGCAGGCGGCCTGGAGCTTCTGACCGCCTGTGATTGGCCCGGCAATGTCCGTCAGCTTTACAATGCTGTGGAAAAAATGGTGATCCTCTCACCGAGTCCGATTCTCTCCGCGGCGCATGTCCGCTGGTGTTTGGGTGATACGGAGGCAGAATCACCGTCACTCGCCGAGGCTAAGAATCAGTTCGAGCGCGATTACCTCATCGAAGCACTGAAGCGTACCCATGGCAATGTCAGCAAAGCAGCTCGCGCGGCTAAGCGCAATCGGACCGACTTTTACAAGCTGATGGCTCGGCACAACCTGCATGCAGGGATGTTCAAAGCGAGCCGACGGGCTGCAGAGTAAAGAGAGAAGCGCCTCGAGGCAGGCGCTCGAAACGAGCGCCTGGTGTTTGTTATGCCGTTTCTCTGAAAAGGCGATTTCCCGCGAGTTTGAGAGGGAGGATCAACCAGGCTTGGGTACCCCGGCCTGGCTCCGAATCCATACCGAGGGTGCCACCCATTGCTAAGACAATTTTGCGACAAAGACTCAAGCCTAAGCCCGAGCCCGTGCGGCTATGATTTTTTGCTGACTCACCTTGATAGAAAAGATCAAAACATTGCGCAAGTTGCTCGGGGTTCATGCCCCAACCGCTGTCCTCGACGATAAAGCGAAGGGCTAGGACATCGACAACCGTGTGTCTCGGAAAGTTCTCGTCGATCCGAATACTCAGTTTAACAAAGCCTTTATCGGTGAACTTGATGCTATTGGAAAGCAACTGGAAAAGTGCGTTGTACGTCCGCTGGAGGTCACCCACAAATGTAGCTGGAATATCCGTATCGGCCTCAATGGTGAACTGCAGATTTCGATCCTGAGCCATTGATTCGAACTGTTGCCGACACATGTTGATCAGTTCTTCCATCTTAAACGGCCTAACAGCAAAGCGGAAATCGTTCTTATCCATCTCGGTGTAAGTAAGGATGTCCTCGATCAACTGCGCGAGATGGAGAGTCGACTTGTGAGAGTTACGAATAATCTTGAGTGCTTCTTTGTCATTCTGATTATCGAGTAGATCTTCAAGAGTCATAAGAATAACATTAAGCGGTGTCCTAAGTTCGTGCCCGATGATCCCGAGAAATTCATGTTTGGCTCGCTCCGAGGCTTCGGCATTCTCGCGAGCCTTGCGGAGCTCTTCCAGGTAAATTTTGTTTTTGGTGTTTAGCCACCACTTTTCGGCGAGGTTGATGACCATCTGTTTCATCTCTGTGACTTCGAAAGGCTTGGACAAAAAAAGATATTTGTCGGTCACACTGAGCTCCTGAGCGATGTCGTGCCAGGAGTAGTCCGAATAAGCCGAACAGATGACGATTTCGATATCCTGATCGACTTCCCGTATCTTACGAATGGTCTGGAGACCATCCCAGCCCGGAGGCATCCGCATGTCAACGATGGCGACGGAATATGGCTTACCTGTCGCTACGGCTTTTTTCACAAGCTCGTAACCCTCTTGACCCTGGAAGGCCGAGTCGAAGCTCAGATGAAGCTCCTGCTTGATATCGCTGCTCGTTTGGTTAGCACCGAAGATTTCCTTGTTCAAGGTATCCAAAAGCTCGTTTTTACGCGTACGGAAGATGGTGCGGATGTTGTTGTGGATCTCCTCGACATCGTCAATGATCACCACTCGAGTCTGTTCCATGAGTGTCTTTCCCTCGCTGTTTGGCCGAGAGTGAATGGCCGACGCAGCGCTTCCTTGATCAGGTTGATCGGACGGTTTGTCTGCAGATGGACTCCGTCTTCCCATCGACGATCGAGCAAGCACATGCCCGCAGGCGTGCAGCAGCCACAGTTCCCCATATCTCATTATAGGATAGGCATTGGCGAACGTCCATTGGTAGGCCAAAAAAGCTATAGACCAAGCTGTGAGACGTCAGATTGAATTTTCTCGCTAGCAGGCAGTTGCTGCCTATGCTACCTAGGTTTTGCTGAAAAAGCCCTGAATCTGGGTGCCATGAACGAAAGTGCCAGAGTTAAGTATTCTTAATGAGGGCACTTTTCGTGTGTCCCGTGAGTCCTTCCCATCTTCCAGCAAAAGGCTCCTAGAACTCTATGTTTTCCTGGTTACTACGTTACACCCGTCTTCACCCGTCCGTTTTGCGGGTGATTGGTGCAGAGTTCTTTCTCCAGCTGACACAGAACGCTTTTTTCCTGATCTGGAATTTTTTCATGAGTCAGGAAGGGTATTCTGATGCCGCCATCGCCCAGTTCCTGTCGGTGCGCTTCCTTATCGTGCTAGCTTGTTCGTTGCCGCTTGGCTTTATCCTCCATCGCATGCGTCTCATCCCGCTCTTGCGCCTGGCAGCCTGTATCGCACCGCTCGGTTTTGGTCTGACTCTGTTCGCCGTGCCCCGACATAACGATTCTCTCTTGTACCTCGGGCAGGTCCTGATCGGGGTCTCGACGGCGATCTTTCAGGTTGTGGTCGTACCGTATATCATGCGACATGAGCGGAGAGGGCAGCAGTCCGACGCTATTGCCCTCAGTTTTTCGAATTGGAGTACCACGACCTTCCTGCTCGGTCTGGGTTTTTACGCCTTGAATCACTGGCGAAACGTCCCCATCTCGGAAGCATTCATGCTTTGGACGATGACGGGGGTCGGTTTGGGTGCTGTGATTCTATTGCTCGGTGCGGTTACGGATGAACCCGCATCCCGGCACGAACCACTGGCGAGTGGACGCTACGATTGGGGAGTGATTGCTCAAGTCTTGGCTCCCAGTCTCATCATTGGGATTGGAGCGGGACTTAGTATTCCCTTTATCAGTCTGTTTTTCAAACACGCCTTTGAACTGGGGTATCAGGAGTTTTCACTTCTCAGTTCGGCGACCACCCTTTTGGTGTCGATCGGTTCTATGCTTGGGCCGCGGCTTCAGGAACGGTATGGCTACAAAGTAGCGATTATCTGGACTCAAAGTATTGCCGTGCTGGCCTTGGCTCTTCTTGGAGTGTCGGAGCTCTTTGCGCCGGGACCCATGGCCCTGACCCTTGCGTCTGTGTGTTACCTTCTGCGTCAGCCGCTTATGAATCTTGCGAATCCGGTCATTTCTGAGTTGACAATGAATGCAGTGGGGCCTCGCAATCGAGAGTTGACCAGCGCCCTGAAACAGGCGATCTGGGCAGCTAGTTGGTTTTTCAGCACCCTGATGTTTCGAGGACTGCGAGATGCGGGGTATTCCTATGTTTGGGTCTTTGGGAGTACAGCGGCTCTCTACGCGGTGGGAGTCATCTGGTATGCGCTCTTGATTCGTCGTTTTGAACAGCAAGGAGCCGTCGCTTGGCGTGAGGCCAGCTGAAGCGAGCAGGAGAGTGTTCCTGCCCCCTGTTACGGAAGACTTTTGCGCGATCAGCGAATAAAAGACATGACAATTTCAAACACAATCAGCAGCACGATCGCAAGTTCTAACCAGTAAAGCCGCCGATCGCGAATGGTCTCGACGACGACGGAGAGGGTCTGTTGGATAAGGCCAATCTTGTATTCGAGAGCCTGAAAACGCTCTGGAAGATCGAACATGGCCCGCAGGTCTCCGTAGATTTCGTCCATGACTTTGTCTTCCCAGATCAGATCCGGTTTGTCGAGCAAGTGCAGGACGCGGACGACCGTGCTGCGCAGCGACAGCGACTCGGCAATCTTACGATTGATGGGAGCGGGATGCATGGAGAAGGTGCCTTTCTCCCGGAGCTGAGTCACAAGGGTGTCTACTTGGCGCCATGATTCTTCGACCAAGGATTCGTAGTACTCCATGGACGTGCTTTGAGCCAGGGTTGAGGCGATGACCTCCATTCGATCCTGGTTCAAATGTTCGATCAGCAAGCGATTGAACTCAACTCGAGCAGGCCCAGATTGCTCCTGCACGATAAAGGTATCGCTAAATCGTGGCTGGAGATTGGGTACAGCGTCGAGACCAAGGATCCGATTGAGGTGAGTCGCTTCCTCATCCGGAGGTACATTCCAAAAGACCGCCGATCCATAATTGAAGATAAAGATGTAAGCATCAGGACCGACCTTGGTACTCAAGCAGGCACGTGGGTCGATCGACGAGTCTGAGGCCGAAAAGGAATTGGCGATGTCCACCATGTTGAGACTATGGGAAAAGACAAAGGAACGAAGCTGATGGGAACGGGCTTCCATAAACGTCCTTGTTGCTGGAATAAGGCAAGCACAAACGCGCGCGCGTCCCGATCGGGCCCTGAGGCGTCCTCTCATGAAAACCCTCAGCGCATCGTCAACGACTCGTTCAGCCAGGGCTTTGCAACATCATGCACCCTGTCTCCGAACCCAGTCTGAACGCCAAAAGGGGCATGAGAGCATACCCACGCAGGAGCTTGGACTCGAAAAAAGCTCGCTCTACCATTCTAAGCGACGAGGAATGTCGGAGACAACTGAGCGATCGAAGAGGCCTACCTCACAGAGATCCTAGTGCGCAACTTCGGCATCTTTATCAAACTCTAAGAACTTGATGATTTCGTCTTTCCAGCTCTGAGTCGTCGTACCCTGCTTCGCTAGCTTCAGCGCCTGATCGCCGAAATCTTTCCTGGCTTGTTGGATCTTGTTGAGATGCAGCTGCTTAAAGACCTTGAAGCTATTGACTCGATTAGCGCCGAGGGTCTCGGCGATCTCGACCTTGTCCACAGCTTCGAACCCCTGCTGGGTCACGGAAATCAAGCGCAGCATTGCGGGAGCACAGAGGGTTGTGATACCGACTTGGCAAACCTTCTGATAGTGGACCTTCTCCTGCTCCCAGATTTCGAAATACTTCTTCACCGTGGCCTCGGGGTCTTTGAGCAGCAGATTGTTCTCCGTGTAGACGATGTCCTTCGTCAGCATTTCTGCGCGTTTGAAGCGAATGAGTCCGACGGCTTCAATGGCTTCCTTAGAATTCTTACTGTACACGAGGAGTTTTGGCTCCATGTCGGCCATGCCCTTGAGATCTTTATTATTCGCAACATAGCGGCCCTGAAAGGCTATAGCACGGATCATGGACGGGTCATTCGCCGCCGAGAGCTCTGCCACCCTTTGTGCTCCCCAGTAAGCATCTTTTGGTTCACCAAACTGTTCTTCGATATCCATATACTTGATAGCAGCTTCCAGCTGCTGAGCCTTTGCAACCTGAGGCGACAGGCTCTGTTCCTTGTAGAGCCGGGAGGCCCAACCGTAAAGTTTGCGTTTGAGATAAAGCTCGGCAAGCATAACTCGGATTTGAGGAATGTTGGCCTCGGTCTTATAATCTGCCAGATACTTTGTATAGAAAAAGAACGCATATTCCCAGGTCTTCTGGTCAGTAGTCGCCCATTCAGCACCCTGCAGCATGACCTTCGGCCTGAGATTGAACTGGGGGTATTTGTCGACGACTGCCCGGCAAGCGTTTAGCGCCGGTACTAACTTGTTCAGACCTTTATAGGCAAAGGCCAGGGAATAGGTAGCAGGCGCTGCGCGGGGATCATTTGCGAAGGTTGCGATGAATTCCTCCAGATGCTTGATGGAACGTGTAAAGTTTTTGGACTGAAGGTCAATCAGCCCCCCGTTGTAGAGAGCATCGGCGAACCAGGGCATGTAGTTCAGGGGTTTACCTTTCGAAGCTGGCCCCAGTTTTCGAGCTTGAAACAAGTGGGCTAGGTCAATCAGTGATTGCCAGCGCTTAGCGCCGTAGAATTCGGTCATCAGGATGCCGCCTGCTTCCAATGCGAACTTTGAGTTCATATTGATCTTGAGCATGGCGAGCCAGAATTCCTCAGCCTTCTGCACTTGCCCGAGTGCACGATTGAGTAGACCCAAATGGGCAAGCATGAACCAGTCTTCACTATTTTTGAGTTTGTTCACCGTTTCGTAGATTGATAGCAGTTTGATACGTTCGTTGTTATCGCCTGGCGTTATTGCCTCGAAGGGCGGCTGGGTGGGCCATTTAGCAAGTTGACTTTGGGCCTCGATCGCCAACAGATAGTTTTTCATCGGTTGCTCTTTAGCAATGTCGAGGTACATTTCTACTGCGTCTTTGAATAGATTCATAAGGCGATAGAGTTGGGCGATTTTAGCTTTCAACGGATAGCTTTGTTGCCGATCAGGTTCGAGCTTGACATACCGCAATGAAGCTTGTACTGCAGCTGTTCGCAGATTAGCAGCAGCTTGGGGTTGGAGCGCCTGAGTGAGAAAGGCGTCGAGCACTCCCTTGTAAGCTTCGTTGACTTCTGTAAAGAGTTTGGCTGCATCAGAGGCTTTACGCTTGTTCGCACCTTGATAGCGCTCGCGAAGGGTATTGAATGTGCTCTCGAGATCGTTTATCTGATTAGTCTTCCGGTACTGGAGCAATTCGATATCCCAAATGCGTCGATCGAGAAGTAACCCTAGGTTTTGGCCTTGGAATGCCGCGGACATGGTGCGGTAGGTAAAAGAGGCGCCCTTGAAATTCTGAGTTATGAGCATCGCGAGAGCTTCTTTTTCCCGCAGGGCTTCAACGGGTGTGACCCCTGGGAAGCCATCGGTCAGATAGGTCGGAGTCTTCTGTCCCTTACTTCCGATCGCACGCAACCAAATAAAAATACTTGTATCCATGACAAGGTGTTGGATGCCGGCCGGCATTCCTCGGGCGATCTGAATGGAATAGGTGAGCTTGGCCTCTGGTTGACCCCTGAGGCTTCCTGAGGCATTGCCTTCGGCATCTAAACCGAACTCGATCAAAGCTTCGGTCAGACGCTGAGCAACCCGCCCGTAGACGGAAATCTGCTGCGTAGCCTGCGACATATAAGTAAAGCCTTGAGCTGCAGTCGCAGGAGCTAGCGCCAATGAGTAGCCAACCAAGAGATCAATGTTCGCAATGAGAACTTTCTCACCGGTCAGCTGGTCTCTTAAGGGAACGAGAAGAGCGATGCCATCACCGCCTTCGGAAAGGAGAAACTTAGCAATCGCATTGGAGTAGAGGGCTTTCGATTTGAGTAAAGGCTGCTTGGAGGCATCCGCGTACGCTTGGGAGTATTTTTCCAGCCACTGAGCCGAGGTCTTCAAGCGTTCCTCCTGGCTTCGGACACCCATGTTGCTGACATAAAAGAGGACGAGAGTCGCCGCATCTTTGCTGAGACTGTTGGCGGCGGCGATGCTTGGTCCATTGTCCTGCAGATCGGTAATGGCTCGCTGCGTGTTTTTGTAGAGCCTGTCTGCCTCTTCGGGACTCGTTAATTTTTTTGCCTCAGTGTCCAGGGCTGAGATGATGAGCAGCTCCCTGATCCGGGGACTGAACTCATGCCTAATCACCGGCTCGAAAGATGGCGCCTGGGTTTCTTCAGCCTGCTGACAGCGAGCTGGGCTTGGTGATATGAGCTGCAGAAGGCTACCTAAAAGGCTCCAGACGAGCACTAGCCGTAGATGTTTCATTGTTCCTCCCCACCTCATGGAGTGCCGGACTCTCGTCCTGGCGAACCGGCGATCTTCAAACCTTACTCCACTTAAGGGGATATCGGAGATACCAAGCTGCACCTGAGACGGATGGCTAAAGACTGACTAAAAAGTCAATCTATTTGAAGGGAAGGCGAAAGCCGATAACGAAGGTTCCACCTTGAGGGGTCGGTAGCCAAGCTGTGTGCCAGGAGTTTAAACGATAGGGGGACAAGGAAGCTTCTTCGCTGTCTTCGCTATCGGCGTTAGACAATGGTGAAGGGGCGTTGATGATCGCCTCGGTGATCCCAATAGCCCAGAGTCCAAAAAAAGCTGCAATCGCGAGGCTTCTTTCCGCTTTGAGCTCAGAGATGAACTGACCGTTTTCCTTAAAGAACTGCTCCTTCTCTTCGTTGGTGATGCGACTCTCATTCTGGACTTCAAAATTGAGACCTCTCTGCTCAACGATTCGTTGATCGAGCGAGGAAATGCGATAGAGCGAGTAAGCCTCAGCCAGAGCGAAGCCGGTCCCGAGAAGGTAGGAACCATTATAGAACTGTCCCGACCCGAAGGGTAAGACATGCAGCCAAGACGTCTTGCCGTCCGATTCTTTCACCTCGGGTGGAGGGGCTG
>Ga0068877_10000688_pt1 | contig 28891 bp, 24 predicted proteins | sample NOAtaG_FD_66437 | JGI IMG/M metagenome (GOLD analysis project Ga0068877, IMG submission 66437) | Freshwater lake microbial communities from Lake Erie, under a cyanobacterial bloom - NOAA_Erie_Diel6S_1000h metaG | ecosystem: Environmental > Aquatic > Freshwater > Lake | place: USA: Ohio, Lake...
CTCGAACCGGGCTTCCTGGTGGGGGGCGTGCCCCGCAACTTCGGGGTGTCGGCGCGCCTGGGCCGGACTGCCGCGCGCGCCGCCGGCGAGTGCCCGCCGTTCGTCATCGAGGCCGACGAGTACGACACGGCCCTGTTCGACAAGCGCAGCAAGTTCGTCCACTACAAGCCGCGCACCGCGGTGCTGAACAACCTCGAGCACGACCACGCCGACATCTTCCCCGACCTGGCCGCGATCGAGACCCAGTTCCACCACCTCGTGCGCGCGATGCCGCGCAGCGGGCGTGTCGTCGTCAACGCGCGCGACGAGGCGCTGGCCCGGGTGCTGGCGCGGGGCTGCTGGAGCGAGGTGCAGCGCTTCGGCACGCGGCGCGAGGAGCCGGGCGGCCTGTCCGCCCGCGGCGACCCGCAGTCGTTCGACGTGCTGCGAGGCAGCCTGAAGCTCGGCCACGTTCACTGGAGCCTGCTCGGCGAGCACAACCAGCTCAACGCGCTGGCGGCCATCGCGGCGGCCGAGCACGTCGGCGTCGCGCCCGACGCGGCCGCAGCGTCACTGGCGCGCTTCGAGAACGTGCGCCGGCGGCTGGAGCTGCGCGGGCAGGCCGGCGGCGTCAGCGTCTACGACGACTTCGCGCATCACCCGAGCGCGATGCGCGCCACGATCGAGGGCCTGCGGCGCGACATCGACAAGCGCCAGGCCATCGCTGGCGCCGCGCCCGAGCGCATCCTGGCGGTGTTCGAGCCGCGTTCCAACACGATGAAGCTTGGCACGATGAAGGCGCGGCTGCCCTGGTCGCTGGAGGAGGCCGACCTCGCGTTCTGCCTGCAGGGCGACTACGGCTGGAGCGCCCGCGAGGCGCTCGCCCCAATGGGCGCGCAGGCGACCGTGGCCGACGGCATCGACGAGCTCGTCGGCGCCGTGGTGCGCGCGGCACGGCCCGGCGACCACGTGCTGTGCATGAGCAACGGCGGCTTCGGCGGCATCCACGGCCGGCTGCTGGCCGCGCTGGCACACGCTTGAGCCGCGGCCGGGACAGGGCCTGGACGGCAACGACCCGGCGCCTGCAGCCGGGGCCCGGCTGCGCTATGTTCGCGAGTCCGACACGATTGCGCCCGTCGCCGGAGCCGCGATGACCCGAGATCCGATGCCCGTCACCTCCCGCGCCGGGGCGCTCGCCCTGGCCGCGGCCCTGGCCGCCTGCGCCACACCACCGGCGGCCACAACGGGCGGCCCGCCCGCCGCCGCGCCGGCAGCAGCGACGACGCCCACACCCGCGGGCCAGCCCACCGCGGCCCCGGCTGCCCCCGCCAAGCCCGGCGCAGCACCGGCCGCGCAGCCCTCCGCCCCGGCGACAGCTGGCGGCGCCGGCGGCGCCAGCGGCGCGCCCGCGCCTGTTGCGGCGCGTCCGCCGGCACCCGGGACCCCGCCGCCCTTTGCCGAGGTGACCCGGGACGCCCGGAGCAGCAGCGGCTTCCTCACCGTCTGGACCCGGGACGAGAAGACTTGGCTCGAGATTCCGACTGATCGGCTCGGCCAGCCGTTCTTCCTGGGCAACTCCCTGGCCGGGGGCCTGGGCGAGTCGTTTTTCCTGCCCGGCATACAAGGCGCCGAGCAGGTCGTGGTGCTGCAGCGCGTGGGCAACACGGTGCAGCTCGTGGCGCGCAACCTCGGCGCGCGCGCCCCTGCAGGCTCGCCGCTCGAGCGCGCGCTGCGCGAGAGCTACGCCGACAGCCTGCTCGCGGCCGCTCCCCTCGCGGCGGCCCCACACCCGGAGCGCAAGTCGCTGCTGGTCGACGCCAGCGTGCTGCTCGGCGGCGACCTGATGGGCGTACAGACCGCCCTGGAGACCGCGTTCCGGATGCCGTACGCGCTGGACCGTGCCAACAGCAGCATCGAGAGCATCCGCACCTCGGCCGACGGGACTTTCGTGACCTTCCGTGCGCACTACGCCGTGCCCAAGCTGCCCGCGCCGCCGGTGTCGGCGCCCGGCGCCCCGCCGCCCAATCCGGCCGCACTGCCGCGCCCGCCGCGCGCGGTGCCCGACGCACGCAGCCTCCTGATGGCGCACACGCTCACGCTCGCACCGCTGCCGGCCGCGCCGATGCAGCCGCGCCGGGCCGACCCGCGCGTGGGCTACTTCGTCGAGTCGTTCGTCGACTACACCAGCCCCACGACGTCGCCCGACCGCCGCGTGCACCTGATCAATCGCTGGCGGCTCGAGAAAAAGGACCCGTCGGCCGCAGTCAGCGAGCCCAGGGAGCCGATCCGGGTGGTGCTCGACCGCAACATCCCCGAGCGCTGGCGCGACACGGTGCGCGCGGGCGTGCTCGAGTGGAGCAAGGCGTTCGAGCGCGCGGGCCTGCGCGATGCGCTGCGGGTCGAGCAGCAGCCGGCCGACGCGGACTGGAGCACCTTCGAGGGCACCCGGCTGCTGGCCGTGCGCTGGTTCGCGATCGACGGCCCGGGCGCCCTCGCCGTCGGCCCGAGCCAGAGCGACCCGCGCACCGGCGAGATCCTGCGCGGCGCGGCCATCGTTCCCGAGAACTGGGTGCGCTTCGACCGTGGCGCGATCCTGGACTCGCGCCCGCCTGGCAGCGGTCTGGCCGCGCACGCCAACGAAGGGCCGCTTGCCGGGGTCGCGGCCGCGGCGCGCGACGCCCTCGGCTTGCCCCCGGGCATGGCCGGCGGCAGCGGCGCGCGCCCCGGCGAGTTCGCCGCGCGCTTCGCGCAGTGCGAATACGCCAGCGAGGCCCTCGAGCACACGGCCTTCGGGCTGGAACTGCTGCAGCTGCGCGGCGACCTGGCGGCCGACTCCCCGGAGGTCACGCGCTACATCGAGGACGGGCTGAAGGCGGTCGTGACCCACGAGGTCGGCCATGCGCTCGGCCTGCGCCACAACTTCAGGGCCTCGGCTGGCATGTCGCTGGCGCAGCTGCGCGACCCGGAGTTCACGGCGCGCAACGGCAACAGCCATTCGGTGATGGACTACAACCCGCCGAACACGCCGCTGCAGGGCGAGAGCGTCGCCGGCTTCCACATGCCGGGGCTTGGTGCCTACGACCTGTGGGCCATCGAGTACGGGTATCGCGAATTCGCGCCGGCGGAGGAAGCGGCCGCCCTGGCGGCACTGGCGGCGCAGTCCGATTCACGCCCTGAGCTGGCCTACGGCAGCGACCCCGACCTCGCGCTGGTCGACCCGTCGATCACGCAGTTCGACCTCGGCGACGACCCGCTCGCGTACGCGCAGCGCCTCGTCGCGCTGTCGCGCGAGCTGTGGCAGCGCACCGAGCAGCGCGTGCTGGATGCCGACGACGACTACTCGCTGTACCGGCGCAACCTGCAGCGCGCACTGGGTGTCAGCGGCCGCGCGGTGCCGCTGCTGCTGCGCGTGGTGGGCGGCCAGTCGACGACACGGGCGCTGGCCGGCAGCGGCAAGCCGCTGGCGACCCCGTTGCCCGGCCCGATGCAGCGCGCGGCGCTCGACCTGCTGCTGGGCGAGATGTTCACCAGCCGCAGCTTCCGCATCGACCCGCGCTTCCTGACCCGCATGGGCTTCGACCGGACCGACCGCCGTGTCGACGACGGCATGGAGTTCAGCCTGCCCGCGGCAGTGGCTACGCTGCAGCGCGGTGCCCTGGACGCGCTGATGGGGGAGCAGCTGGCCACCCGGCTGGCCGATGCCGAGACCCGCGTGGCCGACCCGCGCACGCGGGTCGGCTTCGCGGAGGTGCAGGAGCGCCTGGTGCGGGCGGCCTGGTCGGAACTCCGCCCCGCGGGCAAGGAGGCCATCGGGATCGACGCCATGCGCCGCACGCTTCAGCGCGAGCACGCGCGGCGGCTTGCCACCGGCCTGGTGCGCCCGACCCCGACGGCGGCGGCCGACGTGCGCGCGGTGCACCGCCAGGTGGCACTGCAGCTCGAGGCCGACCTGCGCGCCACGCTCGCCTCGCGGCGGATCGACGCCACGACGCGGGCGCACCTGGCCGACACGCAGGCGATGCTGGCCGAGGCGCTGCGCGCGCCGCTGGTCAAGCAGGGCGTCTGAGCGGCCCTGCGCGTCAGGGCGCGGGCGGGCACGGGGCCTAGACTCGGCGCGTGGTCCATCCGCCTCCCGGCGCTGCCCCGGCCCTGGCGCCGCTGCCGCCGACCCACCTGCTGTACCTGCACGGCTTCCGCTCGGGCCCGCGCTCGTTCAAGGCCGAGCGCGTGCGCGCCTGGCTGGCGGCACACCGGCCCGAGGTCGCGTGGTGGTGCCCGCAGCTGCCGCCCTCGCCGCGGGAGGCGATCGCGCTCGTCGAGCGGGGCATCGCCGCCTGGCCCCGCGGCCCGTCGGCCGCGCGCATGGCGGTGTGCGGCAGCTCGCTCGGCGGCTTCTACGCCACCGTCGTGGCCGAGCGCCACGGCTGCCCGGCTGTCGTGATGAACCCCGCCGTCGAGCCGGCGCGCGACCTCGCGGCGCACATCGGCGAGCAGCGGCCGTTCCACGCCCCGGACGACCCGGCCGGCGCCTTCTTCTTCCAGCCCGGGTTCATCGACGAACTGCGCGCGCTGGCGCCCTGGCCGATCACGCGGCCGGAGCGCTACTTCGCGCTCGTCGCCAAGGGCGACGAGCTGCTCGACTGGCGCGAGATGCTGGCCCGCTACCCGGGCGCCGCCGTACGCCTGCTCGAGGGCGGCGACCATGCACTGTCGGACTTCGAAGACCACCTGCCCCACCTGCTGAGGTTCCTGCACCTATGCGACTGAACGACAAGATCTGCATCGTCACCGGCGCCGCGCAAGGCATCGGCGCGGCCACCTGCGCACGCCTGGCCGACGAAGGCGCCACCGTGATCGGCTGCGACCGCCGCGCCGAGCTGGTCCACGAGCGCTTCGAGCGCCACGCGGTGGACGTCACCGACCGCGTCGCCGTGGACATGATGGTGGCCGCGGTGCTCGAGCGCCACGGCCGCATCGACGTGCTGGTCAACAACGCCGGCATCACCAGGGACGCGCGGCTGGTGAGGATGACGCTCGAGCAATTCGACGCCGTCATCGACGTCAACCTGCGCGGCGTGTTCCACTGCGCGCAGGCGGTGGCGCCGCACATGATCGAGCGCGGCCGCGGCGTGATCCTCAACGCGAGCAGCGTGGTCGGCATCCACGGCAACTACGGCCAGACCAACTACGCGGCCAGCAAGTTCGGCGTCATCGGCTTCACCAAGACCTGGAGCCGGGAGCTCGGCCCGAAGGGAATTCGCGTGAACGCGGTGGCGCCGGGCTTCGTCGACACACCCATCCTCTCCACCATCCCCGACAAGGTGCTGCAGCAGATGAAGGAGCAGGTGCCGCTCGGCCGCCTGGCGCGGCCCGAGGAGATCGCCGCGGTCTACGCCTTCCTCGCCAGCGACGATGCCAGCTACGTGAACGGCGCGGTGATCGAGGTCGCCGGCGGGATGACGCTGTAGCGCCCGCGCGCGGTGCGGGCGCCCGCCTCGCGCCACAATGTCGTCGATGTACGCCTTGTTCGACGACGCCGGCAAGTTCCACGCCGGCCGCGTGATGACCGAAGCCGAGGCCTCGATGCAGGTCGAGCTCGACTCCGGCAGGCGGGTCAAGGTCAAGGCCGCCAACGTGATGCTGCGCTTCGACCGGCCCGCCCCTGCCGAGCTGCTGGCGCGCGCGCAGACGCTGGCCGCCGAGATCGACCTCGATCTGGCGTGGGAGTTCGCGCCCGAGGGCGAGTTCGGCTTTGCCGACCTGGCGCGCGACTACTTCAGCGCCAGCGCCGGACCCGAGCAGCAGGCCGCGGCGCTGCTGCGGCTGTTCGACGCCCCGCACTACTTCCGCCGCATGGGCCGCGGCCAGTTCCGCAAGGCGCCGGAGGAGACCGTCAAGGCGGCGCTGGCGGCCATCGAGCGCAAGCGGCAGCTGGCGGCCCAGGTCGACGCGTGGGCGGGCGAGCTGGCCGCCGGCACCTGCCCGGCCCCCGTGCGCGAGCAGCTCTACCGGATCCTGTTCAAGCCGGACAAGAACGCGCCCGAGTACAAGGCGGTGGTGCAGGCGGCGCGGGCGGCGCAGGCCGCGCCGCTGGCGCTGCTGGTGCGCGCCGGCGCGATCACGAGCCCGTACCAGTTCCACTGGCGGCGCTTCCTGTTCGACATGTTCCCCGCGGGCACCGGCTTCCCCGCCCACGCGGAGCAGGACCCGCCACCGCCCGCCGAGGACCTGCCGCTGGCGGCCGTGCGGGCGTTCTCGATCGACGACTCGGCCACGACCGAGATCGACGACGCGCTGTCGGTGCAGGGCCTGGGCACGGGCACCGTGGTGCTCGGCATCCACATCGCCGCGCCGGGCCTGGCCATCACGCCCGACTCTGCGCTCGACCGCGTGGCGCGCGAGCGGCTGTCCACCGTGTACATGCCGGGCTGGAAGATCACCATGCTGCCCGACGCGGTGGTGCGGGCCTACACGCTGACCGAAGGCCGCGACTGCCCGGCCCTGTCGATCTACGTGACCTTCGACGAGGCCACGCTCGAGCAGCGCGGCTTCGAGAGCCGCGCCGAGCGGGTGCCGATCGTGGCCAACCTGCGCCACGACAAGCTCGACGCCGTCATCACCGAGGACGCGCTGGAGGGCCGCACCCCGGCCGACTTCCCGTTCGCCGCCGAGCTCGCGTTCGGCTGGCGCCTCGCGCGCCACCTGAAGGCCGCACGCGAGGCGGTGCGTGGCCGGCCCGAGGTCTTCACGCGGCCCGACTACGGCTTCCGGCTCGAGCGCGACGCAGCCGAGGACGGCGGCACCGACGCCGAGCCCGACGGCAGCGAGCGCGTGCGCATCACGCCGCGGCGGCGCGGCGCGCCACTCGACCTGATCGTCGCCGAGGCGATGATCCTGGCCAACAGCCGCTGGGGCGGCTGGCTGGCAGAGCTCGGCGTGCCCGCCATCTACCGCAGCCAGGCAAGCCTCGCGCCCGGCATCAAGGTGCGCATGGGCACCAAGCCGCTGCCGCATGCCGGCATGGGCGTGCCGCAGTACGCGTGGTCGACGTCGCCTCTGCGCCGCTACGTCGACCTCGTGAACCAGTGGCAGATCCTGGCCTGCGTGCGCCACGGGCGCACCGCGGCGCTGGCCGCCCCCTTCAAGCCGCGCGACTCGGCGCTGCTGTCGGTGGTCTCGGCCTTCGACGCAGCCTACTCGGCCTACGGCGACTTCCAGAACGCGATCGAGCGCTTCTGGACGCTGCGCTGGCTGGAGCAGAACGGCGTGGGCGAGCTCGACGCCACCGTGATCCGCCCGGGCCCGGCGCCGCTGCTGCGCGCGGAGACGCTGCCACTCGTCTTCGCGCTGGCCGGCGCGGAGTCGCTCGAGCGCGGCGCGCGGGTGCGGGTGCGCATCGCGCGCGTCGACCTGCTCACGCTCGACCTGCACGCGGCGCTGCAGGAACGCCTGCCCGAGGTGCCGGCCGCGGCCGCCGGCGAGCCCGAGGACGAGGCCGCCGACGTCGGCCCGCTGCACCTGGCCATCGAGGTCGACGACGCCGCGCCACCCGGCGGCACGTCCGATGCAAGCGCTGACGCCACCGACTGAAGCGGCGGAAATCGCGCCCACCCGGGCGGAGGGCATGGCTGCCCCCGGTTCCGCGCGCGCGGCGTGGTGGCGCCGGCCGAGCGCACTGCAGTGGGCGCTGCTGGCCTCCTCGGCCGTCCACGCGGCGCTGCTGACGGTGCGCTTCGTCGACCCCGAGGCCTTCGAGCGCGTGTTCCGCGACACCCCGCTGGACGTCATCCTCGTCAACGCCCGCAGCAGCGAAGCGCCCACTCAGGCGCAGGCGATCGCGCAGGTCTCGCTGGCCGGCGGCGGCCAGGCCGCCAAGGGGCGCGCGACCAGCCCGCTGCCGGCCGCCGCCGCCAACGCCGCCGGCGACGCCAGCGAGGAGGCGCGCCGGCGCATCGAGCAGCTGCAGCAGGAGCAGCAGCAGCTGCTCGCGCTGCTGCGCCGCGAACTCGCCGCGCTGCCGCCCCCCGACCCGCGGCGCGACCTCGGCGACCCGCTGGCGATCGACCGCGAGGAGCACCGGCGCCGGCTGCTGCGGCAGCTGGCCGAGATCGAGAAACGCGTCAACGAGGAGAACGCGCGGCCGCGCAAGCGCTACGTCAGCCCGGCAACCCGCGAGCAGGTGTACGCCCTCTACTACGACGGCCTGCGCCGCCGGATCGAGGAGCGCGGCACGCGCGACTTTCCGCAGCACCAGGGACGCAAGCTCTACGGCGAGCTGGTGATGAACGTGACGGTCGATGCCATGGGGCGGGTGGTGGACGCCGAGATCGTGCGTCCCTCCGGCTCGCGCATCCTCGATGCGCGTGCGGTGGCCATCGTGCGCGCGGCCGGGCCGTTCGGCCCCTTCAGCGCCGCGATGCGCGCGCAGGCCGACCAGATCGTGGTCACCTCGCGCTTCCGCTTCACGCGCGAGGACAGCCTCGAGACGACGCTGCAGAGCCGATGAGCGAGCCCGGCCTTCCGCCCGGTCCGCCGGGCCTTCCCACCACCGCGGCGCCGGCGCTTGCGGCGGACCTCTACGCCGTGCTCGGCAACCCGGTGGCCCACAGCCGCTCGCCCTTCATCCACGCCCGCTTCGCGGCGCAGACAGGCCAGGCGGTGCGCTACGACCGCGTGCTCGCGCCACTGGACGGCTTCGAGGACGCGGTGCGGGCCTTCGCCGCGGCCGGCGGGCGCGGCTGCAACGTCACCGTGCCGTTCAAGTTCGCGGCCTGCGCGCTGGCGGCGCGGCGCAGCGAGCGCGCCGAGCTGGCGCAGGCGGTCAACGTGCTGCGGCTGGACGGTCCGGCCGCGGGGGGCTGGTTCGGCGACAACACCGACGGCATCGGCCTGGTGCGCGACCTGGAGGGCAACGCCGGCGTCGTGCTGCGCGGCTGCCGCGTGCTGCTGCTGGGCGCCGGCGGCGCGGGCGCCGGGGTGCTCGGTCCGCTGCTGGCCGCGCGGCCCGCCGAGCTGGTGCTGGCCAACCGCACGCCGCAGCGCGCCGCGGCGCTGGTGCAGCGCCACCGGGACTGGGCCGGGCGCCACGGCGCGCGCCTGGCCGCGGCGGGTCTGGACGAGCCCGGGCGCGGCTTCGATGTCGTCGTCAACGCCACCAGCAGCAGCCTGGGCGGCGCGGCGGCGCCGGTGGCGCCCGGCGCGCTGCGCCCGGGCAGCCTCGTCGTCGACCTGATGTACGGTGCCGCGGCGCAACCCTTCCTGGACTGGGCGCGGGCCCATGGCGCGCTGGCGCGCGACGGGCTGGGCATGCTGGTCGAGCAGGCTGCCGAGGCCTTCCACGTCTGGCGCGGCGTGCGGCCGGACACCGCGCCGGTGCTGGCCGCGCTGCGCGCCGAGATCGAGGGCGGGCGGTGAAGGCGGCGGCATCGGCGGCCGGCCAGGCCCTGCTGCGCATCGCCGCGCTGCTGGCGCTGGCGGCGCTGGCGCTGCAGCTGGCCTTCCTGGCCCGCATCGCGCTGATGGCGGCAGTCGATCCGCAGTCCACGACCTTCCAGCGCAGCGAGGCCTGGCGGCTGCTGGTGGAGCGGCAGCGCATCGCCTGGGCCCAGGAGTGGGTGCCCTACGAGCGCATCTCGCCGCACCTCAAGCGCGCGGTGATCGCCAGCGAGGACGCCGGCTTCACCGAACACTTCGGCATCGACTGGGAGTCGCTCGAGCAGGCCTGGGAGCGGCAGCAGCGCAACGAGCAGCGCATGGCCCAGGGCCGGCGCCCGGGCAAGGTGGTCGGCGGCTCGACGATCAGCCAGCAGCTGGCCAAGAACCTCCTGCTTTCTGGCGAGCGCACGCTGCTGCGCAAGGGCCAGGAACTGGTCCTGACCGTGATGCTCGAAACCCTGCTGACCAAGCAGCGCATGCTGGAGATCTACCTGAACAACGTCGAGTGGGGCGAAGGCCTGTTCGGCGCCCAGGCGGCGGCGCGCCACTACTTCCGCGTCGATGCCGAGCGCCTGTCGCCCGAGCAGGCGGCCCGGTTGGCGGTGATGCTGCCCGCGCCAAAGCGCTTCGAGAAGCGGCCGGCGTCGGCGTACGTGATCGGTCGCGCGGCGACCATCCAGGCCCGGATGGGCGACGTGGTGCTGCCGTGAGCGGCGAGCGCCAGCTGGCCGAGATCGCCGCCGCGGCGGCGCGCCTGGTCGTCGAGGAGGGCGCCGAGTACGCCGCCGCCAAGCAGCGCGCCGCGCGCGACCTCGGGCGCCGCGGGGGCCGCGCGGTCGAGCTGCCCGGCAACGAGCAGCTCGAGGACGCGGTGCGCGAGCACATCGCGCTGTTCTGCGCCGACGAGCAGCCCGGCGAGCTCGACGCGCTGCGGCAGCTCGCGCGGCGCTGGATGCAGCGCCTGGCCGGCTTCCGGCCGCACCTGGCCGGCGCGGTCTGGCGCGGCACGGCGACCCGGCGCTCCGCGATCCACCTCGACCTGTACTGCGACGACCCGAAGGCCGCCCAGATCGAGCTGATCAACGCCGGCGTCGACTTCGACAGCGCCCAGATCGACCCTCCCGGGCGCTCCGGGCGCGAGCCGCTGCAGGTGCTGAGCCTGGCCGACCGTGTGCCGGGTTGGCCCGAGCCGGTGACGCTGCACCTGACGCTGCACGACCACGACGACCTGCGAGGCGCGCTGCGCCCCGACGCGCGCGGTCGCACCTGGCGCGGCGACCTTGCGGGCCTGGAGCGGCTGCTCGGGGAGGAACACCGGTGAACAGACGCACGTGGCTGATCGGCGGCGCGGCCGCCCTGGGCGGCGCGGCCGGCCTGGGCTGGCAGCTGTGGGGCGAGCGTCAGGAGTCCGCACTGCATGCCGCCACCGGGGGCATCTGGACGCTGCGGTTCCCGCGGCCGCAGGGCGGCGAACTGGTGCTCGCGCAGCTGCGCGGCGCGCCGCTGCTGCTCAATTTCTGGGCCACCTGGTGCCCGCCTTGCGTGCGCGAGATGCCCGCCCTCGACCGCGTCCACCGCGAGTTCGCGCCGCGCGGGCTGGCCGTCGTGGGCCTGGCCATCGACGCCCCGACGCCGGTGCGCGAGTTCCTGGTGCGCACCCCGGTGGGCTACCCCATCGGCCTGGCCGGCTTCGAGGGCACCGAACTGAGCCGCCGGCTGGGCAACGACCGCGGTGCGCTGCCCTTCAGCGTGCTGTTCGGCGCCGACGGTGCGATCCGCCAGCGAAAACTCGGCGAGGCCACCGAAGACGACCTGCGGACCTGGGCCCGCAGCGTCGTCTAGGGGCGTGCGGGGCGGAGATCCCGCCGCGCCACTCTCCGGGCTGCCTGCGGGCTGCTGCCAGGCGGCCACTTGCCCGCTCAAGTGGTCGAGCGGCGAATTTGCATCGAGCAGCTTGCATCTGCGTCGAAAACGCGTAAAGTCCGCGGCTCTCCGGCAGGCTCGAGCCGCCGGGCGAGATCCCGAGATGTCCATCCTCGTCCTCCACGGCCCCAACCTGAACCTCCTCGGCACACGCGAGCCGGAGGTCTATGGGTCGATCACGCTTGCCGAGATCGACGCGGATTTGCGCAAGATGGCTGCCGATGCAGGCGCGATGCTGCACGCATTCCAGAGCAACCACGAAGGTGCGCTGATCGACCGGGTGCACGCCGCCCGCAGTGACGGCACGCAATTCGTGATCATCAACCCTGGCGCGCTCACGCACACCAGCTTGGCGCTGCGCGACGCGCTGGCCGGCGTCGCGCTGCCTTTCATCGAAGTGCACCTGTCCAACGTCCACCGCCGCGAGCCGTTTCGCCATCACTCGTACTTCTCGGACCTGGCGGTCGGCGTGATCGTCGGCCTGGGGGCCGACGGCTACCGCTACGCGCTGCGCCACGTCCTGGGCCGGCGACCAGTGCTGGAAGCCTGAGAAGCGGTGAACGGACCCGCCACCCGCGGGCCGGCACGAGACGAGGCGCGCAGCCGGCTGGCACGCCCGCAACAACGAAGAGGAGAGTCCCGATGGACCTGCGCAAGCTGAAGACCCTGATCGACCTCGTCTCGGAGTCGAACATCTCCGAGCTCGAGATCACCGAGGCCGAGGGCAAGGTGCGCATCGTCAAGTCCGGAGCGCCCGCCATCGCGGCGGCGCCCGTGGTGCTCGCGGCGCCGGCGGCGGTCGCCCCGGCGGTGCCCGCGACCGCGCCGGCCGCTGCCACGGGGCCTGCCGCGACGCCCGCGGCGGAGGCGCCGGCAGCGCCCGAGGGCAAGGTGGTCAAGTCGCCGATGGTGGGAACCTTCTACCGGGCGGCCACCCCCGGCGGCAAGCCCTTCGCCGACATCGGCGACAGCGTCAGCGCCGGCCAGGCCATCTGCATCATCGAGGCCATGAAGATCATGAACGAGATCGAGTCCGACATCGACGGCCGCGTCACCCAGATCCTGGTGCAGAACGGGCAGGCGGTCGAATTCGGGCAGCCGCTGTTCGTGCTCGAGTAGGCCAGCCGCGGATCGGGAAACCATGTTCAAGAAGATCCTGATCGCCAACCGGGGCGAGATCGCGCTGCGCGTGCAGCGTGCCTGTCGCGAGATGGGCATCAAGTCCGTCGTCGTCTACTCGGAAGCAGATCGCGAGGCCAAGTACGTCAAGCTCGCCGACGAGGCGGTCTGCATCGGCCCGGCGGCGTCCTCGCACAGCTACCTCAACATGCCGGCCATCATCTCGACGGCCGAGGTCACCGACGCCGAGGCCATCCACCCGGGCTATGGCTTCCTGTCGGAGAACGCCGACTTCGCCGAGCGCGTCGAGAAGAGCGGTTTCGTCTTCATCGGGCCCACCCCCGACAGCATCCGGCTGATGGGCGACAAGGTCAGCGCCAAGCAGGCGATGCTCAAGAGCGGCGTGCCCTGCGTGCCGGGCAGCGAGGGCGCGCTGCCCGAGGACCCCAAGGAGATCATCCGCATCGCGCGCGCCATCGGCTACCCGGTGATCGTCAAGGCCGCGGGCGGCGGCGGCGGGCGCGGCATGCGGGTCGTCCACACCGAGGCGGCGCTGATCCACGCCGTGCAGACCACCCGCGCCGAGGCCGGGGCGGCGTTCGGCAACCCGCAGGTCTACCTCGAGAAGTTCCTCGAGAACCCGCGCCACGTCGAGATCCAGGTGCTCGCCGACGGCCACCGCAACGCGGTCTGGCTCGGCGAGCGCGACTGCTCCACGCAGCGCCGGCACCAGAAGATCATCGAGGAGGCGCCGGCACCGGGCATCGCGCGGCGCGTGATCGAGCGCATCGGCGACCGCTGCGCGGCCGCGTGCCGCAAGATCGGCTACCGCGGCGCCGGCACCTTCGAGTTCCTGTACGAGAACGGCGAGTTCTACTTCATCGAGATGAACACCCGCGTGCAGGTCGAGCACCCGGTGACCGAGCTCGTCACCGGCGTCGACATCGTGCAGCTGCAGATCCGCATCGCCGCCGGCGAGAAGCTGCCGTTCTCGCAGCGCAACGTGCAGATGCGGGGCCACGCGATCGAGTGCCGCATCAACGCCGAGGACCCGTACCGCTTCACGCCGAGCCCGGGCCGGATCACGCTGTGGCACGCACCGGGCGGCCCCGGCGTGCGTGTCGACTCGCACGTCTACACCAACTACGTCGTGCCGCCCAACTACGACTCGCTGGTGGGCAAGATCATCGTGCACGGCGACACCCGCGAGCAGGCGCTGGCCCGGATGCGCAGCGCGCTCAGCGAGACGGTGGTCGAGGGCATCCAGACCAACATCCCGCTGCACCGCGAGCTGCTGGCCGACGCGCAGTTCGTCGCCGGCGGCACCAGCATCCACTACCTCGAGGGCTGGCTCGGCCAGCGCCGACGCTAGCCGGCGCCGTGTTCGAGCTCGTGCTGCGTGCCCCCGAGGCGGTGGCCGAACCGCTGTCCGACGCCCTGCTGGACGACCTCGGCGCGCTGGCGGTCACGGTGGAGGACGCCGACGCCGGCGCCGCCGGCGAGCGCGCGCTGTACGGCGAGCCGGGCCTGCCGGCGCCGGCCGCGGCCTGGCAGCGCTCGACCCTGAAGGCGCTGTTCGACGGCGACGACGCTGCCGAGCGCGCCGCCACGCTCGTGCTGGCGCAGCCCTGGGCGGCCGAGGTGCACGTGCAGTCGCTGGCGCCGGTTCCCGACGCCGACTGGGTGCGCCTGACGCAGGCGCAGTTCGAGCCGCTGGCCGTGACGCCCTCGTTCTGGATCGTGCCCAGCTGGCACGAGGCGCCGGCCGCGGCGCGCGAGGTGATCCGCCTCGACCCGGGCCTGGCCTTCGGCACCGGTTCGCACCCGACCACGCAGATGGTGCTGCGCTGGATCGCCGCGAACGAGGCCGCGCTGCGCGGCGCCCGGGTGCTCGACTACGGCTGCGGCTCCGGCATCCTCGCGATCGCGGCGGCCCGCTTCGGGGCTGCCGAGGTGGTGGCGGTCGACATCGACCCGGCTGCCGTCGGCGCCACGGCCGACAACGCGCGACGCAACGGCGTCGGGCTGCAGGCCGGGCGTCCCGAGACCGCGCACGGCGGCTTCGACGTGGTGCTCGCCAACATCCTGGCGCGCCCGCTGGAACTGCTCGCCCCGTTGCTCACCGGTCACCTGAACGCCGGCGGCCGGCTGGTCCTGTCCGGGATCCTGGAGCGCCAGGCGCCGACGCTGGCCGCCGCCTATGCGCCGCTGCTGGCCATAGACGTGCTCGAGCGGCTCGACGGCTGGGTGCTGATGGGCGGCCGGCGCACCCCATGAGCCTGGCCACCCGTTGCCCCTCGTGCCACACGGTGTTCCGCGTGGTGCAGGACCAGCTGCGGGTGTCGCAGGGCTGGGTGCGCTGCGGCCGCTGCGCCGAGGTCTTCGACGCCTCCGTGAACCTCGTCGACCCGGGCACCGGGGAGCCGCGCCAGGGCCCGACCGAGCCGCACGAGTGGCTGCCCGAGGGCGGGCCTGCGGCCGACCCCGGTCCGGCGTGGACGCGCGAGGCTGCCGAGCCAGCCGCCGGGCCGGCCCCCGGGCGCCCTGCCGAGCCCGGGTTCGAGCCGACCCGGCTGTTCGAACGCACCCTGGTCCTGCCGCCGCCGGCCCCGCCGGAGCCCCCGACGGCGCCCGCGCCGGAGCCCCCGACGGCGCCCGCGCCGGTGCCGCAGGCAACGCCACCGATCCCATCGGCCGCGCGCGCACCGGTCGCCCAGGCCACGCGCACCGCCAAGCCTGACATCCCGCTGCCCCTCGGGCACGAGCCGACGGCCGCAGGCACGGACACGCCTGCGGCACGGCATGCAGCAGACACCCCCGCGCCGGCCGGCCAGGCCGGCGCGGGCGAACCGTCGGGGCCGCAGGCCGCAGCGGCAGCAGCAGCCGCAGCAGCAGCCGCCGCGGGCGAGTCGAAACCCACCCCGTCCTTCGTCCGCGAGGCCGACCGCGCCGCGCGCTGGCGTCGCCCCGGGGTCCGCGCCGCGCTCACGGCCGGCGTCGTGCTGGCTGCGGCCACGCTGGCGCTGCAGCTCCTCGTGGCCCTGCGCGACCCGATCGCGGCGCGCCAGCCCGCGCTCCGGCCGGTGCTGGAAGCACTGTGCGAGCCGCTGGGCTGCCGCGTCGAGCCGTGGCGCTCGGTCGAGGCGCTGGTCGTCGACAGCAGCGCGGTGCTGCGGGTGGAGAAGTCCGACCTGTACGAGCTGAGCGTCACGCTGCGCAACCGCCGCGGCCACGACGTGGCAGCCCCGGCGATCGACCTGCGCCTGACCGATCTGCAGGGGCAGCTGATCGCGCGGCGGGTGCTCCAGGCCGGCGAGCTCGGGGCGCCGGGCTCCGTCGTGCGCGGCGACGGCGAGCTGCTGCTGCAGGGCACGCTGCGGGTGGCCGCCACGCCGGTGGCCGGCTATACGATCGAGCTGTTCTACCCCTGACCCTGCCCGGCCGCGGCCCGCGCCGCCGGAGCCCCTGACCTGGAGATTCCATGCCGGCGCTGATCTGCGGCTCGCTCGCCTTCGACACCATCACCACCTTCCCGGGGCGCTTCGCCGACCAGATCCTGCCCGACCAGGTGCACATCCTGAACGTCTCCTTCCTGGTGCCCACGCTGCGCCGCGAATGGGGCGGCTGCGCCGGCAACATGGCCTACAGCCTGCACCTGCTGGGCGGGCAGCCGGTGGTCCTCGGCGCGCTCGGCGTGGACGGCGGCGAGTACCTGGCGCGCATCGCCGGCTGGGGTGCGGACACCTCGCTGATCTGGCGTGATGCCGAGCTGCACACCGCCCAGTGCCACATCACGACCGACCGCGACAACAACCAGATCACCGCCTTCCACCCCGGCGCGATGAGCCACGCGCACAAGGTGCGCGTGCCGCCGCGCAGCCAGCGCAGCGACCTGGCGATCGGCATCGTGGCTCCCGACGGTCGCGACGCGATGTGGCAGCACGCGCACCAGATGCACGAGGCGGGCATCCCCTTCGTCTTCGACCCCGGCCAGCAGCTGCCGCAGTTCGACGGCGCCGAGCACCGGGAGATCCTGGGCCTGGCGAGCTGGCTCGCGCTCAACGACTACGAGGCCCGGATGCTCGAGGAGCGCACCGGGCAGAGCGTGGCCGAGATGTCGCGCCGGCCCAACCTGCGCGGCGTGATCGTCACGCTGGCGGCCGAGGGCTGCGAGTTGTGGCGCGGCGGCGAACGCGTGCTCGTGCCGGGCGAGAAGGCCGCGCAGGTGGTCGACCCCACCGGCTGCGGAGACGCCTTCCGCGCCGGCCTGCTCTACGGCCTGGAGCGCGGCTGGGACCTGCCGCGTTGCCTGAAGCTGGCCAACCGCATCGGGGCCGTCAAGATCGCCAGCCGCGGGCCGCAGAACCACGCGCTGGCCGGCGTGCTCGACGGCCTCTGACCGTCCCGGACGGCTTCGCGCGCGCAGGCCGCGCGCGGCCCGGTCAGGCCACCAGCTGACGCAACTCGCCGCTGGCGTAACGCCGCGCGACGTCGGCGAGCGGCAGCGGCCTGATCTTCGGCCCCTGCCCCTCGCAGCCGAACTCCTGGTAGCGCTGCTTGCAGATGCGGTAGGCCGCCTCGCGCGCGGGCTTGAGCCACTCGCGGGCGTCGAACTTCTCGGGGTTGTCGTGCAGGAACTTGCGCACCGCGCCCGTCATCGCCAGGCGGATGTCGGTGTCGATGTTGATCTTGCGCACGCCGTACTTGATGGCCTCCTGGATCTCGGAGACCGGCACGCCGTAGGTCTCCTTCATCCGCCCGCCATACTGGCGGATCTGCTCGAGCAGATCCTGGGGCACGCTCGAGGAGCCGTGCATCACCAGGTGCGTGTTCGGGATCCGGCGGTTGATCTCCTTGATGCGGTCGATGGCCAGGATGTCGCCGGTGGGCTTGCGGCTGAACTTGTAGGCGCCGTGGCTGGTGCCGATGGCGATGGCCAGCGCGTCGAGCTGGGTCTTCTCGACGAAGTCCGCGGCCTGCTCGGGGTCGGTGAGCAGCATCTCGCGCGTCATCGTGCCCTCGGCGCCGTGGCCGTCCTCCTTGTCGCCCTTCATCGTCTCGAGCGAACCGAGGCAGCCGAGCTCGCCCTCGACGGTGACGCCGATCGCGTGCGCCATGTCGACCACCTTGCGCGTGACGTCGACGTTGTAGTCGTAGCTGGCGACGGTCTTGCCGTCGGCCTCCAGGCTGCCGTCCATCATCACCGAGCTGAAGCCGAGGTCGATCGCGCCCTTGCAGACGTCGGGGCTCTGGCCGTGGTCCTGGTGCATCACCAGCGGCACCTGCGGCCACTGCTCGAGCGCGGCCAGGATCAGGTGCTTGACGAAGGCCTCGCCGGCGTACTTGCGGGCGCCCGCGCTGGCCTGCAGGATCACCGGCGCGCCCACCTCGGCAGCGGCGGTCATCACGGCCTGCACCTGCTCGAGGTTGTTCACGTTGAAGGCCGGGATGCCGTACTGGTGTTCGGCAGCGTGGTCGAGCAGCTGGCGCATCGAGACGAGGGGCATGTCGGACTCCGGACAGGCGTGGACGGGAGGGGTGGCAGGGCGAGGGCCGAAGGAACGCGGGAGGCCGGGTGGCGTGCACCCGGCACGGCGCGGCAGCAGCCCTGCGGACAAACCCTGAGATTCTAGTCGCGGGCCCCTCGGGCCCTGCGCCGGCGCGGGCGCTTCAGCCCACCTGGCAGACCTTGAGCATGTTGGTGCCGCCCGGGTAGCCCATCGGCTCGCCGCAGGTGATGGCGTAGGTGTCGCCGGGCTTGAGCACGCCCTTGCCCACCAGCACGGCCTCGGCCTGGGCGAGCGCGGCGTCGCGGTCGGTCATGCGCGGCATCAGCAGCGGCCGCACGTTGCGGAACAGCGCCATCCGCCGCTCCGAGGCGGGCTGCGAGGTCAGCGCGTAGATCGGTACCTTGATGTTGTGGCGGCTCATCCACAGCGCGGTGCTGCCGCTCTCGGTGAGGGCGACGATCGCCTTGCAGCCGAGGTGGTGGGCCGTGAACAGCGCCCCCATCGCGATGCTCTGGTCGATGCGGCCGAAGCGCTTGTGCGCGAAGTCGGTCTCCAGCGTGACCTCATCGGCGCGCTCGGCCTCCAGCGCGATCAGGTGCATGTGCTCGACGGTCTCCACCGGAAACCGGCCGGCCGCCGTCTCGGCGCTCAGCATCACCGCGTCGGTGCCGTCGAGCACCGCGTTGGCCACGTCGCTGACCTCGGCGCGGGTGGGCACCGGCGCCTGGATCATGCTCTCCATCATCTGCGTGGCGGTGATGGCGAGCTTGTCCATCTCGCGCGCCATGCGGATCATCTTCTTCTGCAGCGCCGGCACCGCAGCGTTGCCCACCTCCACCGCCAGGTCGCCGCGCGCCACCATGATGCCGTCGCTCGCGCGCAGGATGGCCTCGAGCTGCGGGATCGCCTCGCTGCGCTCGATCTTCGCGATCATGGCCGGCTTGTGGCGGCTCGACTCGCCCGCCACGTTGGCGAGCTGGCGCGCCATCTCCATGTCGGTGGCGCTCTTCGGGAAGCTCACCGCCACGTACTCGGCCTGGAAGGCCATCGCGGTGCGGATGTCCTCCATGTCCTTGCCGGTGAGCGCCGGCGCCGTCAGGCCGCCGCCGGCCTTGTTGATGCCCTTGTTGTTGGACAGCTCGCCGCCCAGCACGACGCGGGTGACGACCTGCTCGCCGCGCACGTCCTCGACGCTCAGCTTGATCAGGCCATCGTTGAGCAGCAGCGTGTCGCCCGGGCGGACGTCGCGCGGCAGCTCCTTGTAGTCGAGGCCCACCGCCTGCACGTCGCCAGGCTGGGTGCGGCCGGCGTCGAGCACGAAGCGCGCGCCCGCCTCGAGCAGCACCTTGCCCTCGGCGAAGCGGCCGACACGGATCTTCGGCCCCTGCAGGTCGGCCATCAGCGCCACCGGCTTGCCCACGCGCTGCGCGGTCGCGCGCACGAGCTCGGCGCGCGCGATGTGGTCGGCCGCCTGCCCGTGGCTGAAGTTCAGGCGCACGACATCGACGCCGGCACGCAGCAACCGCTCGAGGACGTCGGGCTCGCTGCTCGCGGGCCCGAGGGTGGCGACGATCTTGGTGGCGCGGGTCATCGTGTGGGGGGCGGCGCACAGGCGCGCCGCAGGCGGGGTTAGCGGCCGATTATGGGCGCGGCCCCCGTCAGGCCGCGCCGGCGCCGGCGGTCGCGGCGGCCGCCGAGGCCTCGGCCACCGCCAGCGCCGTCATGTTGACGACCCGGCGCACCGTGGCGCTGGGCGTGAGGATGTGCACCGGCCGCGCGGCGCCGAGCAGGATCGGGCCCACGGTCACGCCGTGGCCGCCGGTGATCTTCAGCACGTTGAACAGGATGTTGGCGGCGTCCAGGTTGGGCAGCACCAGCAGGTTCGCACTGCCCGGCAGCGTGCTGTCGGGCAGGTAGCCGCGACGCACGCTCTCCGACAGCGCGGCGTCGCCGTGCATCTCGCCGTCGCAGGGAATGTGCGGCGCGCGGGCGACGAACAGGTCGCGCGCGGCGCGCATGCGGCGCGCGCTGGCGCGCTGGCTGCTGCCGAAGATGCTGTGCGACAGGAAGGCCACGCGCGGCGGCACGCCGAAGCGCTGCACCTCGGCGGCCGCCATCCAGGCGATCTCGGCCAGCTCCTCGGCCGACGGCTCTTCGTTGACGAAGGTGTCGGCGATGAACAGCGTGTGCTCGGGCAGCATCAGCGCGTTGACCGCGGCGAAGCTGCGCGCGCCCGGCTCCAGGCCGATCACCGCACGCACGTGGTCCAGGTGCGCGTCGAAGCGGCCGACCAGGCCGCACAGCATCGCGTCGGCCTCGCCGCGGCGCAGCATCAGCGCCGAGATCAGCGTGTTGCTGCGCCGCACCGCGGCCTTGGCGACCTCGGGCGTCACGCCCTCGCGCGCCATCAGCCCGCGGTACAGCTCCCAGTACTCGCGGAAGCGCGGGTCGCTCTCGGGGTCGCACAGGTCGAAGTCGCGGCCCTGCTCCAGGCGCAGCCCGGCGCGCTCGACGCGCATCCTCACCACCTCGCGCCGGCCGATCACGATCGGCCGCGCCAGGCCCTCGTCGATGACCACCTGCACCGCGCGCAGCACGCGCTCGTCCTCGCCCTCGGCGTAGACCACGCGCGACGGGCGCGACGCATGGTGGCGCTTGGCGGCGGCGAACACCGGCCGCATCAGCATGCCGGTGGTGTAGACGAAGCGGTTCAGGCCCTGGCGGTAGGCCTCGAGGTCGGTGATCGGCCGCGTCGCCACGCCGGACTCGGCCGCCGCCTGCGCCACCGCCGGCGCGATGCGCAGGATCAGCCGCGCGTCGAACGGCTTGGGGATCAGGTAGTCGGGGCCGAAGCGCAGCTCCTGTCCGGCGTAGGCGCCGGCCACCTCGTCGCTGATCTCGGCCTTGGCCAGCGCGGCGATCTCGCGCACGCAGGCCAGCTTCATCGCCTCGGTGATCTTCGTCGCGCCGCAGTCCAGCGCGCCGCGGAAGATGTACGGGAAGCACAGGACGTTGTTGACCTGGTTGGGGTAGTCGCTGCGGCCGGTGGCGACGATGCAGTCCGGGCGCGCCGCCTTGGCGACCTCGGGCCGGATCTCGGGCTCGGGGTTGGCCAGCGCGAGGATGATCGGCCGCGGGGCCATCGTCGCCACCATCTCGCCGCTCAGCACGCCGGCGGCGCTGCAGCCGAGGAAGACGTCGGCGCCGCGCACCGCGTCGGCCAGCGTGCGCGCCTCGGTGCGGGCGCAGTAGCGCAGCTTGCTCTCGTCCAGCCGCGCGAAGTCCTCGCGGCCCTCGCGCACGACGCCCTTGCTGTCGACCATCACCACGAGCTCGCGCCGCACGCCCAGGCCCACCATCACGTCCAGGCAGGCGATCGCCGCGGCGCCCGCGCCCGACACCGCCACCCGCACCTCGTCGATGCGCTTGCCCACCAGCTCGAGCCCGTTGAGCAGCGCGGCGGCGCTGATGATCGCGGTGCCGTGCTGGTCGTCGTGGAACACCGGGATGTTCAGCCGCTCCCGCAGCTTGCGCTCGACGTAGAAGCACTCGGGCGCCTTGATGTCCTCGAGGTTGATGCCGCCCAGCGTGGGCTCGAGCGCGGCGATGATCTCGACGAGCTTGTCCGGGTCCTTCTCGGCCAGCTCGATGTCGAACACGTCGATGCCGGCGAACTTCTTGAACAGGCAGCCCTTGCCCTCCATCACCGGCTTGCCCGCCAGCGGCCCGATGTCGCCCAGGCCCAGCACCGCGGTGCCGTTGGTGACGACGCCCACCAGGTTGCCGCGACTGGTGTACTCGGCCGCCAGCGTGGGGTCGTCCTCGATGGCCAGGCAGGCGTAGGCCACCCCGGGCGAATAGGCCAGCGACAGGTCGCGCTGGTTCGACAGCGGCTTGGTCGGGGTGACGCTGATCTTGCCGCGCGCGGGCGAGCGGTGGTACTCGAGCGCCGCGTCACGCAGGGCCTGCTCGGCAGGGGCGAGCTCGCGCCGGAACTTCTCCATGGCCTGTCTCCGTCGTTCTGGATCGACAGGCCGAGCGTACGCCTGCGCAGCCGCGCCGGGCGGCGGCAATCCCCGACGCCGGGGCGGCGGCAGTTTCGACCGCCGTGGGGGGAATCGGCGGTGGCGGCCGCCGTTTGGGGGATTCGGCGGTGGCGGCCGCCGTTTGGGGGATTCGGCGGTGGCGGCCGCCGTCGGGGGATTCGGCGGTGGCGGCCGCCGTCAGCCCTGCGCCGCGCGCCGCGCCAGGATCTCGAAGGCCGGCAGCGTCTTGCCCTCGAGCACCTCGAGGAAGGCGCCGCCGCCGGTGGAGATGTAGCCGATGTCCTTCTCGATGCCGTACTTGGCGATGGCCGCCAGCGTGTCGCCGCCGCCGGCGATGCTGAAGGCGCTGCTGGCCGCGATCGCCCGCGCCACCGTCTCGGTGCCCTGCGCGAAGGCGTCGAACTCGAACACCCCGACCGGCCCGTTCCAGACGATGGTGCCGGCCGCGGCGAGCCGATCGGCCAGCATGCGCGCCGTGCGCGGGCCGATGTCGAGGATCATGTCGTCGGCACCGACGTCGGCGCTGTCCTTCACGGTGGCCGGCGCATCGGCCGCGAAGCGCGGCGCGACGACCACGTCCACCGGGATCGGCACCTCGGCGCCGCGCGCCTTCATCGCGTCCATCACCGCGCGCGCCTCGGCCACGAGGGCGGGCTCGGCCAGGCTGCGGCCGATCGGAAGCCCCGCCGCCAGCAGGAAGGTGTTGGCGATGCCGCCGCCGACCACCAGGCCGTCGACCTTGCCGGCCAGGCTCTGCAGGATGGTGAGCTTGGTGCTGACCTTGCTGCCGGCGACGATGGCCACCAGCGGGCGCCGCGGCGCGGCCAGCGCCTTGGTGATGGCGTCGATCTCGGCGGCCAGCAGCGGGCCGGCGCAGGCCAGCGGCGCGTACTGCGCGATGCCGTAGGTGCTGGCCTCGGCCCGGTGCGCGGTGCCGAAGGCGTCGTGCACGAACACGTCGCACAGCGCCGCCATCTTCCGCGCCAGTTCCTCGCCGTTCTTCTTCTCGCCCTTGTTGAGCCGGCAGTTCTCCAGCAGCACGACCTCGCCCGGCCGCACCTCGACGCCGCCCACCCAGTCGCGCACCAGCGGCACCGGGCAGCCCAGCAGCTCGGACAGGCGCGCCGCCACCGGCGCCAGCGAGTCCTCGGGCCGGAACTCGCCCTCGGTGGGCCGGCCCAGGTGCGAGGTCACCATCACCGCGGCGCCGGCCGCGAGCGCCATCCGGATGCAGGGCACGCTGGCGCGGATGCGGGTGTCCTCGGTGATGCGGCCGGCGTCGTCCTGCGGCACGTTGAGGTCGGCGCGGATGAAGACGCGGCGGCCGGCGATGCGGCCGGCGGCAACGAGGTCGGACAGGCGCAGGACGTCCATGGGGGCGGTCGGTGGCTGGGGTCGGTGGGTGGGGTCGGTGGGTGGCAGTCGGCAGCGACGGTCGGCAGGTCCGCAGCCGATTGTCTGCGAGGCTCGCGACGGAACGGCGGCGGGGCGACGGGGCAGCGCGCTCACCACCCCAGCCCAAGGCGCAGCGGCAGCAGCACCGCCATGCCGACCACGATCGTCCCGAGGATGCCGCGGCGCCAGAAGTAGTAGGCCGCGGAGGCCACGGCCGCGAAGATCCGCGCGTCGAGCAGCGTGTCGATCAGCCGGCCCTGCGTCATCACGATCTCGGGCGCCACCACCGCGGCCAACGCGGCCAGCGGCGCGTAGCGCAGCGCCTGGCGCAGCCCCTCGGGCAGCGGGATCTCGCGTCGCGAAAGGAAGAAGAACCCGCGCGAGACGACCGTCAGCACGGTCAGCCCGACGATCGCGACCACGCCCTCGACCAGACCGATGCTCATGTCGCGTCGTCCAGCGGCCGCGCGGCACGGCGGGCGGCGGGCTTCGAATGGTCGATCAGCAGCCCGATGGCCACCGCCGCCGCGATCGCGACCAGGATGTTGAGCTTGAGCGGCAGCGCATAGGCCGCCACCGCCGCGCAGCCGGCCACCGCGCCGGCGATGCCGGTGGCGCGATCGGTCAGCAGCGAGCAGGCCATGCCCAGCAGCGCCAGCGTGCCGGCGAAGCCGATGCCCCACTCCAGCGGAACCCGGTCGGCGAGAAAGATGCCCACCAGCGACGGGATCTGCCACGACAGCCAGTTCGTCAGCGCGCCACCCCAGAAGTAGGGCCACTGCTCCGGCGCGGGTCGGGGCTCGGGAAAGCGCCGCATGAACAGCACGTAGTTCAGGTCGGCGGTGAGGTAGGCCAGGCGCAGCCGGTCGCGGAACGGCCGGTGCGCCCAGTACGGCCGCCACTGCGCGCTGAAGATCAGGAAGCGCAGGTTCACGCAGGCCGCGGTGGCCCACATCACCCACACCGGCGCGCCGCTGCTCATCAGCGGCAGCACCGCCAGTTGCGCGGTGCCGGCGAAGACCAGCAGCGACATCAGCACCACCAGCGGAAGCGCAACCCCGCTGTTGGCCATGGCCACGCCGGTGATCAGCCCCCAGGCGGCAATGCCGACGGCGGTGTCGGCCATGTCGGCCGCGCCGCGCCGGAACTCAGGGTGGCGCCAGACGGGCAGTTCGGGATCGGGGTCCGGGCCGGGTGCGGAATCCCCGGCAACGGGCGCGGGCGGGCTCACCGGCGCATTGTCCGCGCCCGCGCCATGCCCCCAGCACGCCCGTGGCGCGGGCGCGACGCGGGTCGCCCGGTGGCGTGGCGGGGCCTGCCCCGGCGCTCAGCGCCGGGGCACCTCGCCGCTGCCGGAAATCGAGGTCGTGAGCGCCGGGTTGCCGCCGTAGGTCACGTCGCCGCTGCCGGCGATGCACACGTCCAGCGAGCGCGCGGCCAGCATCTCGGCCTCGCCGCTGCCGGTGATGCGGGCGTATGTCGTGGGTGCGCAGTTCGGCCAGCTTCGCGTCGCCGCTGCCCGAGATGTCCAGCGTCGGCTCCTCGGCCGGCAGGTCGACCGGGGTGGGGTCCCGTCCGAGCGGACTGCGACACCGCGCAGGTGCCCGCGGCAACGCGCCTCCGACAGTCTGCGGATGCGGGCGACGAAGTGGGCGACGCCCCGGACGCTCCGCCGTGGAAGCGGTCACTGGACCGGGTGCGCCCGAGCGCCGCACCGGGCGCCCCCGGGACGAAGCAACAGCCCCAGCCCTGTCTGCCGGACGATGTCGCGGGCACGTGCCTCGACGGGCCGGCGCTGCAGCGCGCGACCGACGGGCGCCGCACCTGCGTGCACCGCTTCTCAGTCGACGCTGGCCGTGGCGGACTGCCGCGGGCGGTCGCGCAAGGCGTCGCTGCCCTCAGGCACCCGATCGGCCGCACCTCGGGCGGGGGCGGCGGCCGGCTCCGGCGCCAGCACCGGTGCAGAGAAGGCAAGCGCCCGCGCGGCGGCCTCCGGCTGCGGCGCCCCGATCAGGAAGCCCTGCAGGTCGGTCACGCCGTGGGCGACGAGCAGCTCGGCCTGCTCGCGCGTCTCCACGCCCTCGGCCGTGGTCTGCATGCCCATGCCGGCGGCCAGCTGCGTGACCGCGCGGATGATCGGCAGGCAGCTCGGCCGGTGGCCGAGGTCGGCGATGAAGGAACGGTCGATCTTGATGCGGTCGAACGCGACCGCGTGCAGGTAGCCGAGAGAGCAGTAGCCGGTGCCGAAGTCGTCGAGCGCGAAGCGCACGCCCGACGCGCGGATCGCGCCGATGCGCTCCAGCGTCGCCGGGTCGGCCGCGAGGAACACGCTCTCGGTCACCTCCAGCTCCAGCCGGTCGGCTCCCAACCCGCAGGCGTCGAGGATGGCCGCCAAGCGCCTGGGCAGTCCCTCCTGCCGCACCTGCACCGGGGACAGGTTGACCGCCACCCGCAGGCCCTGCGGCCAGGCGGCCGCGGCCCGGCAGGCCTGCGCCAGCACCAGCTCGCCGATCTCGACGATCAGGCCCGTCTCCTCGGCGATCGGGATGAACTCGGCGGGCAGCACGACGCCGCGCGTCGGGTGCTCCCACCGCACCAGCGCCTCGAAGCCCGCGAGGCGGCCGCTCAGCGCGTCCACCACCGGCTGGTAGTGCAGCACGAACTGGCGCGCGTCGACGGCGACGCGCAGGTCGAGCTCGAGCTGGCAGCGCTCGCTGTACTTCTCGTCCAGCGACACGTCGAAGTACATCGCGTGGCCGCGGCCATTGGCCTTGACGCGGTACAGCGCGCGGTCGGCGCGCGTCAGCAGCTCGACCCCGGAGGTGCCGTCGCGCGGGCCCTCGGCGATGCCGATCGAGCCGCCGGGCACCAGCGTGTGGCCGTCGACGCGGACCGGCTCGGCCAGCGCACCGAGGATCTCGCGCGCGATCTGCCCGGCGCGCGCCGCGGCCTCGCGGCCCTCCAGGGTGATGACGAACTCGTCGCCGCCCCAGCGCGCCACCGTGCCCCAGGCGCCGACCGCAGCGCGCATGCGCCCGGCCGCGGCGACCAGGTAGGCGTCGCCCGCGCGGTGGCCAAGCGTGTCGTTGATCAGCTTGAGCCGGTCGAGGTCCACGCACATCACGGCATAGGCACCGAGTTCCGGCAGGCGCCCCTCGAGCTGCTCCAGGACCGACTGCATCCTCGCCCGGTTGGGCAGATCGGTCAGCGGGTCGGTGAGCGCAAGCCGGGCGATCTCCTCGGTGCGCGCCGCGACCTTGTCCGCGAGCTCGCGGGCGTGCCGCGCGGCCGCCCCCTTCTCGCGCAGGAACTGCACCCAGATCGCGCCCGCCACCAGCGCCAGCGCCGCTGCGATCGCGAGCCCCGTCACCTGGAAGGCACGGGCGGCGAGGGCCTCGGTCGATTGGTGGAAGTCGGCGTCGGGCCGCGCCACCCACACCGTCCACTCGCCCCTCGGGTCGGGCACGCCGATGCCGTAGCTTGCGGAGAACAGCAGCTCGGGGTCGGGCCGGCCGGCCTCGAAGTGCGGGCGCGAGGCCTCGATCTGCCCGACGTCGGTCGGCAGCACGTACCCGTAGGCGGCGTTGCGGAGCACCGCGTTGCGTGCCGGCAACGCGGCGGCCAGCGCGCGGTCGAGCACGACCGCCGCCACCAGACCCTTGAAGGCGCCGTCCGGCCCGTAGAACGGCACCGACAGCAGGATGCCCATGCGGTCGGCGTCGCGGCCGCTGTGCATGAAGTACCAGTTGTCGCAGGTGATCACGCTGCGCGACCCGACGATCGGCACGTTCATGCCCTTGATGGACTCGCGCCGCGGGTAGTGCTCGCGCATCCAGCGGGCCTGGCGGGCGAACTCCCGGTACTCGTGGATCTCGATCTCCTCGTGGGCGTCCGCGACCAGCGAGCCGCGCAGCTTCTCGTCGACTTTCGACGCCGCGTCGACGATCAGCTCGTCGAACATCACGATCGGCTCCTCGGGCTTGCCGGTCACGGGATCGATCCGCTCCGGGTCGAAGTCGCCCGGGATCACGTAGACCTCCGACACCTCGACCGCGTTGGCGAGGTTGTTGTAGATCTGCTGGAAGGTCTCGCGGCTGTCGCCCAGCAGCGACGCGCCATGCCGGTCGACGGCGCGCACGCTGGGCAGCGCGGCCAGCGTGCGCAGGTCTTCGTAGACATGCTCGAACAGCTGCTCGACCGGGCGCAGGCTCAGGCGGGCCTGCTCGGCAGAGTTGCGCACGTAGGTGGCCGCCGCCAGCTCCATGCGGCGCTGCGACTCGACGATGACCAGGCCGACCAGGACGGCCGTCACGAGCAGGATCGCCAGGAAGCCGCCGGCCGCCTGGGCATCGAATCTCCTCCCCGCCGGTCTTCCGGCGGCGCCGTCGGTTGCGCCTTGGGCGCGAGGGCCCCCGCCGGCTTCGCGTCCGCCCCGCAAGCTGCCTTCCCGGTCAGCGCGTGGCGGGGCGATCTGCCGGCGGCCTGCCGGCGCTGGCCTCCCGGGCCCGGTCGGGTCCGGCGCCCTCGGCCGCCCGGTTCGGCGCCTTGCCGTCGCGGGCGCTGCGGTCGGCGCCGCCGGCGTCGGCCGCGTCGGACTTGCCGCCGCCGGCTGCCATCCCCTGCGGTCCGGGCTCGACCTCGGCCTCGGCCACCTGCGGCGCCGCTCCCGCGCCAGCAGGCTGCGCCTGGAGGTTGTTCTCGCGCATGTAGTCGTTCATCTCGCGCCAGCCGGTGAAGACGGCGGCCTTGTCCGCGCGCTTGTTGGTCTCGTAGCACTCCTCGATCGAGCGCGCGGCCTGCCGGCAGGCGCCACCGACCGCCTTGCCTTCGGCCTCGCGGCGCGCGGCCACGTCGCTGGCGGACTCGATGCCGAGCAGGTCGCAGCCGGTCAGGCCGAGCAAGGCGGCGATCGGCAGGGCGATCCGGATCCGGCGCAGCGGGCGCAGTACGCCCAGCGGACGCTCTCGGGTATCGACGCAGGGGCGGGTCATCTGCGCCATATCGGCCAGCCGGGCGCCACCTTGAGCCGCTTCGAGTCAACCCGAGCGCCCCCCTCGGGCCAGCCTGCGGCAGCGGCGTTGGCGGCCGGCGCGCTGCCGCGTCGGGGGCGCGCCGGTCCGGCCGCGTCCGGTCCGCAACCGATTGCGGCCGCAGAAGCCAGGGATCGGGGCCTGGGCCCGCTACGCCGCTGCCAGCAGGTCGCGGGCGGCGACGCGGCGGCCGCCGGGCCGCTGCACCTCGAGCAGTTCGAGCACGCCCTCGCCGCAGGCCAGCGCCAGACGCCGGGGCCCCAGCTCGACGCGGGTGCCCGGCGCGCCGCTGCCGGGCAGCGCAGCGGCGCGCCATACCTTCAGCGAGGCGCCGGCGAAGTCCGTCGTGCAGCCCGGGAAGGGGTCGAAGGCGCGGATGCGGCGCTCGAGCGCGGCGGCCGGCAGCGTCCAGTCGAGCGCGCCCTCGGCCTTGTCGATCTTGGCGGCATAGGTC